>Ga0181519_10001396_pt1 | contig 21321 bp, 17 predicted proteins | sample PEATcosm2014_Bin_26_FD_121102 | JGI IMG/M metagenome (GOLD analysis project Ga0181519, IMG submission 121102) | Peatland microbial communities from MTU Mesocosm Facility, Houghton, MI, USA - PEATcosm2014_Bin02_10_metaG | ecosystem: Environmental > Terrestrial > Soil > Wetlands > Peat | place...
GTCTTCGACGCGGGCCTTCTTTTCCTTCATTTCGACTTCGGTCGCGGCACCGACGCGGATAACGGCAACGCCGCCGGCCAGCTTGGCCACGCGTTCCTGCAGCTTTTCCTTGTCGTAGTCGCTGGTGGCTTCCTCGATCTGGGCGCGGATCGCCTTGACGCGCGCTTCGATGGTCTTGTGCTCGCCGTGGCCGTCGATGATCGTGGTGTTTTCCTTGGCCACTTCGATGCGCTTGGCCTGCCCCAGGTCGTGCAGGGTGGCCTTTTCCAGGTTCATGCCGGTTTCCTCGGCGATGACCGTGCCGCCGGTCAGGATGGCGATGTCTTCGAGCATGGCCTTGCGGCGGTCGCCGAAGCCCGGCGCCTTGACGGCGGTGGTCTTGAGGATGCCGCGGATGTTGTTCACGACCAGGGTGGCCAGGGCTTCGCCCTCGACTTCCTCGGCGATGATCAGCAGCGGACGGGCCGACTGCACGACCGCCTCAAGCACCGGCAGCAAGGGCTGCAGGCCCGAAAGCTTCTTCTCGTGCAACAGGATATAGGGGTTGTCGAGCTCGACCGTCATCTTCTCGGCGTTGGTGATGAAGTAGGGCGAGGTGTAGCCGCGGTCGAACTGCATGCCCTCGACGACTTCGAGTTCGTTGTTGAGCGCACGGCCGTCTTCGACGGTGATGACGCCTTCCTTGCCGACCTTTTCCATCGCATCGGAGATGATCTTGCCGATGTCCGCGTCGGCATTGGCCGAAATGGCGCCGACCTGGGCGATTTCCTTGCTGGTCGTGCAGGGGCGGCTGATCTTCTTGAGTTCCTCGATCGCGGTGATCACGGCCTTGTCGATGCCGCGCTTCAGATCCATCGGGTTCATGCCGGCGGCCACGTACTTCAGGCCTTCGGTGACGATCGACTGGGCCAGGACGGTGGCCGTCGTGGTGCCGTCACCGGCGTTGTCGGACGTCTTGGACGCGACTTCCTTGACCATCTGCGCGCCCATGTTCTCGAACTTGTCTTTCAGTTCGATTTCCTTGGCGACGGACACGCCGTCCTTCGTGATCGTGGGGGCGCCGAAACTGCGCTCGAGCACGACATTGCGGCCCTTGGGGCCCAGGGTGACCTTGACCGCATTGGCCAGGATGTTCACGCCCCGCACCATGCGGTGGCGGGCGTCTTCGCCGAAAAGTACTTGTTTGGCTGCCATAGTGAAGCTCCGAATCTGTGTGAATGGGGTTTGGCCTGCCCTACGGTCCTGGGGACGCTGCGCCCCCCGCCGCGGGATCGACGGGATCGAAGGGTTAGAGGTTGATCACGCCCATGATGTCTTCCTCGCGCATGACGAGGAGCTCGTCGCCGTCGACCTTGACGGTCTGGCCGGCGTACTTGCCGAACAGGACCCGGTCGCCGACCTTGAGGTCCACCGCGATCAGCTTGCCGCTGTCGTCGCGCTTGCCCGGGCCGATGGCCAGCACTTCTCCCTGGTCGGGCTTCTCGGCCACGCTATCGGGGATGACGATGCCCGAGGCCGTTTTGCGCTCGTTGTCTACGCGCTTGACGATCACGCGATCGTGCAAAGGACGAATCTTCATGGTTTCTCCTGACTAGGTTTCCAGGCGCTTTGGGCGCCCGGCGGTGTTCCAAAGGTTGATTTGCTTCCCATGCCCAGGCTCCAGATCCGCGCCAGCACTCGGCTACGGCCTTGCGCCCGCTCCGGCAAGCAAAACGTCGGATCTGGGGCGGAAAAACTGTTAGCACTCGACATCAGAGAGTGCTGATTGTAGGCGCTTCCCGGGGGAATTTCAACTACCGAGGGCGGGCGCGGCGGCCTAGCTCCAACCTTGCAACCAGCGGCCCGGGTCGGCGAGTTCCCGCCAGTCGATGATCCGGGAGCGGCCCGAATGAACTGCCTCGATCTGCACCCGCTCAAGGGGCGCGCCTGGCACATCGGGCGCGACCAGGCGGGTCACCAGGAAGTGCTTTTCCTTGGCCTGGGGGACCACGGCCGTCCACTTGCTGAGCAGCAGCTTGTCCGGCTGCAGGCGGCGCCGTGGCGCCTTCACCGGTGGTTTGGAGCGTGGGATCGGCACGGCGATTCCTTGATGGGGAGCGCGCTCGGGCCGCGCATTTTGAACATAGCCTTGGGGCCCTGGACAAATTGAACATGGGGCGGGACCATTGCAGGTTGTGCAGAGCGCCGCTTATTCACGGGTTTTTCGCAGGTTTCGACCGGCGAAAGTCACTTAAAAGCAATTAGATTCAACTTAATTCATCCAATTTTCATCAACAGCGTCTTTTGGCGCGATGTGGCAGCAGAATGGATCACGAAACAACAGCGAATTCGCCTTCCTTGGAGGCGGAACAGGCGGCAGTGCATGCGGCGTGGCTCGCCGCCCAAAATTCCAGCAAGGGCTCTACACCAGCGGCGGCGGCGCGATTGCCGCGCACGGTGGCCGCGCTGGGCTATGGCGGATTGATTCCGTTCCTGGTCTTTGCCGCCGCGGCGGGCCAGGAAGACATGCACGCAGACCTCTGGCGCGCGGCCCTGTTTTCGTACGGCGCCGTTGTCCTGAGCTTTGTCGGCGCGCTGCATTGGGGCTTCGCAATGACGGCGCCCGGCCTCGATGCGCACCAGAGAAACCAACTGTACCTATGGAGCGTGGCGCCGGCGCTGCTCGCATGGCCGGCGCTGCTGGTGTATGTGCGGCCGGCAATGGTGCTCCTGCTCGCCGGTTTTGCGGCGCAGTATGCGCAGGACCTGCGCCTGGCGCGGGGTCCGGGCGTGCCGCGTTTCCTGCCCGCCTGGTACCTCCCGCTGCGGCTGCGCCTCACCGTGGTTGCCGGGGCGTGTCTCGCGGTGGGCGGCCTGTGGCACACCCGCTAGGCTGACTAGCCCGCGGTAGTGGCCAGGCGAAAGAGGTGTTCGGTGCGCGCGCCGGAACGGCAGAAGGCAAATACCGGCGTCGCCGCGGTCTGCAGCGTGCTTGCCATCTCCACCACCTGCTGGGGCGTGAGCTGCCCGCTGACCACCGGCAGGTACACATACGACAGGCCGGCCGATTGCGCAGCCTGCTGCAGCGCCGCGCTGGTGGGTTGATCCGGGCCGCCCTCGCCGTCCGGGCGATTGTTGATCACCGTCTTGAAGCCATGGGCCGCAATGGCGGCGATGTCGCCCGGCGCGATCTGGCCGGCTGCGGCAAGCGTGTCGGACAACCATTTGAAATGCAGCGTCATGACCACTCCCCGCGCGCGTTGATCGAGGGAGCCGATTCTACGCAGGCCCGCGCCGCGCCGGTACGCGACGCGGGCGGCGCCAGCGCCCCATTAGCCAGTAATATCGCCGTCACGCGGATGGGACCACCGGCAGCGTTTGCCGGTAAACGACCGTGGGCGCGAACCCGCGGCGGTCTGCAACCGGACAAGACGTACCCAAGGAGGGCACGAAATGGCAGACGCAGGCGCCGCGACGGCATCGGGTCCCGGTTCGGGCTGGGGCTGGCTGGCCAAGGAACGCACGGTGGCGGGTCCGGGCTTCAATCGATGGCTGGTGCCGCCGGCGGCCTTGGCCATCCACCTGTGCATCGGCATGATCTACGGGTTCTCCGTCTTCTGGCTGCCGATGTCGCGGCTCATCGGCATCAAGCAGTCGCTGGCCTGTCCCAAGGTCGATGGCGCATGGGACGAACTGCTCCAGCAGATCGGCGCCAGCGGCTGCGACTGGAAGGTCACCTACGTTGCCGTCATGTTCCAGATCGCCATCGTCTTCCTGGGGCTGGCCGCGGCGGTCTGGGGCGGCTGGCTCGAGCGCGTCGGTCCGCGCAAGGCCGGCGTGGTCGCCGCGCTGTGCTGGTCCGCCGGGCTCGCGATAACCGCCCTGGGCGCAGCCAAGCACCAGTTGCTGCTGATGTGGCTCGGCACGGGCGTCATCGGCGGCATCGGCCTGGGGCTCGGCTACATATCGCCGGTCTCGACCCTGATCAAATGGTTTCCCGATCGCCGCGGCATGGCCACGGGCATGGCCATCATGGGATTCGGCGGCGGCGCCCTGGTTGGCGCGCCCCTGGCCGATTGGCTCATGCGCAGTTTCGCGGGCGCCGATTCGGTGGGCGTATGGCAGACCTTCCTGGTGCTCGCCGCCGTCTACCTCGTGTTCATGATGGGCGGCGCCCTGGGCTATCGCATTCCGGCCGCCGGCTGGAAACCGGCCGGCTGGAATCCGCCCGCCCGCCTGGCCGCCAGTTCGATGATCACCAACGAGCACGTCCACCTCAACCAGGCATGGCGCGCGCCGCAGTTCTGGCTCATCTGGGCGGTGCTCTGCCTGAATGTCTCGGCGGGCATCGGCATCCTGGGAATGGCCTCGCCCCTCCTGCAGGAGGTATTCGCCGGCCACCTCATCGGGATCGATGTTGCCTTCAACGACCTGTCGGCCGACCAGAAAAAGCAGATCGCCACCATCGCGGCCGGCTTCATCGGCCTGCTGAGCCTGTTCAATATCGGCGGGCGCTTCTTCTGGGCCAGCCTGTCCGACCGCATCGGCCGCAAGGCAACGTATTTCGCTTTCCTGGCCCTGGGCCTGGCGCTGTACGCGGCGATACCCACGCTGGCGCACGCCGGACACCTCGCGCTCTTCGTGCTGGCCTTCTGCATCATCCTGTCGATGTACGGCGGGGGCTTTGCCACCGTGCCGGCCTACCTCGCCGACATGTTCGGCACGCAGATGGTCGGCGCGATCCACGGCCGCCTGCTCACCGCCTGGTCCACCGCCGGCGTGCTCGGGCCCTACGTCGTCAATACGCTGCGCGACCGGCAGATCGAGAGCGGCGTTCCCAAGGCCCTGGTCTACGACAACACCATGTACATCCTGGCCGGTTTCCTGCTGGTGGGTTTCATCTGCAACCTGCTGATCCGGCCGGTTTCGGGCCGGTTTTTCATGAGCAACGAGCAGCTGGCCTACGAGCGCAAGCTCGCGCACGAGCGGGCCGAAAGCAGCGCCGTGCGGGGCCCGGCGGTCGCGCTTTCGGGCGGATCGGGGGTAACCACCCTCGCGGCGTGGCTGGCAGTGGGTATTCCGCTGGCAATTGGCATCCTGATAACCCTGCAAAAGGCAGCCAATCTCTTCCGCTAATCCGGCTGGACGACGGACGGGGCTCGCGAATACGCTATCTCCTTCCTGTCCATTTCTGCCGATGATGTTCCGTTATGAATGAAAGCGTTCAGGAACGTGTTCGGCTTGCGCAGATCCGCGCCGGCGCGGTGCAGCCCGAGGAAGTGGGCTTCACCAAAATGGATCTGCCCAAGCTCGACACCTTCGAGACTGCCGTCACCTTCGGACCCGACGTCGATCCGGTGAGCGCCCACGAGGAACTCGTTCCGGTGTTCGGCCAGAAGGCCGGCACGGGCCGGTTCCTCTTTGCCGCGGACAGCACCGTGGCGGGCCGCTACTGGGTGCGTTCGGTCGTGCCGTGGAAAGCGCAGCCGGCCTCGGCGGTCAGCGTCATCACGCCCAAGCGCGTCGTCACCCAGCTGGCCGAAGGGCTGATGTACCACTTCTCGCTGGCCGTCTGCGTGGGCGACGTCGATGTCGCCGACGGGCGCAAGTTCGTCCGGCCCTATGCGACGGCCGCCAAGTACGAATCCTGGTTCGCGGCCAACGCCGAGGAGTTCGGGGTGCGCCCGATCATGGTGAGCGTTGCGCTCAAGGAGCTGCGCTTCCAGCACGCGGGCTCCAGCTACCGCGTGGGCCACGCGGTCCTCGAGGGCGCCCTGGAGGTCGGCGATACCGAGCGGCTCATGCGCCGCCTGTTGCGCGGCTTTGGTTCGCACCGGCGCCTCGGACTGGGCATGCTGAAACTGCAGTCTTGACCCGCCTGCGGCGCCGCGTGGGCCCCCTTGCCCCCGCGACGATCCTCCTGCTGGCCCTCGTGGCCGCGCAATGGCCGGCCCCCGCGCCCGGCGCGGAACCCGGCCCCCCGCCCACGGCGCCCTCGGCACTGCCCCCCGCCGTGGCCGGTGCCCTGGAGCAGGCCCGCGTCGCCGATTCCGCCAGCGCCTTCGTGGTGGTGCCGCTCGACGGCGGATCGCTGCGCCTGGCGCGGCATGCCGAGGCGCCGATGAATCCGGCCTCGACGATGAAGCTGCTCACGACCTACGTGGCGCTCGACACCCTGGGGCCCAATTTCCGCTGGCACACCCAAGCCCTCGCGCGGCGCCCGGTCAGCCACGGGCGGCTCGACGGCGACCTGATCCTGCGCGGCGGCGGGGATCCCGCCCTCGTCGTCGAGCGCTGGTGGCTGCTCGTGGAGCGCCTGCGGGCGCTGGGCATACGCGACATCGCGGGCGACCTCGTCCTCGACCGCTCGCGCTACGCGCCGCTTGCCGATGGCGGCGCCACCCTCGACGGCAACGAGCTGCGTCCCTACAACGTGGCGCCCGACGCCCTGCTGATCAACTTCAAGTCGCTGGGCTTCACCTTCGTGCCCGAGGCGGGCGCGGGCATCGCCCATGTTGCCGTGGTGCCACCGCTGGACGGCTTGAAGCCCCCGGGCCCGGTGCGCCTCGCCGAGGGCCCCTGCGGCGACTGGCACGCGCACCTCAAGGCCGATTTCTCGCGCCCCCTGGCGCCGGCATTCCACGGCGCGTATCCGGCCGCTTGTGGCGAGAAGACCTGGTACGTGAGCCCGCTGACGCCCGACGCCTACGCCCTGGCCTCCTTTCGCGCCCTGTGGCGGGCGGCCGGCGGCAGCCTCCACGGCACGGTCCGCGAGGGCCTGGCCGGGCCCGATGCACGGGTGCTCGTCGACCAGGAGTCGCCGCCGCTGGCCGAGGTGATCCGCGACATCAACAAGAACAGCAACAACGTGATGGCGCGGCAGTTGTTCCTGACGCTGGGATCACCCGGCGCGGCCGAGGCGCGCGGCGGCGAGGATGCCGCGGCCGAGGCCCAAGCGCGCGATGCGGGCGAACCCGCGAGCGTGGAGCGTTCCGTGCACGCGGTGCACGCGTGGCTGTCCGCCCAGGGCCTTGCCATGCCCGAACTCGTGCTGCAGAACGGTTCGGGCTTGTCGCGCCAGGAGCGGATCTCGCCCGCCAGCCTGGCGCGGCTGCTGGCGCTGGCGTGGAGTTCCAACGAAATGCCCAATTTCCTGGCGTCGCTGCCGCTGGCGGGAGTCGATGGCACGATGAAGGATCGGCGCAGCGCGGTGGGGGCCGCGTATGTGAAGACGGGGACGCTGGCGGAGGTGCGGGCGGTGGCGGGGTATGTCTTTGCTTCCAGCGGGCACCGGTATGCGGTTGTGGGGATCATCAATGATCCGCATGCGGAGGGGGCGCAGGGGGCGCATGATGCGTTTTTGCAGTGGGTTTGGGAGCAGGGGTAATCAACTAGCTCCAATGCTGCGTTGCTCGTTCTTGGCAGGCAGCGTCTCGGTGCGACCGGGGGGCCTCGGCCTCCTCCGAAGCCCAGTCGTCCCCCGAGGCCCCCCGGTCACACCGGGACTCATGGCACTGCGAGGATCCGTGTCATGGTGATCACTTGCATGGCGGCAAGCCCTTGGGTATTGGGGGTGTCCGGGGGACGACTGGGCTTCGGAGGAGGCCGGACACCCCCAATGCCCGAGGGCGTGGTTGCTACGAAACCCGATCCCCGCAAGACGCCCGGTAACAAGCTCAGATCACGGCAAAAGACTCGTTCGCGGCCGCGATCACCTCTCCCATGACCGCCTCGTCATGCATGATGGAGACGAAGCCCGCCTCGAATGCCGAGGGTGCCAGGTAGACGCCGCGGTCCAGCATGGCGTGGAAGAAGCGGTTGAAGGCTTCCTTGTCGGCCCCCATGACCTGCGCGAAGCTCGTGGGCACGCTGGCGGCGCCGTAGATGCCGAACATCGAGCCCACGCTGTCGGTGGCGAAACGGTGGCCATGGCGCGCTGCGGCGCCGGCGAGGCCCTCGGCGAGCTGGCGGGTGCGGGCGACGAGGCGGTCGTAGAAGCCGGGGGCCTCGATGAGTTCGAGCGTGGTGCGCCCGCAGGCCACCGCCAGCGGGTTGCCCGAGAGCGTGCCGGCCTGGTAGACCGGGCCCAGGGGCGCGAGGCAGGCCATGACGTCACGGCGGCCGCCGAAGGCGGCCAGGGGCATGCCCCCGCCGATGACCTTGCCCAGGGTGGTGAGGTCCGGGACGATGCCGTAGAGCGACTGGGCCCCGCCCAGCGCAACCCGAAAACCCGTCATGACCTCGTCGAAGATCAGCAGGGCGCCATATTGCGTGCACAGGCGGCGCATCGTCTGCAGGAACTCGGCGCTGGCGCGCACGAGGTTCATGTTGCCGGCAACCGGCTCGACGATCACGCAGGCAATCTCGCCGCCGGCGCGGGCGAAGGTTTCCTCGAGCTGAGTGCAGTCGTTGTAGTCGAGCACCAGGGTGTGCTGCGTGGTCTCCGGCGGCACGCCGGCCGAGCTCGGGTTGCCGAAGGTGAGCAGGCCGGAGCCGGCCTTGACGAGCAGGTTGTCGGCGTGGCCGTGGTAGCAGCCCTCGAACTTGATGAACTTGGAACGGCCGGTGAAGCCGCGGGCCAGGCGGATGGCGCTCATGGTCGCCTCCGTGCCGGAGGAAACGAGGCGGACCTGCTCGAGCGAGGGCAGCATCCGCACCAGGCGCTCGGCAAAATCCACCTCGGCCTCGGTCGGCGCGCCGAAGGAGAGGCCGTCGCGGGCGGCCCGGGTGACCGCCTCGAGCACCGCCGGGTGGGCGTGGCCGAGGATCATGGGGCCCCAGGAGCAGACGAGGTCGATGTAACGGCGGCCGTCGGCGTCCCATATATACGGGCCCTGGCCGCGGGCGATGAAACGGGGCGTACCGCCCACCGAACGGAAGGCCCGCACCGGGGAGTTGACGCCGCCCGGTATGGACGCCTGGGCGCGGGCAAACAAGGCTTCGTTGCGGCCGGCCGGCGAGCCGCCAGCGCCCGGCGCTGCTGCGCTGCCACCGGATCCGGATTGCGCTCGAACCATGTCCGCTGGGGTCTTGCCCGTGTTGCTCATGTTCTCGTCCCGTTTTGCACCGCGCTTGCACCAGGTTCCGGCTTTGCGCTCCAAAGCCTTGATTCGCTACCGAAATCGACCACCGCCGATGCGACTCACGGAGGCGCTACAGGCTATCATCGCGAACGCAGTATGGTAGCGAAACCTTACGGGCCCCTGGAACATGACGACTTCGGTAGCAACGCGCACCTGGATGTGCTTGATTTGCGGATGGATTTATGACGAGGCCAGCGGCGTGCCGGCCGAAGGCATTGCCGCCGGCACGCGCTGGGAGGACGTTCCGCCGAACTGGGTATGCCCGGAATGCGGCGCACGCAAGGAAGACTTCGAACTGATCGAGGTCTAGGCGTGCGCACCGGAGGCTGACCGATGTCCGCGCAATGGGATATGACCGAGATCCGCGGCAAGAAAGTCATGGTGATCGACGACTCGAACACGATCCGGCGCAGCGCCGAGATCTTCCTGACCCAGGCCGGCTGCCAGGTGATACTGGCGCAGAACGGCTTCGAGGCGCTCTCGAAGGTCAACGACCACCAGCCGAACATCATCTTCTGCGACATCCTCATGCCGCGCCTGGACGGCTACCAGACCTGCGCGCTCATCAAGCGCAGCCCGCGCTTTCACGACACGCCGATCGTCATGCTTTCGTCGAAGGACGGACTCTTCGACCGTGCCCGCGGCCGCATGGTGGGATCGGTGGAATACCTGACCAAGCCCTTCACCAAGGACAGCCTGCTGACGGTGGTTCGCCAGCATTCGATGAACTGAATTTTTCCTCCTTCGCCTGTACTTGCGGCGGACGAGCCGCCGCAAGTACAAGGCTACGGAGGACGGAGCCCGAAATCATGCCGATTCGCAAGATTCTCATCGTCGACGACTCGCCGACCGAGCGGTATTTCCTCAACGAGCTGCTGTCCAAGCACGGCTTCTCGGTGACGGCCGTCGAAAGCGCGGAAGAGGCGGCCACCAACCTGAAGTCGGCGCTGCCCGACCTGATCCTCATGGACGTGGTGATGCCGGGGCAGAACGGATTCCAGTTCACGCGCCAGTTGTCGAAAGACCCGGCGACGCAGAACATCCCGGTGATCATGTGCACCAGCAAGAACCAGCAGACCGACCGCATCTGGGGCCTGCGCCAGGGCGCGCGCGATTACGTGACCAAGCCGGTCAAGGCCGAGGAACTGCTCGGCAAGATCGCGGCCCTGGGCTGAGCCGCTCGGGCCCGGCTGCCGGCACCACGAGACGGCTGACACCCAACAACCGCCCGGTACCGCACCGGCAAGCAGATGGATAAACGCGAGCAAACGATTACGGAGCCAGGCTTGGACGACACCCGGAAATCCGGCAAGCTGCGCGACTTCTCCGCGCAACTGGCGGCGCGCCTGCAGGCCGTCCCGGGCCCGCTGGCCGAGCCGGCGCGGCTGGCCGTGCGCATCGGCGCGAACGCCTACCTGCTGGACATGAACAAGGCCGGCGAGATCGTCGCTGCGCCGCCGGTGACGCCGGTGCCGTGGACCAAGCCCTGGTACCTGGGCCTGGCCAATGTGCGCGGGCGCCTGGTCGGCGTCATCGACCTGATGCGCCTGGCCGGCGGCACCCCGATCTCCGCGGAGGATGCGCAGCAGCTGGTCGTGTTCAACGAGGATCTCAAGTTCAACGTCGGCCTGCTCATAACCCGGGCCTTCGGCCTGCGCAACGTGCGCGACCTCGTTCCCCTGGGGCCGGTGCAGGAACGCAGCCGGCCATGGGAGGCGCGGGCCTTTCGCGACGCGGACGGTTCGCGCCTGGTGGAGATCGATCTGCAGGGGCTGACGGCGTTCGACGAATTCGCCAGCATCGGCGTATAGCGCGGCGCGGCGGCGGGCGGAAATTGCAGTTCCTGGGACAAAGCAGCGGTAACCACGGGCAAATCAGATTGCCGGAGTGACAATGGCACTTGATTTCGGAATGTTCGGCAGCAAGGCAAAGAACGGCGGCATACCGTCGGGCCGGCGCTATACCGACGTGCCCGCGACGCAGCGCATCGATCCGCCGGGCAGCTTCGACGTGCCGGGCAATGCCGCAACGCCGGCCGGCGGCGCGCAGCAGAGCCAGCGGCTGGCGCGCACCCTGGCCACCCTGGGCCTGGTGTTCTTCGCCGGTGCCGCCGTGTCCGTCTGGCTGACGGCGCGCAATGCCGCCTCCGAGGAGCGCCAGGTGGCGCTGATCGGCGACGTCCTCATGCACAGCCAGCGGCTGGCAAAGGCCGCGGCCGATGCCGTGCAGGGCGAGCCCGACCAGATGGACGAAATGATCGAAAGCCGGGACCAAGTGAACACCGACCTCTCGCTGCTCGAGAGCGGCGACCCGGCGACCAACATGGCGCCCAGCAACGCCCAGATCGCGCCCTTCCTGCAGACCCTGCGGACGCGTTGGCAAACGACGTACGCCGCCGCCTCGGACATCGCCGCCAGCCGCAATGCGCTGGTGGGCTTCGGGGAGGTTGCCCGCCGCATCAACCAGAACAGCGCGCACCTGGGCGAACTCACCGAAAGCATCGCGGCCGACCGCCTGCGCCGCGGCGCCCCGTCGCGCGAGGTGGCATCGGCCGAGCAGCTGGTTTCGCTGCAGCAGCGCATCGCCAAGAACGCCAACCTGATCGTGTCCGGCCAGGTGTCCCACGGCGAGGACACGCAGGTGCTGGGCCGCGACGTGGCGGCGTTTTCCGACCAGGTGCAGGCGCTGCTGGCCACCACGACCGACGGCGAAGGACGCAACAAGCTCCAGGAACTGCAGCGCATCTACCGCGACATCCTCAGCGCGCTGGCCTCGGCAGTGGCCAGCCCGCAGGTGCTCCAGGATGCGCGCAATGCCCAGATCACGATCAGCGGCGAGGCCGAGCCCTTGCGGCTGCAGAGCGTCGACCTGGCCAACCGCTATTCGGGACAGCAGCGGGCCCGCTGGTTCTACTATGCCCTGCTGAGCGGTTTTTCGCTCCTGGCCCTGGGTTCGGCGGTGGCCGTGGTGCGGGTGCTGCTGGCCGACTCGCGGCGACGCGCCGCCGAGGCCGAGGCCGGACGCGCCGAGGCCTTGCGCCTCGAAGACATGGCCAAACGGCGCAACGACCAGAACCAGGCCGCCATCTTGCGGCTGATGAACGAACTCCAGGAAGTGGCCGACGGCAACCTGACCGTGGCCGCCACGGTGACCGAAGACATCACCGGCGCCATCGCGGACTCGATCAACTACACGGTCGAGGAACTGCGCACGCTGGTGGGCCGCATCAACCAGACCGCCGAGCTCGTGAGCAACGCCGCGGGCGAATCGCGCGACATCGCCGCGCGCCTGCTGGGCGCCTCCGAGGCGCAGGGGCGCGAGATCCGCGATACCGGCGAGCGCGTGCTGGGCATGGCCAGCCAGATCAGCGAGGTGTCGGCCGGCGCCGGCGATTCGGCCAAGGTGGCGCGGGCCTCGCTCGAGGCCGCCGAGCGCGGCCAGCGCGCGGTGTACAACCAGATTTCCGGCATGAACGAGATCCGCGAGCAGATCCAGGAGACCTCCAAGCGCATCAAGCGCCTGGGCGAGTCCTCGCAGGAGATCGGCGAGATCGTCGAACTCATCTCCGACATCACCGAGCAGACCAATGTGCTGGCGCTCAATGCCGCGATCCAGGCCGCATCGGCCGGCGAGGCGGGGCGCGGATTCGCGGTGGTGGCCGAGGAAGTGCAACGGCTGGCCGACCGCTCGGGCGAGGCGGCCAAGCAGATCGGCGCGCTGGTGCGCGCCATCCAGACCGACACCCAGGATGCCGTGGTTGCCATGGAGCGCAGCACCCAGGGGGTGGTCGAAGGCACCCGGCTCTCGGACGCCGCCGGCACCGCGCTGGCCGAGATCGGGCGCGTGTCGCGCCAGCTCACCGAACTCATCGAACGCATCGCGCAGTCGACCTCGGCCCAGGCGCATTCGGCCGGCGACGTCTCCAAGGCGATCGGCCACATCCTGGAAGTCACCGAGCAGGCTTCCGACGGCACGCGCCAGACGGCGCAGTCGATCGGCCAGCTCGCGACCCTGGCGCGCGAACTCAAATCCTCGGTGGCGCGTTTCCGCGTCGCCTAGCATCGCCATGGACCGCCGCACGCTCCCGCCCGCATCGCCCGGCGCCCGCCCCAGCGCGCCGGCGAACGCCCCATGACCGCCGACATGCAGACCGACCTGGACACGCCATCGGCCGCGGCGCCGGGCGCCGAGGATGCGGCCCCGGCGCCGGCCACCGACATCGCCCCCCTGGCGTGGGTGATCGACGAGATCCGCAGTTCGCTGGCCGATGCGGTGGTCGCGGTCAAGGGCTTCCTGGGCAACAAATCCGATATCGACGTCCTGCGCAACGCCGGCGAACACGTCCATCAGGTGAGCGGCGCCCTGCAGCTGCTCGACCTGCGGGGCATCAACCTGGTCACCGAGGCGATCGAGCAGCTCATCGTGCGCTGGGAGAGCGCGCCCACCGAATGCCTGCCCGCGGCGGTGCGCGCGGTCGAGGCCACGCTGGGGGCCGTGCGCAATTTCCTCGATGGACTGCTGGCCGGCCGGCCGGTGCCGCCGGTGCGCCTCTTCCCCTATTACCGCGACATCCTCCAGCTGCTGCAGGCGCCGCGCGTGCATCCGGCCGACCTGATGTTTCCGGACCTGCACCGCCGCCCGGCATTCGACCGCATGGAAGTGCGCTCGCTCAGCAGCGATGAACTGCGCATTCGGCGCGTGATGTACGAGGAAGGGCTGCTGCGCTTCCTGCGCAACCCCGACGACGCCCAGGCGCGCGGCCGCATGCGCGATGCCGTCGCGCAGCTCGAGGGCCTGCCCCAGCGCGGGCTGGCGCGCAGCTTCTGGTGGGTGACCCACGCCCTTTTCGACGCGCTCGAGTCCTTCCAGCTGCCCGTCGACGCCGACCTGAAGCGTTTCATGGCCCGGCTCAACCAGCAGCTGCGGCGCCAGATCGAGGGCGGGCCGGCCGTGGCCGAGCGCCTGATGATCGACGCGCTCTATCACGTCGGCATGGCCGACGAACGCATCGAGCGCGTGGCCCAGGTCAAGCAGCTCTTCGGCCTGGGCTCGCTGCTGCCGGCCGATTTCGAACGGCCCATGCTCAACGCCATGGATTCGGCGACGATCTCCGCGCTGCGCGAGGCGCTGGGCCAATCCAAGCTGCTGTGGGGCCAGGTGGTGGCCAGCAATCCGCCCGACCCGGCGCGCTTCCGCGCCGAGATCGCGCGCGCGCAAGGCGGCGCAACGCAGCTGGGCGCCGCTCCTGCGGCCCGCGTGCTGGGGTGCATTGCCGAAGCCACCGCCGGCCTGGCCACCACGCCGCCGGCCGTGCGCGAGGTCCTGGGCATGGAAGTGGCCACCGCCCTGCTGCTCATCGAATCCGGCATCGACGGCAATCCGGCGGCCGATCCGCTCTTTGCCCAGCGCGCCGACGCGATGATCGGGCGCATCGTCAGCGCCGCCGGCGGCCAGCCCCTGCCCGACAGCGATGCCTGGATCGCCCAACTGGCGCAGCGGGCCCAGGAGCGCTCTTCGATGGAGACGGTGGTCGCCGAGATGCGCGGCATCCTGCGCGAATCCGAGCTGCGCCTCGATCGCTTCTTCCGCAATCCGGCGCAGCGCAACGAGCTCTCGGCGCTGGGCCCCATGTTCGACGAGGTATCGGGCGTCCTCGCCGTGCTCGGTTTCGAGGACCCGGCCGCGGCGCTGCGCAATGTGCGCGCCAGCGTCGAGCGCTATGCCGATCCGGCGGTGCCGCCCGATCCCGAGCAGTTCGCGCAGATCGCGCAGAACCTGGGCGCGGTGGGGTTCTTCGTCGCGGGTCTCACCGAGCAGGCAAGCCAGCCGCGGGGCATCTTCTCCTTCGACGCGCAAAGCGGCGTGTTCTCGGCCGACATGGCCCTGGCCCCGCCCGTGCCGGTGATTCCCGAGGAACCGGACATCGATGAGACCACGACGGCCCCGATGGCCGGCCCCGCCACGGCTCCGGGCGAGGGCACGGCGCTGGCCGCCGACAGCGAAAACGTCGAGCATTCGATAGAACGGCTGCTCGCCTCGGCCCTGGCCGCGGCCGATGAACTGACGCAAGGCACCGGCGATGGCGCGGCCCTCGAACGGCTCGCGGCGATACTCGGCCAGCTGACCAACGATGCCGAGCTCACCGACGACGCCGCGCTGCGCACGCGCGTGGCCGAAGCCGCGCGGCTGCTCGCGGACCTGCGCGAGGGCGGCGGCAGCGGCGTGGCCCGGGCGCTGCAGGCGCTGCTGCGCCCCGTCGAAGCCGCGATTCCCGCGCCCACGGCGCCCATGCCGGTGAGCGCCTCGGCGGCCGACCGCGAACTGCACGAGATCTTCGTCGAGGAAGCCGACGAGGTGCTCGAATCGGTGGGCACCCAGCTGGCGCGGCTGCGCAAGGAACCCACGGACGCGGCGACGATCACCATGGCGCGGCGCGCCTTCCATACGCTCAAGGGATCGAGCCGGATGGTGGGCCTGCGCGATTTCGGCGAATTCGCCTGGGCGCTGGAGCAGTGCTTCAACGTGTGGCTCGCCCAGGAGCGGCCGGCCAATGCCGACCTGCTCGGGCTGGCCTCGGCCAGCGCCGACCGGATGCGCGACTGGATAGAAGCGCTGCGCACCGATCCTTCGGCCCATGTCGACGCCAGCGCCTTCATCCACGCCGCCCATGTGGTGCGCGACGGCGGCACCTTCGCGCTGCCCTACACGCTGGCGCAGGAGGAGATCGCCGACCCGAAGAATTTCACGATCGAGGTGGCCGCGGCGCCGCCGCCGGCCGATGAAGACGGCGGGGCCGCGGGCGAAACGGCAAGCGGCGGCGCCGAGGAGATGCGGCGCATCGGCCCGCTCGTCATCAGCCACGGGCTGTATTCGGTCTTTCTCATCGAGTCGGACGAATGCGTGCGCGCCCTGGGCCAGGACATCGGCGAATGGCGCTACGAGTCTGCGCGCGAGGTTTCCGAAACCCTCGTGCGCCGGGCCCACACCCTGGCCGGCATCTCCGACACCGTGGGGCTGGCGCCGGTCTGCGCGATCGCCGATCCCCTGGACGCGCTCATGCAGCAGCTCTACGAGCGCCGCGGCACCGCCGGCGCCACCCTGAGCGCGCAGCAGTTCGATGTCCTGGAGCGCAGCGTCGAGCGCATGCGCGGCATGCTGCACCAGTTTGCCGCCGGCATCTACCCGGACGAAGCGCCGCTCGAGGCCGGCGCCCTGCGCGATCTCGTCGCCATGCTGCGGGCCCTGCCCGAGCGGACGGCGGCAGCGGCGCGCGGCACCGATGCGCCCGCCGTTCCCCCCTTCCCCGAGCTGCCCCCCCTGCCGCCCCAGACCCCGGCGGCCGATGCGCACTTCCCCGATACCGTTCCGCTGTCGTGGAGCGAGCGCGACCTGCTCGAGCTGGGCCTGCCGCCGGTGCCTTCGGCGAGCACGCGCGCCAAGGCGCCGGTGCCCCCGCCGGTGGTGTCGCCCCCGCCCATGCCGGCCCCGGCCGCGACCGTGCCGCCCGCGCCGCCCGCACCGCCTGCCGCGCGCATAACGCCCCCGCCGGCACCGCCAACGCCAGCTCCCCCGGCCCCTGTGCCGGCCCCGTCTGGCGCCGCGCCACGGGCTGCGAGCCCGCCACCGCTGGTGGCGCCGCCGCCGAGCCGTGACGTGCCCGCGGCGGCCGCGCTGTGGACGCCCACGCCGGCACCGGCTGCGCAACGGCCACCCGAACCGCTGGCCGGGACGGGGCTCGACGGCACGCTGGACGCGCCCGCCGCGCCCATCCTGCGCGACGAGATCGACCCGCAGCTGCTGCAGATCTTCACCGTGGAGGCGCAGGACCTGCTGCCGGCCATCGCGCGGTGCCTGCGCACCCTGATGCAGAACCCCAATCTGCGCGATGTGGCGCGCGACATGATGCGCCACCTCCACACCTTCAAGGGCAGCGCCCGCATGGCGGGGGCCATGAAACTGGGCGAGCTCGTGCACGACATGGAGACCCGCATCGAGTCGGCCATGCAGCTGGCGAGCGTGCCCGCGGTCGTGGTCGAGGACCTGCAAAGCCAGTACGACCAGGCGCAATTGCTGTTCGAACGCCTGCTGCACAGTCCCGCCGTCGCGCCGGAGGCGGCAAACCAGGACAAGGCCGTGCCCGGCGCCATGGCGGGCAAGCCCTGGGAGAGCGGGGCTACGGAGCCGGTGCACGAGAGCCCGCCCGCGGTTGCCGAGGCGGCGCGCGAGGGGGAACCGGCGCGCCTGGCGGCGGCGAATGCGCCCTTCATCCGGGTGCGCGCCGATGTCATCGACCGTCTCGTGGACCATGCCGGCGAGGTCTCGATCTCGCGATCCAAGCTCGAGGCCGAGGTCGCCACGCTGCGCGGATCGCTGACCGACCTCACCGAGAACATCTCGCGCCTGCGCTCGCAGCTGCGCGAGGTGGAACTCCAGGCCGACGCGCAGATCCAGGCGCGGTCCGACCAGGTTGCGAAGCAGTCCTCCAGTTTCGATCCGCTCGAGTTCGACCGCTACTCGCGCTTGCAGGAATTGACGCGGCTGCTGGCCGAATCGGTGGAGGACGTCGCGCTCGTCCAGAGCAACATGATCAAGGGCCTGCAGCTCGCCGACAACGACCTGGGCGCGCAGTCGCGCCTGACGCGCGAACTGCAGCAGCAGCTCATGCGCGTGCGCCTGGTTCCCTTCTCCAACGTCTCCGAGCGCCTGTACCGCGTCGCGCGCCAGGCCGCCAAGGAACTGCAGAAGCGCGCCCACCTGGACATCATCGGCGCGGAAACCGAGATCGACCGCAGCCTGCTCGAGCAGATGGCCGGCCCCTTCGAGCACCTGGTGCGCAATGCGATCGTCCACGGCCTCGAAGCGCCTGCCGAACGCCTGGCAGCGGGCAAGTCCGACACCGGCGAGCTGCGCATCGAGGTGCGCCGTGAGGGCAACGAAATCGTGGTGGTCTTCGCCGACGACGGCGCCGGACTGGACCTGGAGCGGATCCGCGCGCGCGCCATCAGCAGCGGGCTGCTATCGGCCGAGCGCAAGCTCGAGGAGCGCGAGCTCATCGAGTTCATCTTCACGCCGGGCCTATCCACCGCACGCGAGGTCACCGAGCTGGCCGGCCGCGGCGTCGGGATGGACGTGGTGCGCGAGCAGGTTTCCTCCCTGGGCGGCCGCATCGCGGTGTCCACGCAACGCGGCGGCGGCTCGCGCTTCACGCTGTACCTGCCGATGACGCTGTCGATCATGCAGGTGGTGCTCGCCAGCGTGGGCGGCCGTCGCTATGCGCTACCCGCGGCGATGGTCGAACAGGCGCGGCGGGTGCGCTCGCGCGACCTCGTCGCCGCCCTCCAGGGCGGGGCGATCGCCTTCGACGACATCGGCGAGGTGACGCTGCGGCCGCTGTCGCAGCTGCTCGGGCGCGAGACCGTCATTGCCGCCAACGACCAGCATGCCGTGGCGCTGCTGCGGCTGGGCGACGACCGCCTGGCGATCTGCGCCGACGAGCTTTCGGCCAACCAGGAAGTCGTGGTCAAGAACGTGGGGCCCCAGGTGGCCCGGCTGGCCGGCGTGCTGGGCGCGACCGTGCTGGGCAACGGCGAGGTGGTGCTCATCATCAATCCCGTGCAGCTGATCGGCCGCGCGCCCGAGCCGCCCGTGCTCGACGCCTACGATGCTGCCGGCGACCCGAAGGAACCGGCCGCCGGGGCCGCCAAGCTCGGCGCCGGCAGCGGGGCCACGGTGATGGTGGTGGACGACTCGCTGACCGTGCGGCGCGTCACCCAGCGCCTGCTCGAGCGCAACGGCTATCGCACCGTCCTCGCCAAGGACGGCGTCGACGCGATGCGCGAACTGCAGGAGGAACTGCCGGACATCATGCTGGTGGACATCGAGATGCCGCGCATGGACGGCTACGACCTCACGCGAAATGTGCGCGGCAATCCGGCCACCCGGGACATTCCCATCATCATGATCACCTCGCGCACCGCCGAAAAACACCGGCGCGTCGCCTTCGAGCTGGGCGTCAACGAGTACCTGGGCAAGCCCTACCGGGAAGACGAACTGCTCGAGCTGGTGCGCCGCTACGTGGAGACGGCGCGCGCCGTCCGTGCCGCCAACGAGAGCGTATGATTTCGCCGTGAACGAGCGGCGCGCCCCCTTCCACGATCTGCTCGCCGCCCGCTGGCAGGCCGCCGATTCCCTCCTCTGCGTTGGCCTCGATCCCGATCCGGCGCGCTTTGCCCCGCAGCTGCGCGGCCGCGAAGACGCGATAACCGAGTTCTGCTGCGCCATCGTCGACGCAACGGCGCCTTACGCCTGTGCCTTCAAGCCGCAGATCGCCTACTTCGCGTCTGAGCGGGCCGAGGCCCAGCTCGAGGCGGTGCTCGCCCACGTGCGGGCCAGGCATCCGCAGATTCCGGTGATACTCGACGCAAAGCGTGGCGACATCGGCGCCACGGCTGAACAGTACGCCCGCGAGGCCTTCGAACGCTACGGGGCCGATGCCGTCACGCTCTCGCCCTACATGGGCCCCGACACGATAGAACCTTTCCTCGCCTACGCAGGGCGCGCGGTTTTCCTGCTGTGCCGGACGAGCAATCCGGGCGGCGATGCGCTGCAGATGCTCGAGGTTGGCGGCGAGCGCCTGTTCGAGCGCGTCGCGCGGCTGGCGGCCACCGACTGGCACCGGCCGGGCCAAATGGGCCTGGTGGTGGGCGCCACCTATCCGCGCGAACTCGCACGGGTGCGGGCGCTGGCGCCCGACTTGCCGCTGCTCGTGCCCGGCATCGGCGCCCAGGGGGGCGACATCGCCGCTACCCTGGCGGCAGGGCGCACGCCGCGCGGCGACGGGCTCGTGATCAATTCCTCGCGGGCGATCCTCTACGCCGGCAGGGATGCCGATTACGCGAGCGCCGCCGCAGGCGTGGCGCGGGAAACGCGCGACGCCATCAACCGGCACCGCGCAAGGTAGAGCGCCCTGGCTTGGCCCTGCCTCAAGCGGCCTTGGCCAGCAATTGCAGCAGGCCGTCGAGCGACTCGATGATCGACTGGGTGCGCACCGCGGCCCGGTCGCCCGGGAAGTGTCGGGTGCTGGTCTGCACCCAGGCGACGGCCGGCGGCTCGCGCTGCAGGGCCCAGGAGAAACACACGGTACCCACGGGTTTTTCCGCGCTGCCGCCGCCCGGCCCGGCGATGCCCGTGACACCCAGGGCAACGTGCGCCGAACTGTGCTGCAGGGCGCCCATTGACATGGCGCGGGCCACCGGCTCGCTGACGGCGCCAAAATCGCGCAGATAGGTGGGCGGCACGCCGAGCATGCGCTGCTTGGCCTCGTCGGAATACACGATCATGCCGCGGTCGAACCAGGCGCTCGAGCCCGGTATCTGGGTGATGGCATACGCGACGCCCCCGGCCGTGCAGGACTCGGCGGTGACCAGCACCAGTCCTTGTTGCGCGAGCGCGCGGCCCACGTCTTGCGCCAGGGCATGGATGCGCGCGGCGGCATCGATCATGCGGGCGCCCACAGGCCCAGGCGCACGGCCAGGGCAATGACCAGCAGGGTGTACAGCGCGGCGACCAGGTCGTCGGCCATCACGCCGACGGCGTTCTTCCACCGCCGGTCGATCTGGCGGATGGGCGGCGGTTTGAAAATATCGAAGCCGCGGAACAGCACGAAGGCCAGGGCCTGCCAGCGCAACTGATGTTCGCCCACCGGGAGGAACACCAGGACGAGCCAGAAGGCGACGATCTCGTCGACGACGATCGTGCCAGGGTCGGCTTCGCCGAGCATGGCCGCCGCGCGACCGGCGGCCCAGGTGCCGATGATGAGCGCCACCGCCACCACGATGAGCGCCGTGGCCGGATCGGGCGCGCCGTCGGGCGCTATCGCCGTGAACAGTATCCACGCAAGCGCCGTTCCCCAGGTGCCCGGGCCGGGACGCAGCAGGCCGCTGCCCAGGCCGAGCGCCAGCCAGTGGGCCGGGTGGGCGACAAGGAAACGCCAATCCGCCGGGCTTTGTGGCTTGGACTTGTTCGCGGCAGCTTCGCCATGGGGTTCCGGGTCCATCAGCCCTCCTTCGCGGCGCTGCGCGCCGCTTCGGAGGGTGCGCGGAAATGATCGAAGGATTGCAGCGCCACGTCGAGGAGGGGCGCGGCGCCGTCAGGGCCATCGCGCAGGCGCAGTCCGGGAGTCGCGTCGATGCGCCCGATGCGGGTCACGCCCACGCCGTCGCCGACAAGATTTTCCAACATCGGCCGCGCGGCCGCGGGA
>Ga0181519_10001397_pt1 | contig 21320 bp, 15 predicted proteins | sample PEATcosm2014_Bin_26_FD_121102 | JGI IMG/M metagenome (GOLD analysis project Ga0181519, IMG submission 121102) | Peatland microbial communities from MTU Mesocosm Facility, Houghton, MI, USA - PEATcosm2014_Bin02_10_metaG | ecosystem: Environmental > Terrestrial > Soil > Wetlands > Peat | place...
AGGTGAAAACCATCACCTTTTACGTTTAAGTTGCCACACTAATAATGTGTAACGAGCGACAGAGAGTGTTATGAGTGACGGATTCGTGTACATAGCTGAGCACGGCCGGGGAATCTCTCTGACGGAGTTGAAGTCCTCGCTGGGCACCATCGGACTACAGCTTGCAAATCCTGCAAATGGTGTAATTGCGACGATAAATGAAGAAGGCAATCAGTGCGAAGTATCCGAAGCAACACTCGCTGAGATACTGAAAACCGCGCCGTTGACCAATTTTCAATTTTGGTTTTCGGACTCCAGCGATCTATTTCTCACGATTCGGCAAATTCCGAGAGGAATTACGTCTCTCTCCTTTTGGGTTAGTGCATCGTATGGACCTGAATACCAGCTAGCGTGCCAATGGGCGGCGCACCGTTTCTGCGAGTTGGCCAAATTGGATTCCGCGGCGCTATTCGTTATTGATCGATTTGGGATGACTGCTGACTTCGATTGGGACGGTTTTCCCGGAAATCCAGGCCCGCTCCCAAAGATGCCTCCAGAAGTCCTTGGATTCGACCAGCGAATAATTCATATCTCCACAGCTGATCTTATTGGGCTAGAGACTCGCTCCGTAAACAACTGCCTCCTGTCCTACGACCCAGCATTCGGAATCGCCTGGGAGGAAGAGGGAGGAGGATGGCTCAGATACCCTTGAGCGAAATGAATGGTAATGGTGGCAGGTGTGCGGGTGGTCGAGATTCCCAAACGGTAAGATGAACTGAAAAGGAGATCCCAGGTCTCGCCTTTGAGACCTGGGAGAACACAAACCAAAACCCGCCACGAAATGTACAGCCAATCTCTACCAACTCAGCTCTTCCCAATCACCACAAACGGCCCAGACAGCTCCCCGCCATCCCCGCCCGCAAACGCCGTCTGCATCACAGGCAACCCAATCTCCCACTTCGGCGAGGCCAACTCCGGCATCGGCTTGGCCTGGAAGAGCTTCTTGCACTGCTTCGCGGTCCACTTGGCCCAGCGCTTCGACTTTTTGCGCCGCGCGCTGTCCGTCGAAATTCCTGTTCCGGCGTACATCTGCCGGTAGAGCTTCGACAGAAAGATAAACGCGATGCGGGAGCGGAGATTCGGTGTGCAGGCCGACCGCTTCCAGATCGCGCCCCAGTCGTAGAATCGGTCCCAAACCCTCTGCGTACGCTCCTTGATCTCTTCCGAACTCATCGTCGGGTGCGGGGTAAACATCTTGGGCCGCACTTCGGTCGGAATCATCCAGTAGCGCGTGATCGGCACATCGCCCACCAGCGTTGGATGCTGCGCTTGTTCCTTTTCCCACTTGCCAAAATCAACCGTGCCGGGGAAGGGCGTCATCATCACGAACTGCGCAAAGGTCACACCCGCCCGCAGAGCCATCTCTACCGTCGCATCAAAGGTCGCCGGCTTATCTGAAGGCAAGCCGAAGATGAACGAACCCAGCACATGAACGCCATGCTTGCGGAAGGTCTGCAAACGCTTGGCTAACTCGTCGCCGGAGCAGTTCCAGTCCTTGAAAACCGCCTTCAAGCCCTCCGGTGTCACGGCCTCCACACCCACCAGCGCACCCTTGATATTGGCCTTGCGCATCGCGTCGAGATACTCGCCGTCTTCGCCTGCTTCCATCGTAATCTGCGTAAAAAAGACCATGTCTTTGGGCAGCTTGGCCAGTTCTTCCATTAGTTGAAACCGCTCGGCGCGAATCGCCGTCAGCTCTTCGAGCTTGGCGGTGTTGTTTTGCTCGCGGGCCAGGCGCAGATCGGTCAGCGTGACAGGATAGAAGTTATCGTCGGCCAGCGCGATGAACCGGAACCCGATGCGGCGCAGGTCCACAATCTCGTCGATCACGCTTTGAAATTTGCGCTGACGCGGCTTCTGCCCATCGGTACGCCAGACGCTGCAAAAGGAGCAGTGCTTGGGGCAGCCGCGAATGGTCTGCACCGAGGCCCACATATATTTCTCCGGCGCCATCAGATCCCATCTGCCTGCGAGAAACTGCCCGCCGCCGATGCGTCCGCCTTCGTAGACTTGTTCCAACTTGCCTGCAAGGCAATCGGTAATCGCCTTGCCCCAGGCAACGTCGCCATCGCCCTTGACCACCGCGTGCGCTTCGCCGCGTTCCAACGCCTCTTCAGGGAAGAGCGTGGCATGGATGCCACCGTAGATAACCCATGCGCCGCGGCTGCGGGCCATGCGGCCCACCTGATAGCCGCGCAGCGCGTTGCCGGTATGCACGCTGATACCAACGATGTCGCCTGGCTTAATCGACTCCGGCGCAATCTGCTCCAGAGACTCGTCGACAAGAATCGGGTCGCCCACGGAGCGAGGTGTGGCCGCGGCCAGCACAAAGAGCCAGCGCGGTGTGATAACGGCGGTTCCGAACGAATTGTCGCTTGGATTGACAAGATGAACTCTCATGGAGTCAACCTTTCTCGTACGAGTACGGCTGCCTCAGAGAGCTAGATTGTGAGCGTGCAATCGGGTTGCGAACACCGTCCGCAGGATTGACCGATCACCAGTCATCCGACCGGGGTAGTTGCCCCAATTGTACAAAGGTTTAGTCCGAATAGATGCATTAATTCTTTGTCATTTTCGCGACGAGTCCGCTGTGGGAGAGTTTGAGGAATCCCACTCCAGCAAATACCCTTCAACTAACCTGGCTGCATTCGGCAGATTTGGTTGAATCTACCAGCGGAATCGGCACCTGCTCGACGATCTCCAAGCCAAAGCCTTCGAGGGCGGGAATATGCATGGGCGTATTTGACAATAAACGAATGCGCTGAATGCCGAGGTCGGAAAGAATCTGCCCGCCGAGTCCAATAGCGCGCAGAATCCGCCCGGTCCGCGCCTGTGATCCTTCGCGCGCACGGAGTTCCTGATGCAGAATCAGCCTCGGTCCGGCCTGTTCGGCTCCAGAAGTAAAATCCTCGGAGAGGTCGAATCCGCGCGAAGTATTGTGCAGATACAGCACGGCACCGCAACCCTCCTCGGCAATCATGCGCATCGATTGATCGAGGGTCTCGCGGCATTTGCAATCGGCGGCAAAAACATCGCCCGCCGTGCAGCGCGTATGTACCCGCACTAACACCGCATGCGCGCAAGGAGTCCGCGCGGCTTGTAATTCCGCTGGCCCCTCATTGAACGCCGGGCAATCCTTGCACAACTCGCCTTTCACTAGCGCGATGTGGCTCTCGCCGCCGTTCACTTCGCTTTCATACGCGATCATGCGGAATGCGCCGTAGCGGGTCTGGATACGGCTCTCGCCAGCGCGGACGATGTAGCGCTCATGGCGCAGCCGGTAGCGGATCAGCTCGGCAACGGTGAGAATCTGCAAGCCGTGCTCCTTGCAGAACGGAATCAGATCAGGTATCCGCGCCATCTCGCCGTCGTCGCGCATGATCTCGCAGATCACGCCGGAAGGGTTCAGCCCGGCCAGCCGCGCCAGGTCAACCGAAGCCTCGGTCTGCCCGGCGCGTACCAGCACACCACCCTTGCGCGCGCGCAGCGGGAAAATATGTCCAGGGCGAGCCAGATCGGCCGCTGTCGATTTCGAATCAATAGCCGTGCGGATGGTATGTGAGCGGTCGGCGGCAGAGATGCCGGTCGTCACTCCCTCGCGCGCCTCAATCGTCTCGGTAAACGCCGTGCCAAAGCGCGAGGAGTTTTGCTGAGTCATCGGAAAGAGGCGCAGATAGTCGGCGCGCTCCTCGGTCAGCGTCAGGCAGATAAGCCCTCGGCCAAAGCGGGCCATGAAGTTGATTGCCTCAGGGGTCACAAACTCGGCGGCCAGCGTCAGGTCGCCCTCGTTCTCGCGGTCTTCGTCATCAACGACAACGACCATGCGTCCGGCGCGAAAAGCAGCGAGGGCACCTGGGACATCGGTGAAAGGAGACTCGATTGCGCGATTCGTATGCGGCATAGCGACAGCTCCATTCTCGCCGATGGGAGGGGAAAACGGCAAAAGGGCTACCTAAAACAAATATGGTTTTACCAGATCATTACAATTCAGCATTATTCATGGCGAGAGCAGATGCGATCTTGCCCTATCTCTATACAATTCAAGCGCCCTACCAAGGACCGTAGCACCGCAACGTCCACGAGAGCTGTACTCCCGGTCAGAGTGGTATGCTGAAATCGCGCTGAAGCAGATCTGCAAAGATGCCAAATTGACGCGCAATTCCGGAGATAGACTTGCCGCCTGTACGACTGCCGTGGACCAAGCTGCCCTTCTTTTTTGACCCTGTCGGCCTGCGCGCGGACGTGCAGTCTATCCCCTCCGATGCCTGGGTTCCTCACTTCAATCCGCAGGATTACGAGGGCCAGTGGAGCAGTATTGCATTGCGCTCCAAATCCGGTCGCAGCAATGAAATCATCGCCCACGGAGCAGCGGGGGAGTTCAGCGATACGCCGCTCATGGCGCAGTGTCCGAACCTGAGAGCCGCGGTTGAGGCCTTCGAGTTCCCCTTGAAATCGGTGCGGCTGCTGCGCCTGCACGCCGGCTCCCGCATACGCGAACACCGCGACCGCGATCTAGGCCTGGCCGACGGCGAACTGCGCATCCATGTGCCGGTTGCGACGAATGAGGATGTCGAGTTCGTCGTCGCCAATCGCCGGCTCATTTTGCGCGAAGGCGAGGCTTGGTTTATCGACTTCTCGCAGCCGCATCGCATTAATAACCGCAGCTCCAGCGACCGCGTCCACTTGGTCATCGACGGCACGGTGAATGATTGGTCAACCGCCCTGCTTGACCGAGCCATGCGCGAGATTCCTACCGAGAGCTTTGAGCCAGAGGGCATCTCTAGCCTGCGCAGATTTTCTGAAATAGTCTTCGATGACCCGCAACTCCAATCCCAACTCCTCGCGATCAGCGACCGGCGGAAGTTTCTCGATGCCGTGGTCGCCGCTGGCGCTGAGCGCGGCTGCACGTTTGAGAATACTGAGGCGGAGGCGGCTCTGAACCTGCGCCAGCATGAATGGATGATGAGGTCGGTGTGCGCATGAACCTGCATGGATGGATGCCCGTACGCATTGCCTGGCGCGACTCCGGCCCACGAGTGGAGTGGATATTACTCGGCGATCAGCGTCTCGTTGATCCTTTTTTCGAACAGACGCTCCAGCGCCGGATGCACCACCCTTTTCATCATCTCTTCCGCCGCGAAACCACTCTTGACGAGATGACTGAGTGGACAGACGCCCACCCTGGCACACCGCTCAAAGGCCTTGTCTATCATATGTCGCGCTGCGGCTCCACGCTGATCGGCGGCCAGTTGATGGCGCTGGAACGGAATATTGTTGCCTCTGAACCCGCGCCGCTGGACGATCTGCTGCGTGTTCCCTTGCGCCAACCGAATCTGCCCCGAGAGACACTCATTCGCTGGCTACGGGCAATGGTTGCGGCGCTCGGCCAACCCCGCAATAGTGAGCAGGCCTTTTATCTCAAGGCTGACTGCTGGCACACTCACCACATTGAGTTGCTGCGCGAGGCTTTTCCTGAGACCCCGTGGATCTTTCTTTATCGCGATCCCGTCGAGGTGATGGTCTCGCAGGCACGGATTCCAGCAGTATGGACTGTCCCGGGGATGCTGCACCCAGCGGCGTTGCAAATGGATTGGGCGGACTGGGATCCGGCACAGACAGATGTGTATCTTGCCCGCGCGCTCGCCAAAATCTGCACTGCCGGCTTGCGCGCTGCTCGACAGGTAAGCGGCGGCCTGCTGGTGAATTATTCCGAACTGCCGGAAGCTACCTGCGGGCGGCTCTTGTCGCACTTCTGCCTGCGCGAGGAGGATGTGCCCTTGCTGCGCGAAACCTCGAAGCGGGACGCCAAATCACCGATGATGCCATTCACAAATGATAGCGCCGCCAAGCAGTCCGAGGCCTCTAAGCGCCTCCGCGCTGCCGCCGCAACCCACCTGCTGCCGGTTTATGAGGAGTTGGAGGCCGAGCGGCTGGCACATATCGAAGCTGAGGCCGCAAGAGTGTAAGAGTCAAGCAGCCGCAGCACCCGTGCGCAGCTCTCTTCAATGTTTTCGATGTCTGTGCGGCAATGCGCATCGGGCGACTGAGGCGCCTCGTAAGGGTCGTCTATACCGGTAAGGCCTTTCAATTCCCCGCTGCGCGCGCGGCGATAAAGCCCCTTGGGGTCGCGCCGCTCACAAACCGAGATTGGCGCATCGACAAAGACCTCAAAGAACGGCACTGGCGAATCGGCGCGCAACCGGTCGCGCAGGCTCCGATAGGGGGCAATTGCCGCGACAATCACCACGGCCCCGCACAGAGCTTCATCGACGGCAAGTTGATAGATGCGGCGCACATTCTCATCGCGGTCCGCGCGGCTGAAGCCGAGATCACGGCAGATGGTTGCGCGCAGCTGGTCTCCGTCCAGAACTTTATGCTGAACGCCAAGACTGGCCAGCGCACGGGCAAGTTCAACGGCCAAAGTCGTTTTGCCTGCAGCGCTCAGCCCGGTAAGCCAAGCGATGCATCCAGTGGTTTTGGATTCCAGGGATGAGGGCAATCGCATTCAGGCAGGATAAATCAAACACCCTGAACCCGCTGCGCAGCCCATCAACTTTGGCTTTGAACAGCGTTCGCCACAAACTGCTGCTTCGGCGGGGACTGCTGAGAGGCATCGGGCAAAGGAGCCTGTAGGTTCACTGGCGGATTGGCACCCGGCACGGGTGGGGTTCCTCCGGCCTTCGCATCTCCTGGTTGAGGTGTGGCGGAGGCGTCAGAAGGAGCAGTGGAAGAGCCGTCTTGTTGGGAATCAGTGTGCGGCTTGGGCATCTGCACTGGGCGCATCGTGCCGACACGGTCATCGCCTGTGGGTGAAGCTGGCAGGGATTCTCCCGGCTTGCGCAGGCTGGGCGACGGGGCTGGAGCCTGGGTATCCGGGTTGCGCTCGCCTGTGTCGCCCTCGGCAACGGTGTGGATGTTGGGTTTCTCCCCAGGAATCGCCGGCGTCCCGTCTGTACGCATCAGCCCAGCGACTACGTCCTCGGTGAAGATCACCGGAGGCTCACCGGTCTTCGCCACTTCCAGCCGGATCACGCGGTTGCCGTTGATGCGGACGAAATCGACCTCCTGAGGCGCCTCGCCGTAGATCCACTCCTCAAAGGGCATCAACCCGTCCATCTCGCGCATCTTGCGCTCCGGCCTGCCCTTGGCAAAGATCACCATATCGGTGCTCATGCCCACCATTACGTGATGGTTAAGAATGGCGTCCTTCAGAACAGGCGGCAGCGTATCGGTAAATGCCTGAATGGGGGTCTTCAGGTCGAAGGAGATGAGCGGCGCCAGCAAGGCCTTGATCTGGGCAGTAGTCAGCTCCGGAACATCGCCTTTGAAGGTCAGCGTGAGGCGCGCGCCGGTGGGTTCCCGATCATCGCCCTGAACGGCCGGATTCATCACCGGACCCGTGCCGATCTGGACGTGGCGCAAAAAGGCATGTTTGTGATCGGGTCCGCCGTTCAAGTCGAAGACGATCTTCGATTTCTCAATCTTGACATCCGATATGACCAAACGGTCGCCGGCCTTGGCGGAGATCCCCTCGCTGGTGGCCATATTCAGATACGCTTCTCCGGCCGGCTCCAGTTTGCCGTTGGCCACCAGAGTTAGACCTTTGTGGCCGCGCGGGAAAGGACGCATTGCAAAACCCTGCTCAGCATCGAGCGTGCGCAGGATATCAAGGCGGGTCTTGGGATCGAGGGTCGTGGCGGGCAACGGAACGTTGGTGGGTTGAATCTGCGCATAGCGCTTGTCCACTGGAGCGCCTTCGGCTTTGGGGTTGCCGTGGGTATCGATGGTAATGACCTGAGCAGAGGCGGTAAGCGCAGCCAGAGCCGCCAGCGCGCACAGAGCTGGAGCCGCACGGAAGTTTCTTCTGGCAGAGGGCTTGCCGAAGATTGGCAAAAAAACTGTCTGAATGTGAATTGGCTGGCTCATGGAAGACCTCCTGCGCGTACCAATAGCATTGCGCAAAAGATAGTCCCATTCAAGGCGAAAATGCAAGCGTGGGAGCTGCGCAGGGCCAAAGCCGGATCGGGCGAATGAGCGGAACAGCAGAAATCAGTGGCTGCCGGGGGGCGTTTTTTCCGGAATGAACTGGTGCGCATTCGCCTGTACATCGGCGGAAAGAATCTGGACCAACTGTGGAGGAGCGGGTTCATTTTTGCCCATCGCAGCCTCATGTTGCGCCTGCGCGGCGTGGTCCAAATCAACAGCAATACCGCCGGGGACTATCACCGGGGCGTTGTACTGGAAGTCCAGTTCGCGAGTAAGCCGGTAGATCACGGGGCTGGCCAGCAGCAGAACAATGAACGCCAGCCATGTGCCATCCAGACCAAAGCCGCCGCCGGTCAACCAGAAGGGACCGGTCGGGTCGCCCTGAATCAGTGGCGAGTGGGAATTGTCACCACTGACAGCCAAACCAAAAAGGAGCCCACGGCTGGCTTTCCATGCAAAATTCAGCCCCCAGCCCACCCACAAGGCGCGGGTACGCAGGTAAGCGGTGAAAAGCGCCAAGCTCAGCACCACAGAAACAGCAACGCTCAGGCGGCTGGACCCTGTCCGGTGCGCCTCAATCAATGCGTAGAGGGCGGTAAAGAGGATGATCGCGCTAGCCGTCCCGAATCCCTGCGACAGGCGCTGAAAACCGTAGCCGCGGAAGGCGACTTCCTCAACCAAGGCGGTAATAGCAAACAACGCACAGTCGGCCAGCAGCCATCCCCAGGCAGAGAGCGAGAGATCGAGGTGGATCGCGATGCCGCCGATCAGCGCCAGCGGAACCACGCAAACAACAGCCAGAGTCCAGCCGGTCGCAAGTCCCAGGCCAACCTCCTGCAGCCAGCCGTTTCGTAGCGGAAGCCCCTGTGCGCCGATCGGGCTCATCTGGCGGTTGTATACCAGGCCCATGCTGGCGAACCCCAACAGCAGCAGAAAGACCAGCATCGCTGACTGCGCCAGTGGAATCCATTGCTCGTGCGCCAATCCTGCCGCGCCATGCCGCGCCAACGAGAGCGCGATATAAAACCACAGCAATGCGGCAATCGTCTGGAGCACAGCGCGAATACGGTTCCCTGGGGTCTGAAGCTGGGTCATCTAGCCTTCCGTATAGCACTGCGCGATATTGCGGAACTTTGCCTGCCGCGCCGCTACGAGCTTGTCAATCGAGAGCTTCTTCAGCGCGGCCAGATGCTTTTTCAGCGCGGCTGTCATCAGGCCCGCAGCGACAGGATGGTCCACATGCGCGCCGCCCGGCGGCTCGGCTATGATTTCATCCACACAGCCCAGCGCTGAAACCTCGGGAGCGGAGATGCGCAGCGCCTCGGCGGCCAGCGCCTTCTTGCTGGCGTCGTTCCACATAATCGACGCGCAACCTTCCGGTGAGATCACAAAATAAAGCGCGTTCTCCAGAATCAGCACGCGATCACTGACGGCCAACGCCAGCGCACCGCCAGAGCCGCCCTCGCCGCTGATCACCGAGATCGTGGGCACGCGGAGGCGGGACATTTCCAGAAGGTTCCGAGCGATGGCCTCGGCTTGGCCGCGCTCCTCAGCGCCAAGGCCGGGATAGGCTCCAGGCAGATCGATGAAGCTGATCACCGGGCGGCCGTACTTCTCGGCAATCTTCATGCAGCGCAGCGCCTTGCGATACCCCTCCGGGTGCGGCATGCCGAAGTTGCGGCGCACACGCTCCTTGGTCGAGCCACCCTTGCGGTTGCCGATTACCAGCACCTCTTCGCCGTCGAGCCGCGCCATGCCGCAGGCAATCGCCTCATCGTCGCCAAAGGCGCGATCTCCGTGGATCTCGCTGAAGTCGGTAAAGACGCGCTCGATAAAGTCCATCGGATATGGGCGCTGCGGATGCCGCGCCCGCTCAATTCTAGTCCACGCCGGGGAGACCGGGGGTGCTTGCTGGGGATTTGCCTGTTCGCTCATCGATTGGTCGGAATGCTCCGGGCCGCATCTGCGGCCTCTTGTGATTCTACGGGTCGCAGGCGGCTGGGACAAATGCCGCCTATGCTGAAACAGCGCGACGAACTCCGTGCCTTCACCACTCTCGCCGTAGACCAAAGACGTCGAGCTGCTCATCATTGCTCAGCAGAGGAATGTCTTCATGAATCGCCTGCGCGGCCAGCATCCGGTCGAAGGGGTCTTTGTAGTTGGCAGGAAAGTGCCCGGCGCGCAGCGCGTGTTCTGTGGAGATAGGCAGCAGAGTGTAACCAGCCGCCGTGACTCTTGGAATGAAGTTTGTTGCCAGAGCCTGCGCAAAATTCAATTTGCCTAACCGATACTTGGTTGCAATCTCCCAAGCCGATGCGGCGGAGACCAGCACCTCGCTGCCTCGCTTCTGAAGCATTCGTCGCGCCAAAGGCGAGAGCAGATCGTCATCGAACGCAACCCACAATAGCGTGTGCGTATCGAGCAGGAACCTCACTCGCCTTCCCCATTCCACAGACGAAGCTCGTCTTCAGGCAGCGGGTCAAAGAACTCGGGTCCCACGCTCCCCTCGCCCTTCATAAACCCGATGCGACGGCTTTCAGGTGCTGGATCGATGGCGACGAGGCGCGCAACTGGCTTGCGCTCACGGCCCGAAGTAATCTGCACCTCTTCGCCCAATTGCGCCTTGCGGATCAGCTCGGAGAGATTCGTCTTGGCTTCAAAGATGGTTGCACTCTGCATTCTTCACCTGCTTAGCTATCTTAGCTAAGATAATTCCGGTCCGTCAATGAGAAGCTGCTCTACCTTACTCCTCGCGGAGCACTTCGAGGGGCCGCAGGCCTAGAATCCTGTAGCTAGCGAGCCAGCCAGTGGCTGTAGCCAGCAGGGCGGTTCCCAGCAGCGCAATGACCGTCGAGCGCGGATTGAAGTGATAGGCCACTTCCATCCGGTGCAGCAGGACTCGGGTCAGGATATTGGCAAAGATGACGCCGACCGACCCGGCAAGCAAGCCCAGCACACTGAACTCCACGCTAAAGATGCGCACGATATGCATTCGTGTTGCGCCAAGTGTCTTGAGGACGACCGACTCGCGCATACGGCGGAAACGGGTGCTGGCAATACTTGAAGCCAAGATCATCAATCCTGCAACAATCGAGAAGCCGGCCAGAAAGCGGACGACAAAAGTGATCTGATTGACGACGCCCTCAATGCGCACCATCACGTCAGCAAGGTTGATCACGGTGATCGTGGGATACGTGGTGAAGAGCGCTCTCTCTATATTCGCGACCTGATGCGGGTCAACATGCGCGCCGCCATACCAGATCGCCCGCTGATCCTTGAGCAGCCCCGAGGGCAGCACAAACCAGACACGCCCTCCCAAGTGCTGCCCATCAGCGCGATAGATGGCCGTGACTTTGAGATCGTGCGCCACGCCGCCGATCTCCAATCGCACAGCGGAGCCGATACCGACATGAATGCGGTCAGCGACGCCATCGCTCACGGCAATCTCTTGCGCGTTCGGCGCAGTCCACCACTTGCCCTGGCGCACTTTGTCGCCTGCCGGCGGTGCATCGGCCCAGCTCAGCTCCGCGCTTTCCAGATAGTGACGCGGAAAATGCTGCTGCTTGACCTTGTCTTCAGGCATCTGATCGATGCGCTGGCCGTTGAGCGAGACAAAGCGGCCCAGCACGACGGGGAGCAAGTCGAGTTGCTGCGTCACTCCCGGCTGATGCTGCATGAATGTCTTCACTCCGTCCACTTCGCTTGCGCCAATGTCAATCAGGAAGAGATTGGGCAGCGTGGGCGAGGCGGTTTCACGAATGTCGGCAAGTAGCGCGCCCTGCATCAGGTAAACGGCGAGAATCAGCATCACGCCGAGACCGAGCGCAGCCAGCACCGCCGCGGATTGGTTGCCGGGCCTGTAGAGATTCGCGAGTCCATGACGCAACCACGATGGCAAGCGCAAGCGCGTGTAGTGAAGCAGGAAGCGCAACGCCAGCAGCGCAACGGCAGCAAGCGCCAGCAAGACAACCAGCGCAAGTGCGAAGAGGAGGGCAAAGACGCTGCCGACCTTGGCGGAGTCGGAGAGCGCCCAGGCGATTCCGCCCAGCGCAGCCAACACCAGCAGAGAAATCAGCATTTGCAGCCAGCGCGCCTTCCAACGCACAAGCCATGCCTGGAAGCCCGCCGGTCCCTGTTCCACTAGGCGCCTCAGAACCAGCACCGGCCGTACAGCACGCACATCCAGCAGCGGTGGCAAACAGAACAAAAGTGTCGTCAGCAGGCCCGTTCCCAGGCCAGCAGCAACCGAACGCCAGGGAAACCCGAGTACGGCATGAACCGGCAGCAGGTTGCCAAAGACCGCAGGCAGCGCGGTCATCAATCCCAGCCCAGCAGTCACGCCGAGCAATCCGCCAACTAAACCCAGGCCCAGTGTCTGCAGAAGAAAAATGCGCAGCAGGTCCGCTGATCCCGCGCCGACAGCCTTCAGGATTGCCAGCATATCCATGCGCTGTTCCAGATGCGCGTGCATGGCCATCGCCACGCCAATTGCTCCCAGCACCATCGCGACGAGGCAGATAAGGCTCAGAATCGCGGTTGCATTGTCGAGTCCCTGCGTTAGCCCTGGATTGCCTTCGCGGTAATCCATTACCTGCGCGTCGGGCAGCACCGCCTCCACCTGCTTGCGCAACGCAATCTGGTTCACACTCTCCGGCAGTTTGAAGAGCAACCGCTGTGTCGCGCGGCTGCCTTCGCTGAGCAGCCCAGTACGGTCAAGAGCTGCGCGGGAGATCATCACCCGCGGCCCAATGCCGGCAGCCGCTCCAAGCCGGTCCGGCTCCTGCTTGAGAACAGCTACGATCTTGAACTCTCTGCCGCCCAACCGCAGCGTTTGGCCTACGCGCGCGTTGAGCCGGATCAAGAACTCTTCGGCCACTACGGCTGAGTCTCCTTCCAGTGCCTGCTGCAGGCTCATCGCCGGCTCAAGTTCGGCGTTGCCATAATACGGATACTCAGCTGGATCGACGGCCTTGAGCGCAACCAGCAGAGGCACAGGGTCGGGCGGGACGGAAGCCATCGACACCGTCTCCGTAACCCATGTCGAGTGAAAGCCAGGCTGCTGCAAGGCCGCTATTTTATGAAGCTCGTCCGTCGTTGGTTGGCGAAAGATTCGCGCGCTCAGATCGCCGGCCATCAGCGACCGCGCCTCGACTCCCAGCGTACTGCGGAAGCTCTCGCTGAATCCGCGCACACCAACCAGCGCAGCAACTCCGACCGCGACCGATAAGACCACAAACGCGAATTTTCCCGGCGCGGATTTGAGGTCGCGACCTCCGATGGCCGCAGCACGGCGCCAACTCAAGGCATGCTTAGCCATGCTGCTCCTCATGCACAGGTGTAGGTAGCGTGTCTTCCACAATCAGGCCGTCCCGCAAAACAATCTTGCGATCGGCACGGCTGGCGACCTCGGGGTCATGGGTGACGAGAACCAGAGTCGTTCCCGCGCGGCGATTGCGGTCGAGCAGCAGATCGAGCACCTTGACGCCATTCTCCGAGTCAAGATTACCGGTCGGCTCGTCGGCCATCACAATCGGCGGCTCCACAACAAAGGCTCGCGCCAGCGCCACGCGCTGCTGCTCTCCGCCCGAGAGCTGCACCGGATAATGATGAATGCGCTCAGCAAGGCCAACCTCCGCCAGCAGCCGCCGCGCTTGCGCCAGACCGCTACCCGCCACATTCAGCTCGTAAGGCAGCAGAACGTTTTCGAGCGCGGTGAGTGTCTGGATCAGTTGGTACGACTGGAAGACAAAGCCAATCTTGCTGCCGCGCACCGCAGATAGCTGGGCTTCGGCGAGATTGTGAATCGGAACCCCATCGAGCCAGATTTCGCCTTCGCTGGGCGTATCGAGACCGGCCAACAGGCCCAGTAAAGTGCTTTTACCGCTACCGCTTGCGCCTACAATAGCGACAAACTGACCGGCAGGAATCGAGAGCGAGATTCCTTTCAGAATCTCCACCCGCCGCGCGCCATTCTGAATCCACTTTCGTACCTTCCGAACATCGATCAAATGATTGCCTCCAGAAGAACTACGCGCATTCTTGTCTCCCCGTTCCCTGCCCTGCACAGATACACTGTTCCTGTGGACGTTAGTCGCGTAATTCGCGTTTCATTTCTGCTGTTTCTGGCCGCGGCTGGCCTGAGCCGAAGCCTGCTCGCCGCTGACCGGCCTCTCATCGTCTGCTATGGCGACAGCATCACCGCCGGCTATGGATTGCTCACAGGGCAATCTTATCCCGACGCCCTGCAGCGCGATCTGGACAGCCGCAAACTCAACTACAAGATAGTGAATCAGGGAACCAGCGGCGCCACGACCAAGGACGCCGCCGATGGGGTACGCTCGATCATTCTGATGCACCCTGAGATTGTGATCGTCGAGTTTGGAGGCAATGACGGTCTGCGCGGAGTACCTCCTGATCAAACCCGCCGTAATCTTGACCAGGTGCTGACGGCGCTTGAAAATGCTCACATCAAGGTTCTGCTGGCCGCCATCACGCTGCCGCCCAACTATGGGCGCGATTACATTCTGGCCTTCGATCAGACCTTTCGTGATATGGCTGCAAAGCACCATCCCGCCTTTGTGCCGATGATCTATAAAGATCTGATCCACGTGCCCGGCACGATTCAGACGGATGGAATTCACCCTACAGCCAAGGGCTCGGAGATCATCGCGCAGACACTTTTGCCCACGTTGCTTCCTCTCTTGCGCGCTGGCAACCGTTAATTTGAGATGAATACGAAAAGGGTGAGACAAAGAGCTACCGCCAAGCAACTTTACCGCAAGGAGAGAAGCGATGGGTGTGCGTGTGATTCGTGATGAAGAGCTGAAGTAGAGTTTGGATGGGGACAAGAACCAATTTCTTCTTGGTGTGCAGGATGAGCCGACCCGTGTTGATCATTGTGCCCGCAAGTGTTAAGTTTCTCCATTATCCAAAGGTTCGACCCACTGAACGAAGTGCTCGGGGAATTCAACCGATCCAATGTATTCCGAAAATGCACAGACAGCCAACCCTTTCGGGTTGGCTGTCTGTGCGCGTTGAGACTAACTGCGGATTACGGCGTGTAGCTCACCTGTGTCGCTGCCTGGTTGCCGTTGCTATCTTGCAACTGAATCTGCCAGGTATAAGTGGTTCCGGTGGTAAGGCTGCCTACCGACGGCGTGTTGCTTGAGTCGCCGGTTGGATCGGTTCCCCAGACGATCGAAGTGATGGTGCTAGCGAAGCCGTTCGAGTTGGAGTTGTTGCCAGGGATCTGCCAGATCGTGTTCCCGGTGTTATCCGAGATGTAGAACTGGTAGGTGTAGCTGCTGGCGCTGGCCGGATCCGTCCAGGTAAAGGTCGGCGTGGTGCTGGTGCTGCTTGTCCCGTTCGGAGCAAGGTTAGCGGGCGCATTGCTCGAAGTCAACACGGCAGTTACCGCTGCTGTCACCGTTCCCGTGGTTGCGTCGCTGTAAGTTACGTCGAAGGTGTAGGTGTCGCCTAGGCTCGGCACGTCGCTTCCAATGCTGGTGTAGTACTGCCATTGCTGGTTGTTGCAGCTGCTTCCGCATACGCCGATATCCACCGGAGTTACTACATTGGGATTGCTGGCCGATGCGAGAGTTACCGAAACCGGCAGCTTATCGGCCTCACGCAGATCAAAGACTACGTCGTAGCTGGTGGAAGTTCCGCCCGAGGAGGTGGACTGAAGGAATTGAGTTGTGACCGCGGCTGTGCTGTCGGCTGTAGGCAACGTCAGGTCTTCGCCGGTCATGTTTCCGGAGATGGTTACGGTGGCAGGGTTGCCATTGTCCCGGGTATTGGTCACGTCTCCGGCGTCGATCAACCCGTCGTTGTTCTGGTCAAGGATGCCGAAGAAGATGTAACCGCTGCCGGCGGGAACCGCGACAGTATACGCATTGGCAGTTGAGTTGGATGGGCTGGCGATGTAAGTAGCATGCACATCGCCATTACTTTGGTTGTAGAACCCGACATACAGTGGGCCGGTTGGCGTGATTGTGGATGGAATGGTCACTGCCCCGCTGATCGTATCGTAGCCCGAGCCGGAAAGCGCGCCAACTATTACCGCTGTCGGCGTGCCACCGCCATAGACCGTCCACGGCGTATGTATGGTCCCATTCGACAGTTCACCCCTGGCTCGGAAGTAGTAGGCCGTGCCGTTGGTGAAGCTGCCGGTCATGTTCACAAGTCCGTTGTTTAGTATCCAGACGTTGGAATTGGTTCCGATGGCTGCATACGAGTAACTCGATGTACTGCCGAAACTCGAGTCTGTACTCCACTCCACCGTGTAACCGCCGACCGTCTCGACGCCATTCGAGTTAGTCAGGGCTTTGTAACTGATAACTACACCCAGATTGCCAGGAATAATCGCGTTGATTGAAGGGCCGCTGCTCGGCGTGGTCACGCTCTGGTCGTTGATGGTAACGTCAGCGCCGGTCACGTTGGCGGTAGAAACCGTCACGCTGCCGCTGCCGGTTGGGTCAGTGGCATTTGCCGCGCCGTTGCCCAGATGGTCCATCAAGGCCTGGAGCGTGTAACTGCCCGGAGGAACACCGCGAACGGTGAAGGCACCCCCTGATGTGAGCGTAGCCTCAGTAATGCTGGTGCCGTTCGGGTTGTTGCCGCCGCAGTTGCTGTTGCTCAGAGTAATGAATACCTGGCCGGTCTTTGCTCCCGCATAGCTGACAGCGCCGGAGACGGTGTAGCCCACATTCGCTTGGAAGTTTTCTCCGGTCAGGCTGCTGTTGCTGACCACTACATTCGTCAGTGTCGCCGGGTAGAAGGCAGAACCTGGCCCGCTGATCGACGGAGTGATGGTGTAGGTACCGTTGGGAACGCTGGCGAACGAGTAATTGCCATTGCTATCCGTAGTAGTGTTCTGCACCGGGTTGGTATTGATGCTCACGTTGAAGGTGGGTAATGTGGAGACGCCGCAACTGTTCACCAGACCGATCTGGCCGCTTACCTGGGAGTTTGTGTTGACGGAGACCGTATACGCATCAGGACCGGCAGTATTGCTGGCGCTGTCGGTTACCGAGGTAGTAAGCGTGATGGTGCTGGTCGTTGTCGGCGTTCCGCTCACAGATAAAACATTGCTGCCATTGTTCGAGACCGAGATGCCGTTCGAGATGCTGACTGGCGTACTGTTGGTTGGAATCACTTGGCCGTCCACGGTCCAACTATAGGGGGAAACGCCGCCGGTCGCGCTGACAGAACCGTTATAGCTGTGGTTCTCTACAGCCGATGGCAGTGAGCTGGGGTTGGGAGCCGGCAGCGCCAACTGCGCATAAATAGTGACCGTCAGCGGCTGCGTGGCCGTGTTGCTTGCCGAGTCAGTTACTTTGGCCGTGAAGCTGGCGGCGCCGCTGGTTGACGGAGTGCCGCTGAGTACGCCAGCGCTCGATAAAGACAGGCCATAGGTGGCCAGATTGCTGGAAGTCGCCGCCCAGGTATAGCCTGTGCCGGAGCCGCCTCCTGCTGAGAGAGTCTGCGAGTACGCAGTACCCGTATACCCTGCGGGCAAGGTGGTCGTAATAATGGTGAGCGCATTGGTGACCGTAACAGTAAATGTGACGGTCGCAGTATGGCTGGCTGAATCGGTTACGGTGGCCGCAAATGTTGCGCTGCCGGTACCCGAAGGCGTACCCGCGACCAGGCCGCTCGCGTTGAGCGTCAGGTTCACGGTTGCTAGGCTGGTTGTTCCGGCGTTGTTGGTTGCCCAGCTATAGCCACCCGAGCCGCCGGTTGCCGCCAGTATCTGCGAGTATGCAACATTCACTACGCCATTGGGGAGCGTGGCCGCTGTAACGACCGCGAGCGTGGCTTCGATGGTCACGGTGAAGTTCGCCGAGCCGGTATTGCCCGCCGAGTCCTTCGCTGTAATCACCACATTGGAGACAACACTGGATGAAGTCGCGTTGACCGGGGTTCCGGTAATCACGCCCGCCGCGGAAAGGCTCAAACCGGCAGGCAGCGTTGATCCGCTGGCTGCGGCCCAACTCCAGGTATAGCCTGCACCGGTACCACCGATGGCCGAAAGCGTGGTCGATGGATAGATTGTTCCCGGATACCCGATCGGCAGCACTGCCGGAGTTACAGTCACTCCCGCGTCGATCGTCAGGCTGAACGTCGCGTTGGCTGTATTCTGCGCCGAATCCGTTACCGTCACGCTGAAGCTGGGAGTACCTATAGTCGTTGGAGTGCCGCTGAGCAATCCGCCAGAGGAGAGCGTCAGGCCGCCAGGCAGCGTTGATCCGCTAGCAACCGCCCAGGTATAGCCAGTGCCGGTACCGCCGGTCGCCGCCAGTTGCTTGGAATAGCTAGATCCCACATAGCCCGTAGTCAGCGGGCTGGAAGTTGTAATGCTCACCCCTGCATCAACCGTGATGGAGAAGGAGCCGTTGCCAGTGTTCTGCGCGGAGTCGGTGACCGTCACAGAGAAATTGGTCGTCCCTGGCGTTCCTGTCGGCGTGCCGGTAATTACGCCGCCGGCTGATAGGCTCAGTCCTGCGGGTAATGAGGAGCCATTGGAGAGCGCCCAGGAGTAGCCCTTGCCAGATCCACCCGTTGCAGCCAAGGTTATTTGCAAATAGGTCGATCCCACATAGCCGGTGGGCAACGTGGCCGCTGCCACTTTGACTGGCGAATAGCTGACCGAAACGGAGTAGGCCTGCGTCGCCGAGTCGCCATAAGCGTCAGCGGCTTTAATGGTAAAGCCGAATGTGCCTGTCGCGGTGGGAGTTCCGGTAATTGCGCCTGCGGAGGTGAGGCTCAGCCCCGTGGGCAGGGCGCCGGCGGCCACGCTGTAGGTCAGCGTTCCCGCGCCGCCGCTGGCTGCCACTGTTCCGGTATAGGCCTGGTTATACGTTCCTGCCACCAGCGTGGCCGGAGCAGGCAGAACAATGACCGGAGCAGCCGCGATCACCAGACTCAAAGATCCGGAGACAGCAGTCAGCGCCGTCGCTTTCCCGGAATCGGTGACCTTGAAGGTCAGGCTCGCGCCTCCCGCGCACGAAGCCGTCGGTGTACCCGAGATGAGTCCGGCCGCCGTAATTGTCAGGCATGAGGGCAGGGTGCCGCTGTTCACGGTGAAAGCATAGGGAGGAATTCCGCCGCTGGCCGCCAGTTGCGCGGAGTAGGCCGTTCCCACTGCGCCCGCGGCAAGCGAACTGTTTGTAATCACAGGCGCGGCAGGCACTGTCAGCGTCGCCGACGACGATTTGGTTGTATCCGCAATCGAGGAAGCTGTCACAGTGACGGAGAGCGCTGCACTGGAAGCGGCTGGAGCAGTGTAAGTGGCTCCTGTGGTTGTCTGGCTCGATAACGTGCCGCCGCCGCTGACGGTCCAGGTTACCCCAGCGCTGTTTTTATCGTTTGTTACTGCCGCGGTCAGCGTAACGGAGTCGGTTGCGTCCACTGTTGTTGCCGACGCTGTAACCGCTACGCTGGCGGGGTGTGAGCCGCCGCCGCAACCAACCAGCAACGCAAATAAGATTCCCGATAAAGCGAATCCTGCCAAGGAGAAAGCGGATGTGCGCACCCGCAGCCGGAATATCCTGTGACGCATGGAAGTGCCTCCTCAAAATGCGGCGTGCGCCCAGTCCATTGCGGGAACCTGGAGCCATCGGTGCGCAACCGTCTACTGACTAACGCGAGGATTTCCTCTGAAACCCGCCACGCATGCTGAATTTTTTTGCCTGGCTTCGGATATTTATTGCCGGCCTAGTGTGGCCGTAGAGTTTTATTTGACCGGGCACAAACCGTTGCCTATTGTTGATCTCAACCCCTGTGACGGGCTGCGATGGAATTCAAGACAGAGAAATGGAGCCAGATCAAGGAGTTATTTGAAGCCGCTCTCGACGTAGAGCCGTCTTCCCGCCGCGCCTTTCTCGAAAAGGAGACCGGCTCGGCGGAGTTGTGTAATGCGGTTGAAGAACTGCTGAACGCAAACGAAGACGCTAGCTCCTTTTTGCAGAGCCGCGACGCCTTTGCTGAAGATTCGCCGCTCGCCTTCGTGCCCCATCGCCTCGAGCCGGGTACATTGCTGGTCGATCGCTTTCAGATTCGCCGCTTTATCTCCCGAGGCGGCATGGGCGAGGTATATGAGGCCCTAGATCTTGAATTGCAAACTCCTGTGGCGATCAAGACCATCCGTCCGGAGATTGCCGGAACCCCGCAGGCGCTTGCCCGTTTCAAGCAGGAAGTCCAACTTGCCAAGCTGGTAACTCATCCAAATGTCTGCCGGATCTTTGATCTCTTTCGCCATCGTGATTCATCAACGGCTGGAAGCGATGTGGCCTTTATCAGCATGGAATTGCTGGAAGGCCGTACCTTGGGTGAGCGGCTTAAAGAGACCGGCCGCCTCAGCCCGAATGAGGTTGAGCAAATTCTTCACCAGATTGTCCCGGCGTTGGGAGCGGCCCATGCCGCGGGTATTCTGCATCGTGACCTGAAGCCGGGCAACATTCTTTTAGAACCATCCCGGGACGGCGGCATACGCGCGGTGATTACCGATTTCGGCTTGGCCCGGAGCCTGAACGCCAACTCCGAAGCGATGCCCACGCGCAGCGGACTGATCGGCTTTGGTACGCCGGAATATATGTCGCCCGAACAGATTGAAGGCAGAGAGATTACGCCCGCTTCCGACTTCTATTCGCTGGGACTGGTGATTTACCAGATGGTAACCGGCGCGAGGGTCTTTGCCACAGATACTCCTCTGTTTTCTGCCCTGCGCAGGTTGAAAGAAGCGCCACCGCCGCCCAGCCGGATTGTTCCAGGGATCGGCTCGCGATGGGATGCACTGGTTGCGGGTTGCCTCAATCCCGACCCCGCACAGAGATTTTCCTCCGCGCAGCAGATCATCGAGGCTCTGGATGGAAAGACTGGCGCTTTGGTACGTCGGCAGCGACTCAAACACTCTGCGCCAGCCGCGGGATTTTGGAGTTTCCGCCACTGGAGGTTGACGGCAGCTCTGTTGACCGGCATTTTTCTCGGTTCTGCGGCACTGCTTTTTTGGCATTGGAAGCATAGACCGGCGGCCGACACCAATCTCACCATCGTGCTGGCTGATTTTGTGAATACAACCGGGGAGCCGGCCTTTGACAACACGCTGAATGTTGCGCTGGCGGCTAAACTCCAGCAGTCTCCCTTTCTCAATCAGATGCCGGATGCCAAGATCCGCCTTGAGCTGCGGTATATGGGCCTGACGCCCAAGGAACGGCTCACGGAATCTGTTGCCCGCCAGGTTTGTGAGCGAGGCGGCGGCCAGGCCGTTCTGCAAGGCCGCATTGCAAGCAACG
>Ga0181519_10001402_pt1 | contig 21245 bp, 24 predicted proteins | sample PEATcosm2014_Bin_26_FD_121102 | JGI IMG/M metagenome (GOLD analysis project Ga0181519, IMG submission 121102) | Peatland microbial communities from MTU Mesocosm Facility, Houghton, MI, USA - PEATcosm2014_Bin02_10_metaG | ecosystem: Environmental > Terrestrial > Soil > Wetlands > Peat | place...
AAGGCCAACATCTGCGCATCGCCATCACCACCGACAGCCTGACCAATCTTGACGCCCAGTTCGTCGCGGCCAAGAATTTCGTGGTTTACGACGTCTCGGCGCAAGAATCCGAATTCATCGACGCGCTGCAATTTTCCCGTCGCGCCAAGGGCAAGGCCGCCGGCGGCGGCAAGGAGGCCAATGGCGGGCGCTGCGTGATGGACGACATGGAGAATGACGACGGTACGGGCTACGATCCGCTCACCGAGCGCGTCAACGCGCTCGAAGGCGTGTCGATCCTGTTCACCATGGGGCTGTCGGACCTCGCGGCATGCCGCGTCCACGAGCTGAAAGTGTTTCCCGTAAAATCGGCGCAGCACCGCGCCATCGACGACGTGATCGCCCAGGTGCAGTCGATGATGTCGGGCGTGCAACCGTTGTGGATGCGCCGCGCCATCGCCCGTCGCACCGGTGAGGAACTGGCCGAGCAACACGCATAGCCGTTTTACGGCCGCCGCATGGCAAAGCCGACGCGATGACGATAGGATGCTCGCCAGTGGCGGGCATTGCGGAGACGGCGATGAAGGCGATGGCACTGGCGGCGGCGCTGGCGTTATGCTCTGGCGCGGCGATCGCGCAGGAGGCTTCGGGCTGCGACAAGTTCAAGTTCCCGGTCGATCGCGAACGGGCGGCTCTTGGCGAACCAGACCAGAGCATTTTGGAAAATGGCGGCGCGCTGGAAGTCGGGAAACCTTTTCAGGCGCGACTGACAGCCAGCGCGGCGGTGCGGTTCGAAACCGCGCCGGCGCGCGCTTCGGCGCCGGACTCGTTCGGCGCCGTGCTGAAACTGCCGATGGCGCCGGCGGCCGGGGCGTATACGATCAGTGTTTCGGGACCCGCGTGGCTCGACGTGCTGCAGGACGGGGCGCCAATCAAGCCCTCGGCCTTCAGCGGCGTCAGGGATTGCCCGAACATTCGCAAGGTGCTGAAATACCAACTCGCGGCGAAACCGGCCACCATCCAGATTTCCAACGCGAAGCAGGAAACCCTCGCGATTGTCGTGCTGGAGTCGCGCTGACGCTCAAGCCAGCTTTTTGACGAACTGAATGAAGCCGCTGCGTTCAGCCACCTGTGCGTAAAGCTGTTGCGCGTCGAGATTGGTTTCGTGGGTGATCCAGTACACCCGCGAACAGTTTCTTTCGCGCGCCGCCTGCGCCACGGTCTCGATCAGCGCCGTCGCCACGCCTTTGCGCCGCCCGTTTTCCGCGACGAACAGGTCTTGCAGATAGCAATAGTCGCCGGGCGTCCAGCAGGAGCGGTGGTCCATCCAGTGGACGATGCCGAGCGCGGCGCCCTCGGCGTCGCGCGCGATGAAGGCGCCCATGGTGTTTTCCGCCGGATCGATCAGTCGCGAAAAGGTCAACGCCGTCGTGGTCTCCGGCAGGTCGGCCTTGTAAAATGTGAGATAGCCGCGCCACAGCGGCAGCCACGCGACCCGATCGGCTGCGCGCAAAATTTCGATGTTCATGGCGCTCACAAATGGCGGGTGAAGGCGGCGGGGTCGGGCGCCGGCAGCGGCGGATAGGGCGCGGTGGCGCTGCCGAGATAGAGAAAGCCGACGATGCGGTCGAGTTCTTCCAGGCCCAGCAAGGCGGCGAGGTTTTGGTCGCGCATGGGCCAGCCGGAGCGCCACACGCCGGCGAACCCTTGCGCGAAGGCGGCCATCTGCATGGCCATCACCGCGCAGCCGGCGGCGAGTTGCTGTTCGAACAGCGGCACGGCCTTGCTTTCCCGCGCGCGCGCCACCACGACAATCACCAGCGGCGCGCGCAATGGCATGCGCGGGGCGCGCGCGACATCTTCCTCGGGACGGCCGGAGGCTTGCGCCGCCTGTTGCATCAGCGCGCCGAGTTTTTCGCGCCCGGCGCCTTCTGCGACGATGAATTCGAAGGGTTTGAGATTGTCGAAATCCGGCACGCGCAGCGCCGCGTGTAAAATCACGTCGAGTTGCGACGCGTCGGGGCCGGGCGCCCGGACGGCGTGAAGCGATTGGCGGGTGAGCAGAAGCGTCAGTGCGTCCATGGTCAGGTCTCGAAGGGCAGGGGCAGGGTTTCAAGCCGCGCGCCGTGGCGCAGTTTTTCGCGCAATTCGCTCATCAGCCGGTCGTAATGCTCCAGCGTCACGAGATGGGCGCGCTCGGCCGGGGTGGTCTCGATCACCTCGGACACGGCGCCCGCGGCGATGACGATGCGTTTTTGCGCATGCAAGGCCAGGATCGGATCGTGGGTGGACATCAACACGATCTTGTCGCTGGCGACCAGCAGGTCGAGCGCCTGGCGGCGGTTGATGCCGGCGTTCTCGATCTCGTCGATCAGCACGATCGGCGAGGTCGAGAGCAGCGCGACATCCGCGATCATCAGCGCGCGGCTCTGGCCGCCGCTCAATTGCGTCAGCGACGCGGCGGGCGAGAATTGTTCGCCCGCGAGCCGGTTGGCGCAGGCGATCACTTCCGCCGCCGCTTGCTCCGGGTTGTCCACCGCGCGGCACTCCGCGTGCATTTCCACGAAATCGGCGACGGTGAGATCCACCACGAAATTCATGTTCTGCGAGAGTTGCGCCACCAGCTTGCCGCTCGCCGCCCAGCGCCGCGCCGGCTCGGGAACCTCGTCGTCGATGAGGATGCGACGGCCCGAGGGCGTGTCGCCTTGCGCCAGGCATTCGATGTCGTGGAGCAGCCGGCTCTTGCCGGAGCCGGTGGGGCCGACCACGCTGACGATGGCGCCGGGGCGCAGCTCCAGATCGAGATTTTCCGGCGCGCCGGTCTTGTCGCGGCCGCCGAGTATGCGCAGCGATTTTATGCGCGTGACCGGGTTGCGGAAACCCTGGGCTTCCAGGATCAAGGCCAGCAAGTGCGCCTGGAGTTCGACGCGCGAAAACTTGAGGCGGTCGAGATCGCTGGCGTCGAGCGTATCGAGCCAGTCGGCCAGCGACAGGTCGGGTTTCGGCGTGGGGCCGATCAGCGGGGCGAAGGCGGGGTTCAGCCTTTGCGCCTCGTCGAGACGCAGGGAAAGCGCGGCGGGATTCATGTGCGCGCTCATGCGACCACCTCGGGGAAGCGCATTTTTCGGACATTGCCGCGCTGGTGATTTTCGCCGATGCAGGTTTCGCCGATGCAATAGGAGCAGATCGCCGAAGGCATGGGGAAGCGCAGCCGCCGCCCTTCCAGCGTGGACAAGTCCGGCGCCCCGCGCATGTGAAAAGCCAGTTCCCCCGACCCTTGCCCGGTCAGCCCGTTGAAGACCACGATCTGCGCCTGCGGATTTGCCCGCCAGACATTATGCGCAAAAACCTCGCGCTCGGCCTGCGAGACGATGTCGCCCTTGGTGATGGCCACCACATCGGCCATCTTGAGCATGGGACCGATTTTTTTCGGCGTGTGCACGCCCGAGAGATTGTCCACCACGCAGACGGCGAGGGCGCCCTGCACATGCGGCGAACAGCGATTGCACAGGCCGGCGCTTTCGGCGATCAGCAGGTCGGCGCCGATCTCCGTGGCCCAGTTCAAACAATCGTCGATGTTGGCGACGAAGAAATGGTCGGGGCAGACCGAGCCGGCGAGCCCCGCCGCCACGGCAATGCCGGCGCGGCGGTAGAGCAGGTCGTCGTCGGTGGAGAGGCAGTCGAACTTGACCACGGCGAGTTTCTGGCCTTCGGCGCGCAGGGCGGCTGCGGTCTTCAAAACCAGCGCGGTCTTGCCGACCGAGGGCGGGCCGGCGACGGTGATCACGCGCATAGGTTTTGGCTCCGGTCGAGTTTTTCCGTGGCGGCGTGGAACAGCGCGCCGATGCGCTTGATTTCGGACGCCGTGGAGCGCGCGCGAAAAAAATCCCAGCCGGGCCATGCGAAGCGCGCGCCGTCTGGCAGGCTGGCGCCGCCGGTTGGCGCGAGCGAGGGATAGCGGTTGTGGTCGAGCCAGCGCGCGGTATTTTCCGCGAAGAAATAATCCGCAAGCGGCGCCACGCGGTCCTGGTGGGCCGCCCGCGCCGTCATCCAGAGCGGAAAGGCCAGCGCGCCCTCGCGCGGCCAGACCACTTCGGCGCGGTCGCGGCGCGGGCACATGTCCGCCAGCGCCCATGGCAGCACGTAAATCGCGGCGAGCGAATTCTGCGTCCCCGCTATGCGCGGCATTTGCGCGGAATGGGTGAGTCCCGCGAGGTTGCGCAAAATCTCGTGTAAAACCTTGTCGCCGAGCAGGCGCGCGATGGCGACGAGGAAGAAAAGGTTGAACGCCCGCCATTTCCCCGGGCCTTCCGGTCGCCAGCCCGACAGCGCGATCTCGCCGCGATAGACGGGGTCGGCGAGGTCGGCCCAGCTTTGCGGAATTTTGCGCTCGCCCAGTCGCGCGCGATCGACCAGCATCACGAAGGGGGCCACGGCATAGACGCCGATCCAGCCGCGCGGGTCGATCAGTCCGGCCTCGACAAATGGCGCCGCCGCGCCGGAAAATTGCAGCGCCGCGAAGGCGCCGGTTTCGACGTGGCGGGCGTGAAAGGCGCGGTTGAAGGCGTTGCCGTGATCGGAGGACACCAGCAGTTTGGGAAAGTCCTGGATATCGCGGATGGCGCGCAGCCGCTCGAACGGCGTGCGTCCGCCCTGGCCCATGGGCATGCAGCCCTTCAGCCGCTCGCCGCGCTGGCGGTGAATGTCGCGCAATATGTCGGCGAGTTCGTCGCGCATCCTCATCCGCAGCGGCGACGGGCAGGAGCCCAGAAAGTCCCAGCCCCGCGCCGTCGCGCGGGGCGCATGGGCCTCGCCGAAGGCGCGCGGCGGCGGCGTCGTGGCGAGTTGGATCGAGGTCACCGCACCCATTTGCGCGTCTCCACTGCGCGCCAATGCCGGCGCAAGGAATATTCGACGATATGGCCGATGAGGTCGGACTGGGTCAGGCCATGCCGCGCGGCGGCGAGGCAGATGGCGCCGCTGCGGCCGATGTGGCAGCAGATGTTGAATTCGAGAAAGACGCGCTGGCCGGTTTTTTCATCGAAGCGGTAGTCCAGCCGCAGGTAGTCGATCGGACCCGCCGCCGCCCAGAGTTTGCGGGCGTCCTCGGCGAAGGCGTGGTAATGGGCGCCGGCGTCGTAAAGCGCGTAGCCCAGCGGGTCGTCGCGTTTCAGGTCCTCGGTGATAATCTCGCCGGCGCGGTCGGAGCGGGGCTGCACCAGATCGAGGATGAGCGGTTCGTCGGCGCCGATCACGGGCAGGGTCACGTCCACGCCGGGCGCATAGCGCTCCACCAGCACCGCCATGCCGCGTGCGAAAAGTTTTTCGGCGGCGTTTTTCGCGCCCTCCCAGTCGTCCTGGATCGAGTCCTCCGAAATGCCCTCGGAGGCCGCGCCAAAGCGGTTTTTTACGAAGAAGGGGCCGGAGAAGGGCGGCGGGACGGACAAATCCTCGGGACGGTTGTAGATGGCGCCGTCGGCTACGGGCAGGCCGAGCGAGCGGACAAAGTTCTTGGTCATCCACTTGTCTTCGGCGAGCGCGCGGATGTTCGGCTTGGCGCCGATCATCGGCAGACGCAGGAATTCGCAGGTGGCGGCGACGAACACTTCGGGATTGTCGATCGCCATGCGGTTGTAGAGCGAGAACACCAGGTCGATCTCGTTGGGCTCGGAGTAGAGCGCGCGGCACTGGTTCGACGTGGTCACGGTGTAGCCGAGTTCGCGCAGGGTGTGAAAAATGCGGTGGTAATAGGCGGGGTAGCCGCCGTCGCCGGGAAAGCTCGCCACCGCGTAATCGGGCGCCAGCGGCGCCGAGCGCGCGAGAAAGAAGACGCGCGTCGCCTCGGGGTTGGCGGGCCGCAGCAGGTGTTGCGTCATATCGGTCATGGGCGAAGTTTCCTTCCGCGCGCTTTTACATGAGCAAGCGCCGGGCCAGCGGCTTTGCCGCCATAGTCTCGCAATTGCGTACGCGAATGTGCGGAACGCCGAAAAAAGCGTTCGCACGCGGTCAGGCGCTTTCCCGGCTGGCCACCAGCATCAGCGTAGGCGTGGCGCGCAGAGCCCGCAAGCTGGCGGCGCGCTCGCGCATGGCGATGACCAGATGTTCGACCCCTCCATCGAAGGTTTCGGCGCGCAGGCCTGTGGCGGTCAGGGCGTCCACCGCGCTTTCCGCGAGCAGGAAGGCGATGGCTTCGGCGCCGCAGCCGTCGAGGCGCAAGGCGGCGACACAGGTGTTGACGAGCGTTTCTGGGCGCATGACTGTCTCCTCTCGCCAGAGGGGTCTGGCGATTTTTTTCAGGGGAAACGGCTCAGGCCGCGTCGGACGCTTTTTTTTTCGCGTCGGTTGGTTCGGGCTTCAGCGCTTTTGCGGCGCGGAAGTTTCGTCGCTGAAATGGATATAGCGACCGAATCTCGAAAAATCTTTTGGCGCGGCGCCGGCGCGCACGGCCTGGGCCAGTCCCTCGACATCGCGTGCGACAAAACCGCCGAGCACGGCGAGGCCGTAATCGTGCAGGCGCGGGGTGAGCGGCGTCGAGGGGCCGATCAGCGCGACGGGGCGGTGGCGGGCGAGGCGCAGGATGCGCGAAAGGCTGCGGTTGATCAGCGCGGATGAGTTCACGATGGCGCCGCCGCAGCCGGGCAGCAGCGATTCCATCGCCGCGACCGGATATTCGCCGGGGCGCGGGTCGGTCTCGATGATGGCGCAATCCGGCAGGATGGAATCGACGCCGGGAAAGGCGCCGACCACCACCACCGGCCCCGGCGCCCCGCGAAAGCCGCGCACGCCGTTGCCGCTGGCGCCATCGAGATCGGCGCGATTGTAGAAGGCGTTGAGCGCGGCGACGCCGACGGCGGCTTCGAGCGGATTCCAGGACTGGCTGAGTTTTGCGAGGGCGCGCAGGGAAAGTCTGGACAGTTCGGGCAGGCGCGGCAGCAGGTCGCGCGGATGGCGCGGCAGATAGGCGAGGCCCGCGCCGTGGGGGCCTTCCACCAGCAGCCAGCGCGGGCCGCAGACGATGCGGCGGGTCTCCACCTCCGCGACGCCGAGCGCGAGGTCGTCGTAAAGCCGCTCGGCGCCCCACCATTCCCAGAGCGCGCGGCGGTTGGGGGCGATCATCGAGCCTTCGTGGCGCACGAACTGGTGCCAATGGTGAATGGCGCCGCCGGCTATGGTGGTGAGCAGCGGCAGCCCGCGTCCGGCGCCGCCGCCCACCGGCAGTTTTGACGCACGCGCGGCTTCCGTGCAGCCTGGGAAGCGACCGACCGCGAACAGGTCGGCGCCGTCGCGCAGGGCTCGCGCCAGATGGATTTCGGCGTCTCGCGGCGCCTCGACGAACGTCTTGCCGGTGGCGAGATCGACCGAGAGCGGGGCCTCGCCGACCACCACGGCCCCCTGCCGCGCGAAACCGCCCACGACAAAGCCGCGCGCCCGCAACTCGGCGGCGAAATCGACGATCAGCCGGTCGACGACCACGGCGGGGTCGTGGACCACGACGCCGGGACGCAGCCAGTTCGGGGCGCTGGCGGGCGCGGGCGCGACGATCGGCTGTTGCGGGCGGAGTGACGTTTCGGGCATGGCAGTTCCACAATATGTAACGAGAATATAGCAAGGGCTGGGCCAGTGTCGATCCGCTCAGCAAAAGCCTGGAATTGTCGGCGCGGAGCGGGTCCGGCGCGTTCGCACGCGAACGTCAAACGGACGAAAATGTACATAATGCGCGCCGGCGGACCCTGGCGAATGTTTTGGAACTGGGATCGAGTGGCCCGGGTTGACTGGGCACGCACTGACCCCGGAGGCGCATATGGGTGAAACCGTGAAATCCGATCCGCGTCATCACACGCAAAAGATGCAGAAAGCGCTTGAGGACATCAAGACTCACTTGAGGGAAGACATCGAGAAGGTGGACGAACCCCGGTTGCAGGCGATGTTCGAAACCTCCGCGGAAGTGCTTGGCGGACTCATCAAGACCTTCAAGGATTACGAGGAAAAGTCGGAACGCGCCTGGCGCTGATCATTTTCTGACGCATATTCGGGCAGGCGACGCGCTGATCGCCTGTCCTTGCGCGTGTGGCGAGAATATTGCTAGATCGCTGCCGTCGCACCGCGACCGACCGCGGCCTGAGCCGTCCTGAATAAAACGCAGCACTGATGCAACCGGCATCGGGCGGCGACGGGGAGGCTTGTCATGTCCATCGCCGCCATTCCCACGCCCGAGGCCGCGCCCTGCGCGGTTGCGCTGGAGGAGGTATCGGTCATGCGCGGCGGCCGCGCCATCCTGCGGCGCCTGTCCGCGCAATTCGCGGCGGAATCGGTGACGGCGCTGGTCGGCCCGTCCGGCGCCGGCAAGACCACCCTCGTCAATGTGCTGAACGGACTGATCGAACCCGACAGCGGCGCGGTCGCCGCCTCCGGGATCGGAGCTTTGCGCGGGCCCGCGCCCTGGGCGCGCATGCGCAGGCAAACCGCGACCATTTTCCAGGACCACGCGCTGATCGGACGCCTGAGCGCGTTCGACAACGTCCTGCTCGGCTTCGCCGAAACGCGCCATCCGCTCTCGCCCTTCCCCTGGCCGCGCCCCACGCGCGAGGCGGCGGCCAGGGCGCTCGCGGATGTCGGCCTGCTCGACCGCGCCTTCGAGCGCGTGGAGAATTTTTCCGGCGGCGAGCGCCAGCGCATCGGCATCGCCAGGGCCTTGGCGCGCGGCCCGCGCCTGCTGCTTGGCGACGAACCGTTTTCCTCGCTCGATCCGCCGCTGGCCCGCCGCCTCGGGCAAGACCTCCGCGAACTCACCCTGCGCGACGGAGTCACCGTGGTGCTTGTCCTGCACCAGATCGGGCTCGCCCGCGCGCTCGCCGACCGGATCGTCGGCCTCAACAATGGGAGCGTCGTGTTCGACGGACCCGTCGCCGCCTTCGACGCGCAAGCCGAAGCGCGCGTCTTCACGCATCATTTCAGCCTGAACAAAGGAAATTGACCATGCTCGCCAAATGGACGCGCCGCCTCGCATTCGGGGCGCTCGCCGGCCTGTCGCTTGGACTGGCCTGCGGACCGTCGCTCGCCGAAAACGCGGCGCGTCCGCAAAAACTGGTGATCGGCCTGCTGCCGACGGAATCCGCGCCCACGGTGATGCGCCTCAACGAGCCGCTGCGCGCCTATCTGCAGGAAAAACTGAAAATCCCGGTCGAAATCGTCGTGGGCGCCAATTACGCCGCAACCTCTGAAGCTCTGCGCTTTGGACGCCTCGACATCGCCTATCTCGGTCCGGTGACCTATATCCTCCAATCCAGATATTCCGGCCTTGAACCCTTCGCGCGGCCCAGCCATTCCGTTGTCGGGCCGACCTTCCAGGCGACCATCATCGTTCCCGCCGGCAGCAAGGCGAAAACCCTCGCCGACCTCAAGGGCGGCGACATCGCCTTCGGCGACCCCGCCTCGACTTCGGGCACCTGGGCCCCGCGCTGGCAATTGCTGCACGCCGGCCTGATTTCCGGGCGCGACTACACCCTGCGCGTGCTCGGCGCCCATGACGCGGTGGCGTTCTCCGTCGCCAACGGCCGCGTCGCCGCCGGCGGCCTGTCGAAACCGATCTTCAACCGCCTGATCAAGGAGGGCAAGATCGATCCGGCCAAGGTGCGGGTGCTCGAGGATTCCCCTGCCATACCCGAGTACATGTGGACTTTTCGGGACGGGCTCGACCCCGCTTTCAAGGAGGAAATCCGCAAGGCCTTCCTCAGCGTCAACGACCCCGAGGCTCTGAAAGTGTTCCGCGCGGAGGCCTTCATTCCCGCTGTTGACGCCGACGTCGACCGCGTGCGCCAGTGGATCGCCGCGATCCAGGCGGTGAGCGCGCAGAGCGCCTGGACGCCCGCGCAATGACCCATTCCGCCGCCTACGACGCGCTCGGCGCCGAATGGCGGCGCCGCCGGACGCGGCGGCTCGCGACCATCGCCCTGGCGGCGGCGACCGTCGTCGCCGCCTTCGCCTATGCCGACGCGCTCAACTTTTCGCGCTATGCCGACGCGATGCCGGCCATCGCGCAACTGACCAGGGATTCGCTGCCGCCGGATTTTTCGCGTTGGCGCGAATGGGGCCGCCCGCTCCTGGAAACCCTCGCCACCGGCGTCGCCGGCACGGCGCTCGGCGCCGCTCTGGCGCTGCCGCTGTCGGCTTTAGCCGCCCGCAATGCCGGCGCGCCGGTCTGGATCAACGAAATCGTCCGCTTCGGTCTTGGCGCGGTGCGTTCGCTGCCGGGTCTGATCTGGGGCGTGGTGTTCGTGGCGGCGGTGGGGTTCGGGCCGCTGCCGGGCGTGCTGGCGCTCGGCGTGCATTCCACGGGGATGCTGGGCAAATTGTTCTTCGAGGCGCTGGAGCATGTCGAGCCCGGCCCCGGCGCGGTGTTGCGCGCGCAAGGGGCGTCGCGGCTTGGCGTGTTCCGCTTCGCGCTGCTGCCGCAGGCGCTGCCGCGCCTGACCGACGCGCTGATCTACCGGCTGGAGCACAATCTGCGCGCCGCCACCACGCTGGGCCTTGTCGGCGCCGGCGGCTTCGGGCTCGAAATCGTCACCGCCTTTCATTTGTTCGAGTATCGCGAGGCGGCGGCGCTGATCCTCGTGCTGCTGGGACTGATCACGACGGTGAACTTGTTTGGGTCGAGCCTGCGGCGGATCATGCTGCGCGGACATTGACCGGCGGCTCGCCCGTCTGGCGCTCAGGCGCGTCTGGCGGAAGTGTGAACGATGGTGCCCACGTGCTCGCCGCGCAGCGCGGCGGTGATGCGGCCGGGGACGAGCCCGTTGACCACCTGCACGCGCTCGATGTGGCGCGCCGTCGCCATCACCTCCAGCAGCGCGCGGTCGAAGGGCAGGGGGCCTTCGCCCTTCGCCAGATCGGCCGCCGCGACCTCCTTCAGCAGCGTGGCGCCCTTGCCGTGGGAACCGTTGGGATCGACGTCGTAAACGCCGTCCACGTCCTCGACGATGGTGAGGCCGGCGGCGCCGAGCGCGTCGGCGACAAGGAAGGCGCCGGTGTCGGCCCGGTGCGTCGGGATGCGCGAGCCCGGGAACTCATGGTGGTGGTAGGGCGGGAAGGCGCTGCCCACCACCGCGCGGGCGGCGGTGAGGTGGATGGCGAGCTGGCTGGCGATGGTGGGGTGCTCGATGTAGGAGACGCCCTCCGGCGCCAGCAGCGAGGCGAGCATGTGTCCGTTCTGGCCGGCTTCGCTCGCCGCGAGCGGCGCCAGCGAGCCCACGGGCAGGCCGAGGTCGAGGCCGACGCCATAAAGATGGCGGGCGCGGATGCCGGCGCCGGTGAGGATCAGCAGGCGATGTTCCGGCAGCAGTTTGCGCAGCTCGTCGACCACGGGCAATATGGCCTCGGCGCCGCGATCCATGATCGAGCGGCCGCCGATTTTCACCACCTGCAGCCAGGGCAGCAGGCGGATCGGCTTGCGGCCGGCCACGGGGCGGGTGAGAGCGCTGTCGAGCAGGGTCTGGCGCGCGAGCGGCGAGGCGACGTGCTTGATGGCGTTGATCGTGGGGGCGTTGGCCGTGGGGGTCTTGGCCGTGGTGGTCTTTGTCATGGTAGTCTTGGTCATGACTTCGGCCTCAGTTCGCGGTGATGATGGTGCCGACATGCTCGCCGTCGAGCGCGCGGGTGAGATTGCCGGGAACCAGGCCGTTGATGACCTGGACTTCGCGCACATGCCGCGCCGTCTTGATCAGGTCGAGCACCGGGAACTCCAGGATGGAATCGTGCAGGCCCCTCGCCTTCATCTCGTCGACGGAGATGGCTGGAATGAAGGTCGCGTGCTTGTCGGTCTTGGGATTGGCGGTGTAGAGCCCATCCTCGTCCTTCACGAAGATCATCTGCTTGCAGCCGAAGGTCTCGGCCATCAGGTAGCAGCCGGCGTCGGTGCGATAGGGCGGGATCACGCCGTCGGCGGAGGGCCGCATCCACAGTTTGTAGGGCGGCATGCCGCTGAAGACCACCGCGTTGACTTCCGCCAGATAGAGCGGCACGGCGGACAGGCCCGCGGAATCCACCTGGGAGACGCCGTGCTTGGCGAGCAACTGGCCGACGATGGCGGCGTTCTGGTCGGCGACCGAGGAGCCAAGTTGCGACAGCACGCCTGCGGGCAAGCCGAGGCCCGCGGCGATGGAATAGAGATGACGGGCGCGCGTGCCGGCGCCCGTGCCGATCAGCAGCTTGTGCTTCGCGCGTGCGGCGACGATTTCGTCGAGCAGCGGATAGAGCCCGGCGCGACCACGGTCGATCACGCTCTGGCCGCCGATCTTGATCACGGAAACGTCGGGCAGGATGCGGAAGTCCGCCGCGTTTTCCGCCGCGTCGAGAAGCTCCCTGTCATCGAGTGAGCGCTGCATCAACAGCGCTTCGAGATCGGCGGTTGCCTGGGCCATTCGAGCGCCTTCCATTCCTGCGTGACGGACCAGCAAACATAACGCACGGATTTGATTGAGACAATATGAAGTGTATTTGCGTATTCGCGCGACCGCCGCGCGCGCGTTTTCTTGGATTTGCCAGCCTGTAATTCGGCGAAAACGTTCAAACCGAGGCTTCAGCGAAAGCGGGGTTGTTGCAGCGCGGGTTTTATTCGAAACCGTGGGCCGCTTCTGGGAAAACCTGCTCAGCCTCCGCGCGGCGGTTCTCCGGCGCTAGCGAGGGCTTCGCTTTCCGCGTCCGAAAAAACGCGCGAGCGGGTGAGGAAGCTGACCCCTTCCGGCGCTTCCAGTGAAAAACCGTTGGAGCCGCCCTGGACCACGTCGATGATCAATTGCGTGTGGCGCCAGTATGCGAACTGGTCCTCGCGAATGTAGAAGGGGCAGCCGCCGATTTTTCCCAGCAGCACGTCGCGCTGGCCGATGTAATAGCCCTCCAGCGGATTGCACAGGGGCGCGGAGCCTTCGCAGCAGCCGCCGGACTGGTAGAACAGCAGCGCGCCGTGCTTTTCGCGCAGGCGCTCGATCCAGCGTAAAGTTTCTTCGGTGGCGGTGACTCTTGCGGGCGCGGACATGGGATTTGGGACGGAGGTTAACGCCCCAGCCCCTCACCCCAACCCTCTCCCCGCACGCAGTCGCAGGCGGGGAGAGGGAGCAGGTCCAGGCCGATGGGAACGTGCGCGTTGTTCAAACTTTGAGGCCGCCCCGGTTCGTCCGGGGCGGCCTTTTTTTGTTCTCAGAAGAAGCCCAAAGCCTTCGGGCTGTAGCTCACCAGAATGTTCTTGGTCTGCTGGTAATGGTCGAGCATCATCTTGTGGTTTTCGCGGCCGATGCCGGATTCCTTGTAGCCGCCGAAGGCGGCGTGGGCCGGGTAGGCGTGGTAGCAATTGGTCCACACCCGTCCCGCCTGGATGCCGCGGCCCATGCGGTAGGCGCGGCCGATGTCGCGGGTCCACACGCCGGCGCCGAGGCCGAAGATGGTGTCGTTGGCGATTTCCAGGGCTTCGGCTTCGTCCTTGAAGGTGGTCACCGACACGACGGGGCCAAAGATTTCTTCCTGGAAAATGCGCATCTTGTTGTTGCCGTGGAACACCGTCGGCTCGATGTAATAGCCGGCCGCGAGTTCGTTGGTCATCGTGGCGCGCTTGCCGCCGGTGAGGCACTGGGCGCCTTCCTGCTTGCCGATGTCGATGTAGGAGAGGATCTTCTCCATCTGCATCTGCGAGGCCTGGGCGCCGCACTGGGTGCCCATGTCGAGCGGGTTGCCCTGCTTGATCGACTGCACGCGCTTGACGATGCGCTCCATGAAGCGGTCATAGACCGATTCCTGGATCAGGGCGCGGCTGGGGCAGGTGCAGACTTCGCCCTGGTTGAAGGCGAACAGGGTAAAACCTTCCAGCGCCTTGTCGAAGAAGTCGTCGTCTTCGGCCATCACGTCGGCGAAGAAGATGTTGGGCGACTTGCCGCCGAGTTCGAGCGTCGCGGGGATCAGGTTGTCGGCGGCGGCGTGGGCGATGGTGCGGCCCGTGGCGGTCGAGCCGGTGAAGGCGATCTTGCGGATGCGGTTGCTCGACGCCAGCGCGCGGCCGGCTTCGGCTCCAAAACCGTTGACGATGTTGAGTGTGCCCTCAGGAAGCAGGTCGGCGATCAGTTCGGCGAAGACGAGAATGCTGACAGGGGTCTGTTCAGCCGGCTTCAAGACGACGCAATTGCCTGCGGCAAGCGCGGGAGCAAGTTTCCATCCAGCCATCAGCAATGGAAAATTCCAGGGGATGATCTGGCCGACGACGCCGAGCGGCTCATGGAAGTGATAGGCGATGGTGTCGTGGTCAACCTCGGAAATCGAGCCTTCCTGGGCGCGTAAAACGCCGGCGAAGTAACGAAAATGGTCGGCCAGCAGGGGCACGTCGGCATAGGTGGTTTCGCGGATCGGCTTGCCGTTGTCGAGGGTCTCGACCAGGGCGAGCGTTGCAAGGTTGTCCTCGATCCGGTCGGCGATCTTGAGCAGGACATGGGAGCGCTGCGCGGCGGGGGTGCGGCCCCAGGCGTCCTTGGCCTTGTGGGCGGCGTCGAGCGCGGCCTCGACGTCTTCGGCGGTCGAGCGCGGGATCTTGCAGAGCACCTGGCCGGTGATCGGCGACAGGTTGTCGAAATACTGGCCCTTGACCGGCGCGACCCATTGTCCGCCGATGAAGTTCTCGAACCTGGGCTTGATCAGGTTCTTGCCCGTCAGTTGCGCCACGGCTTCCTGGTACATGTGCGTTCCTCCATCCTGTGCGCCGTTTGGGCGCTTGTTGATCGAAACTCTGTTTGACGTCTTATGCGCCGGGGAGGTTTTGGCGGGACGCGGAGCGGGGCCGGCGCGGCATCGCATGACCTCCCCGGCGCATGTCGCTTCGCGACATGTGGCTCCACGTGAGCTGTCGCTTCAAGATATGACTTCAACGACGTGAATGCTAATCCCGGCCGCGCAATTTGCGATACTGCTCTTTAGTGGGATTGACCCTTTCGCCATGGACGGGCTGAAACGCCCGAACATACGGCGTTGCGGCCCGCGCGGCGACTGCTCGCCCGGGTGCTACTTTGGCGCCGTAGACGCAAGGCCCGGCGCCATTATCTTCAGAAGGGCGCTGAGGCGCCAAGACGGGCGAAACGCCCGATGCAATCTGGAGGAAAGCATGACCGAGACCTTGACGTGGACGACCCCGCAGGCCTGCGAAATCTGCGTGGGCATGGAAGTCACCGCCTATATGTCCGCGGAAATCTGATCGCGACCTGATCGACATCTGATCCACGAATTCAGCAAGTTTCGCGCGCCTCGCCGCTCCCCGCACACCTGAGCGCGCCGTTACGACGCGAGCCGCGCGCGCTCGCGTCGTAACGCTCTTTTTCTCGGGATTTCGATCGTCATGCGCTTTCTCGTGCTCGGTTCGGCGGCGGGCGGCGGCTTGCCGCAGTGGAACTGCCTTTGCGAAAACTGCCGCCTGGCTTACGCCAACAGCCCGCGCATCGCGCGGCGCTCGCAGGCGAGCCTCGCCGTAAGCGCGGATGGCGACAACTGGATGGTTCTTTCGGCGACGCCGGACCTGCGCCAGCAGATCATCGACAATCCCGCGCTGCACCCGAGATCGTTGCGGCATTCCCCCGTAAAGGCGGTGTTCGCGCCCAACGGCGACATCGACAATGTCGCGGGCCTGCTGGTGCTCCGCGAGATGCAGCCGTTCACCTTGTTCGCGACGCAGGCCGTGATGGATTGCACGCGCGCGGGCGTGTTCGGCGTGCTCAATCCCGAACTGGTGGCGCGGCGCAGCGTCGGGGTCGGGGAGCGCATCGACACAGGGCTCGGCTTTGCGGTGACTCCCTTCGTGACTCCCGGGAAAACGCCCCTATATATGGAGGCTGCCATTGAGGCCGACATCGAACTCGGCGCCGAGGGCGAAAACACCGTCGGGCTTGAAATCGAGCCGGACGGCGAGGGGCGCGGCAAGCGCTTCTACTACATGCCCTCCTGCGCGCGCATGACCGACGCGTTGCGCAAGCGTCTCGACGGCGCGGAGATCGTGTTCTTCGACGGCACCACCTTCGAGGACGACGAGATGATCCGGCTGGGGCTCTCGCGGAAGACGGCGTGGCGCATGGGGCATATGGCGATGAACGGTCCGAACGGGTCGATGCGCGAACTCGACGGTCTCTCGATCCGCAGGCGCGTCTATATCCATATCAACAATTCCAATCCGGCGCTGCTGTGCGATTCTCCGGAAAGGGCGCAGGTCGAGGCGAGCGGCTGGGAGATTTCGTTCGACGGCATGGCCATCGATACGGCGGAGGTTGCGTGAGCGAAGACGATTTTTCGGGGGACTCCCGGCCATACTTGCTGCGCGGCGTGCGGCTGAAGCACGATCAGGTGCGCAAATGCTGGGTGCTGCTGGCGCCCGAGCGCTTCCTGCGGCTCAACGCCATCAGCGTGGACATTCTGCAACGCTGCGACGGCGCCGCGCCGCTGGCGCGGATCGTCGCGGAACTCGCGGAAAAATACAAAGCCGACCAGGCGATGGTCGAGCGCGACGTGCGCGCGCTGCTCGCCGGCCTGCTTGAGAAACGGATGCTCGCCTATGAGTAGGCCTCTTCCCCCGCCCACGGGCATGCTGGCGGAACTCACCTATCGCTGCCCTTTGTCGTGCCCCTATTGCTCCAATCCGCTGGAGATGTCCGGGCGCGACGCGGAAATGTCCACGCAGGAGTGGAAAGACATCTTTTCGCAGGCGGCGGAGATCGGCGTTCTGCACGCGCATCTCTCGGGCGGCGAGCCGGCGTCGCGACGCGATCTGCTGGAGCTGGTCGCCCATTGCGCGCAGGTCGGGCTCTACAGCAATCTCATCACCTCCGGCGTCGGCCTCACGCAAAAGCTGTTCGACGATCTCGTCGCCGCAGGCCTCGACCATGTGCAGCTGTCGATCCAGGACGCAGAACCCGAAAGCGCGGATCATATCGGCGGCTATCGCGGCGGCTTTGCGAAAAAGCTGGAAGTCGCCGGTTGGGTGGCCGCAAGCGGCATGCCGCTCACCGTCAACGCGGTGATCCACCGCGCCAACATTTTACACGCTGCCGAGATGGTCGACTTTGCGGTGCGGCTCGGCGCGCGGAGAATCGAGATCGCGCATGCGCAATATTACGGCTGGGCGCTGCGCAACCGCGCCCATTTGATGCCGACCCGCGAGCAGAGCGAACAGGCTTACGCGGAGGTCGAGGCGCGCAGGGCGCGTTACAAGGGACGCATCGTCATCGATCACGTCGCGCCCGATTACCACGCCAAATATCCAAAACCCTGCATGAGCGGCTGGGGACGGCTGACGTTCAACGTCACGCCGACAGGCAAAGTGCTGCCCTGCCATGCGGCCGAGACCATTCCGGGCCTCGAATTCTGGAGCGCGCGCGAAAAGACGTTGTCGGCGTGCTGGAACGAGTCGCCCGGCTTCAACGCCTATCGCGGCACGGACTGGATGAAGGAGCCTTGCCGCTCCTGCGAGCGCAGGCTGGAGGATTTTGGCGGCTGCCGCTGCCAGGCGCTGGCGCTGGCCGGCGACGCGTCGGCGACCGACCCGATCTGCTCGAAATCGCCGCTGCACAATCTGATCGGCGAGATCGCCGCGCGCGAGTCGTCGGAAAAGGTCGAGGGGTTCGCGCCGCGCCGCATCGCGCCGGCCAAAATCGCCGATGGCGTTTGAGCGGCGCCGCCAGCGGAGGGGGGCGCGCGTGGACCGCGCGGGGTTTATTTTTCGCGGGGGGCGAGCGGGTTTTTCGCGCGCGGCGCGGAGGGCGCAGAGGTGGAGACGAAAAATTATTACGAATCAATCAAATAGGCTGAACATTCGGCCTGTTGGACCCGAGCGCGGCGCTCGTGCGTCGAGGGCGCCAAAGTACAATTCCCCTCGAAACGGCCCGCTTTAAGATCGGGCAAAATTCTGGAGGAAAACGTGTCGTCTTTTACCCGCAAACTCGGGCTTTCCCTGATTTTCTGCGTCTGCGTGTTCGGCGTCGGCCGCGCTGTCGCGGAGGGCAGCGAACCGCAGGCCGTCAATACCGCCGGACTTCCCCCGCTTGGCTCCGAATGGCTGGAAAAGAACCCTTATCGCGGCACCAAGTTCCAGGATTTGGCGACCAAGATCGGCTCCTCCGGCTTCAACCAGAATTGCGCGCGCTGCCATGGCCTCGAGGCGGAGTCCGGCGGTCTTGCGCCCGATCTGCGCTATCTCGACAAGGGCGAGGACGGCGACGCCTGGTTCATCAATCGCGTTCGCCACGGCTATAACCAGAACGGCGTGCAGAAGATGCCGATCTGGCAGGGCATCCTGTCGCAGGAAGCCATGTGGGCGATCCGCACCTATCTCGATTCCCGCTACCAGGGCGATTGATTCATGCGCGCAATCGGCGCTTTCCTTGTTCTGGCCGCCTTGAGCGGCGCAACGGCAGCGGACGCGCGTCCGCTCGAGGCGGTCAAGTCCGGCCATGTGCTGCGGATCACGGTCTATCGCGACTATCGCCCGTGGTCCTGGGAGGAGAACGGCCAGTTGAAGGGCATCGACGTCGATATCGGCGCGGCCCTGGCCGAGGGGCTGGGGTGCAAGCCCGACTACATGGTGCTGCGGGCCGACGACAATCTCAACGACGATCTCCGCAACGGCGTCTGGCGCGGCTCCCTCCTCGGCGAACCTCCGGGCGACGTGATGCTGCATGTGCCCAACGATCCGCGCGTCGAGGACGCCAACGACAAGGTCAAGCTGACCGCGCCCTATCAGATGGAAGGCTACGCCATGGCCGTCGATCCGGCCAAGGCTGGGGACGCCCAGGATTTCTCGCTGTTCGAGCACGAGAAGGTCGCCGTCGATCTCGGCACGCTCGCCGACCTCATCCTTTTGTCCGCGCGCGACCACAAGCTGATCGGCAATGTCGTGCATGTGCGCGGCGAGGAGAAGGCGGCGCAGGCCTACGAGAAGGGCGAGGTTTCCGCGTTTTACGGCGAATCGGCGCTGGTGGAGAATTTCGCGCACACCTCGTCGCGTCCGGCGACGATCATTCATCCGCCGCACCGACTCGCCAGAACCATTGCCATCGGCGGCGCGGTGAAAGCCGATTCCATCGATCTCGCGGACGAACTCAATCGCCGGATGGGGGCGCTGGCCGCATCGGGCAAACTGAAGGCGATCCTTGCGGCCTATGGCGTCGAATGGCGCCAGCCGCCGCAGGACAATTAGGCCGCGGGTTGGCGCCTCGCGGCGGACGCGTTTGCCGCAAGCCTTGCGGCGGACTTTTGCGCGACAGATCCCTGTCGCGCGTGAAACCATGGCGCGCGGCGACAACGCCGCGTTCCGGAAAGCGGCGCCGGGACCCGCCGGGCCAATTCTTGGGAGGAATGGGAATGATGAAACGCACAATTCTCGCCAGCGCGTCCGTGCTGGCCATCACCATCGGCGGGGCCTATGCGGGCCCCGTCACCGACGCCGACCTTCTCAACGATGCGAAGAACCCGAAGGAAGTCGTCACCAACGGCATGGGTCTGCAAGCGCACCGCTTCAGCATCCTCGACAAGGTCAACACCAAGAACGTGCACAACCTGGTTCCGGCCTGGTCGTTCTCGTTCGGCGGCGAAAAGCAGCGCGGCCAGGAAGCCCAGGCGCTGGTGCATGACGGCATGGTGTTCGTGACCGGCTCCTACAGCCGCCTGTTCGCCATGGACGCCAAGACCGGCGAAAAGGTCTGGGAATATGACGCGCGCCTGCCGGAAGGCATCATGCCCTGCTGCGACGTGATCAACCGCGGCCCCGCGATCTACGGCGACAAGGTTTATTTCTCCACCCTGGACGCGCAGATCATCGCGCTCGACTACAAGACCGGCAAGGTCAAGTGGCACAAGGCCATCGACGACTTCAAGGCCGGCTATTCCAACTCGGCGGCGCCGATCATCGTTCCGACCAAGGCCAATGGCGCGCTGGTCATCACCGGGGTGTCGGGCGGCGAGTTCGGCGTGGTCGGCCGCGTCGAGGCGCGCGACGTCAACACCGGCGAAATCGTGTGGACGCGTCCGGTGCTCGAAGGCATGACGGGGACCTACAAGGGTCAGGACACCACCATGACCGGCAAGGCCAACGAGACCTGGGCCGGCGACATGTACAAGACCGGCGGCGGCGCCACCTGGCTCGGCGGCACCTACGATCCCGAGACCAAGCTGGTGTTCTTCGGCACCGGCAACCCGGCGCCGTGGAACTCCTGGCTGCGTCCGGGCGACAACAAGTGGACCGCTTCGCGCATCGCCATCGACCCGGAAAACGGCGAGATGAAGTGGGGCTTCCAGACCACCCCGCATGACGGCTGGGATTTCGACGGCGTGAACGAACTGGTGTCGTTCGACCTCAAGAAGGACGGCAAGACCATCAAGGCCGGCGGCACCGCCGACCGCAACGGCTTCTTCTATGTGCTCGACCGCACCGACGGCAAGTTCATCGCCGCGACGCCCTTCGTCGAGAAGATCACCTGGGCCAAGGGAATCGACAAGGACGGTCGCCCGATCTACAACGACGACAGCCGCCCCGGCGATCCCACCAAGTCGGCTGACGGCAAGGAAGGCAAGACGGTCTTCAACGTTCCGTCGTTCCTCGGCGGCAAGAACCAGATGCCGATCTCCTATTCCGACCAGACCCATCTGTTCTACGTGCCCTCGAACGAATGGGGCATGGACATCCACAACGAGCCGGTGGTCTACAAGAGGGGCGCCGCCTATCTCGGCGCGGGCTTCAACATCAAGCCGATTTTCGACGACCATATCGGCTCGCTGAAGGCCATCGATCCCGCGACGATGAAGATCGTCTGGCAGGTCAACAACAAGGCCCCGCTGTGGGCCGGCGTGATGACCACCGCCGGCGGCGTGGTGTTCTACGGCACCCCCGAGGGCTATCTGAAGGCGCTCGACGCCAAGACCGGCAAGGAACTGTGGAAGTTCAACGTCGGCACCGGCATCGTCGCGCCGCCGATCGCCTGGGAGCAGGACGGCGAGGAATACATCGGCGTGGCCGCCGGCTGGGGCGGCGCGGTGCCGCTTTGGGGCGGCGAAGTCGCCAAGTCCTTCAAGGGCATCAACCAGGGCGGCTCCTACTGGGTGTTCAAGCTGCCGCCCAAGTCCGCGTCCAGGTAAGTCGGCGCGCTTTCGCGCATGCGTAAAAATCGGGAGGGGCGGCCGCGCGGCCGCCCTTCTCTCGTTGGGTGGGGCTTGCTCTCGTTGGGTGGGGCTTGCTTTCGTTGGGCTTGCGCCTGGACGCG
>Ga0181519_10001403_pt1 | contig 21234 bp, 20 predicted proteins | sample PEATcosm2014_Bin_26_FD_121102 | JGI IMG/M metagenome (GOLD analysis project Ga0181519, IMG submission 121102) | Peatland microbial communities from MTU Mesocosm Facility, Houghton, MI, USA - PEATcosm2014_Bin02_10_metaG | ecosystem: Environmental > Terrestrial > Soil > Wetlands > Peat | place...
CCGGCATCGCAAGATCGTATCGAAAGTAGAAGATACGATCCGACATACCACCCTCAGCACCGCCTGCGCGGCGATAGCCCCTTGCCAGGGAACTATAAAATTACCACGCCGTCCGCCCGGGCCAGCCTCCGCTCGGGCTCCGCCCGTCGCTCCGCCTGGCCCGGGCGGACGGCGCCAACGGCAACCATTGTTGTCGCTAAACCGGCAACGTTAATTGTCGCCGGGCAGGCGTGGCTCAGACAGGTCGTCACCGGCTGGTTCAACTACCACGCCGTGCCGACCAACATCGCCGCGCTCAGCCGCTTCCGCCATAGCGTCAGCGCTCTCTGGATGAAAGCGCTCCGGCGCCGAAGCCAGCGGGACAAGACGACATGGCGCGAGATGGCGGCAATCGAAAGCCGATGGCTGCCCTCACCCAAAATCCTCCATCCCTGGCCGCGCGTCCGCTTCGCCGTCAAACATCCAAGGTGGGAGCCGTATGCGGGAATTCCGCCCGTACGGTTCTGTGCGGGGGGCGCCCAGTAATGAGCGTCCCTACCGCGATCAATAGGTAATTGATCTCTGCCTTGGCTTCGTAATCGCGCCGCATGACCTCCGAGTTACGGTGACGCTATTGGGGTGAACCCCACTCATGTCCCATATATCTCACGTCACTCTTTGCTGAGCTGGCTCTACCTCCATTAGACGTGTTCAGTGGATATGAACGATGTGTAGATTCTATAATACGATAGGAACACACAATTCTATTCTCGATACAACTCTCCCTATTTTCTTTTCTTCGTCCGAAGTCCATCTTACCAACAATCTATGGGGAGAACAGTACCAACCCCAGAGGTCAATATTATAGGAGCGAACATGCCATATGCTTTTTATGTCACCCTCGTCGACGCGATCTGGTTGATCTTCAAATCCTTCTCGCATCAATTCATCAGCAAGGGACCGCTCTGACGAGCCACGGGGGAACTGCTCTTGGATGACTTGATTCATCGTTTCATCATGTTGGACAAGCTCAATCCCGGCAAACGGACCGAAATTGGGGCCAAGCGAATGTCTAAGGATTGGTGGCCCCCAGATCTCCTCATCGATTTTAACGTAAGCTAGCCAAATGATGATAGACGCACCGATCAGGAGGCCAATCGCGACGAGCCTCGATGCGTAGTCTGAGTGAAAAATCACTCTGTTTATGGTTGAAAGGACGCTCATCAATCTTCCTGAGTTGAATGTATCACGACAGTTGTCATAATGTAACATTATTTCAATAATTCTTTAGGCGACGTGGTGTTGCGGAAATTAAACCGAGCGTCGGTACTAGGAACGGAGGACTCTCCTGATCTTGGATTAGCGTTTCTACCCCCGACAAGACTCGTCACGGGAGAGCCGGCCGGGTTTGCTCGACGGCAGTTTTAGCGCCAGTGGGCGAACGATGCATGAGGAATGGGAAGCGCGAAGAATCGGTCGCGAACAGGCGGTTTCCGGTGTGGCCAGTTTTCACAAGCAACTGAATTAGCTCTGTGTCCACCGTCATTCCAACGCGCCCCGATCATGCGCGACAAGGGCTGGGCACTCTGCCGCTTGCGTCTTGCGGATATTCGCGGCAAGCCTTGGCGGCATGAAGATCTCGATCGTCGGTGCCGGTATCATGGGGCTGAGCTGCGCCTGGGCGCTGGCGCGGCTTGGCCATGAGGTCGCCGTGTTCGAGCAGGGGCCGATTCCCAATCCGCTGGGCTCCTCCCATGATGCGCATCGGCTGATCCGCTTCGCCTATGGCGGCCAGGTCGGGTACATGCGCATGGTTGCCGAGGCCTATGCGCTGTGGGACCTGGTCTGGGCCGATCTGGGCGAGACGCTTTATCGCGCGACCGGCACGCTCGTGCTGAGCCGGGGCGAGCAGCGCTGGGGGCGGGAGTCGGCGGCGGCGCTCGCGGCGGATGGCCAGGCGGTCGAGACGCTCGATCCCGGCATGCTGGAACGGCGGTTTCCGCTGCTCCTGGCCGATCCGGAAACGCGGGCGTTCCTGCATCCGGGCGGCGGCGTGCTGCTGGCCGACCGCATTCTCTCGGCCCTGGCTCGGCATCTGGGTCGGCTTGGGGTCGGCCTGCACTCGGCCACCCCGGTCGGCCGGGTCGACTTCGACCTCGGCCATGCGATATTGGCGGATGGCACGAGGATCGACGCCGACCTAGTGGTCGTGGCCGCCGGTCCCTGGATCGCCCGCCTCGTGCCGGGGCTGGCGGCGCGCGTGACGCCGTCGCGCCAGGTGCTGGCCTATCTGGAGCCGCCGGCGGCCCTGGCGCAGGCCTGGGCGGCGATGCCGATGCTGCTCGAAATCGATGAAGATTCAGGCTTTTACGCCGTGCCGCCGGTGGCCGGCACCGGGCTCAAGCTGGGCGATCACCGCTTCAGCCGCGACGGCGATCCGGATCGCGACCGCCTGGCCGATCCCGCCGAAGCCGCCGCCCTGCTGGCGCTGGCGGGGACGCGCTTGCGCGACGGCGCGCATTACCGTCTCGCCAATCTCAAGACTTGCTTCTATACTGTTGAATCACAGGAGAAATTCATCGTCGAGCCGGTCGGGCGGGCGGGCTGGATCATGAGCCCCTGCTCGGGCCACGGCTTCAAGTTCGGGCCGCTGCTCGGTCATGCGGTGGCGTGCGCGATCGACGGCGGCGAGGCCGGCGGCATCGCTTCCTGGGCCGCCGGCGAAGTGGGGTAGGGCATTGGAAATGAACGGAAATCCGATCTTCGTGGCGATCGATACACCGGATCAGGCGCGTGCGGCGGCGCTGCTCGCGGCGGTTGGCCCGCATGTCGGCGGGGTCAAGCTCGGGCTCGAATTCTTCTGCGCCTGCGGCCAGCCGGGCGTGCGTGCGGTGGCCGCCGGACGGCGCGTCTTTCTCGACTTGAAGTTGCATGACATCCCCAACACCGTCGCCAGCGCGGTCCGGTCGGTGGCGGCGCTGGCGCCCGATCTCCTGACCATCCACGCCTCGGGCGGGGCCGCGATGATGCAGGCGGCGCGCCAGGCCTCCGAAGCCGCCGCCCTGGACGGCAAGCGCGTCCGGCTGCTCGGGGTCACGGTCCTGACCAGCTTCGACGCCGCCGATCTCGACGCCGTCGGCCAGCGCGGCGCGGTGCACGACCAGACCTTGCGCCTCGCCGCCCTTGCCCAGGCTTGCGGCCTCGACGGTGCCATCTGCTCGCCCCATGAAGCGGCGGCGCTGCGCGCCGAATGCGGACCGGATTTCCTCCTCGTCGTGCCCGGTGTTCGGCCGCAAAAGTTTGATATCGCTGACCAAAAGCGAGTGATGACGCCGGCCCAGGCAATTGCCGCCGGCGCCGACCATCTGGTCATCGGCCGGCCGATCACCGCGGCGCCCGACCCGGCGGCGGCGGCGCGGGCGATCGTTGCCGAGCTGGGATTGTGAGCCTCGCCGTCAAGATCTGCGGGTTGTCGACGCCGGAGACGGTCGAGGCGGCCGTCGCCGCCGGGGCCGATTATCTGGGCTTCGTCTTCTATCCGAAGAGCCCGCGCCACGTGACCCTGGCGCAAGCCGCGGCCCTCGCCCGGCCGGTGCCGCCGCGCGTGCGCCGCTGTGGCCTCTTCGTCGATCCCGACGATGCGACCCTGACGGCGGCGCTCGGCGCGGTCGACTTCGACATCCTGCAGTTGCACGGCGCCGAGGCGCCGGAGCGCTGCGCCGCCATCCGCGAGCGGTTCCGGCGCCCGGTCATGAAGGCGATCGGCCTGGCGAGCGCCGAAGACGCCGCGCGGGCGGCCGCCTGGGTGGGATCGGTCGATCTGCTGCTGTTCGACGCCCGTCCGCCGCCCGCTCCGGGGGCCTTGCCCGGCGGCAATGGCGTGGCCTTCGATTGGCGCCTGCTCGCCGACCGGTCCTGGCCGGTGCCCTGGATGCTGTCGGGCGGGCTCAACGCCGGCAATCTGCCGGAAGCGGTCCGCACAACGCGGGCGCCGGCGGTCGACGTTTCTTCGGGGGTCGAGACCGGCCCAGGCATCAAGAGCGTCGCGCTGATCCGCGAATTCCTGTCGATTGCCAAGGGCTTGTAGCCGTTATCCGGCAGGTCCCAGCCGCTTGGCGATTTCGATCCATTCCCGCTCGGTGCGGCGATAATGCCCGGTCGCGCGCTTGGCGCGGGCGAGGATCTCGGCGAAGACCGCGCGGGCGGCATCGATATCGCCCATCTGCTGCAGCAGCAGGGCCAGGCGGCAGCGCGCCTCCTCGCCGGGCGCCACGGCCGCGAGCGACCGGAATTCCTCGAGCGCCTCGCCCAGCCGGCCGACGCCTTCGAGGCATTTGCCGTAGAGCAGATGGCCGTCATTCGACTCGAAATCGGGATTGCTGCTCTTCAAATGGTCGAGCGCATCGAGCGCCGCCTGCGCCTCGCCCTTGGCATAGCAGGCGCGGGCATAGCCCAGCAGCAGGGCCGGGTCGTCGGCATGCATGCCGGCCAGGCTCGTCTCATACAGCGGGATCGCCTGGTCCGGGCGGCCGATCGCCAGGTATTCCTCGGCCAGGAGCCGCCGGTTTTCGATCGTATCGGCCATTTCCAGCGCCGCCAGGCGCTGCCGCACGCCGTGCTCGCGATCCAGCGTGTAGCGGGCGTTCCGCGCCAGCGAGCGCGTGGCCCGCGCGGTGAACAGCGAGGGCAGCACTTCGGCGATCAGATAGGCGACCGGTCCGGCGCCCGGCAGCAGCACCACGACATAGAGCCAGATGCGCTCGGCCCCGCTGCGCATGATATGGACGACGCAAATTACGGAGAGCAAGACGCCGAGGAGATAGAGGGGCATGGAAGTCGCTACGGTCTCGGGAAGAGCGGCACAGGCCGCGGGAAAATGCCATAGAACCGCAAGCGTCGCCACCCCGACTCCGACATGCCGCGAAGCCGCTTGATGCAGCGCGAAAGCCCCGATAGGGTCGGCACCCCGAAGTTTCAGGCCCGAGCCCATGGCGCATCCGATCCCCAACAGCTATCGCAGCGGCCCCGACGAGCATGGGCGCTTCGGCCCCTATGGCGGCCGGTTCGTGGCCGAGACGCTGATGCCGCTGGTCCTCGAACTCGAGCAGGCCTATGCCGCCGCCAAGGCCGATCCGGGCTTCCAGGCCGAACTGGATTACTATCTCGAACACTATGTCGGCCGGCCGAGCCCGCTCTTTTACGCAGCGCGGCTTTCCGCGCATTTCGGCGGCGCCAAGATCTATTTCAAGCGCGACGAGTTGAACCATACCGGCGCGCACAAGATCAACAATTGCATGGGTCAGATCCTGCTGGCCCGGCGCATGGGCAAGACCCGGATCATCGCCGAGACCGGCGCCGGCCAGCACGGTGTGGCGACCGCCACGGTGTGTGCGCTGTTCGGCCTGCCCTGCGTCGTCTATATGGGCGCCACGGATATCGAGCGGCAGGCGCCCAATGTCTTCCGCATGCGCCTCCTGGGCGCCGAAGTGCGGCCCGTGACCTCGGGCACCGGCACGCTCAAGGATGCGACGAACGAGGCGCTGCGCGACTGGGTCGGCAATGTCGATGACACCTTCTACATCATCGGCTCGGTCGTGGGGCCGCATCCCTATCCCGAAATGGTGCGCGATTTCCAGTCGGTGATCGGCGTCGAGACGCGCGCCCAGATGCACAAGGCCGAAGGCCGGCTGCCCGACACGCTGATTGCGGCGATCGGCGGCGGCTCGAATGCGATGGGGCTGTTCCATCCCTTCCTCGACGATCCCACGGTCCGGATGATCGGCGTCGAAGCCGGCGGCCACGGCGTCGATACCGGCATGCATGCGGCCTCGCTGACCGGCGGCCAGCCGGGCGTGCTGCACGGCACCCGCAGCTATCTGCTCCAGGACGACGACGGCCAGATCATCGATGCGCATTCGATCTCGGCCGGGCTCGACTACCCGGGCATCGGGCCGGAGCATGCCTGGCTGCATGACCAGGGCCGGGTCGAATATGTGTCGATCACCGACCGCGAGGCGCTCGATGCCTTCACCCTGTGCGCCAAGCTCGAAGGCATCATTCCGGCGCTGGAACCGAGCCACGCGCTGGCCCATGTCGCCAAGATTGCGCCCGGCTTGGCCCGGGACCATCTGCTGGTGATGAATCTCTGCGGCCGCGGCGACAAGGACATCTTCGCCGTCGCCAAGCATCTGGGGGTCGAGATATGAGCCGGATCGCCGCCCGGTTCCGCGCGCTGAAAGAGACCGGCCGCGCCGGGCTCGTGACCTTCGTCACGGCCGGCGATCCGGACATGGCGAGTTTCGAGACGGTTCTGGCCGGGCTGCCCGGCTCGGGCGCCGATCTGATCGAGATCGGCATGCCGTTTTCCGACCCGATGGCCGACGGTCCGGCAATCCAGGCGGCAGGCCTGCGCGCGCTCAAATCCGGCACCAAGCTGACCCAGATCCTGGCCGCCGTCGCGCGCTTCCGGGTCAAGGACCAGGCGACGCCGATCGTCCTCATGGGATATTACAACCCGGTGTTCCGCTATGGCGGGGACCGCTTCGCGAAGGATGCCGCAGCGGCCGGCGTCGACGGGCTGATCATCGTCGATCTACCGCCCGAGGAATCCGAGGAATTTGCGCCTTTCGCCGAGGCGCAAGGGCTGGATTTCATCCGGTTGACGACGCCGACCAGCGACGACCGCCGGCTGCCGACGATCCTGCGCGATGCCGGGGGTTTCCTTTATCATGTCGCGATCGCCGGCATCACCGGCACGCGCTCGGCCGATGCGGCGTCGGTCGAGGCTGCGGTCGCGCGCATCCGGCGGCACAGCGATCTGCCGGTCGCGGTCGGGTTCGGCATCCGCACGCCGGCGCAGGCGGCGGCGATTGCGCGCTTCGCCGATGCGGCGGTGGTCGGCACCGCGCTGGTCGAGACCGTAGCCGCGCATCTGACCGCGGACGGCAAGGCCGGGCCGGGCCTGGCGGCCGCGATCCATGCCCAGGTGCGCGATCTCGCCGCCGGGATCCGCAGCGCGCGGCGTGGCTGATTCGCGGCCGGGGAAGAGCGCTTGACATGAGCTGGCTGACCAACACCCTGCTGCCGAAGATCCGGGCCGTCGTGTCGAAGCGCGAGGTGCCCGACAATCTTTGGACAAAATGCGCAGCCTGCGGCCAGATGCTGTTCCATCGCGAGCTGGAAAAACAGCTCCATGTCTGCTCCGCCTGCGGCTTTCACATGCGGATCGACGCGAAGCAGCGCCTCGCGGTTATGTTCGACGACGGCGAGTTCACGCGCATCGAACTGCCGCGCCCGCTGCTCGACCCCCTGAAATTCCGCGATGCCAAGCGCTACACCGACCGGCTGAAGGAAGCGCAGGCGTCGCGCGGCGCCGGCAGCGATGCCGTGATCGTGGCCCATGGCAAGATCGGCGGCCATGCCGCCGTGGTCGCCGCCTTCGAATTCGGCTTCATGGGCGGCTCGATGGGCATGGCGGTGGGCGAGGCGCTGGTCGCCGCGGCCAAGCTCGCCGTGCTGCAGGACGCGGCGCTCATCGCCGTGCCGGCGTCCGGCGGGGCGCGCATGCAGGAGGGCATTTTGAGCCTGATGCAGATGCCGCGCTCGACCATCGCGGTCGAGCAGGTCAAGGAGGCCGGGCTGCCCTATATCGTGCTCTTGACCGATCCGACGACCGGCGGCGTCTCGGCGTCGTTTGCGATGCTGGGCGACATCGCCATCGCCGAGCCGGGTGCCTTGATCGGCTTCAGCGGGGCGCGGGTCACCGAGGGCACGATCCGCGAGAAGCTCCCGGAAGGCTTCCAGCGCGCCGAATTCCTGCTGGAACACGGCATGCTCGACATGATCGTGCGCCGGCACGAGTTGCGGGCGACGCTGGGCCGGATCCTGGGCCTGTTGCGCCGGCCGAGGCTCGAAGCAGCCGAGTGAGGATTGCCGCATGAGTCGCGTGACGGCGCTCCTCGACCGGCTGACCCGGCTGCACCCGATTGCGATCGATCTGTCGCTGGACCGCATCCGGGCGCTGATGCGGCGCCTGGGCGACCCGCAGGACAAGCTCCCGCCGGTCGTGCATGTCGCCGGCACCAACGGCAAGGGCTCGACCGTGGCGACCCTGCGCGCCTGCCTGGAGGCGGCGGGGTATCGCGCGCATGTCTACACCTCGCCCCATCTTGTCCGGTTCAATGAACGCATCCGCCTGGCCGGGCGGGTCATCGAGGACGACGCGCTGGCCGATCTGCTCGAAGAGGTCGAGCGGATCAATGACGGCGACCCCATCACCTTCTTCGAGATCACGACGGCGGCGGCCTATCTGGCCTTCGTTCGCGAGCCCGCCGATATCGTCGTGCTGGAAACCGGCATGGGCGGGCGGCTCGACACGACCAATCTGGTCGCCGCCCCCGCGGTCACGGCGATCACGCCGGTCTCGATGGACCATATGCGCTTCCTGGGCGACACGCTGCCGCTGATCGCGGCGGAAAAAGCCGGCATCATCAAACGCTTCCGGCCGGTCGTCGTGGGGCCGCAGGAGCCGGAAGCCGATGCCGTGATCGCGGCTCGTGCGGCCGAGCTGGCAGCCCCGCTCCATCGCTTCGGCCGCGATTGGCAGGCCGAACCGGTGCCGGGCGGCTGGCGCTTCGAAGGGCGGCGCTGGGCCTTCGATCTGCCGCTGCCGGCGCTGCCGGGCCGGCACCAGATCGGCAATGCCGGCACGGCGCTGGCTGTCCTCGAACTGCTCGACGATTTCTCGCTCGATCGGTCGGCGCTGATCGAAGGGCTCGGCCGGATCGAATGGCCGGCGCGGCTGCAGCGCCTGATCCGCGGCCCGCTGGTCGCGGCGCTGCCCGATGGCTGGGAGCTCTGGCTCGACGGCATGCACAATCCGGGCGGCGGCGCGGTGGTGGCGGACCATGCCGAGTCCTGGGCCGGGCGGAAGCTCTATGCGATCTTCGGCGCGCTGAATTCGCGCGATCCGGCGGAAACGCTGCGGCCGCTGGCGCCGCGCCTGGCCGGCCTGCATGGCGTGGCGATTCCGGGCGAGGCCAACGCACTGCCGGCCGAGGCGATCGCCGAGGCGGCGGCATCGCTCGGCATTCGGGCCGCGCCCGCGGCATCGGTCGCCGACGCGATCGCGGCGATCGCCGGTGCACAGACGGAGCCGGCGCGGATATTGATTTGCGGGTCGCTCTATCTGGCCGGTACTGTATTGGCCGAGAATGGCTGAAATGCCGCCGCCTGCCCGCGGGAGCGCGATCGATGACGACCTTGCTGTATACGCATGAAGCGTGCCTGACCCATGACCCCGGCGCTTTCCATCCCGAGTGCCCCGACCGGCTGCGCGCCGTGCTGGCGGCGCTCGAGGCACCGCGCTTCGCCGGCCTGATCCGCCGCGCCGCGCCCGAGGCCTCGATCGAGGATATCGCCCGGGTCCATCCGCGCCGGCATATCGATGCGCTGTTCAAAGCCGTGCCGGCCGCCGGCTCCGCGCCGATCGATGCCGACACGATCCTCTCGCCGGGCTCCGGCGAGGCCGCCTTGCGCGCGGCCGGCGCCTGTGTCGCCGCGGTCGACGCGGTGCTCGGCGGCGAGGCCAAGAACGCCTTCTGCGCCGTCCGGCCGCCCGGCCATCACGCCGAGCCGAGCCAGGCCATGGGCTTCTGCCTGTTCAACAATGTCGTCATCGGCGCGCTCCATGCGCGGGCCGCGCATGGCGTGCAACGCATCGCAATCGTCGATTTCGACGTGCATCACGGCAATGGCACGCAAGCCGTGGCCGAGCACGACGCCGATCTCTTCTACGCCTCGACCCATCAATGGCCGCTCTATCCGGGCACCGGCTCGGCCAAGGAGCGCGGCTTGGGCAATGTCGTCAACGCGCCGCTTCATGCCGGTGCCGGCTCGGCCGATTTCCGCTACGCCGTGACCGAATGGATTCTCCCGGAACTCGACCGGTTCGCGCCGGATTTCCTGATGATCTCGGCCGGCTTCGACGCCCATCGCAACGACCCGCTGGCCGGCTTGCGGCTCGACGAGAACGATTTCGACTGGGTGACCGAGCGGCTGACCGAATTCGCCGAGCAACGCTGCGGCGGCCGGCTCGTCTCGACCTTGGAGGGCGGCTACGATCTGAACGCTCTGGCGTCGAGCGCCGCCGCCCATGTCGCGGTGCTGATGTCGGCTTAAGCCGAGGCGGCTTTCGGATTGGCGATTGCCATCGCGCGCTGGAAGGCCGGGCGCGCCTCGATCCGCTGACGATATGCTGCGAAGCTCGGATAGGCGCTGACATCGATATTCGCCCAATGCTGCAGGAAGCGCAGGACGAACATCATCATGATGTCGGCGGCGGTGAACTCCTCGCCCGCCCAATAGGGCCGCTTGCCGATCTCGTCGGCCATGTATTTCAGCAGGTTGTTGGTGTTTTCCTGCTGTGCCTGGGCGATCGGCGAGCCGGCGTCGGTGCCCATGCGGTTGAGGCGCCATTGCGCCAGGAGCTGCAGCATCGCCGTGCCCTCGGCGGCATGCATCCATTCGAGGTAATGGGCGTAATCCGGTGAGTCCGGCGGCACCGCCAGCCTGCCGTTGCCGTAGCGGTGGATGATGTATTCAATGATGGCGCCGGATTCCGGGATCACCGTATCGCCGTCGCGCATGATCGGGCCTTTGCCCAGCGGATGCACATCGCGGAACGACAGCGGCGCGCGACCGGACGGCTCGCGCGTGACGTTCTCGATCTCATAGGGCAGGCCCAGCTCCTCCATCAACCAGATGATCCGTTCGGAGCGGGAATTGTTCAGATGATAGATCGTGATCATGGCGGCGGTCCTCCGTGCGGCGGTTGTGCGCGGTCTAGCAGATGCACCGCCGGGCGGCGAGCGCGGCGGCGATCACGATTGCGCAAGGCCGCGGCGCGGTCCCGCGTCCGCCATTTGCCCATCGGCATGGCTCGGCAGGGCGGCGGCCCGGCGGGACATGCTGAGCGCCGCCGCCCTGCTTCGCCGTCAGTTGCCGACGGTCGCCAGATTCCCCGGGAAGGGCGGCCGCAGATACGGGAAGGTCGTGTCGAAATCCGCCGCCGACTGGCGCGCGCCCTGCGTGAAGTCGACGTTACCGGATGGCGCCTGATTGACGGTGCCGTTGCTGCCGTTGGTGCCGAACAGGCCGAGGGTGATCAGGCGGCCCATGGCGACACGCAGCGTGATGTCGACGGAATCGTCGCCGGGACGGCGGCCGTTCGGGTAGCCGGCGCTATCGCCGCCGATGACGCCGAGCGGGTTTTGGTTCGCCGCGGGCGTCGGCGCGGTCGAAGTGTTCAGCCGCAGCATTTCCGCCGGCTTGACGCTGATCGGCTGGTTGATGCCCTTGAGACCGGTCAGGAATGTCGCGACCAGATCGGCACGGGGCGCGAGGGTCGGGGCTTGATAACCGAATTGGGAGAATTCCCCCTTGGGTCCGAGCAGCGTCTCGATCACCGTCGGAAACGACGGAAACTCGACGAAGCTCGCGAATTGCGCATCGTCCACCGGTTCGGACGCATTGAATCTGTCCTTGAACGGCAAGCCGATGACCAGTTCGTTGACCAACGCCATGGAATCGCGCGAGACGACCCGGAAATCGCCGCCGATTTCGCGGAAGTCCGGCGTCGCCCCGATGACTTGGTTTCGCGGCAGCTCGGCATCGGTCCAGGCGCCGATGACCGGGTCGCCATTGGTCTGATTGGTCAGGCAGGCGATCGGCACTTCCATTTCGATCGACATGATCGCCTGGTTGCGGTTGGTGTTCACGCCGGCATTGGCATTGGCCTCGCCGGCCGGGACGAAGGGCGTCGGGGTGTTGGCCGAGACCAGTTGGTCCGTGGTCGTCGTTGCCGGGTGCGTGATGGTGGCGAAGTTCAGCAAATCGAACCCTTGGCCGAGGCTGACATTGAAGGGGTCCGCGCGCTGGCCGACGAAGACCCGGCCCGGCGTGGCACAGCCGGGAATTTTGATCGGGAAGATCTGGGCGGCGGCATAGGCGGCGTAGTCCGGGGCCGAGCGCGTGCCGATATTGTCTTCGGGCTTCGTGAAGATCGGCGATCCGGTCGCGGCATTGGTCACTGGCTCGCGGAAGCCGAAATGGCGGGGACCGCGGATGAGGTCGATCGTGTAGGTCGTCAGGCTGGAGAGATTCGCGGTATCGTTGGGATCGCCGTTGCGGCCGAACGGGCCGACATTGGAGAGTGCGATCGGCTGGTTGGCAATGTTGTCGACCGGCACGCCGACGCCGGTCAGGGTATTGGTGAAACGAAACTGGAAGGTCATGTTCTCGACGGCCTGGCCGTCATTGTTGATCAGGATCTCATAAAGGGCGGTGGCGTCGGGCTTGTAGTAGACGACCGCACCCAGCGACGTCTGGAACGGTATGTAATTCGCCATGAAGGTGACGAAGCCGTCGCGGCCCGGCTCATAGCTGCGGAACATGTAGAAATCCGTGCCGTCGACGCGCGGGCGCCCGGCAATGTCCGGCGCTTCGCGATGGCTGGACGCCAGAGCGGAGTCGACCGGCAGGCCCGAGGCCGCCAAAGCGAGCGGTATCAGGACCGATAGACGTATGTATTTCATGACAATACCTCATGCGGTGGAGCTGGTTCACCGTCCCGGTCCGAGCCGGATGTCCGGATCGCCAGCACCCCCATACGGCCGGCCACGACCGTCGGATGCAGCGCGCAGGATTATTTCGACCGTAGCCCCGAATGATGGCGTCCCGCGAGACCTTGCCGTTCCGCGATCAACTCCCGAATGGTAAAGTGCTCTGAGGCTGGCTGCGCGCACCCTTTGGGTGCTGCGTGCGGACCGCACTGCTCGCGTAGACGACAGCGTGGCATCTTCGCCGTGGACCCGTTTCGGGATCGATTACCGGAACGCTATGTTAAAGGGCGCCAATGCATCGGGAGGGGCTATGTCTGGGCACCAGAACGCCATCGACGACGATATAAAGCCGAGCGAGATTGAGCACAAATGCGAAGTCATTGTTGCCGGTGCGGAAGTTGTCGAGCGATACAATTATTTCGTCTATCACTTTGATTGCGCGGGCCGCTATTTTTGGGCAAAAGCCTATATTGATGACATCAGCACGGTGTCGGTCTATGGCCCCTTCGACGGAAGAGAGACGAGGAGGCTGCTTCCTGGGGTGGTCGACGAAGCGGTGCTCTCTTATTTGAAGCGGCGCTTCACCGAAATTCAAACGCTCGGCGAAGCGGGCTACATTACAATCTGGGCCATCTGATTGTCTCAGCGATCGGCAGAGCAACGGCGGCCGTCATCCAAGCCCTTGTGCACACCTGAGTCACCGCCTCCCGCGCTACCCATGTTGCGCGCCGCCGCCGCCCCGGCATACACTCCGCGCCCCGCCGCGCGCATCGAGGACCCGACATGGCCGAGACCGCTTCATTGCCCGAGATCCCGGCGATGAGCTTCGAAGAAGCGCTCGAAGAGCTGGAAGGCATCGTGCGCCAGCTCGAAGCCGGGCGGTTCCGGCTCGACGATTCGATCAGCGCCTATGAACGCGGTGCTTCGCTCAAGCGGCATTGCGAGGCCAAGCTGGCCGAGGCCAAAGCCAAGGTGGAGAAAATCGCGCTGGCCGCCGACGGCACGCTCAAAACGGAGTTGCAGAAACTTGATTGAGTCGCTCTGGACCGATCCGACCACGCTCGCGACCGCCATGGCGGATTCGGTGCGCGCCGTCGATGCCGTGATCGATCGCCTGCTGACGAGGCCGGACGGGCCGGAGGCGCGCGTCTTCGACGCCATGCGCTATGCGGCGCTGGCGCCCGGCAAGCGGCTGCGGCCGTTCCTCGTGCTGGCCGGCAGCCATCTCTTCGGCGTCTCCCAGCGCAGCGCGCTGCAGGCGGCGGTGGCGATCGAGCTGCTGCACACCTATTCGCTGGTCCATGACGATCTGCCGGCCATGGATGACAGCGACCTCCGGCGCGGCCGGCCGACCTGCCACAAGGCGTTCGACGAGGCGACCGCGATCCTGGCCGGCGACGGGCTGCTGACTCTGGCCTTCGAAGTGCTGGCGCATCCCGATACGCATGGCGACCCGGCGGTGCGGGTCGAACTCGTCGCCTCGCTGGCCAAGGCCGCCGGTCCCGCCGGCATGGTCGGCGGCCAGATGATCGATCTCCTGGCCGAACACGACCCGACCCTCGATATCGGCGCGATCATGCGGCTGCAGCGGCTCAAGACCGGCGCCCTGATCGCGTTCTCCTGCGAGGCCGGGCCGATCCTGGGCAAGGCGCCGGCGGAGAACCGGCGGGCGCTGCATTCCTACGCCCATGATCTGGGGCTGGCCTTCCAGATCGCCGACGATCTGCTCGATGCCGAAGGCACCGCCGCCGAGACCGGCAAATCGGTCGGCCGCGACGCCGAAGCCGGCAAGGCGACCTTCGTTTCGATCCTCGGCGTCGACGGCGCCAAGAAGCAGGCGCGGGCGCTGGTCGACCAGGCGATCGGTCAGTTGGACGGGTTCGGCGCCAAGGCCGAGCTGCTGCGCCAGGTCGCGCATTTCGTGGTGGAGCGCAAATCCTGATGGGCAACGGGGATTGACATGGATGGCTCCCGGACGGAAGTCGGGCAGCCGAGCTGGCGCCGGGAGCTGATCCAGATCCTCATTCTTGCGGCACCGCTCGCCGCTGCCCAATTGGCCGAAATGGCGATGGGCATTACGGACATGATCATGATGGGGCGCGTGTCGAGCGACGCGCTCGCCGCCGGCGGGCTGGCGTCGAATATCGCCTTCATGATGATCTTTGTCGGCCATGGCCTGGTGACGGGCATCCGGCCGATCGTTGCGCAGGCGCGGGGGGCGGGCGATTTGTCCGGTCTCGGCCGGACGCTGGCGGCGGGCAGCGTCATCGCCCTGCTCACGGCGATTCCGGCCGTGCTGGTTCTCGTCCATCTCGACCGCTTGCTCGATGCGCTGCACGAGCCGCATGCGCTCAGCATGCTGGCCCTCAGCTATGGTTCCGCCTTCGCCTGGGGCGTGCCGGCCGGCATGCAGCAATATGCGTTGCGCAACTACCTCTCGGCGCTCGAACGGCCGCGCGTGATCATGGTCATCGTGATCGGCGCCTGCGCCGCCAATCTTGGCCTGAATTGGGTGCTGGTGTTCGGCCATCTGGGCGCGCCGGCGCTGGGGCTGAGCGGATCCGGCTACGCCACGGCGATCGTATGGTGGGGCATGCTCGCGGCCATGGCCTGCTATCTCGCGGCGGCGCGGCTGCTGCCGGCCGATCTGTGGCGCCTGGACGCCGCGGCGCTGCGGCGCGGTGCCGTCGGCCTGCTCGGCATCGGCTGGTCGATCGCCGGCGCCTATCTGGTCGAGGTCGGGCTGTTCTCCGTCTCGTCGGTAATGATGGGCTGGTTCGGGCCGGTGGCCCTCGCGGCGCATCAGATCTGCCTCAACCTGTCCGCGCTCACCTTCATGGTGCCGCTGGCGATCGGCCAGGCGGCGACGGTGCGGGTCGGATACCATGTCGGCGCCGGCGCGCTCGGCCGGGCGCGGATGGCGGGGTTCGCGGCGCTCGGGCTCGGCACCGGCTTCATGCTGCTGATGGCGATCGCCATCACCGGCCTCGGGCGCCGGATCTTCGGCCTTTACCTCGATGCCGCCGATCCCGATTTCGGCGCCGTGCTGGCGCTCGGCGGGCAGCTCATCGCGCTCGCCGCGCTGTTCCAGATGTTCGACGGCGCGCAGGTCGTGGCGGCCGGCGCCCTGCGCGGCCTCAAGGATACCCAGGCCGCGATGGTCGCGGCGGCGATCGGCTATTGGGGGCTCGGCATGCCGATCGGCGCCGGGCTCGCCTTCGGATTCGGCATCGGGCCGGTCGGGCTATGGTGGGGCTTTCTCGTCGGACTGGCCGTGGTCGCCATCCTGCTGTCCCTGCGCTTTCGCCAGCGCACGGCGCGGCTGATTCTGCGGGCGGCGGGCTGAGCCGTGATGGACGACGGCCGGCGGCGCCTGGATCAATTGCTGGTCGAACGCGGCTTGGCCGAGAGCCGGACGCGCGCCCGCGCCCTCATCGAAGCGGGCCTGGTGCTCGCCGATCACCGCCGCGCCGATAAGCCGAGCCTGGCGCTGGCGCCGGATGCGGCGCTCGAAGTCACCGGCACCGATCATCCCTGGGTCTCGCGCGGCGGCGTCAAGCTGGCGGCGGCGCTCGATCATTTCGGTATCGATCCGACCGGCGCCACGGCGCTCGATATCGGCGCCTCGACCGGCGGCTTCACCGATGTCCTGCTGGCGCGCGGCGCCGCGCGCGTCTATGCGGTCGATGCCGGGCATGGCCAACTGGCCCTGAAGCTGCGGCGGGACCCGCGGGTGATCGTGCTCGAACGGCAGAATGCGCGGCATCTGACCCCGGCGGAAATCCCCGAAGCGGTCGGCCTCATCACCTGCGACGCCAGTTTCATCGGCCTCGAAACCATCCTGCCGGCACCGCTCGCGCTGGCGGCGCCCGAGGCAATGCTGGTCGCGCTGATCAAGCCGCAATTCGAAGTCGGGCCCGGCCGCACCGGGAAGGGCGGCGTGGTCCGGGACGCCGTACTCCAGGCCGAAATCTGCGACCGGATCGCCCGCTGGCTCGGCGCGCGGCCCGGCTGGCGCGTGCTCGGCATCATCGACAGCCCGGTCGCCGGCGGCGACGGCAACCGCGAATTCCTGATCGCCGCGCGGTCCGCGACGTGAAGCGGAAGCCGGGCGCTGCCGCATCCCAGATCGTCGAGCTTGAGATCGAGCGCCTGGGCACCGAAGGCGCCGGGCTGGCGCGCCTTGGCGGACGGACGGTGCTGGTGCCCGATACGCTGCCGGGCGAGCGGGTGCGCGCCGAAATCCGCACCGGGACCGAGGCGGCGATCCTGCGCGAGCGGCTGACCGACAGCGCCGATCGGGTCGTGCCGCCGTGCCGGCATTTCGGGCGCTGCGGCGGCTGCGTGCTGCAACATCTGGCGCCCGCGCCGTACGCCGCCTTCAAGCGCCGGCTGATCCTCGATGCGCTCGGCCGTCAGGGCCTCGGTGCCGTTCCGGTCGCCGAGGCGATCGTCAGCCCGCCGGGATCGCGCCGCCGGGCGACGCTCGAAGCGCGCCGGGTCGGCGGCGGCGTGGTGCTCGGGTTTCACGAGCGGTCGAGCCACCAGATCGTCGATCTCATCGACTGTCCGATCCTGCGCCCGGCATTGGCGGCGCTGCTGCCGCCCCTGCGCGCGCTGCTGACGGCGCTGTTGAAGCCCGGCCAGGCGGCGTCGGTCGTGCTGATGGAAGTCGAATCCGGCCCCGATCTGGGCCTCGAGCTGCCGAGTGAACCGGATCTCGCGGCGCTGGAAAATCTGGCGGATTTCGCGGCACTGCACGACCCGGCGCGGCTGTGGTGGCGCATCGCGGCCCAAGCACCGACGCTGGCCGCGCAGCGCCGCGCGGCGGTCGTCCGTTTCGGCGCGATTCCCGTGGAGCTGCCGCCCGGCGCCTTTCTACAGGCGACGGCGGAAGGCGAGGCCGCATTGCGCGCAGCGGTCGCGTGCGGCCTCGGCGAGGCGCGCCGGGTGGCCGATCTCTTCGCCGGCATCGGCACCTTCGCGCTCGGATCGGCTGCCGGGCGAACCGTCCATGCGGTCGAAGGCGACCCGGCGGCGCTGGCCGCGCTGGCCGCCGCCGCGCGGCGTGCCCAGCTCGTCCAGGTCACGAGCGAACGCCGCGACCTGGCGGCGCGGCCGCTGCGCGCGGACGAGCTTGCCCGCTTCGACGCAGTCATCTTCGACCCGCCGCGCGCCGGCGCCAAGGCCCAGGCCGAGCAATTGGCGCAAGCCCGGGTGCCGGTCGTCATCGGCGTGTCCTGCAACCCGGCAAGCTTCGCCCGTGACGCCGCGATCCTGACGGGCGGCGGCTACGGGCTGGACGAGGTGCTGCCGGTCGACCAGTTTCTCTGGTCGAGCCATATCGAGCTGGTCGGGGTGTTTCGGCGCGGGCTCTCGCATTGACCGCATCGGTAAATGCGACAACACTGGCTTGATCGATCAACGCGTGCAGGCCGATACCGGCCGCTTCGGGAGAAATCGCCATGAGGGGCGCGGAATGACGGGCGAGGCCGTGCTGGTGCCGGTGTTGCCGAACCATCGGTTCGACGAGGCGGCGCTCGACGCCTATTTGCGGGGGCATCTGCCGGGCTATGAAGGCGATGCGGTGATCCGCCAATTCCAGGGCGGGCAGTCGAACCCGACTTTCCACATTCAGACTCGCGACCACGCCTATGTGCTGCGCAAGAAGCCGCCGGGCCAGTTGCTGGCCTCGGCGCATGCGGTCGATCGGGAATATACGGTCATGTCGGCGCTGGCCGGAACGGCGGTGCCGGTGCCGAAGACGCGGCTGCTGTGCACCGATGACAGCGTCATCGGCCAGATGTTCTACATCATGGATCATGTGCCGGGCCGCGTCTTCACCGACGGACTCCTGCCCGGCTGCACCAAGGCGGAGCGCTGGGCGATCTACGATTCGATGAACGAGGTCTATGCGGCGCTGCACAATATCGATTACCGCGCGGTCGGGCTGGAGAGTTTCGGCAAGCCCGACGGCTATGTCGCCCGGCAGGTCGCGCGCTGGTCGAAGCAGTACATCGCCTCCGACGTGCCGGACTGTCCGGCCATGAACCGGGTCATGGCATGGCTGCCGGCGCATGATCCGAAGGTCGATGAGGCGGCGATCGCGCATGGCGATTTCCGGCTCGGCAATCTGATCGTGCATCCGACCGAGCCGCGCGTGGTCGCCGTGCTCGATTGGGAACTGGCGACGATCGGCCATCCGCTCGCCGATCTCGCCTATAATTGCATGAGCTATCACATGCCGACCGCGACCGGCCGCGGCTTTGCCGAAGCCGATCTGCCGGCGCTCGGCATCCCGACCGAAGAGCAGTATCTGGCCGCCTATTGCCGGCGCACCGGCCGCGACTTCGTGCCGAACTGGGATTATTACATGGTGTTCGCGCTGTTCCGGATCGCCGCGATCCTGGCCGGCGTCTATCGCCGCGGTCTCGACGGCAACGCTTCGGATGCCCAGGCGGTCGAACGGGGGGCGGCCTACCGGACGATGGCCGAAATCGCCTGGTCGATCGTCGAAGCCGGGTGAATCAGCGCGGGAAAAAGGAGGAAGCCATGGCCTATACGGAAATCATCTACGAGGTGAGCGAGCGCATCGCCACCATTACGCTGAACCGGCCGGACCGGCTCAACGCCTGGACCCTGACCATGGATCTGGAGCTCCGCACGGCGGTCAAGGATGCTTCAGCCGATGACGGCGTGCGCGCCATCGTCCTGACCGGCGCCGGCCGCGGGTTCTGCGCCGGGGCCGATCTGGACGGGTTGAACGATCGCGCCGACGGCAATATCGCGGTCGCCCAGGCGCCGCAGAAGGAGCCCGATTTCCTCGACGCGCGCCCCGATTACCGCGGCCGGGTGTCGTATTTCCCGGCCGTGCCGAAGCCGGTGATCGCCGCGGTCAACGGGCCGTGCGCCGGCATCGGCATGGCCGCGTGCCTCTATTGCGACATCCGCTTCGCCGGGTCGGAGGCGCTCTTCACCACCGCTTTCGCCAAGCGCGGGCTGATCGCCGAATACGGCATGGCCTGGATCCTGCCCGAACTGGTCGGCCGCTCGGTGGCGCTCGATCTGCTGCTCTCGGCGCGCAAGGTCAAGGCCGAGGAGGCGCTGCGCCTCGGCCTGGTCAACCAGGTATTTCCGGCCGAGGAATTGCTGCCGGCCACACGCGCCTATGCGCTCGACCTCGCGGATACGGTCTCGCCGCGCTCGATGGCGGTGATGAAGCGGCAGATCTGGGAGGCGCCGTTCCAGACGCCGGGCCAAGCCATGGCGCTCGCCGACACGGAAATGCAGGAAAGCTTCAGAAGCGCCGATTTTCGCGAAGGTGTCGCGCATTTCCTGGAAAAGCGGAAGCCGAATTTTACTGGTAAATAATTCCCTAAAGGACGGCGCGGTCACCGAATTCTCGTCATTGTATTGGACGGAATCGGTGAAGCGGTAGATACTCGCCGACAATCCCGAATAGGACGGGATGAGAAGCTGCCGCGCCGTTCTCGAAGGGAAAGACCGATGCGTTCCGTGCGTACTGTGTTTCAGGTTGCGATTGCAGGTTTGTGCCTGGTTGTGATCGCCGGAATTGCCCCGGCCCGTGCGCAATTCGCCTATATCACGGATCAAAGCACCGATTCGGTCTCGGTCATCAATGTTTCGACCGGCGCCGTGTCCGGCACCCTGCGCACCGGTGCCGGAACACGGCAGCTCGGCGCGGCGCTGACCCCGGACGGCACGACCGGCTATTTCGTCAACGGCATCCAGAACTCCGTGACCATCGTCGATCTCGCGACCGGGGCGATTTCGGCGCCGGTCTCGGTCGGCAACACGGCGAGCAGCGTCGCGATCACGCCGAACGGCGCCGCCGCCTATGTCACCAACGCCGTCGACGGCACCGTCTCGGTGATCGATACCGCCACGCGCGCGGTCACCGACACGATCACCGTCGGCGCCGGTCCCGACGCGATCGCCTTCACGCCGGACGGCAGCAAGGCTTTCATCGCCAATGGCGGCACCGACACGGTCTCGGTAATCGCGACGGCGACGCAGACGGTGACCGCGCGCATCACCGTCGGCCCCGCGCCCTGCGGCATCGCGATCACGCCGGACGGTGCGACGGCCTATGTCGCCAATGCCAGCGTCAATACCGTCTCGGTCATCGCAATCGCGACCAACACCGTCACCGGCACGGTCAATGCCGGCAGTTCGCCCTGCGGCATCGCCGTCAACCCGGCCGGCAATCTCGTCTATGTCGCCGGCGAGGGCGACGGCTCGGTCACCGTCTTCGCGGTCGGATCGAATCTGCAACAGACCGTCGTTTCGGTCGGCAACGCGCCGCGCTCCATCCAATTCGCGCCGGGCGGCGGCGCGCTCTATGTCGCCAATGACGGTTTCGCCGTCGGCCATTCCTATGTTTCGGTGATCTCGACGGCGACCGAGCTGGTGACCGCCACCGTGCCGATCGGCGTCGAGCCGGAAGGAACGGCCGCGCTGTCGCCGGACGGCGGCACGCTCTACCTCGCCGACGGCACGGCCGGGCAGGTCGGCGTGTTCAAGACGGCGACGCAAGCCTTCTCCGTGCTGACCAGCCTGGCCGACGCGCCGACCGGAATCGCGGTCCTGCCCAATGGCGGGCAGATCCTGGTGA
>Ga0181519_10001405_pt1 | contig 21226 bp, 9 predicted proteins | sample PEATcosm2014_Bin_26_FD_121102 | JGI IMG/M metagenome (GOLD analysis project Ga0181519, IMG submission 121102) | Peatland microbial communities from MTU Mesocosm Facility, Houghton, MI, USA - PEATcosm2014_Bin02_10_metaG | ecosystem: Environmental > Terrestrial > Soil > Wetlands > Peat | place...
GTCATCCATTTCGTTCCATGGCTTTAACCTCGGGTCTCGGTGTAGTGGTCGATCAAAGAAGTCGATGACATAGCGATGATGGGCTTGGCGCGGGTCAGTATTTACTTCTTCACCGCCGATGTAAGGAAAGATCCGTTCTCCGTTCCGCGGATCTTTTGCGATCAGCGCATGCATCGCCTCAAGGCTCTCCGCCTTCCCCTTTGCCGCAGCCAAATCGTCGAAGGTGAACCCCACGCCAAGTGGATAGGAGCCTACAAATGCCTTGCCGGAGTTCGCGACGAGCGGCGCCGGCGAAGTGTCGAGGTCCCCTTGCACCAGATAGGCTGAAATCCGCCGGACGGTGCGGCCATCCAGCATGGGTGACGCAGCATGTCCCTTCACGACATGCACGACCGAGACCACTACGGCCGCTTCGCCCGGCCATTTCAGCCGGCGGGTCGCGCGGTGGATCATCCCGCCGCTGCTGAGTATCGCAGTGAGGCCGGAACTGCGGGTGTCGCCCTGACCGATCGTGTTCGTCGCGATCAGCCCGAATACACCGCCTGATCGTAATAAACCGAAGGCCCGCCGGAAGAAATGTGAGACCAGATCGGCATTGCCATGCGCGCCCTCATGCAGCGTTTGTAGCCAGGCGCCGTAGCCGGGCGGGTTCCCGGCCGCCACCGTGTTCTTGCCGGCGAAGGGTGGGTTGCCGACGATCGCGTCGAAGCCGGAGTTCGCCCTAGTAAAGACTTCCGGGAATTCGACTTGCCAATGAAACGGCACCAGCGGTCTCGGCCCTCCGGCCAGGCTGGCACGTGCTGCGGCGGTGAGGGTGCTCCAGTCGGTCTTTCCGAGCTGCTCCAAGGCGAGTTTCTGGAAGGCGACCAATTCCTTGATGCGCAGCTTGGTATTGTCCACCGCAAAGAACGCGGCAATGATGCCGTCGCCGATCACCCGCGCCATTTCCAACCGCGCTTCCGAGACCTGGAACAACGGCCGGAGTCGCGCCTCCGCGGCCGATTCCGCATGCGACCGCAGTTCCGCCCGCTTTTCCTCGGCGTAGCGCAATTGCTCCTCGACCAAGTGGCCGACGAAAGTCGGGGCTTTGCTGCCGTCCCAATGCACGGCGCCGATCTGTGGACGGGTCAGTCCGACTAGGCTGTCGCCGGTCTTTAGGGCGTGATCGAGAAAGGTGAACTCATGGTCGCGCGCGAGTGTCGCGAGCCAGAGCGAGAGCTTGGCCAGATCGGTCGCCATTGGATTCCGATCGACGCCGTAGAGGCAGTTCTGCGCCACCAGGCGGCGGGCATGGAGGTCTTCATCCTCATCGTCGGGAATGTGCGGTCGCGTCTCAGGCCAGCGCGTCCAGGCTTTGACTAGCCGTGCCGCGACGGCTCGGCAAGCCTCGACTAGAAAAGCTCCAGAGCCCATGGCTGGGTCACAGATCTTCAGGTCTAGGATTTGCTCAGGTCGTGCGTTGGGACCCAGCCCGTCGAAGGCGGGCTCCAATGCGTGGCGGACGATCGGCTCGGTCAGGCTGCGCGGCGTGTAGTGGCTGCCGGTGCGACGGCGCTCCTCGGTCGGTTGCAGAATGGGTGTGCCCGCCCGCGCGACCTGCCGATCCGGCGAGCCGCGCTCGTCGACGACACCGTCGAGGGCACGGGCGAGGTCGGGGATCGTGGCGGCCGCCTTGACCGCTGCCTCCTGCTTTGGCGTGAGCGACCCGCGATGAGCCTCCTCCTTGAGCAGCTTCAACCTGCCGGCTGGATTCGCTGCCGACAGTCTGGCCAGATCCACGAAAACCGGGGTGCGATTATTCTTGCCGGCCTTGATCGCCAGAACCGGCCCCTGAGCCTGTTCGACCGTGAAGCCCATCACAGTTTCGTAGACCGAACCGATTTGTTCGACGTCGAGCGCCCGGTAGCTGAGACGCTCGCCTTTCAATGTGCGGAGCAAGTCCAAAACCCGCAGCACAACACCGTCGGTCACGCGCGCAACACGGGCTGGATCGGTATTCTGTCTACGTCCTTCGAGGAAAGAGAAAGCATCTGGATCGAATAGCTTACCGGCGCGCCCCTTGATCCAGCCGCTCCCGTCGCCGGCATGGATCAGCCGAAACAGTGCCAGCAGCCGGCCCCAGGCGCCGAGCCGTTCATCCATCGTGTCGAGATGTCGGGCGGCATCTTCGAGCAACGTCCCATGCAGACTGCGTACCGCATAGCCCTGATCATAAAGGGCACGGGCCGCCGGTTCGATGCGCGAGGGAATGAGGTCGCGGTCCTCGGCATAGAGGATGAACACCAGCCGCATCAGGACCGTGAGCAGGCCCTCATAAAGATGGGCCGGCCGTTCGGCCGCGAGCGCGTCGATCAGTTCCGGCTCGGCGGCGTGCAGCCCGCGCAGCAATTCGTGCAGAGCGCCGAGAACCTGTCCCGACAATTCGGTCGAGACGGCGGCCTGGGCCTCCCGGCTGCGACGGAGCAGGGCTGGGAGGCGACGGTCCTCGGGATCGAGGAACAGCGGGAACTTGCCTAGGATCAGCTTGAGACCGCCGAGCATTGGTCGGCCGCCGACGGTCGCCAGAGCTCGCAGCGGGAATGCCAGCCAGCCCGAGGTTTCGCCCTTAGGAGCGTAGACCAGGCGCCATTCCTCGTCGGTCACGAGCACGCCGGCATGGACTCCGGTCTCTCGCAGCAGCCGCTCGAAGCGTTGATGCGCCGAGGCTTCCCAGCCATCGAGCGCGCCGCGTGCGTCGGGATCGACGCCGGCCGCCTCGATACGCACGAGCAGCTGCCACGGCGGGGTACCGCCGTGGTTCGCGACGGCCCATGTGGGCTCCAATGTCGTGTCGTGCTCGACGAGGGGGATCGACAGCTCGCCCGGGACCGCGGGACCGTCCGGAGCCCCGGCGACGAGCCCGGCGGGCCAGCCCAGAATCTGCTCGGCGAAGCGCCACGGATCGGACATGGCCGGTTCGGCAGTGTCCTGGCTGATGAGTTCTGCCACCGCGGCTGTGTCGGTCTGAGTCTGGAGCTGCGGCGTAAGCCCGAGTTCTTTCACTAGGCTCGACGCGATGACGAGACCAACAGGCCGGACATGGTCGAGCCATTCGAGGTCAGGATGGAGCGGTGTCGGTTCGGTCACGATGCTATCCGGAAACCGGCCAGAGATAGACAAGGCCAACCGGCTCCAACCGGTGCGCCCGTACCTCATAGCTGGCTCTCGCCCGAGCCGGCTCGATCTCGATTTCCTTTTCGATTTCGGCGAGGCGCATCGTCCAATGGCGACGGTCGCGCTCAAGCTGGCGCCGTTCTGCCTCCAAGACCCCCGGCAGCATGGGTTCATTTGGGTTGCAGGCGCTGGACGCCTTGAGAATCCGGGTACGCTGCGCTTCGAGCAGTTGACCAAGCGACTGCGCTTCGGCGTCGCCTCGTCGACCAAGCTCGCGTTCGACCTCCTGCTGCCGTTCGGCAGCACGATCGCGTAGCGTGGATTCTAGATCTTGCGCGTCCTGCCGAGCCAGAGCCCGGACCCGATCGACAATGTTCAGCGGCGGCTGCCGCGTATCAAGCAGCGCCTGTTCGAGCTGGACCAGAGTCGTCTCCTCGCCCCGAATTCCCAGCGGCTTTAGCGGAGCCTGGGCGCGTCCGGCCTCGGTCCAGATTGCCGTTACCGGAATGACTTCTTCATGCAACCTAGCGGCACGCGGGCCGTAGAGGGCCAACCGGCCGAGCATGACCACCCGAGGCTGCGCGCCCGGCCCGAAAACGACGGTGACCCTTTCGAGATCCGCCTGGAAGCCTTGCGACAGGAAGCGAGAGAGCAGGCGTCGCACGAGCCGGTGCTCCAGATGTACCTGGACGACATCGGGAGCGTCCGTTTGGTCCGCCTGGATAGGCGGCTCGAAGGCGACGGAACGGATCGGGGCGGCGGCGCGCCAATCACTGGGCCGTTCACCTCGCTTGCGTCGACGTGTCCTGAGATCGTCAAACGCGTCGTGCCAGCCGCGATCCTTGGCGAAGACCGGGCTCGTCGGATCGAATCGGAAGGTTTCTACCATTCCTACGGACTCGCCCTTTGCATCGTCGAGGGAGCCGCCAGCGCGGGCTAGGGCTGTGCCAACGACTTGCTCGAGTTCCTTCGAATCGACGCCGACGCGCTTGCGAGAATCCTCTAACACCCTGCGGAGATCGTCCAGGTCACGCAATAGCCGTTCGCGCCGGGCATCCGTCTCATCATTCATTTCAGCGCGCGCCAGGGCCAGGCGCCCGGTGTCGTTCTCCGCCAGCACCGCGTCGGCGAGCAGGCGGGCGGAGCCGCGAACGATGCCGCTATCGGTCAACCGTTTCGAGACGCGCTCTTCGATGACCTGCCCAATCGACCCGAGCTGTGTCCGGATGGTCTCGGTCTTCCGGACGAGCGCATCTAGGACCACGTCCTCCTCGCGCTGGGCGTAAAGGAAGTATCGGCAGAACACCTGAGGGGCCGGTTGAAGCTTGCGATCGATGCGGCCGTTGCGCTGTTCGAGCCGGGATGGATTCCAGGGCAGATCGACATGAATCAAGTCGTGGCAGCGGGTTTGCAGATTGATGCCTTCCCGCGCGGCGTCGGTGCAGATCAGGATTCGGAGCGGCTCAAGGGTGGGGTCGGCGTTGAAGGCGCGTTTGATGGCCTCGCGCCGGTCCATGCCGGTGATACCGGAGAAGACGCCGATCCTTTCATCGACCCGGTCTGTCTCATCGAGCGCTTCGAGGAGGCGCTTCTCAAGCCAGCGGCGCGTATCCTCGTATTCGGTAAAGAGGATCAGGCGCCGGTCGTTCCATCGGCCGTCCGGGAGCATATTCTGCTCGATCCAGCGGACCAGCCAGTCGACCCGCGCGTCTGGCCGCGCCGCGTTCGACTTTGCAATCGCGAGCATTTCGTCGACCGCCACGAGTTCGTCTTGCAGATCGTCGGTGGTGGCCCCTGTTGAGCCCATCGAACTCGCAGCCGCGGCCGCCGCTTCCTCGTCGAGATCCACCGTCCTTTCGGCCGCTCCCTCATCGCCGTCGAGCGGTACATCATCAAGCTCGAGCTCGGCCTGACTGAAGGCGCTCGCCGCGGCCTCTGGAACATCGGCGACGGCATGCTCGATTGCGGCCACCAAGCCCTTCCGGTGGACCTCCAGTGTGCGGGCGAACGCGGCTATCGAAGACAATAAGCGCTGCTGGAGGCCGACGAAGACGAGCTTGGCCTGCATAGCCTGATGGCGGGGCAGTCGGGCGATCCGCTTGCTGCGCAAGTCTCCGTATTGGGCCAACATCCGCGGCAATGCCAAGTCGGGAACACTCTCCTTCAGGCCGTCGATGACTATAGGCTCGACCAGTCTCTCGGCGAAACTCCGGGGGTCGATCTTGCGAAGGTCGGATTTCAGCCGCCTTACCATGACGGCGTCGAGATCCTTCGGCCGGACTTCGACGCCGCGTGTGAAGCGCTGTGGGTCGAGCATTTCAAGCAGCGAAGAGAAGCTGTTCGAATGCCCGTTATGCGGCGTGGCGGAGAGGAACAGCCGGTGCTCGAACCGCCCTGCGATATCGCGCGCCGCCTTCGTGAATTGGCTATCGACGGCATAGCGAGAACCGCTCGCGGGGGCGGCGTGATGGGCTTCATCAAGGATCAGGAGGGCCCTCGGCCGGAATGGGCCAAGCAGATCCCGCAATCCCGCGACATAGGTCTCGTCCGTCATCAGCCGGTGGGAGAGGATGAAGCGAGATCCTGTCGTCCACGGATTGACGCCGAAGCCGCGCAACCGTCGGAGCTCCGCCAAGCGTTCGCGGTCGATGATCGTGAAAGCGAGGCCGAACTTGGCCTCCAACTCATCCTGCCATTGCACCGTCATCGAGGGCGGGGCCGCGACCAGGACGAAATCGATTCGACGGCGCAGAAGAAGCTCGCGAAGGATCAGGCCGGCCTCGATCGTCTTGCCGAGGCCGACATCGTCGGCGATCAGTAGATTGACGCGTGGGAGCCGGAGCGCCTTGCGGAGGGGCAAAAGCTGGTAGGCGTCGAGCCGGATGCCGGCCCGAAACGGCGCCTGGAAGAGATCGCGGTCCGCGGCTGTGGCGGAATTCCACCTGAGGGTCCGAAGATAGGCGGCAAACGTCGCGGCATCATCGGTCCCACCCTGGCCGAGCCGGGACCACACATCATCGGCGAGCAGGCGCGGTGCGATCTCTGCACCCCACACGACCTCAAGCGCCTCGCCCTGCGCATCATCGGCGATGCACGACAGCCGGAGCGCAGTAAGCCCTTCGCCTTTGTCATCTCGGCCCTCGACAAGCCAGGGTCGACCTCGGACTTCAACAAATGTTCCGATCTCCGGCAACTGGTTCAGACCGTGGCTCATTCTCAACCTCCCGGCGGGGCAACGTAAGGCCGGGGCAATAGATTTGCTAGAAATTCTTCCAGAACTCGGAGGCCGGAGGTTTTGGGTTTTCAGGACGTTAGACGCTGCAAAAATTCTGGCTGATAGCGATCGGGAGGCTATTCTAACATCTGTGAGTACGAAGCTGACCGCCGAGAGGTGATCAGGTTGGGTCTGACCGACCACTGCCCCCGCCGGGGACGTCCTGCTTAGAGTTGGAGGCGGGCTGGATCTGCTGGGCGACGGGTTAGGGTCTGGGAGAGAGGCTTCCGGCACCCGTCGCGGAGATCCGCGATGTCCAGACATGACCGCAGTGTCCGTGCCGATTCCGACCGGACGAGCCTCTACGACGAAATCACCAACAAAATCATCGCCGAGCTGGAGGCCGGCCGACTCCCCTGGGTACAGCCGTGGGGAACGGCAGGAGCGAAGGCATCCGTCTCAATGCCGAAAAATGCCTCCACCGGGCGAAGCTATTCCGGGATCAACGTCTTGATCCTTTGGGGTGCCGTCATCGAGCACGGTTTCCCATGCCAGAGCTGGCTCACCTTCCGCCAAGCTTTGAGCCTCGGCGGGAATGTCCGCAAGTGCGAGCACGGCACCACCGTTGTCTATGCCGACCGCTTCGTGCCCGACGACGAAAAGAAGCGGGCTCGCGAGACCGGAGAGGAGGCACAGGCGATCCGGTTTCTGAAGCGCTTCACGGTGTTCAACGTGGCACAATGCGAAGGCCTGCCGGAGAACCTCGCCGTGACCATCCCGGCGCCGGCGCCCGGCCTGATCGAGCCGGTGGTCGAGGCGCTGATCAAGGCTACCGGGATCGACTTCCGCATCGGCGGCGATCGCGCGTTCTACGCGCCGGCGGCTGATTATGTGCAAGTCCCCCCGCCGCAAGCCTTTTTCGAACCTATCAATTTCCACCGGACGGCACTTCATGAATGTGGCCACGCGAGTGGAGCCTCCCACCGGCTGAACCGCGATTTGTCAGGATCCTTCGGCTCGAAGAAGTACGCATTCGAAGAGCTGGTCGCCGAACTGAATGCGGCTTTCTGCTGCGCCTCGCTCGGCATCGTGCCGACCGTCCGCCATGCCGATTACATTGGATCATGGCTGGAGGTGCTCCACGCGGATAACCGCGCCATCGTGCGGGCGGCTAGCGCGGCGTCAAAGGCCGCCGACTACCTGCTGTCGTTCCTGCCGGCGGACGCTGCACGGTCTGCAGCCGGCAACGACGAGCGGGAGGCCGCGTGACGTGCGCCCGAACGCCAGTGGCCGGGGTTTCGATGACCTGGATGACTACATCGCCCGGGCGCTTGCCACCGGGGGCGGGCATCCGCGCATGCGCGTCTGCAGCTGCGCGGGTCTCAGATATCTTCGAGGAAGAGGGCTGCGCCGGTTTCCGTGACGGGTTGGAGGCCGAGAGTGGCTCCCGGCCGCCCGTCGCGGAGAATCCCGATGGCTACCGTTCAGAAGATCACGCTCAGCGCCTCGCGCGACATCCCTTTCAACAAGCTGGTGCTGAGCCAGGCCAATGTCCGGCGCGTGAAGGCCAACGTCTCGATCGAGGAGCTGGCCGAGGACATCGCGCGCCGGACCCTGTTGCAAGGTCTCAGCGTCCGCCCGATCCTCGATGCCGCCGGCGCCGAGACTGGCATGTTCGAGGTTCCGGCCGGCGGCCGCCGGTACCGGGCGCTCGAACTGCTGGTCAAGCAGAAGCGCCTGGCCAAGACCGCGCCCATCCCCTGTGTCGTGCGCCTCGAGGGGATTGGCGAGGAGGATTCGCTAGCCGAGAATATTCAAAGGGCACCGCTCTCGCCGCTTGATCAATTCCGCGCTTTTCGGGCGCTGTGCGAGAAGGGCCAATCCGAGGAGGAGGTCGCCGCGACGTTTTTCGTGTCGGTCGCGGTGGTGAAACAACGGCTGCGCCTTGCCGCAGTCTCGGAGAAGCTGCTCGAAATATATGCCGACGACGGCATGTCGCTGGACCAGCTCATGGCCTTCTCCGTGACGGTCGACCACGCCCGGCAGGAGCAAGTCTGGGAAGCGTTGCAACGCTCCTGGAGCAAAGAGCCGCATCAGATTCGACGCATGCTGACCGAGCGAGCCGTCCGCGCCGCTGATAAGCGGGCGCTGTACGTAGGAATCGAGGCCTATGAGGCTGCCGGCGGCATCGTCTTGCGGGATCTCTTCGAGCAGGATGATGGCGGCTGGCTGGAAAATGTCGGGCTGCTTGACGGCCTGGTCGCCGAGAAGCTCAAGGCCGGTGCCGAAGCGATTGCCGCCGAGGGTTGGAAATGGGTCGAAGTCGCCGTCGATTTCCCTTACGGCCATACCCGTCGGCTGCGCCTGCTGGACGGCACACCGGCCGAGTGCTCCGAAGAGGAGCAGGCGGCGATCGCCTCCCTCGATGCTGAATACGCGAAGATTTCGGCCGAATATGCCGAAGCCGAGGAACTGCCCGAGGAGATAGATGCGCGGCTCGGCGAGATCGAGGCGGCGCTCGCCGCCTTCGAGGGACGGCCGGCGAGCTATGAGCCGGTCGAGATCGCGCGCGCCGGCGTTTTCGTCAGCATCGATGCCGAAGGCCGCCTCGCTGTCGAACGTGGCTATGTCCGGCCCGAGGATGAGGCCCCGATCGTTCCGGACGGCGATGGCGCCGACGAATCGGAAACCGACCTGCCGGCGCCGGACATTTCCGAGCCGTCCACGCCTACGGTCCAGCGTGCCGTCATCACGATCGGCGGCCAGACCGAGCCCGACGAGGAAGATGACGGCACGCTGAAACCACTGCCCGACCGGCTGGTGAGCGAGCTGACGGCACATCGGACGCTGGCGTTGCGTGATGCCGTAGCGAACAACCCGCATGTTGCGATGACGGCGCTATTGCACAAGCTCTGCATCGACACGTTTCAGCACACCGCCTGGGGCCCGTGTCTAGAAGTGTCGCTGCGGCAGGTCTACTTCCCGATCCAAGCAGCCGACCTCAAGGAGAGCCCGTCCGCCAAAGCCGTTGCCGTCCGGCACGAGGCCTGGAAAGCGGATCTGCCGAAGGACGAGACTGCGCTCTGGGACTGGCTCGCGGCCCTCGACGATACCAGCAGGTCCGGACTCCTGGCGCATTGCGTGTCGTTCGGCGTCAATGCCCTCCATGAGAAGGCCGACCGCTACGGCGGCTCCGGCGTCTCTGTCCATGGCCTTCAGCGCCGTCTCGCCCAGGCCGATCGTCTGGCACAGGCGGTCGGCCTCGACATGGTGGAAGCGGGCTGGCGGCCGACCGTCGACAATTATCTCGGTCGGGTGCCCAAGCCCCGCATCCTCGAAGCGGTGCGCGAGGCCAAGGGCGAGCAATCGGCACAACTCATCGACCACCTCAAGAAAGCCGATATGGCGAAGGAAGCCGAGCGGCTACTCGACGGCACCGGCTGGCTGCCGGAGCCGTTGCGCCTTCCCGAAAGCGAGGCGACGCCTGAAGGCCAGGCCGATGACGCCGAGGCGCTGCCGGCATTTCTCTCCGGAGGCGCCGATGAAGCGGAACCGCCGCCGGCGGTGGCCGCCGAGTGAAGCGATGAGCGGGGCGGCGTCGACCGCCCCGTTTGTTTCCCACCCTCGACCTATCCGATAGCCCGGCCTGCGCGCCGGGCTTTTGCATTTCCGGAGGCGCACCATGCCCCAATTCACCATCGAGACGACCTATCTTCTGCCGATCTACCGGCATCGAACCTACGAGGCCGACGCGCTGGAACAGGCGTGCCAGCTCGCCGTACAAGACGACGACTGGTCGGGCGAGAAGTCCGATACCGATACCTCGGGCGAGACCTACGTTTCGGGCATCTGGCCCGGAACGGATGCCGCCTATGCCGGGTCGGCACTGCCAATTCCGTCGCAGTTCGCCGAGACGATCCAGCGCAAGGCGGATCATTTCGAGATCCTGCTCGGCCTGCTCAAGATCCTGGCTCATGTCGGTGATCTTGATCCTCCCGATCTCCCGCTCTGGCTGCCCAAGGCGCATGCCGCTATCGCGAAGGCCGAGGCTATCCTGGCGGGCAAGCCGGATCCCGGGGACGAATCCGCCGGTATCGCGGGCCGGATTCACGTGCTCGCGCATCTGGAGGAGGCCAGGGTGCGCACCGACGTCGCTTCGATCATCGAAATCGATCCGGCGCCCAGGCTGACCGCGGACTCCGTCACCGATGCTGATATTCACGCGGCCTGTGTTGCAGTGGCTGAGAGTACCAACTTGTCGGAAGAGTTGGGCGCAGCCCGATTCCGGGCAGCGCTTGCCGCGATCCGGGAAGCAGAACGCCGGCTGGGCATTTCCGCCTGATTTCGTCGTGGTGCGCACCTTGCCGATTGCGCCTATTCCGCGCGCTGCCGGATCGGAACCGCCGAAAGGAAGAGGGTGGCTGGGAAGGGATTGAGCCGGTGGGGTCGAGAGAAAGCCCCCGGTTCGATTCCTTTCCATGCTCTCCCGAGGTCCCATGATGTCCATTACCGCCGAAGCCGCACCCGCGGCTGCGCCGCTTCCTGTTGCGCCGATCGGCGCCGCCATCGTCAAGGCCGCGCGCCTTCTTATTCCCGATCTCGAACATGGCCGGCGCATAGATGCTTCTACGCTCCGCACCGCGATGGAACAGGCCTTCGGCAGCTCCGATGCTGCCGGCTCCTGGGATTGGAAGACCGCCTACGATTCCTGCGAAGCGGCCACCGTCCTGTTCTTGCGTAAATACGCAACTGCGCTTCTCCGCAGAGCCGGTTCTCCGGCCGTCCTGCTGCCAATGCTGGAGAAGATCGCTGGTCTTCTCCCAACCCATACGCGCCGCTCCGAGGAGAGTCAGGCGTTCCAGCAATTCTCCACGCCGATCCCGCTCGGTCTGGCGGCCGCCACTGCTGCTGCAATCACCCCGGCCGATCGCGTCCTGGAGCCTTCGGCCGGAACAGGCTTGCTTGCCATCCTCGCCGAGCTCGCCGGCGGCACACTCGTCCTCAACGAGCTGGCGGACACCCGCGCCGGAATCCTCGGCCATCTCTTCCCCGATGTCGGCGTCACACGGTTCGACGCGGCGCAGATTGACGATCATCTCGATCCCGACGTCATGCCGGGCATCGTGCTGATGAATCCGCCCTTCTCGGCGATGGCCCATGTCGATCGCCGCATGGCCGACGCCGCCTTTCGCCATGTCAGCTCGGCATTGGCCCGGCTTGCGGAAGGCGGCCGCCTTGTCGCGATCACCGGGGCGAGCTTCGCACCCGACAACCCGGCTTGGACCGACGCCCTTGTTCGGCTGCAGCAGCGCGGGCGGGTCGTCTTTTCGGCCTCGATCGACGGCTCGGTCTATGCCAAGCGCGGCACGACTATCGGCACGCGGCTGACCGTGATCGACAACCGGCCGGCTGACGATCCGGCCGTCCTTCCGGCCTCGCTTGGTATGGCGCCCGATGCCGCCACGCTGCTCGCCTGGGTGACACAGCATGTTCCCCCGCGGCTCCCGATCGCTGGATCTATTTCCGTCCCGGCGCAGGTGCGCTCGCCAATTCCTCGAACCGTCCGTGCCTTCGCGGTGCGGCCATCGCCCCTTCCAGCCCGCATGCCGGAGGCCGCGGTCGAACTCGTCTATGACACGGTCGACTGGACACCGGCCGAAGGCGCCCGGCTTACGGATGCGCTTTATGAAGAATACGGCTTGCAGGCGATCTGTATTGCCGGTGCTCAGGCCCATCCGACGCAGCTGGTGCAATCGGCCGCGATGGCGTCGGTTGCCCCGCCCAAGCCATCCTATCGGCCGCATCTGCCGTCGAACTGCGTTGCCGGCGGCCTGCTTTCGGATGCTCAGCTCGAGAGCGTCATCTACGCCGGCGAGGCCCATGCTGATTTCCTAGCCGGATCCTGGACGGTCGACGAGACCTTCGACATCGTCTCGGCAGCACCGGACGATGCCGAGAACGCCGTCCGCTTCCGCCGCGGCTGGTTCCTCGGCGATGGCACTGGTGCCGGTAAGGGCCGCCAGGTCGCCGGTATCCTGCTTGACAACTGGCTGAAGGGTCGCCGCCGCGCCCTTTGGGTCTCGAAGTCAGACAAGCTGATCGAGGACGCCCAGCGCGACTGGTCGGCGCTCGGGCAGGAGCGACTCTTGGTGACGCCGCTCTCGCGCTTCCGCCAGGGCACGCCGATCCGGCTTGGGGAAGGCATCCTATTTACGACCTACGCTACGCTGCGCACCGACGAGCGTGGCGAGAAGGTTTCCCGCGTCCGGCAAATCGTCGAATGGTTGGGTTCGGATTTCGACGGGGTGATCGTGTTCGACGAGAGCCATGCCATGCAGAATGCCGCCGGCGGCAAGGGCGAGCGCGGCGACCAGGCCGCGTCGCAGCAAGGCCGGGCCGGACTCCGGCTCCAACACGCGCTGCCGAATGCTCGTGTCGTTTATGTCTCGGCGACCGGTGCCACCACGGTCCATAATCTCGCCTATGCCCAGCGCCTCGGCCTCTGGGGCGGCGAGGATTTCCCCTTCGCCACCCGGGGCGAGTTCGTGGAAGCGATCGAGGCCGGCGGCGTCGCGGCCATGGAGGTGCTGGCGCGCGACATGAAGGCCCTCGGCCTCTATGCGGCCCGTTCGCTCAGCTACGAAGGCGTCGAATATGAGCTGGTCGAGCACCAGCTCACGCCGGAGCAGATCCGCATCTACGACGCCTATGCCGGCGGGTTCGCGATCATTCACAACAATCTCGACGCGGCGATGCGAGCCGCCAATGTCACCGGCGAGACCGGCACGCTGAATGCCCAGGCGAAGTCCACCGCCCGCTCGGCTTTCGAGAGCGCAAAACAACGCTTCTTCAATCATCTCATCACCGCGATGAAGACGCCGTCGCTGATCGCGGCTGTCGAGCGCGATCTGGCGGCCGGCCATGCCGCCGTGATCCAGATCGTCTCGACCGGCGAGGCGCTGATGGAAAGACGGCTGGCCGAGATCCCGACCGAGGAGTGGAACGACGTCCAGGTCGATATCACGCCTAGAGAGTACCTCCTCGATTATCTCGCCCATTCCTTCCCGGTGCAGCTCTACGAGCCCTTCACCGACAGCGAAGGCAACCTCTCATCCCGACCGGTCTATCGTGACGGCCAACCAGTCGAGAGCCGCGACGCCGTTGCTCGGCGCGATCGGCTGATCGAAAAGCTTGCGTCCATGCCGCCGGTGCCGGGTGCGCTCGACCAGATCGTCCAGCGCTTCGGCACCGACACGGTGGCCGAGGTCACGGGCCGATCCCGCCGGATCATTCGCAAGGGCGACCGGCTGATGGTCGAGAACCGTGCCGGCTCGGCCAACCTGGTCGAGACGCAGGCCTTCATGGATGATGTGAAGCGGATCCTCGTCTTCTCGGATGCAGGCGGCACCGGGCGTTCCTACCATGCTGAGCTGTCGGCCAAGAATCGGCGGCTGCGAGTCCATTATCTGCTCGAGCCGGGCTGGAAGGCGGATGCCGCGATCCAGGGCCTCGGCCGGACCAACCGCACCAACCAGGCACAGCCGCCGCTGTTCCGGCCGATCGCGACCGACGTGAAGGCGGAGAAACGCTTCCTCTCGACGATTGCTCGCCGGCTCGACACGCTGGGCGCCATCACCCGCGGCCAGCGCCAGACCGGTGGACAGGGTCTGTTTCGGCCTGAGGACAATCTGGAAAGCCATTATGCTCGCGATGCGCTGCGCCAGCTCTATCTGCTGCTGGTCGCAGGCAAGATCGAGGGCTGCGCGCTGCAGGAATTCGAGGCTGCCACCGGCCTCGCACTGATGGACTCGAACGGCATCCGCGACGAGCTGCCGCCGATCACGACCTTCCTCAACCGCATGCTGGCGCTGACGATCGATCTTCAAAACATCCTGTTCACCGCGTTCGAACAGTTGCTGACCGCCCGGATCGAGGGCGCGATCGCTTCCGGCAGCTATGATGTCGGGCTGGAGACGCTGACGGCGGATAGCTTCACTGTCACAGACCGCCAGACCATCTACACCCATCCTGGCACCGGCGCCGACACCCGGCTCCTCACCATCGCGAAGCGCGAGCGCAACCGGCCGGTGACGCTCGACGAGGCTTTGGGCCGGCTTTCCGACCGCCGCGCCGTGCTGCTCGTCAATGAGCGATCCAGCCGTGCGGCCGTACAGGTGCCGGCGCCGAGCGTGATGCTCGATGACGGCGAGATCGAGCGGCGTGTGCGGCTGATCCGGCCGATGGAGGCGCATGCCGTTCCGCTGAAGATGATGGCGCAAACCCATTGGACCGAGGCGGACCGCGAGGCTTTTGCTGCCGCTTGGGCCGCCGAGCTGGCGCAAGTGCCGGAATTCACCGACAGCACCATACACATCGTTGCCGGCTTGCTGTTGCCGATCTGGAAGCGGCTGCCGAACGAGGGCACGCGCGTCTACCGGCTCCAGACCGATGCAGGTGAGCGCATCGTCGGCCGAATGGTCTCTCCGGCCTGGGCTGCCGGCGCGCTCGCGACCGGTGTGTCAACTCTGACGCCGGAACAGGCCTTCGCGGCACTGATGGGCGGCCGCACGGTGATCGACCTGGCCGAAGGCCTCCAGCTTCGCCGTGTCCGGGTCATGGGCGCCAACCGCATCGAACTGTCGGGCTTCACCGAGATGATGCGGGACCGGCTCCGGGCCTACGGCCTCTTCCATGAGATCATCTCCTGGAAGCTCCGGTCGTTCGTGCCGACCGATGACGGCGGGCTGACGACCCTCGCCCGGGTGCTGGAGCGCTATCCGATCGAGCGCATCGCCGATCGGGAGGCCGCATGATGGCCCGCGATGCAGCCGAACTCGCCCAGCGCCTCGCGCGTAATGCCGAGGCGATGTGCCGTCATTACCTGCCGCACGGCAGGCGGGAGGGGAGGTACTGGCTCGTCGGCGATGTCCGCGACACGCCGGGCCGGTCGATGTTCGTGCGGCTCCGGGGGCCGGACTCGGGCAGGGGTGCAGCCGGCCGTTGGCGTGATGCCGCGACCGGGGAATATGGCGATTTGCTCGATGTCATCCGCGAGAGCTGCGGGTTGGTCGATTTTCGTGACGTCGCCGAGGAAGCGAGGAGGTTTCTCAACCTCCCGAGATCTGACCAGGAGACGTTTCATCGGCACGTCGCGCCAGCGGGATCGGCCGAAGCCGCCCGGCGGCTTTTCGCCATGTCACAGCCGATCACGAGCACGATCGCAGATACGTATCTGCGTAAACGCGGCATTACGGATCTACGGAGATCCGGAAGTCTCCGTTTCCATCCTCGCTGCTATTACCGGCCGGACGAGGACAGCCCGACAGAGATCTGGCCGGCGATGATCGCCGCCGTTACAGATCTCGATGACAGGATCACCGGGGTGCATCGCACCTGGCTCGATCCGTCGGGCACCGACAAGGCGCCGGTCGACACGCCGCGGCGGGCAATGGGCCAGCTCCTCGGCAATTCCGTCCGCTTCGGCGTCGCGGGCGAGGTCATGGCGGCCGGCGAGGGTATCGAGACGATGCTATCGCTCCGCGACACCATGCCGGCGATGCCAATGGCCGCTGCGCTGTCGGCCGCGCATCTCGCCGCCATCCTCTTCCCGGACACACTGCGCCGCCTCTATATTGCTCGCGACAACGATCCGGCCGGCGACGGCGCGGTGGCAACGCTGGCCGAACGGGCGCAGGAAGTCGGGCTCGAGGCGATAACCCTTTCGCCGCAGCTTGGCGACTTCAACGAAGACCTGCGCACCCTCGGCTCCGATGCGGTGCAGGCGACGCTCCGGATCCAGATCGCGCCGGCGGATGTCGCGCGTTTCATGGAGATGGTCTGACCCGGGACGGGGAGGGGACGGCCGCGTCGGTGCCGCCCTGTCTGCCGATCGTATCCTTGCTCCCGCCGGAGAGGACCGCGCCTGCTGCCTTCTTCAGAGGGCGACCTTTGCGGCGGGCGGCCGGTTCCGGCAATGGCTGCGCTCGGCTATTTTCCGCCGCCCCTTCGGGGCTTTGCAGCGCGAGGCAAAATAGCCGGTCTCCGCCATCCTCCGCTTTGCTTCGGCCCTTCCGGTGCCGGACCGGTCTGCCCACCGCCTTTCGTCGCCACGAAGGCCGCGAGAGGCGCGGCCGATCCGACGAAGGAAAGCACCGATGACGACCGAACATGACGATGGCGCTTACGAGCCGCCGCACGCCTCATCCCCGACCGATGAAATCCTCGCCGAACTCCAGCTCCACGGCTATCGCCCCTTCCAGGACGAGCCGGACCCGCGGCCTCTGCCCGAGGCGCACATCGTCGCCGGTGCCGTCTCCGATATCTTCGACGCCCTTGTCGTGGCGCTCACCGACACCCGCCTCGAACCCGACCTCGATGATCTGCTCTGGTCGGCGGTGAATCTCTTCCACCGCGCCGTCGACCGGGTTGTTCGCGAGCTCGACGACAACGAACAGGCACAGCGGCGCAGCCAGAAGGAGCAGGATGGGACCGAGATCCGTTCGGTCGAACTCGAGCGCCTCATCGCCGAGGGCGTGACGCTGATCGAACGCCGCAACGTGATGGAGTTCCTCCGCGACCAGGCCGCCGAGCACTTCGAGCGCCACACCGGCTCGGCCTGGCGGCCGCGCTCGGGATCGATGGTCAACCATCGCGCGCTGACCGCAGCCGTGATCGACAGCCGCGACTTCCTTGCGGCCAAGCGCCGGGCCGACAGCGACGTGCTACTGCCTGCAGGTCCCAAGATCGCCGTCACCGGCGGGCTTGATTTCAACGATCATCGCCTGATCTGGGACCGGCTCGACAAGGTTCATGCCAAGCATCCAGACATGGTGCTGCTGCACGGCGGATCGCCAAAAGGTGCCGAGCGTATTGCCGCAAGCTGGGCCGATCACCGCAAGGTGCCGCAGATCGCTTTCAAGCCGGACTGGACCCGGCATGCCAAGGCTGCGCCCTTCAAGCGCAACGACCAGATATTGGAGGCGCTCCCGATCGGCGTCTTGGTGTTTCCCGGCACCGGTATCCAGGACAATCTCGCCGACAAGGCAAGGAAGCTCGGCATCCCAATCTGGCGGAGCGGAACCGGCGGCGCGTGAGCGCCGCTTGTCCACCCTACTGTGATGTAGTCAGGCACAGATGGGATTTGCCCACACGGCAATGACCGCTAAGGACATCTCTCAAAATAGACGAATCGGTTATTTGCTGCCGGCAGTAGGGGATTCTCAGTTTGCACCGCGAGGTGTAGATTTGCGGGATGATGATAGATGAGCAATCGATACGTCGCCACTACGATGCCCTGCGCCCTTGCCTGGATGAACGGGGTCGCCGGCTGTTTGCGGCGAGCCAGGTGCGGGCGGTGGGGTACGGCGGCATTGCGGCGGTAGCGCGGGCGACCGGGATAGCGCCCAGCACGATCGGCCGTGGCCTGATCGAGCTGGACGGTGGCGAGGGCGGTGGCGATCATATCCGGCGCCGTGGCGGCGGGCGCAAGCGGTTGACGCAAACGGATGCGCGGTTGGAGGGCGATCTTCGAGCGCTGATCGAGCCGATGACGCTGGGCTGTCCTGAACGACCGCTCCTGTGGGTCTCGAAGAGCGCGGAGAAGCTGGCCTCGGCGCTGCGCGAGATGGGCCACCGGATCTCGGCAAATTCGGTGCGTCGGCTGCTGCTGCGGTTGGGTTTCAGCCGGCAGGGCAACTACAAGGCCAACGAGGGCAGTTCCCATCCGGACCGGGACGCGCAGTTCGAGCACATCAATCGCCAAGCGCTTGGCGCCCAGGCGGCTTGCCTGCCGGTCATCTCGGTCGACGCCAAGAAGAAGGAACTGGTCGGCAACTACAAGAACGGCGGCACCGACTGGCGCCCCAAAGGCCGGCCGCGACGGGTCAACACCCATGATTTTGTCGACAAGGTCCTTGGCAAGGTCACCCCCTACGGCATTTACGACATTGCCGACAACAGCGGCTGGGTCAGTGTCGGCATCACCCACGACACGGCGCAGTTTGCGGTCAACGCCATCCGCCTGTGGTGGAACAAGCGGGGTTGCAAGCGCTATGACGGAGCCAAAGAGCTGATGATCACGGCCGATGGCGGCGGCTCGAACGGCTCGCGAGTCCGGCTCTGGAAGATCGAGCTTCAGACGCTGGCCGATGAAACCGGCCTCACGATCCAGGTCTGTCACTACCCGCCCGGCACGTCGAAATGGAACAAGATCGAGCATCGCCTCTTCTGCCATATCTCACAGAACTGGCGAGAGCGGCCGCTCACCAGCCGCCTGGCCGTCGTCGAACTCATCGCCGCGACCACCACCAAAACCGGCTTGACCGTCGAATGCGAACTCGACACCGCCGACTACCCCAAAGGCATCAAAATCACCGACGAAGAAATGGCCGCGCTGGCAATCATCGGCAACGACTTCCATCCAGAATGGAACTACACAATCTCACCCAGAAATCGAGATCGTGCGGTTATTTTGGAGTGAGTCCTAACGACCAGCAGTGAAGGGCGATCCCGGTTCAATTCCGGTTCGATCGCAAGAAACTAGACCTCGCGCCTAGGCGGTATCGATGTGATCGAACTCGATTGTGTACATCCAGATCCGCGAGACACCGTGGTCGGTTTCCGGCGAATAGCCCGTACAAAAAGGGTAGGTGATCGAGGCCTCGCCAGACGCGCACTCGAACATATGATAGAGGCCGAACCCGATAACCTGCGGCTTCGTGCCAAGGGGAGCAAGGTACAGGTTCGTGATGCCCCGCTCTAGTCGCCGCTGTGCTACAATCTCGCTAAGGACAGCGGCGGTACCGAAAGGATCGCTTGCAGGCGCAAACGACCTATTGTTTTCTGAAAAATTTGGATCGGACAACTCCTCGGCAGCTATCCGGGACCTCAGAACGCTCTGCTGATACATGTCGGCACGAAGCGAAGGCAGGCCGAATAGTTGGTGCTTGTCGGCCTTGGCGCGATCCTCTGCGACCTCGGCAATCATCCGATCGTCGTAGCCCATGCCAATAATCAGAAAATCAGCGGAGGAGTCCGTCATAGGCGCGCCCTCGTACCCCTGGACAGGTCGGACTTCGTAGATGGAGCCGGCCGAGAACTTGGTGTGCTCATTGTCCTTGTAGTTGATCGGCTCAGCATAGATCAAGTTAAATTTAGAAAATCCCTCTTTCTGCATCAATTTTATTAGAAAGAGTAGATGTGGTCGGAGTATTCCTGTAGTATCTATGCAAATTGATAGGCCCTTAAAGTCCTTCTCTTCGGTCTTTAACTTCGCGACTAGCGCCAAGCAGAAGCTCGACTCATCCGGCGCTTCCGTTTCGAAGTGCTGCTCGGATGGCAGAAACTCCCTAGACAGGCCGTACTCACTATGTATTAGCCAGACCTTCCTTCGAGCCCGAACACGATCGTAGACGTGTCGGACCCGGTCATTGAGGTTAAACCCGGAGAGGAAAAGGTCGAATTCTTCCGTGCCCGACCAGTCGGCATCAGCCGCGATCGCTTCACGTAAAAAGAAGCCATAGTCCATTAGATCACCGGTCGAACAAGTCGGTCTGACCATCACTCTCGCCGTTATCCGCATCCGCGGACCGTATAGATCGTCTTCTCGTTTTGCCAAACAGCGGCGCGGAGGCGCGCAACTCCCATTGGCGTTGGAGGTCGGCAAACGCCTCCTCTCGATCCGGATCGAAGATCGCCTCTACTTCGCTGCGGGTGAACGGAATTATGCCGCGTCTCGCAGTCCCGAGCGCCCAGCGCGGCACCAGCATCCGGTTAAGCTGAAATTTCTTTGTTACCTGTTCTGAGTTGCGTTCTTGCTGGCCACCCTCCACTTCCACGAGGAAGGAGCGGTCAGCCGCGTGGCTCAGAACCTCGACCGCTTTAGGGGAAACATTGATTAGCGACGCACTGAAGCCGACCAGGGAGCACTCCCGGACGTTGTTGGAGAAGCGATTGATCCGGAACAACTGTGACAGGCGATCAATTGCTATCAGAATGTCCCGACCGTCTGCGCCGGCTTTCATCATACTATTATAAAACCACTCGGCTGAGGAAACGGCGCCGCGGCTCTGTGCGTGATAGGAGATCTTACCCTCGACAAACGGCTTTTCACCCTGAAATAGCGCCCAGTCGTAGGTGTGCTTTAACAGGGTAATGAGTGCTCTCGGCTGCCCCTCCGACATGCGGACGAAATTAGACAGGCCAGCGTAGATTTGCTTCTGCCCGCTCTCACGTAGGAGTTGGGCCACAAGGTCGCTCTTGTAGCGCTTCAGCTTCTCCGCATAAGCGCCCACCTGCTTTCCCTTCTGGAAGGCCTCGCACTCCTGGTGGATCGAGCGCGTGGCGGCGATCAGGTCGCGTCCCCGCGACCACTCGCCGTAAAGGATCAAGGTATTTAATTTTTCGAGCAGGGGAGAATGCTGGACCGTCAGGCCGACTATGATCTGCTCTATAGCAGCATCGCCATCGACGCCTGGTGCAGCACTGAGCTCAAAACCTGAACGCAATGCCTGCCGGAGCGTTCGAATGTGCGGCCGACCCGCCTTCGTCTCAGCGCCACAGACCTCCAGTAATACCGCCGACCGCCAGTCTAGGTCTGGTTCATCAAACCAGTCCTTCAGGCGATTATCGCCGGTTTTGACCGGTGCATTCACACGAAACACTTCCAAACGCCGGTCAACAAGGCGGTCGACAAGATCGCGATACCGGGCTTCGTTTTCTCGAAAACGCCGATCCAGCCTTAGTTCGTCGAACTCGGAATCGCGAAGGTTTATCTCGCCCGCACTTAACGTCCTGTGAGTTCTGATACCGAATTGGCGCGCCCCGACCTTAAATGTGGCAGGGCTTTCGCGCTCCCGCACA
>Ga0181519_10001407_pt1 | contig 21204 bp, 15 predicted proteins | sample PEATcosm2014_Bin_26_FD_121102 | JGI IMG/M metagenome (GOLD analysis project Ga0181519, IMG submission 121102) | Peatland microbial communities from MTU Mesocosm Facility, Houghton, MI, USA - PEATcosm2014_Bin02_10_metaG | ecosystem: Environmental > Terrestrial > Soil > Wetlands > Peat | place...
ATCGCCCGAGTGGTAGGCGCGCGGCAGGCGGTTGTCTTCGCCGCTGCAGCCGCGAAAGTGCACGACGATGCCGCGCCAGCGGCGCTGCGCACACTGCTGCATGAGCAGCCGCGCGTAATGCGATTGCGAATCGCCCTCCAGGCCATGGAAATGCACGACCAGCGGCGCGGCCGGATCGGCGGGCTCCGGCCGTGCGAAGTCGACGTCGATGAAATCGCCGTCGGGCGTATCCCAGCGCTCGCGGCGATAGTCGATGACCGGCGCATCCAGCAGGCGCGCCGGAACGATCGTCTGCAGGTGGGGCCCGGGCAGCCACCAGGGAGGGCGATACGCCGGGAAGGCGGCCGATCCGGCAACGGCCGGGGCGCGCTCGGGCGGCCGGTCTGGCACGCCTGCGCGGGCCACGTGCGCAGCGCCGCTTGCGCCGCCACCCCGCGCATCGGGGCCCGGCGGCGCGGGGCCACGCGGGGGGGCGCTCAATGCACCGTGCCCGGCGGGCTTTCGGCCTCCACCGCCTGGCCCTGGGGCGCCGGCGCCCCGGTATGCAGGACCATCTTCCAGCCTGCCGGCGTCTTGACGAAAGCGTTGCTCGCGAGCACATGCACGAGTTGGCGCACCGAGCCCTGCTGGACCACGAGTTCCTCGATCAGGCTCGTGACGGCCAGCGTGGGCGACTCGAAGCTGCGCCGGGCCAGGGTGCGAATGGGCAGCGCCCCCGCACCCAGGATGGCCGCCCACGAGGCCCGCACCCCGCTGTAGCCCAGGATGCGGCTGGCGCCGGGGTGGGTACAGCAGACGTCGTCATCCTGCAGCCACAGGTCGGCCATGGCTTCGATGTCGGCGTTTTCCAGTGCCTCGTAGAAAGCCTGCTCGCACTCTTCGGGGGAAGCGAACAGCATGGGTTTGGTCAGGCGGGACATGGGCGGAAGCGCCGTTTCAATGCCCCGCTGGTCCGCCGTCGGCAGCGCCATCGGCCACCCGGTAGCGCGTCCCGCAATAGGGACAAAGCGTCGTTCCCCCGGGGGGGATCTCGAGAAAGACGCGCGGATGGTGGTTCCAGATCGGCATCGAGGGATTGGGGCAGAAGGCAGGAAGCTCGTCCTGGCGCAGGGTGACCAGGGGCAGTTCGGGACGGCTCATGGAAATTCAGACCTTCGTGAGCCAATGGCGGTATTGCTCCGCGCGGCCGTTGACCGCGTCGAAGAAGATGCCCTGCAGGCGTTCGGTGACCGGCCCGCGCCGGCCGTTGCCGATCGGGCGGCCGTCGAGTTCGCGGATGGGCGTGACCTCGGCGGCGGTGCCGGTGAAGAACGCCTCGTCGGCGAGGTAGACGTCGTCGCGCGTCATGGGCAGGGAGAGCACCTCGATGCCCAGGTCCTTGGCGATCTCGATGATGCTTGCGCGGGTGATGCCGGTGAGGCCCGAGACGAGCTGGGGCTCGATCAGGCGCCCGTCGCGCACGATGAACAGGTTCTCCCCGGCGCCTTCGGCGACGAAGCCCGAGGTGTCCAGGAGCAGGGCCTCGTCGTAGCCGTCGCGCGTCGCTTCCATGTTGGCCAGGATGGAGTTGACGTAATGGCCACCGGTCTTGGAGCGAACCATCGAGACATTGATGTGGTGGCGCGCGAACGAGGAGGTCTTCACGCGGATGCCCTTGGCAAGGCCATCCTCGCCCAGGTAGGCGCCCCAGGGCCAGGCGGCGATGGCAAGGTGCACGGCCGCGCCCTTGGGGCTCACGCCCATCTTCTCGGAGCCGTAGAAGCCGATGGGACGCAGGTAGCAGGACTCCAGGTGATTGCGGCGCACGACGTCGCAGCTGGCCGCGGCAAACTCCTCGGGCGACCAGGGGATGTCCATCATGAAGATGCGCGCCGAATTGTAGAAGCGCTCGGTGTGCTCCTTCAGGCGGAAGACCGCCGTGCCGTCAACCGTCTTGTACGCGCGAATCCCCTCGAAGATCGACAGGCCGTAGTGCAGGGAATGGGTCAATACGTGGGTATTGGCCTCGCGCCAGGGAACCATCTTGCCGTCGTACCAGATCCAGCCATCGCGGTCGGCCATGTTCATAGCGTGCACCTTCTCTTGAATCAGATTTTCAGCTTCGACGGCAGCGGGGCACCGCGGGGGAAAAGCGGGAGGATCAGCTTCAGGAAGGGGCTGCGCCCCTCCCCGAACCCCACCCGCGGCCTTTACAACTGTTCCGCTTGCAGCGAGGTGTTTGCCGGCCCTGCGCCTGCCATCGCTTATCACTGGTACTTCGACCACCTTGAGCATTTGCTCCGGTGGTCGTCGTGAAAGGGGGATTCTATCGCGGTCCGTCGGGGCGGACGGTTCTTGCGGGTTGGGGGGCGTCGGTGGCGAAGACGGTGTGCCACAGGTCGAGGACGGCGGCGATTTCGGCGGTGACGAGGCTGTGCTCGACGCGGGCGCGTTCGGCGCCGTTGAGGCGCAGGGCATGCTGGAGCTGGCGGAAGCGGCGGTAGGCGGCGCCCACGTCGGCGGCGGCCTGCGGGGGCACCAGGCCCAGGTCGGCGGCGATGGCCAGCAGGCCGATGTTGCCGCGGTTGGCAAGCAGGGGCCGGTGCCGGTGCGCGTGGGCGAGCACGAGGTACTGGACGATGAATTCGACATCGACCATGCCGCCGCGATCGTGCTTGATGTCGAAGCCTGGGCTGCGGTTCGGGTGGCCCTCGAGCATGCGGCGGCGCATGTCGACCACCTCGGCAGCCAGGGCGTGCGGATCGCGCGGCTGCGACAGGATGCGCTCGCGCACGCGCTCGATGCGTTCGCACAGCTGCGCGTCGCCGGCGCAGCCGCGCGCCCGCGTCAGCGCCTGGTGCTCCCACACCCACGCGCCATGCCCGTCGGTATTGCTCTCGTAGCGGTCGAAGGCCTCGAAGGGCGTCACCAGCAGGCCGGCATTGCCATTGGGTCGCAGGCGCACGTCGATCTCGAAGAGCACGCCGCTCGAGGTCACGGTGGTGAGCCAGGCGATCATGCGGCGCACGAGGTGGGTGGCGGCCGACGCATCGCGGTCGGCCTGCTCCGGGTCGGCGCTTCCCTCGAAGACGAAGGCCAGGTCCAGGTCGGAGACATAACCGAGCTCGCGGCCCCCGAGCTTGCCGAAGGCGATGATCGCGAGCCGCGGCGCGGGCGTGCCGGGGCACTGGCGCGCCGCGTCCATGCTGCGCCAGGCCGCACGCAGGGTGAGCGCGAGCACGCCGTCGGCCAGCGCCGAGAGGTGGTCGCCCAGGCGCTCGACCCGCACGCTGCCGGCCAGGTCCGCGAGCAGCAGGCGGAAGACCTGGGCGTGATGGGCGTCGCGCAATATGTTCATCTGGCGCTCGACGTCATGCCCCGCGCTTTGCAGTTGCTCCTCGACCTCGGCGATCCACGGCGCCCAGTAGGGTTCGGCCGAGCCCGGCGGGGCATTGGGGTCGTCGGCGAGACGGTCGTCGGCGAAGCGCTGGGAGCGCAGATCGATGAGCTCGTCGAGCAGGATCGGGTGCTTGAGCAGGTACTCGCTGGCCCAGCCGCCGCTGGCGAGCAGCTCGAGCACGCGTTCGTGCGCCTGGGGATACTCGGCCAGGAGCGAGAGATAGGTGCTGCGCCGGCCGATGACCTCGACCAGGCGGATCCAGCGCAGCAGGATTTCATCGGCGCCGGCGCCGCCCTGCCCGGCCAGGCGCTGCGCCAGGTCGCGGATGATCCGCACGGCGCTCGCGGCCAACTGTTCCACGGCCGCCCGCGCGCCGGCCGACATGGCCGCCACGCGGGGCGAGCGCAGCAATTGCGCAAGGCGCTCGGCGCTGGCGGCGGGGTCGGCAAAACCGCAGCGTGCCAGCGCCGCCGCATCGATCGCGGCCGCTGCGCCGGGGCTCGCAGCCTCGCTCTGGCCGCCCGCGTTGGCCGCTTGCGCAGTGGCCTGCGCCGCGCCTTCGGAGGGTCCACGCGGGTCGGCCGGAAACATGAGGTCGAACAGGCGCACGACGTCGGCGCTGGCAGCGCGGTATTGCTCGAGCATGGCCTCGCCCGAGGCCATGCCGAGCAGGGTCGCCACCGCATCGCGCTCGGCCGGTTCCGGCGGTATGAGATGGGTCTGGGCGTCGTTGCGGTACTGCAGGGCGTGCTCGAGACGGCGCAGGAACCGGTAATGGGCGATGAGCGCGGCGGCGTCGGCGGGCGCGAGCAGGCCCGCGTCGGCCAGTGTCCGGAAGGTGGCAACGGTGCCGCGCGCGCGCAGCCGGTGATCGCGTCCGCCGCGCATGATGCAGAAGGTCTGGGCGAGGAACTCGATCTCGCGGATGCCGCCCCGGCCGATCTTGACGTCGAGCGCGCGCTCGGGTCGCCCGATCGCGCGGCGGCGCGACTCCCCGCGGATGCGCGCGTGCAGATCGCGGATCGCGCCGATCGCGCCGAAGTCGAAGTATTTGCGGTAGATGAAGGGCAGGACGACGGCCTCCACCTGGGCCGCCTGGCGCGCGAAGCCAGCGGCATCGGCCATCACCGGCGCGGAGATCACCCGGGCCTTGGCCCAGGCAAAGCGCTCCCATTCCCGGCCTTCGCGCACCAGGTATTCCTCGAGCATCGCCAGGGACGCTACCAGCGGGCCGCTATCGCCATGGGGCCGCAGCCGCATGTCGACGCGGAACACGAAGCCGTCGGCATCGGGCTCTCCCAACGCGTTGATGAGGCGGCGCCCCAGGCGGTCGAAGAACTCCTGGCCGCCGCCCGCATCGGCCGGTTCGGGAGCCCCTGTTGCGGCACTGGCGCCGGGACCCTCGCGCCGGCAGGACACCACATCGCCGTACACGAAAATCAGGTCCAGGTCCGACGACACATTGAGCTCGCCGCTGCCCGCCTTGCCCATGGCCAGGACCAGCAGATCCTGGGGCACGCCGGCGCCGTCGACGGGCAGGCCCTGGCGCGCCACCACTTCGGGCACGATGGCCGCAAGCAGGCGCTGAACGGCCATTTCGGCAAAATGGGTCATGGCGCCCGTGACCTCTTCGAGGGGCGCGATGCCCGCGCTGTCCCGGGCCATCAGGGCGCACAGCAGTTCGCGCCGGGTCCGCCGCAGGGCCCGGCCCACCGCGACGGCGTCGGTGGCCGCCGGCGGCGCCAGGTGGGCCTCATAGCGCGACTGCAGGCGCGCCGGTGTCCAGGGCTCGGCTGCCAGATCCCATAGCCACGCAAAACCCGGATCGCCAACGCCGCTGGCCGGCTCCAGTCCCAGCGCGCGCACGCTGCGTTGCAAATAGTTACTCGCCCGCAGGGCGCGGCGGCAACCGTCCGCAAGCGCCGCGGTCTCATCCGAGGGGCGATTGGCCAGCGGGGGACGTGCAGTGTTCAAGAAGCCCTCTTTCAGGTTCGGCTGTGTTAGCGTCGCGGACGCACCCCGGGCATGGTCCCAGCAATACGCCCCGGGCGGGCGCCCCGGCGCGGACCCGTAACGAGGCCCGATATCGCGGCGCCAGTACCAGGAAATCGACGAAAACGCAGACCATACCGCAGAGTGCTTCGTGCCCCGCACCGCACGAAGCCGCGACGGCAGACCCGCCCCACCCCCCAATGGCACCGCCGATTCCCCCCGACAATCCCGATCCGCACGAAGCGCGCGCCCGCGACGGCCTGGCGGGGCGGGTCGTCGCGGCACAGGACTCGGCCACCCATGCGGTCCTGGCGGCCGAGGAACTCGTCGAACGGGCCGTGGTTGCCGCCGAGGTTTCGCTGGCGCTGCGCATCGGCCAGCGCGGCCTGGGCGCCGTACTGCTGGGTCTGCGCGCGATCTGGACCCTGGCGATCCTGGCCTATTTCCTGTTCTGCATCGCCGTCCTGGTCACGCGCTACTACCTGCTGCCTCACATCGACGACTGGCGCACTCGGGTCGAATCGGCCGCCAGCGCCGCGCTCAAGGCCCCGGTCACCATAGGGCGCATCGAAGGGGACTGGCTGGGCCTGCACCCGCGCCTGCTGCTGCGGGACGTGGCCCTGCAAGGCGCCGGCGGGGGCACGGCGCTGGCCCTGCCCGAAGTCGAGGTGGTCCTTTCCTGGACAACCCTGCTGGCGTGGCAGCCGCGCGTGCAATCGCTGACCGTGCTCGCGCCCGAACTCGAGGTGCGGCGCCAGCAGGACCGCCGCTGGGCCGTCGCCGGCATCGTCATCGACCCCCAGGCGCCCTCGACCGACAGCACAGTGGCCGACTGGGTGCTCGCCCAGCGCTACATCAGCATCCGCGACGCGCGCGTGCACTTTGTCGACGAGCTCGCCGCGGCGCCTGCTCCGGGCGCCGATGCGCTCGAGGCTGCCCCGGCGCCGCCCGGATCCGCATCGGCCGTGGCACCGGCCACATCGACCACGATGGAATTCACGGATGTCAATTTCGTGTTGACACGCGGCCTGACGGCGCACCATGTGGCGCTGCAGTTGCGGCCTCCGCCCCAGTTGTCGGGGCGCATCGACCTGCGCGCGGAATTCACGCAGGCGTGGGACCAGCCCACCACCCATTTCGCTTCCTGGAGCGGCCGCCTGTTCGCGCAGTTCGACTACGCCGACCTGGCCCGCCTCGATGCGCTCACCCGGCTGGTCCCGGCGCCGGCGCACATCGACCGGGCCACCGGCGCGCTGCGCGCCTGGGTCGATTTCGACGGCCTGAACATCAAGCGGCTGCGCGCCGACGTCGCGCTCAACGATGTCGCCGCCCAATTGCGCCCCGATCTGCAGCCGCTGCGCCTCAACGTCCTCGAGGGGCGGATCACGCAGGCAAGCTGGAGCGACCGCGACGGCGACTCGCGCGAAACCGCATTGACGGGCCTGCACCTGGAGGGGCCCGACGGCCTGCACCTGCCCGCCACCGACCTGCTGCTGCGGTCCACGCGCCCGCCGGTTGCGGCCGGGGCCGCGCCGGCGGACGCAGGCACCGAACAGCTGCACGTCGAAGCCAACCGCATCGTGCTGAGCGACTGGAGCCGCCTCGCCCTGCAGGTTCCCCTGCCCGCCGACTGGCTGGCGCTCATCGAGCGCACCGCGGCCCGCGGCACGCTCGAGGACCTCGATGCGAGCTGGAGCGGCGGCGCGGGCGCGCTGCGCGCCTATGCGCTGCGCACGCGTTTTTCCGGCCTGGGATTTTCGCTGGATCCGCCGCGCAGGTCGCCGGCCGTCCCCGCGGCGCCCGCCGACGGCACCGCAGCCCCGCCAGGTCAAGCGGCCGAGGCGGGAGCGCCAGCCGGCGCGGCCGATTCGGCCGCGTATGCCTGCGAGAACCTTGCCGGGTCGATCGAATTGAACCAGGACTCGGGCACGCTGCGGCTGGACGCGGCGCACAGCCGGCTGCAGCTGCCGGCGCTGTTCGACGAGCCCGCATTCGCGTTCGACACGCTGGCAGCGCGCGTGCGCTGGAGCCGCGACAGGGACGCGCGGCTGAATATCGACCTGGATGCCTTTTCCGCGACGAACGACGATCTGGACCTGAGCGCCTCCGGTTCGTACCAGAAGGCGCCGGCGGCGCCGGGCCGGCTGGACCTGAGCGGCCGCCTGGCGCGCGCGCGCCTCAACGCTGTATGGCGCTACCTGCCGCACGTCACCGCGGCGCCGGCGCGCGCCTGGATCCGCGGCGCGCTGCTCGAGGGCGACGTCACCGACGGTTCGTTCTACCTCCATGGCGACCCGCTGCATTTCCCGTTCGGCGATCCCAAGACCGGCGAATTCCATGCCACGCTGCACGTCCAGGAGGGCAAGCTCGACATCGCGCCGCGCCCCGCCGATGCCGTCGTGGCGCCCGGCGATGCCGCGCATGGGGCGCTCTGGCCCCTGCTCACGGACATCAATGCCGATGCCGTCTTCGACCGCAACCAGCTGACCATCACCGGCCACAGCCTCAAGGCCTACGGCTACGACCTGAGCGGCGTGACGGCGCGCCTGCCCCAGCTCGATGTTCCCGACCAGCACCTGCTGCTCGACGGCCAGGGTTCGGGCCCGCTTCCGGAACTGCTGCGCTACCTGGTGGCCAGCCCGGTGAACCGGCTTACGGGCGGCGCGCTGACGACCATCGACGGCAATGGCGGGGCACGACTCAAGCTCAAGCTGGATCTGCCGCTCGCCCACGCCGTCGATGCGGTGCTTGCGGGCACGGTGACCTTGCGCAACAACAACCTCGTGGTGCGGCCGGACGTTGCGCCCTTCTCGAATGTCAACGGCGAACTGGGCTTCAACCAGAAGGGCATACGGCTGGCCGACGTCACCGCCGGCTACCTGGGCGGCGACGTGCGCATCGATGGTGACACGCAGGCCGATGGCACCCTTTCCATCCAGGCAAGCGGAACGGCAACCCCCCAAGGCGCCAAGCGCCAGGTGGAGCCTGCCCTGTTGCGCCGCATTCTCGACCACACGCGCGGTTCGTTCCGCTACACGGCCGCGCTGGCCGTGCATCACGGAACGCTCGCGCTGGCGATCGATTCGGACCTGAACGGCCTGGCTGCGGACCTGCCAGAGCCTTTCCGCAAGGCCGCGGCCGAGTCGCGGCCCCTGCATATCGAGACGATTCCGGTTGCCGGCGCCGAGCCGGCGCGGGAGACCCTGCGGGCCAGCTATGCCGATCTGCTGGGCGTGGAACTGCATCGGGTCGCGGTGCCGGGCGCCGACATGCGCATCGAGCGCGGCGCCATCAGCGTCGGTGGCCACGCCAACGTCCCCGACAACGGACTGCTGCTGCTGGTGGACCAGCCGCACCTCGATGTCGACCGCTGGGAGCGCCTGCTGGGCCTGGGTGCGCCAGCGCCTGCAGCTGCTGCCGGTGCAGGCACCGCGGCAAGCGGATCCGGCGCCGACGCCGACGCGGTCGACACGATCGTGGTGCACGCTGCCGAGTTGCTGGTCCGCGGCAAGACCCTCAACAACGTCTCGCTCAGCGCCCGCCACGATCCGGACCAGAGCTGGTATGCGGATATCGATTCGGACCAGGCATCGGGATCCGTGCATTGGGTGGGAACGCACGGCAACGTGCCGGGACGCATCACCGCGCGGCTGGCCAAGCTGGTGATTCCCGAGACCGACAAGAAGCAGGTGACGGATCTGCTCGACGCCCCGCCCACGGATTTTCCGGCGCTCGACATCGTCGCCGACCAGCTCGAGCTGGGCAGCGCGAAGCTCGGGCGCCTCGAAGTCGACGCGCAGAACAGCCCGGCCGGCGCGGGCCACAGCGACAGCTGGAACCTGCAGAAACTGACCCTGACGAACCCCGATGGCAAGCTGAGCGGAACCGGATCGTGGGAGCGCGAGGGCACCGCGCCCGGGCGCAAGATGGCGGTGAAATTCGTGCTCGGATTCTCCAATGGCGGCGGCCTGCTGAGCCGTTTCGGGCTGGCCGAAGCCATCCGCAACGCCAGCGGCAAGCTCGAGGGGGAGCTGTCCTGGCATGGCTCGCCGTTCGCCATCAACTATCCGAGCCTCTCGGGCAAGCTGCACCTCGCGGCCGAAAAGGGACAGTTCCTCAAGGCCGATGCGGGCGTGCGCGGCCGCCTGCTGGGCCTGTTTTCGCTCCAATCGCTGGCCCACCGCGTCACGGGCGACTTCCGCGACGTGTTCTCCGAGGGTTTCGCCTTCGATTCCCTCACCGGCAGCGCCACGGTCCAAAATGGCACCTTGAGCACGGACGATTTCATCATGAAGGGCCTCAATGCCGTGGTCCGCATCAAGGGCGAGGCCGACGTCAACGCCGAAACGCAGAACCTCGAAGTCGTCGTCATCCCCGAAATCAATGCCAGCACGGCCACGCTGGCCTACGCCCTGGTCAATCCGGCCATCGGCCTGACCTCGTTCGTGGCCAACTTCCTGCTGCGCAAGCCCCTGCAGGCCGCCTTCACGGACGTCTACGAGGTCACCGGTTCGTGGTCGGACCCCAAGGTCGTGCCCGTGAAAACCGAAACCCGGCCGGCGAGCGCCTCGGCCACAGCGGACAAGGCGTCCCCATAGAGACCATTGCGTGCCAGCGGTTAAAGGGCGGGGCGCGGCCAAAATCCGGCCGAACTGCACGAATCGGCGTGCCTGCAAGCTGACGCATAATCCTGTTCAGACAACGAAAACGCGATGCAACGATCAGCGACGGGTTCGAGATGAGTGCATGCAAATGAGTACCGGCACGTCGGGCGTGCGGGTAGCGGCCGTGCAAATGGTCTCCGGGACGCAGGTCGAACCCAATCTGCGGGCGGCCGGTGGCCTCATTGCCGAGGCGGCCGGGCGCGGCGCGCATCTGGTCGTCCTGCCCGAATATTTTTGCCTGATGGGCCAGAAGGATCGCGACAAGGTCGCCGTTCGCGAAACCGAGGGCAGCGGACCCATCCAGGATTTCCTGGCCGGACAGGCCCAGCGCCATGGCATCTGGCTGGTGGGCGGCACGCTTCCCCTGGCGGCGCCGGATCCGGACCACGTCTACAACAGCACCCTGGTGTTCGACCCGCGCGGCCGCCGCGTGGCGCGCTACGACAAGATCCACCTGTTCTCGTTCCGCCAGGGCGAGGAATCCTACGACGAGTCGCGCACCATCGTCCCGGGCGCCGAACCCGTGTCCTTCGACTGCACCGTGGGCCCGACCACGCTGCGCGTCGGCCTGTCGGTATGCTATGACCTGCGGTTCCCCGAGTTGTATCGCTGCCTTACGGGCGCCGACCTCATCGTGGTGCCGGCGGCCTTCACCGCCACCACGGGCAAGGCGCACTGGGAGGCGCTGCTGCGGGCCCGGGCCATCGAGAACCTGTGCTACGTGCTGTCCTCGGCCCAGGGCGGCCGGCACGAGAACGGCCGTTCGACGTTCGGGCATTCGATGCTCGTCGATCCCTGGGGCGAAGTCCTGGCCGTCCAGCCGGCCGAAGCGGGCGTTGTCGTGGGCGACATCGATCTGGGCAAGATTGCGCGTTGCCGTGCCAGCCTGCCCGCACTTGCGCACCGCGTACTGGTCTAATGGGAAACGAATATGTCAGGAGCCACCGCATGAACCCCGTCGAACCCGCCATACAGCGCCTGTCAACCGCCCGCGCCCTGCTGCTCGATCCCTACGGCCTGGACGAAACGCACCTTCAGCGCGCCCTGGCCAGCGTCTTCGAGCATCGCGCCGATTATGCGGACCTGTATTTCCAGTACACGCGTTCGGAGTCGTATTCGCTGGAAGAAGGCATCGTCAAGTCGGGCAGCTTCGGCATCGACCAGGGCGTGGGCGTGCGCGCCATCAGCGGCGAGCGGACCGCGTTCTCCTATTCCGACGACATCTCCAACGACGCCCTGCTGCAGGCGGCCCGCACGGTGCGGTCCATCGCCAAGGGCGGCAAGAGCAGGACGGTTCCGGCCCGGCAGTTGCAGACGCGCGCCCAAAAGGCGCTGTACGGCGTGGACGACCCGGTGGCCTCCCTGCCGGCCACCGACAAGATCCGCCTGCTCGAACAGCTGGAGCAGGCCGCGCGCGCCGTCGATCCGCGCGTCAAGCAGGTCATGGCCAATCTCGCCTCCGAATACGACGTGGTCCTGGTGGCCCGCTCCGACGGCCTGCTGGCGGCCGATGTGCGCCCGCTGGTGCGCATTTCGCTGACGGTCATCGCCGAGGAGAACGGCCGGCGCGAGCAGGGCTTTTCCGGGGGCGGCGGGCGCACCGGCCTGGCGATGTTCACCCCCGAGCTGCTGCAGCAATATGCCCAGCAGGCGGTCGACATGGCCCTGGTCAACCTGCAGGCGCGTCCGGCGCCGGCCGGCGTGATGAGCGTGGTGCTGGGCCCGGGCTGGCCGGGCATCCTGCTGCACGAGGCCATCGGCCATGGCCTCGAAGGCGATTTCAACCGCAAGGGCTCGAGCGCCTTTGCCGGGCGCATCGGCCAGCGGGTTGCCGCCAAGGGCGTGACCGTGATCGACGATGGCACCATCGCCGAGCGTCGCGGCTCGCTCAACATCGACGACGAGGGCAATCCGACCCAGCGCACCGTGCTCATCGAGGATGGCATCCTGCGCGGCTACATGCAGGACGCCATGAACGCGCGGCTGATGAAGACCGCCCCTACCGGCAACGCGCGGCGCGAATCCTTTGCCGCCTTGCCCATGCCCCGCATGACCAATACCTGCATGCTCGGCGGGGACGCCGACCCCGAGGAGATCGTGCGCTCGGTGTCGCGCGGCATCTATGCGCGCAACTTTGGCGGCGGCCAGGTCGACATCACCAATGGCAAGTTCGTCTTCTCGATGGCCGAGGCCTATCTCATCGAGAACGGCCGGCTGGGTGCGCCGCTCAAGGGCGCCACCCTGATCGGCAATGGCCCCGACGCCCTCACCCGCGTCACCATGATCGGCAACGACATGCGGATGGATTCGGGCATCGGCACCTGCGGCAAGGAGGGGCAAAGCGTCCCCGTCGGCGTGGGCCAACCCACCCTGCGCATCGAAGGCCTGACCATCGGCGGCACCGGCGGCTGACACCGCCCGCCGGCCGTTTGGCCGATGGAACTGTTGGTTTTTTTGAGATATTTTTCGAAAAAGCTGGGCTAAGCCCTTGGCAAACCAGCGAGTTCGGTTTTCAATAGCATCCAAGGCGTTGCGCACTCCCGCTGGCCTGCGGACCGATCCACCCCGGTGGAAACGGCCCGGCATGCCCGCAAGACCGCGCCGCGCCCGAAAATGGGGCCATCCATATGCGGTCCGTTCGCATCTCGCGAGCCTGTTTTGGCGGAGCACTTGCCCAACTGCTCCTGTGGGGGCTGTTTTCCTCGGGTGTAGCCCGGGCGGTGGATGCGCCGCCCACGCCCCCGGACAACGCAGCCAACGCCGATAGTCCTGTCCCCGCGCAATATCGCCTGTCCACCCTGTCGCCGGCATTTGCCCGCGCGGCGCTATTGCCCGGGGTAGCCTCCCTGGGTGCCGGGCAGGAATTCCTGTTCACGCTGCCGGCGGGTGTGGGATTCGACCTGATGTCGCGCGGCACCCTCGACGACCTGGGCAGCCCGCTGGACCGGCCGCGCGCCACGTACCGCTATACGTGGTTTTCCGATCCCAGCTGGGATGTGAAGGTGGGGCTTTCGGCCACCGTCGACAACGACACCTCCTGGCAGCATTTCTTCACGGCCGGCGCGGACCACTTGCGTGCCGGCAGCCTTCCCAGCATGCATTTTTCCAGCGAGGGGAGGCTGACCGACCGCTGGTTGTTGTCGGTCAGTGCCGAGGGAATGCTCACCGGCCGCGGCCAGGGCATCGACATGGACCTGCGCGTGGACTACAGCCTGACGCGCAACGTGGCCCTTTTCGGCAGCTATCGCCTCACGGACAGCACGGGCGGGGTGCCGGAACTCTACGGATTCGTACCCGCCAACGCCGCCCGTTTTGGCGTGCGCCTGCGCTTTTGACCCGGCCCGGGCGGGCAGCCCGACAGTGGTACATTAACAACACTGACCGCCAGGCCAAAACCCTGGCGGTTTTTTTACGGCGATCCCCGGTCGCCTGCAGGGAGCGTTGCAATGCGATTCATGACCGACGATCTTCGCATCAAGGAGATCAAGGAGCTCGTTCCGCCGGCCAACCTGATCGGCGAACTGGCCTGCTCGGAGGCGGCCTCGCACGCCGTCCACGACGCGCGGGTGGCCGTGCACCGCATCCTCCATGGCATGGACGACCGCCTCGTGGTGGTGATCGGGCCCTGCTCCATCCATGACCCGCGTGCCGCGCTCGAGTACGCCCAGCGCCTGGTCGCGCAGCGCCGGCGCCACGCCGGCGAGCTCGAAATCATCATGCGGGTGTATTTTGAAAAGCCGCGCACGACAGTGGGCTGGAAGGGCCTGATCAACGACCCGGACCTGGACGGGAGCTTTCGCATCAACCAGGGCTTGCGCATGGCCCGCCAGTTGCTGCTGGAAATCAGCGAGCTGGGCCTGCCCGCGGGCTGCGAATACCTGGACATGATCACGCCGCAGTACCTCGCGGACCTCGTGAGCTGGGGCGCCATCGGCGCCCGCACGACCGAATCGCAGGTGCACCGCGAGCTGGCCTCGGGCCTGTCGTGCCCGGTGGGCTTCAAGAACGGCACCGACGGCAATATCCGCATTGCCGTGGACGCCATCAAGGCGGCGCAGCAGCCCCACCATTTTCTTTCCGTGACCAAGGCAGGGCATTCGGCCATCGTGTCGACGCGCGGCAACGAGGACTGCCACGTAATCCTGCGCGGCGGCGCGCGGCCCAACTACGATGCGGCCAGCGTTGCCGCCGCCTGCGCGGAACTGGCCAAGTCGGGCCTGGCGCAGCGCCTCATGATCGATGCGAGCCACGCCAACAGCAGCAAGGATCCGCAACGCCAGATGCTGGTGTGCGCCGACATCGGCCAGCAGCTGGCCGCGGGCGACGCGCGCATCGTCGGCGTGATGATCGAGAGCCACCTCGTGGCCGGGCGCCAGGACCTCGTTGCCGGACGCGCGCTCACCTACGGGCAGTCGATCACCGATGGCTGCCTCGGATGGGACGACAGCGTTGCCTGCCTGGACGCGCTGGCCGGCGGGGTGCGCGAGCGGCGCCGGGCGCTGGAGAACGCCGGGGCAAGCGTCGGCAAATGAAGCGTTAGGGCGGCCGCTCAGCGCTTGCCGGTTATTTCGGCAAAAAACGCATCCGGACTGGGCTTGCGCCCGAGAAATTCCTCGACGAGCTCCTGCGGCGGGCGGCTGCCGCCCGGCTCGAGGATGGTGCGCCGGTAGCGGCGCCCCACGGCGGGGTCGAGCAGGTTGCCGCCGAAAGCCGAGAGCATGTCCAGCGCCAGGACCTCGGACCACATATAGCCGTAATAGCCGGCCTCGTAGCCGCCCATGACGTGGGTGAACGAGGCGGGCATCATCGTATCGGCCACATGGCCCAGCCGGCTGGCCGTTTCCATCTGCTCCCACGTGGCCAGGGCCGACTTGGGCGCGCCGGTGTGCAGCGCCAGGTCGTAGGAGGCGAACAGCCATTGGCGCGCATAGCGCATGCCCGCGCCGAACTGCCGCGCGGCGGCCAGCTGGTCTATCTGCTGCGCGGTAAGCGGCGTGCATTCCGGGCAGACCTGGGCAAAGACCGCGAGGGACTGCGGGCGGCGCGCCCACTCCTCGAACATCAGCGAGGGCACTTCGACGAAATCCCAGCGCACCGCGGTTCCCGACTGGTCGGCGTAGCGCGTGCGCGAGAGCACGCCGTGCAGGACGTGGCCGAACTCGTGCGTCAACGTGGCCAGCTCGCCGGGCGTGAGCCCCTTGCTGTTGAAGTTGCACACCAGAGCCTTGATGGGATGCTGGTTGGCGAGCACGGAGCCGTTGCGGATGCCGAAGGCCGCGGCGTGGCTGAACTTGCCCTCGCGCGGGTACAGGTCCAGGTAGATGCCGCCGATCAGCGCGCCGGCCTCGCCATTGGCCAGCGCCTCGTGGACCTCGTAGTAGCGCACGGAGGGGTGCCAGACCGGGACCTCGCGCGCCACGAAGCGGATGCCATAGAGTTTCTCGGCGATGCGCATGACAAAGCGCGTTGCCGGCTCGGTGGGCAGCTGGGCGCGCAGCGCCTCCGGATCGACATTGAAGCGGGCCAGCTGGACGCGCCGCTGCAGGAAGGCCACGTCCCAGCGCTCGAGGCGCACGAGTTCGGCCGGCACGCCCAGCAGGGCCGCCTTTTCCTGGCGCAGGTCTTCGAGCTCGCGGGCCTCGACCTCGTCGACCGCGGATTTGACCGATAGGAGGAAATCGGCCACCGCCTTGGGGGAGCCGGCCATCTTGCGGCGCAGGGAAAACGTGGCGAAGTCCGGGTAGCCGTAGATCTGCGCCAGCTGGCTGCGCAGCACCAGCGCGCGGTCGAGCAGTTCCAGGTTCTGCGGCGCGGCGCGGTTCTGGAAGGCCGTCCAGACGCGCCGGCGCGCATCGGAATTGACGGCCATCTCCATGAACGGTCCGTAGCAGGGGTAGTCCAGGCTCACCAGGAAATTGCCGGCCGCATCGCGGCTGCGCGCCGCGCGCCAGTCTTGCGGCAGGCCCTCGACCTCCGCGGGCGTGAGGGCGACCGTGGTGTCGACGTCGTTCACGTTCTTGCGAAAACGCAGGCCCAGGGTGCCCAGCTCGTCCTGGATCCGCTTGACCTGCTCGCGCTGGTCGTCGGGCAGGGAAGCGCCGGCATCCTCGAAGTTCTCGAGCAGGAGGCGCTGGTAGGCCACGTCCTCCGGCTGGGTGGCCTTGAGGGCCTTCACCCGGGCGTAGAGCTTGGTGCTTTGAAACAGCTCCGTGGAAAACGGCACGAGCTTTTCCAGGCAGGCGAGCGCCGCCGCGCGGGTTTCCTTCTCGGGGGCCGCGTTCTGCAAGACGCCCAGGGGGTCGTCGAAGCCGCCGGTGCGCAGCGAAAGCGCGTTGAATTCATCCAGAACATGGCCAGGGCCGGCGCGCCGCTCCATGCGCTCGAGCTGCGCGCGGCGGTGTTCGAGCTCCTCGTCGCAGCGCACGGCGATTTCATGGGCGCCCATCACGGAAAAGCCGGGCGGCAGCGCGGCCGGCGCTGCGCCGGCGGTGGGGGCGGCGGCGGCGCCAAGCGCCGCCAGGGTGGGGGGCAATGCCTTGGTCATCCAATTTCTCCACATGGGGCGGATCAGGCGTCCCGCAGGCGCTGGGAATGCCAGAGGGGTTCGGCCCCGCCCGCAGCCCGGTTGAGCGTGCGGGCCAGGACGAACAGCAGGTCGGAGAGGCGGTTGCAGTAATGGCGCGCGTTCTCGCTCACGGCCTCCACGCCCGAGAGCGCAACCAAACAGCGTTCCGCGCGGCGGCAAACGGTGCGGCAGACATGGGCCTGGGCCGCAGCGCGCGAACCGCCGGGCAGGATGAATTCGGCCAGGCGCGGCAGGCTCGCGTTGTAGTGCTCCAGGCGTTCGTCCAGGCGGATCACGCGGCGTTCGGGAAGCAGGGTCTGGCCGGGCAGGCACAGCTCCGCGCCCAGGTCGAAGAGGTCGTGCTGGATGTCGATGAGGTCCTCGCGGATCTCCGCGGCCATCTCCTCGGCGAGCAGCAGGCCGATATGGGAATTGAGTTCATCGACGTCGCCCATCGCACAGACGCGCAGGTTTGCCTTGCCGATGCGCGTGCCGTCGCCCAGCCCGGTGCTGCCGTCGTCGCCGGTGCGCGTAACGATCGTGGAAAGCCGATTGGCCACGGTACCTCCCGCTATTGAGCCCCATAGCATAGCGGTCGGCGGCCCCCCATCAATGGTGCTTCAATTCCCCCGAGCCGTTTATGGATTTCTTGATCGCGGGCTTGCCGCGGTAGGTGACGTCGCCCGAGCCGTCGATATCGACCGAGAGCGACTCGTTGGCCCAGATATCCGCGTCGCCACTGCCGGCGATGCGCACGGCGACGCTGCGGCCGACGAGCTCGGCGGCATCGACGTCGCCCGAGCCCTCGATGACATACCCCTGCTGGGCGGCCGAACCCGAGAGGCGCACGTCGCCGCTGCCCTGGATGAGCACGGCTACCGTGCCGGCGCGCAGGGCATCCATGCGCACATCGCCCGAACCCTGGATGGTGATTTCCATCAGGTCGGACTGGAAGTCCGCGCAGGTGACATCGCCCGAGGACAGGACCTTGAGCGACGAGAGGTGCGGCACCTCGACGGTAGCGCCGATGGCGTGCTTGCTGCGAAAGCTCACGCCCTCCTTGATGCCGATGCGCAGGATGCCGTCCTTCACCGTGGTTTCGACGAATCCCGTGAGATTGTCGTCGGTGTGCACCGTGAGCTTTTCCGTGGGCGACTGCTTGAGCACGACATCGACCGGGCCCAGCAGTTCGATGCCGCGCACGCCGGCGATGGGCCGCACCTGGTGCACGAGCTTGTCGGAGCCGATGACCCGGTCGTGGCCATTGCCATAGTTGATTCCGCCGAAATTGATGCCGAAGCTGCCGTCGCCCCACGACCACCACCAGCTCTGGTGCTCCGGCGTGCTTTCCTGGGCGTGCGCGAGGCCGGCCGCCAGCAAGGCGGCGCTCACGCACAGGCGGGCAAACTTTCCAAGGCAGTTCATGGCATCCCCGACGCGGCAACCGCGGCAATTGAGCGCAACGACAATGAAATTGTGCCCGCGGGCGGGCGGCCCTCACAAGGGCACTGCGACGAAGCGCAGGATCGGGCGCCTGGAAGGCCGCCGCCCGTGACGGAAAGCGGTGCCGGCGCCGGCCCTCGGCGCTTCAGCGCAAGGATCGGTTCAGCAGGACCAGGGTGAAGGCGCCCAGGCCCATTTCCACCGCGACATCGGCCGCGAGGGAGAGCAGGATCTCCGGGACGGTCTTCGGGTCGAAGGAATCCAGGCCGATGGCAATGGGAATCGACACCAGCGCCAGCGCCGCCGCCCAGCGCCAGTTGGCCGCGAAGGCCAGCAGGTTGGCCGACAGCGACCGCGTGGCGGTCCACGTGTGCAGCACGCACAGGGGCTGGATGAACAGCAGCGGCGTTCCCACGAGGTTGAGCACCAGCACGAACTCGACTTCCTGGCGCACCGGGAAGCCGTCGGCGGGGATCTCCCCGCCCAGGAAGGCATCCACGGCCTCCCAGCCCAGGTCGAGCCACCACACCAGGAGCACGGCCAGCAGCGGCACCAGGCCCGAGGCCACGAGCAGGATGATCTTGTCCGGAGGCAGGCGCCAGGGCGCGAGCATGTCGAGCAGCCGCGCCGGGCGCCCCTGGCGCAGGGCCTCGAGCACCACGTAGTAGCCGGCCAGGCCCACGGCGGCGATGGAAAAGCGCAGGGGCATCGCCGCGTAGGGCAATGCCGACACCATCTGCACCGGCAGGAAGATCATCAGGAACAGCCCGCACAGCCGGCCCGGCGAAGCGCCGAGCAGGCCCGCGGTTTCGCGCAACATCGAGGCGAACTCCTCGAGGCCGACGGACCGGGGGGCAAAGCCCCGTGGCGCGCCCTGCGACGGCGGCGGCGCGGGCGTCAAACGGCGGCCCTCACTCGACGGCCTTGACCATATCCTCGATCACCTTCTTGGCGTCGCCGAACACCATCAAGGTCTTGTCCATGTAGAAGAGCTCGTTGTCCAGGCCCGCATAGCCCGAGGCCATGGAGCGCTTGTTGACGATGATCTGGCGCGCCTTGTACGCCTCGAGGATGGGCATGCCGGCGATAGGCGACTTGGGATCCTTGGCCGCCGGGTTGACCACGTCGTTGGCGCCCAGCACCAGGACGACGTCGGTCTCGCTGAAGTCCGAGTTGATGTCTTCCATCTCGTGGACCAGGTCGTAGGGCACCTCGGCCTCGGCCAGCAGCACGTTCATGTGGCCCGGCATGCGACCCGCCACCGGATGGATGGCGTAGCGCACCTGGACGCCCTTCTTGATGAGCTTGTCGGCCAGTTCCTTGAGCGGATGCTGGGCACGGGCCACGGCCAGACCGTAGCCCGGCACTATGATCACGGTTTCCGCATTGCCCAGCAGGAAGGCCGCGTCGTCGGCCGAACCGGACTTGACCGCGCGCTGGGGCTGGTCCGTTGCCGCCGCGGCCGCCGTCGCGTCGCTGCCGAAGCCGCCCAGGATGACGTTGAAGAACGAGCGGTTCATCGCCTTGCACATGATGTACGAGAGGATGGCCCCGCTCGAGCCCACCAGGCTGCCGGCGATGATGAGCATGGGATTGTTGAGCGAGAAACCGATGCCCGCCGCCGCCCAGCCCGAGTAGCTGTTGAGCATGGACACGACCACGGGCATGTCGGCGCCGCCGATGGGGATGATGATGAGCACGCCCAGCACGAAGGCGATGGCGAGCATGATGAGGAAAGGCGTCCAGTCGCCGATGATCACGAAGCAGATGCCCGAGGCGATCATGGTCAGGCCCAGCACGAGGTTGAGCAGGTGCTGGCCCGAGAAGATGAGCGGCGCGCCGCGGAAGATGCGCAGCTTGGACTTGCCCCGCAGCTTGCCGTAGGCGATGACGCTGCCCGAGAAGGTGATGGCGCCGACGAAGGCGCCGATGAACAGCTCGACGCGGTTGCCCGTGGGAATGGGCTGGCCCTGCGCGACGATATTGAAGGCGGCCGGTTCGGCCACCGCGGCAATGGCGATGAACACCGCCGCCAGGCCGATCATCGAGTGCATGAAGGCGACCATCTCGGGCATCTGGGTCATGGGCACGAGGCGCGCGATGGTGGTGCCGATCGCCCCGCCCACGACCAGGCCCAGCAGCACCCAGCCCAGGCCCGCGCCCGCGGTCTCGGGGTGCAGCTTGGCGATGAGCGCCACCGTGGTGAGCGCGGCGATGGCCATGCCCGACATGCCGAAGGCATTTCCCAGGCGCGAGGTGGCCGGGTGGGACAGCCCCTTCAACGCCTGGATGAAGCAGACCGAGGCGACGAGGTAGAGCAGTACGACGAGATTCAAGCTGATGGTCATTTTGGGATTTCCGGCTTACTTTTTGTCGGCACCCGTGGCCGCCGCGGCCGGAGCCACCTTGGGCTCCTTCTTGCGGAACATCTCGAGCATGCGCCGCGTGACGAGAAAGCCGCCGAAGACATTGACCGCCGCCAGCGCGACGGCCAGCACGCCCATCGTCCGGCCCAGGGTCGTCTCGGTGAGGGCCGCCGCCAGCATGGCGCCCACGATGATGATGGCCGAGATGGCATTGGTCACCGACATGAGCGGCGTGTGCAGCGCGGGCGTGACGTTCCAGACGACGTGGTAGCCGACGTAGATGGCCAGCACGAAGATGATCAGGTTGATGACCGTGTGATTGACTATTTCCATGGTTTTCCTCCCCGCTACTTGCGCAGGATTTCCCCGCCGTGGCACACCAGGCAGGCGACGACGATGTCGTCATCCTTGTTGATCGAGAACTTGCCGTCCTTGTCGACCACGAGCTTGAGGAAGTCGATGAGGTTGCGTGCGTACAGGGCCGAGCTGTCGGCCGCCACCAGGGCCGGGATATTGGGCTGGCCGATGATCTGGACGTTGTGGTGCACGGCCGTCCTGCCCGGCTCGGTGAGCGCGCAGTTGCCGCCCTGCTCCGCGGCCATGTCGACGATCACCGATCCGGGTTTCATCGAGGCCACCATTTCCGCCGTGACCAGGACAGGCGCCTTGCGGCCCGGTATCAGGGCCGTCGTGACGACGATATCGGCCTGGGCGATGCGCTTGGCCACCTCGGCCTTCTGGCGCTCCAGCCAGCTGGCGGGCATGGGTTTGGCATAGCCGCCCACGCCCTTGGCG
>Ga0181519_10001413_pt1 | contig 21178 bp, 23 predicted proteins | sample PEATcosm2014_Bin_26_FD_121102 | JGI IMG/M metagenome (GOLD analysis project Ga0181519, IMG submission 121102) | Peatland microbial communities from MTU Mesocosm Facility, Houghton, MI, USA - PEATcosm2014_Bin02_10_metaG | ecosystem: Environmental > Terrestrial > Soil > Wetlands > Peat | place...
AAGAGCCCCGCCGGCGCGCACCAGTGGAAGCCCAAGGGGGGCGCAGGAGAAGGCGCCATTCCGGATGCGGCCGACCCGTCCAAGCGGCACGCCCCGGCCATGCTGACCACGGACCTCTCGCTGCGGTTCGACCCGGCCTACGAAAGGATCTCGCGGCGCTTCTTCGAGCACCCCGATCAGTTCGCCGACGCGTTCGCGCGCGCCTGGTTCAAGCTGACCCACCGCGATATGGGTCCGATCGTCCGCTATCTCGGCCCGCTCGTGCCGAAGGAGACGCTGATCTGGCAGGACCCGGTTCCCGCCGTCGATCATCCGCTGATCGGCGAGGCGGAGATCGAGGCGCTGAAGGCGAAAATCCTCGCCTCTGGCCTCACGGTGTCGCAGCTGGTCGCGACGGCCTGGGCGTCGGCGTCGACCTTCCGCGGCTCCGACAAGCGCGGCGGCGCCAATGGCGCCCGCATTCGCCTCGCGCCGCAAAAGGATTGGGACGTCAACCAGCCGGCCGAACTGGCGAAAGTGCTGGCGAAGCTCGAAACGATCCAAAAGGAATTCAACGCTTCGCAGTCGGGCGGCAAGACGGTTTCGCTCGCCGACCTGATCGTCCTTGCCGGCGGCGCGGCGATCGAGAAGGCGGCCAAGGACGCCGGGCTTGCCGTAACGGTCCCCTTCACGCCCGGGCGCGCGGACGCGTCGCAGGCTGAGACCGACGCCCATTCGTTCGCGCCGCTCGAACCGACCGCCGACGGGTTCCGCAATTATTTCCGCGGCAAACAGAGGCTTTCGGCCGAGGAGCTGCTGATCGATCGGGCGCAGCTGCTGAGGCTGACGGCGCCGGAATTGACGGTCCTCGTCGGCGGTCTGCGCGTGCTCGGCGCGAACGTCGGCAAGGCTGCGCACGGCGTCTTCACCAAGCGGCCGGAAACGCTGACGAACGACTTCTTCGTCAACCTGCTCGACGCGAGCACGCAGTGGGCGCCGGTCGCCGACGCGGAAGGCGTGTTCGAGGGGCGCGACCGCAAGACCAACGCGGTCAAGTGGACCGCGACCCGCGTCGACCTGATCTTCGGCTCGCATTCGCAACTGCGGGCGCTCGCCGAAGTCTACGCCAGCGCCGACGCGAAGGAGAAGTTTCTCAAGGACTTCGTCGCAGCGTGGACCAAGGTGATGAACGCCGATCGCTTCGACCTCGCCTGACCTTCGGCGCAACCGGCTTCGCGCGGCGCGCAAACCCCGCGAAGCCCTGAACGACCTTCAGCGCAGGGCGGCGTTTCAAATGGTTGGAAACGCCGCCCTGATGCTCGCCCTCGCGACCCAGGCCTCGCTGGCGTGTCCGCGTCGGCGGCCGGACGATCACCCGCCCACGCGCGCATTGTGACAATTTATCAATGCGCCGCGACGTTCCTCGGGCTTGATGTCGCCGCAAATCCCGGTCAAGTTCACGGCGTCGTGAATTCGCGGGGCGGTTGCGTGGATCGTCGGGATTATCTGCGGCGGGCGCTGCTGCTCCTGCTCGCGCTAGCGTTTCTGTTCGAGACCTGGATCTGGGATCGGATGGTCGCGGCGGCGCAGCGCCTTGCGACGCTGATCAACTGGGCCGCGATCCGAGCCGCCCTGAGGCGCGTCATCGACCGACTGCCCGTCTGGGTCGCCTTGCTACTGTTCGGCGTGCCGTTCGTTGTCGCCGAGGGCGGCGCCTTCCTTTGCGTGCTGTTTGCGGCGATGGGGCATGTGGTCGCCGGCGCGGTCGGCTACACCGCGATCAAGATTATCGGCTTCGGCCTGTTGGCGCCGATCTTCGACCTGACCAAACCGAAGTTGATGACCCTGCCGTGGTTCGCCGTCGTTTATGACAAGGCGCTCGTCTTCCACCATTTCGCCCTCGGGTTGATTGCGCCGTACCGCGCCGCCGCGAGGAAGCTGGCCGGCGAACTCTTGGCCCGCGTCCGTGCGCTGTGGACGCGCCGGAGCGAAGGGGCCAACGAAGAGGCGCGCTGACCGGCGCGCGTGGCGCCGCCGCCGGTTCTGCCCTATAGGGTTCGGCTGAACGAAGATCGGGCGCGCCCCGCCTGACCGCGCCGCCACTCCGCAACCCGGGCTCAGCCTTGACGCTCCACCTGCCGCACGGCCAGTCGTTGACGCTCGGCGGGCCAACGTTGGTCATGGGCGTCGTCAACGTGACGCCGGATTCGTTCTCCGACGGCGGTCGCTTCGCCGACATCGAAGCGGCGGTCTTCCACGGTGTGCGCCTCGTCGACGAGGGCGCGGCGATCCTTGACGTCGGCGGCGAATCGACGCGACCGACCGCCGAGCCGGTTCCCGCCGACATCGAGAAGGCGCGCGTCCTGCCGGTCGTCGCCGCGCTCGCGGCCAGCGTCGCCACGCCGATCTCGATCGACACCTACAAGGCGAGCGTCGCCGCGGCGGCGATCGAATCCGGCGCTTCGATCGTCAACGACGTCTGGGGGTTCCAGCGCGACGCTGACATGGCGCGGGTGATCGCGGCGACCGGCGCGGCGGCGGTGTTGATGCACAATCGCGCCGCCATCGATCCCGCGGTCGACATCGTCGCCGACATGCTCGCGTTCCTGTCGCGTTCGATCGACATCGCGCTCGCCGCCGGCGTCGCCGAAGACAAATTGTGGGTCGATCCCGGCTTCGGCTTCGGCAAGACGCCGGAGCAGAATCTCACTGCGGTGCGCAGACTCGGCGCGCTGAAGGCGCTCGGCCGCCCGGTGCTGCTCGGCGTGTCGCGCAAATCGACGATCGGTCGCGTGACCGGTCAGACGGTCGCCGCCGATCGCCTCGCCGGCTCGATCGCCGCCGGGCTCGCCGGCGTCGCCGCCGGCGCAGACGTCCTCAGGGCCCACGACGTCGCGCCGCATGTCCAGGCGCTGAAAATGTGGCGGGCGATCGAGGAAGGCCGACCATGAGCGGAACGAACGTGGGCGCGATCCAGCGCGGCAGAATCTTCGTCGATCGCCTGAGGTTGCACGCCTTCCACGGCCATTTCGCCCACGAGCGCAAATACGGACAGATGTTCGAGATCGATCTCGAGCTCGTCGTCGATCTGGTCGAGGCGGCTGCGGGCGACGATCTCAAGGCGACGGTCGACTACGGCAAGGTGACGGCGATCACGCGACAGGCCTTCTGCGGCGCGCCGCGCACGCTGGTCGAGGCGGCGGCGCTCGACGTCGCGCAGGCCCTGCTCGAGGCGTTCGCGCGCATCGAATCGGTCAGGGTGCGGGTCGCCAAGGTCGCGCCGCCGATCGCCGAGCAGCTCAAGGCGGTCGGGGTCGAGATCGAGGTCGCGCGTGAGCGCTGAGGCGGGCGTCGTCGCCGCGCTGGGACTGGGCGGCAATGTCGGCGACGTCGCCGCCGCCTTTGTCGAAGCGTTGGCGCGGCTCGGCTCGGCGCAAGGCGTGAGGCTCGGCGCGCTGTCCTCGGTCTATCGCACGCCGCCGTGGGGCAAGCTCGATCAGCCGGATTTCCTCAACATGGCGGCGCTGGTCGAGACGACGCTGCCGGCGGGCGCGCTGCTGGCGCTGTGTCTCGACGTCGAGCGCGGCCTCGGCCGCGAACGGCGCGAGCGCTGGGGGCCGCGGCTGATCGACATCGACGTCCTGACCTACGGCGAGGCGAAGATCGACGAGCCGAACCTCAAGGCGCCGCATCCGCGCCTGACGGAGCGCGCCTTCGCCCTGGCGCCGTTGGCCGAGATCGCGCCGAACCTGATGGTCGGCGGCAGGACGGTCGCGGACTGGCTGACGCGCGTCGATCGCGCCGGGATCGAGATCGATGTGGCGACGAGCGCGAAGCTCGCCGCCGAACGCGCCGCCCGCGGCGCGCATCGGCGCGCTTCGTCGCAACGGCCGCCAACTCCCGCGAACGGAGCGTCTTGACCACAAGCTCAAGACGATGATTGGATGATCGCGCCCGCGGCGGCGCCGACGCACTGTCCGCGGGGCGACAAAGGGGGGACGACGACATGAGACCAATTTCGGCAGTTGTTCTGTGCGCCGCTCTGCTTCTTCCGGGAGTGGCCAACGCCGGTTGGGGCGCGATCGCTTACAATCCGGTCACCGGGACCTCCACCGAAGTTCACGGCCAAGCGAAACTGTCGACCGCGTTGAACGGCGCGCTCAACGCCTGCGGCAGCGGCTGTCTGCTGGTGACCTGGGAGCACAACACCTGCATCGCCTTCGCCACCGATGGCCGCGGCGGGTGGGGCGACGCGTTCAACTACCCGAACTACCAGGCCGCCACTTCTTCCGCCGTTTCGACCTGCGGCGCCGGCTGCTCGTGGCGGGTTTGGGCCTGCGACTGAACGGCGGGCGCTCGAACTTTTGCGTGAACCAAGCTCGGCGGTCCGCCGCGATTCGTCGGCCGTCGGGCGTCGTTTGACCGCGCCCATTGACACGCGCCTCCCTTCGTCTCAGATTCAGCCGTCAACTCGAGGGGCGCCCCAAGCGGGGCTGAGACGGCGTGGAACGCCGAACCCTTTGAACCTGATCCGGGTCATGCCGGCGAAGGGACGAGGCACGCCGAACCTCTTGGCCGCCCCGCCCATCGCCGCCGATCCGGGGCGAAATGCGGAGGTAAGGCCATGAACGAACGCCCCAAGATCAAAGCGCCGGCGGCGCCCGAGAGCGTCACCACGGGGCCGATCGGCGGCTCGCACAAGGTCTACGCGTCGCCCAAGGGCCATGCCGACATCCGCGTGCCGTTCCGCGAAATTGCCCTCTCGGACGCGAATGAGCCGCCGGTGCGCGTCTACGACGCCTCCGGCCCCTACAGCGAGAGTGACGCGCGCGTCGACCTCGCCGCCGGCCTGGCGCCGGTGCGCGAAGCCTGGATTTCTGCGCGCGGCTATGCGGCGATTCCCGGCCGTGCGATCAAGCCGGAGGACAACGGCTCGGTCTCGAGCGAGCGGCTCGCGCCTCACTGCCCGGCCAAGCGGACCTTACGCGCCGGCGGGCCCGGCCAGCTCGTCACCCAGTACGAATTCGCCCGCGCCGGAATCGTCACCGAAGAAATGGTCTACGTCGCCCACCGCGAGAACCTCGCGCGCGAGGCGGCGGTCGCCGGCGCTGCGGAACGGCTCGCCGACGGCGAAAGCTTCGGCGCGGCGATTCCCGAATTCGTCACCCCGGAATTTGTCCGCGACGAGGTCGCGCGCGGCCGGGCGATCATTCCCGCCAACATCAATCACGTCGAACTCGAGCCGATGGCGATCGGCCGTAACTTTCTGGTCAAGGTCAACGCCAACATCGGCAACAGCGCCGTCAGCTCCGGCGTCGCCGAGGAAGTCGAGAAGATGGTGTGGGCGATCCGCTGGGGCGCCGACACGGTGATGGACCTCTCGACCGGACGCAACATCCATAACATCCGCTCCTGGATCGTGCGCAACTCTCCCGTGCCGATCGGCACCGTGCCGATCTACCAGGCGTTGGAGAAGGTCGACGGCGACCCGCTCAAGCTCGATTGGGAAGTGTTCAAGGACACGTTGATCGAGCAGGCGGAGCAGGGCGTCGACTATTTCACCATCCACGCCGGCGTGCGGCTCGCCTATGTCCCGCTGACCGCCAAGCGCGTCACCGGCATCGTCTCGCGCGGCGGCTCGATCATGGCGCGCTGGTGCCTCGCCGGCCACCGCGAGAGCTTCCTCTACGAGCGTTTCGGCGACATTTGCGACATCATGCGCAAGTACGACGTCTCGTTCTCGCTCGGCGACGGCTTGCGGCCGGGCTCGAACGCCGACGCCAACGACGCGGCGCAATTCGCCGAGCTGGAGACGCTCGGCGAGCTGACCAAAGTCGCCTGGGACAAGGGCTGCCAGGTGATGATCGAAGGCCCCGGCCACGTGCCGATGCACAAGATCAAGGCCAACATGGACAAGCAGCTCGCCGTTTGCGGCGAGGCGCCGTTCTACACCCTCGGTCCGCTGACGACCGACATCGCGCCGGGCTACGACCACATCACGTCGGGCATCGGCGCGGCGATGATCGGCTGGTTCGGCACCGCGATGCTCTGCTACGTCACGCCGAAGGAGCACCTCGGTCTGCCCGATCGCGACGACGTCAAGACCGGCGTCGTCACCTATCGCATCGCCGCCCACGCCGCCGATCTCGCCAAGGGCCATCCGGCGGCGCGCGTCCGCGACGACGCGGTCAGCCGCGCGCGCTTCGACTTCCGCTGGGAGGACCAGTTCAACCTGTCGCTCGATCCCGACACGGCGCGGAAGTTCCACGACGAGACTTTGCCCAAGGACAGCCACAAGGTCGCGCATTTCTGCTCGATGTGCGGGCCGAAGTTCTGCTCGATGAAGATCACCCAGGACCTGCGCAAAGAGGCGGAGGCCATGTCCGGCATGGAGGCGAAGTCGCGCGAGTTCCTCGAGCACGGCGGCAAGCTCTACGTCGACGCGGCGGAGTAGGGGGCGGCGGTGAGGCTCGTCGTCAACGGCGTCGAGCAAGAGATCGCCGCCGAGACGTTGGCGACGGCGCTTCTTCGGCTCGACTACGGCGAAGCGAAGGTCGCGACCGCGCTCAACGGCGAGTTCGTGCCGGCGCGAAAGCGCGGCGAGACCGCCCTGCGCGACGGCGACCGGGTCGAGATCGTTGCGCCGCGCCAGGGCGGGTGATGTCCGTTATTGCGAGAGACCCCCGGATCAAGTTCGGGGGGAAGCCATCCAGAGTTCATAGGGCTGCGACCCGTCGTCCCCTGGATCGCTTCGTTGTTCCGCTTCTCGCGACGACGAACGCGGTATGGCGATGAGGGAGAAACGAATTTGAAGCCGTTGAAACTCTATGGCGTCGAACTGAAGTCGCGGCTCCTGCTCGGGACGTCGAAGTATCCTTCCCTCGACGCGATGGCGAAGTCGGCGCAGGCCGCCGGCGCACAGATCGTCACGGTCTCGGTCCGGCGGGAGTCGGCGCAGTTCCGCGAGGGCCAGGAATTCTGGCGCATCATCCGCGAACTCGGCGTGCGCGTGCTGCCCAACACCGCCGGCTGCTACACGATCAAGGAGGCGGTGACGACGGCGCAGATGGCGCGCGAGATTTTCGACACCGCCTGGATCAAGCTCGAAGTGATCGGCGACAAGAACACGCTCGCGCCCGATGTGTTCGGCACGGTCGAGGCGGCGCGCATCCTCAGCGACGATGGTTTCGCGGTCTTCCCCTATACGACCGAGGATCTGATCGTCTGCGACCGCCTGCTCGAGGCCGGCTGCAAGGTGCTGATGCCGTGGGGCGCGCCGATCGGTTCGGGCAAGGGGCTCAACAATCCGTTCGGCCTGCGCGTCTTGCGGGCGCGCCATCCCGACGTTCCGCTGATCGTCGACGCCGGCGTCGGCCTGCCGTCGCACGCCGCCGCGGCGATGGAGCTCGGCTACGACGCGGTGCTGCTCAACACCGCCGTCGGCACGGCCGGCGATCCGGTCGCGATGGCGATGGCGTTCCGCCAGGCGATTGAAGCGGGCGTCGCCGCGCGCAGAGCCGGCCCGATGCAGCCGAAGGACTTCGCCGAACCGTCGACCCCTGTGGCCGGCATGGCGGCGTTGGCGTGAGGCTCATGACCCTCGATCGCTTCTATCCGATCGTCGATTCCGCCGACTGGGTGCGCCGGCTGGTCGGCGCCGGCGCGCGGCTGATCCAGTTGCGCGTCAAGGACAAGGACGAGACGGCGGTCGTCGCCGAGGCGCGCGCGGCGCTCGCGGTCTGCCACGCGGCGGGCGCGACGCTGGTCGTCAATGACCATTGGCGCGTCGCGATCGAGGTCGGCGCGCCATGGGTCCATCTCGGTCAGGGCGATCTCGACCAAGGCGCTGACGTCGGCGCGATCCGCCGCGCCGGGCTCAGGCTCGGAGTCAGCACGCACGACGACGCCGAACTGGCGCGGGCGTTGGCGCTGGAGCCCGATTACGTCGCTTTGGGCCCGATCTATCCGACCGTGCTCAAGGCGATGGCCTTCGCGCCGCAGGGCCTCGCGCGCCTCGGCGAATGGAAGCGGCGCGTCGGCGCGCTACCGCTGGTCGCCATCGGCGGGCTCAACGTTGAGCGCGGCAAGGCGTGCCTCGCCGCCGGCGCCGACGTCGTCTCGGTCGTCACCGACATCACCCTCAATCCCGATCCAGCGGCGCGCGCCCGCGAATGGATCGCCGCGACGCGCGCGCCATGACCGCGCGCAGGCCGATCGCGCTGACGATCGCCGGTTCGGATTCGGGCGGCGGGGCGGGGATCCAGGCCGATCTCAAGACCTTCGCCGCGATCGGCGTCCACGGCGCCAGCGCGGTGACGGCGCTCACCGTCCAGAACACGCGCGGCGTCCGTGCGATCCACGTCGCGCCGCCGGCGATCGTTCGCGCCCAGATCGACGCCGTGCTGGAAGACTTCGACGTTGCGGCGATCAAGATCGGCATGCTGGGAAGCGCGGAAGTCGTCGAGGCGGCGGCGTTCTCCCTTCTCCCCTTGCGGGAGAAGGTGTCGCGCGCAAGCGCAACGGATGAGGGGTCGGCGCCGTCAAGCGCCTTGCGGCGCGACCCCTCATCCGGCCAGGCTTCGCCCGGCCAGGTTCCCCCGCAAGGGGGGAAGGGGCGGGCGACATTCGTCGTCTACGACCCCGTGTTGGTCGCCTCGTCCGGCGATGCCCTCGCTGGCGCTGGGTTCGTCGCGGCGGTGAGGGCGCGGCTGCTGCCGCTCATCGACTGCCTGACGCCCAATCTGGCCGAGGCGGCGGCGCTGCTTGGCGAGGAGATCGCCGCAGACGAGGAGACGATGGCCGCGCAGGGGCGCGCGCTGCTGGCGCTGGGGCCGCGCGCCGTCCTGATGAAGGGCGGCCATCTCGCCGGCGACGAAGCGGTCGACCTCTTCGTCACAACCGAAGGCGTGCGCCGCTTCGCCGCGCCGCGGATCGTTTCACAAAACCTGCACGGCACTGGCTGCACGCTGTCGAGCGCGATCGCCGCCCATATCACGCTCGGCGCCGACCTTGCCGAAGCGGTCGCGGCGGCGAAAGCCTTCGTGCGCGCGGCGATCGAACGCGGCCGCGACGTGAAGCTCGGCGAAGGTCCCGGCCCGCTGATCTCAATTCCGCTCGACTCAGGCAGCGACTAACCGCGGTGGACAGCGCCGCGCGCGGCGGTGCGCCGGCGCCGGCGGCCTGCTAGGCTTCGCCGATGAACCAGGCGACCACAGCGGCGCCGCCCGCGACGGGCCAGGCGACGGGCGATTCAGCGCGCCCGCCCGAACTCGCGCGCGCCTCGCCGATGATGGCGCAATACCTCGGCATCAAGGCCGCCTATCCCGACTGCCTGCTGTTCTATCGGATGGGCGACTTCTATGAACTGTTCTTCGGCGACGCCGAGATCGCCAGCCGCGCGCTCGGCATCGTGCTGACCAAACGCGGCAAGCACGAGGGCGAAGACATCCCCATGTGCGGCGTGCCGATCGAGCGCGCCGACGACTATCTGCATCGCCTGATCGCCAAGGGCCATCGGGTCGCGGTCTGCGAGCAGCTCGAGGACCCGGCCGAAGCGAAGAAGCGCGGCGGCAAGTCGGTGGTGCGGCGCGACGTCGTCCGCCTCGTGACGCCGGGAACGATCACCGAGGAGCGGCTGCTCGAGCCCGGCCGCGCCAATATGCTGCTGGCGGTGCAGCGCGGTCGGCCCGGCGAGGGACGCGTCGTCTTCGGCCTCGCGGCGCTCGACATCTCGACCGGCGCCTTCAGTCTCGGCGAAGTCGACGAGGCGGGTCTCGGGCCGGAGATCGCGCGGATCGAGCCGAGCGAGATCGTCGCGCCGCAGGCCCTGTTCGACGATCCCGCTTTCGCGCGGCTCGTCAGCGAGACGGGCGTGGCGTCGACGCCGCTGGCGCGCGAGGCGCTCGACGCCGCCTCGGCCGCGCGGCTGGTCGAGGACTTCTATGGCGTCGACACCTTGGAGGGGTTCGGCGCGTTCAGCCGCGCCGAGGTTGCCGCCGCGGCGCTGGCGCTCGGCTATCTCAAGCGCACCCAGATCGACGCGCTGCCGCGGCTCGAACGCCCGGTGCGGCGCGCGCGCGGCGCGGGGCTCGAGATCGACGCGGCGACGCGCGCCAATCTCGAACTGACCCGGACGCTGGCCGGCGAGCGCGCCGGCTCGCTGATCGCGACCATCGACCTGACGGCGACGCCGGCCGGGGCGCGGCTGATCGCCGAGCGGCTGGCGAGCCCGTTGACCGACCCGCTTGCGATCGACGAACGGCTCGACGCCGTCGCCTACCTCGTCGACGCCCCGCCGCTGCGCGACGCGCTGCGCAAGGCGCTCGCGGCGACGCCGGACTTCTTGCGGTCCCTGGCGAGGCTGGCGGTCGATCGCGGCGGCCCACGCGATCTCGCCGCGCTGCGCGACGGCCTCGACGCCGGCGCGCGCATCGGCGCGACGTTGAGGCGGACGCAAGACTTGCCGACGGCGCTGGCGCGCTGTCGCGACCGGCTCGCCGCCGACGAGGGCGCGCTGGCGCGCGACCTCGCCGAGACGCTCGCCGACGAGCTGCCGCTGATGAAGCGCGACGGCGGCTTCGTGCGCGCCGGCGCGCTTCCCCCGCTCGACGAGGCGCGAGCTTTACGCGACCAAAGCCGGCGCGTCGTCGCCGAGCTGCAGGCGCGCTACGCCGAAGAGACGGGAACGCGCCAGCTCAAGATCAAGCACAACAACTTCCTCGGCTATTACATCGAGACGCCGCAGGCGCAGGGCGAGGCGCTGCTGAAGTCGCCTTTGAGCGCGACCTTCATTCATCGCCAGACCATGGCCGGCGCGATGCGCTTCACCACCAACGCGCTGATCGACCTCGAAGCGCGCATCGCCTCGGCGGCCGACCGCGCGTTGGCGCTCGAGCTCGACGCGTTCGAGCGGCTGCGCGGGCAAGCGCTGGCCGAGAGCGAGGCGTTGCGCGGCGTCGGCGCGGCGCTGGCCGAGATCGACGTCGCCGCCGCGCTCGCCGAGCTCGCGGTCAAGCGCTCCTGGTCGCGGCCGCGGGTCGACGACTCGCTCGCCTTCGAAATCGAGGATGGCCGCCATCCGGTGGTCGAGGCGGCGCTCGCGGCGCGCGGCGAACCGTTCGTCGCCAATGATTGCGACCTGTCGGGAGCGCTCGACGACGGCGGCCGGCTGGCGCTGGTCACCGGCCCCAACATGGCGGGCAAGTCGACGTTTCTGCGCCAGAACGCGCTGATTGCGGTGCTGGCGCAGATGGGCGCCTTCGTGCCGGCCAAGCGCGCCCACATCGGCGTGGTCGACCGGCTGTTCTCGCGCGTCGGCGCCGCCGACGACCTGGCGCGCGGCCGCTCGACCTTCATGGTCGAAATGGTCGAGACGGCGGCGATCCTCAACCAGGCGACGCGGCGCTCGCTGGTGATCCTCGACGAGATCGGCCGTGGCACGGCGACCTTCGACGGTCTGTCGATCGCCTTCGCCTGCGTCGAGCATCTGAACGCGGTCAACCGCTCGCGCGCTTTGTTCGCCACCCACTTCCACGAGCTGACCCAGCTCGCCCTGACGCTGCCGCGGCTGTTCAACCTGACGATGCGGGTGAGCGAGTGGAAGGGGGCGCTGGTCTTTCTGCACGAAGTCGTTCCCGGCGCCGCCGATCGTTCCTACGGCATCCAGGTCGCCAAGCTCGCCGGACTTCCGGCCGCGGTCATCAAGCGCGCGCGCGCCGTGTTGACGGAGCTCGAGGCGACAAGGCACGCCGGCGCCGCGCTTTCCAGCCTCGACGCGCTGCCGCTGTTTTCGTACGAGCCGCCGCCGCCGCCGGGGCCTGACCGTCTGCGCGAGGCGCTGGCCAAGCTCGACCCGGACGCGTTGACGCCGCGCGAAGCGCAGGCGACGCTGTACGAACTCAAGCGGCTGTCGCAGGAAGAGACGTCATGATCGCAGAGAAGATCCTGTTGGCGACGGCGCTCGCCGCCTACCTCTACGTCGTTGCGCCGGGGCCGGCCTTCCTCGCTTTGTTCAGCCTCGCCGCCGCCAAGGGGCGGCGCTCCGGCGCGTGGTTCGTCTGCGGCCATCTGGTCGGCGACGTCACCTGGGGCGGGCTCGCGGTGGCGGCGATCCTCGGCGCCAACCGGCTTGGGCCGACCCTGTTCGAGATCCTCGGCGCCGGTTGCGGGCTCTATCTCATCTATCTCGGCGCGCGGGCGGCGATGACGCGCAAGGACGCGCCGCCGCGCACGATCGGCGCGCGCCGGCCGTTGGCGACCGGCCTGGCGTTCGGCCTCACCAATCCCAAGTCCTATCCGGTGGCGCTGGCGATGTTTTCGGCGATCGTCGCCCCCTATGTCGGCGAAATTCGCCTCAGCGACGCGCCGCAACTGCTACTGGCGGCGCTCGCCGGTTTCCTCGCCGCCGACGCGACGCTGATCTTCGCCGCCGGTCTCCCCGCGGTGCGCCGCTTCTTCCTGGCGCACGGCGTCGTGGTGACGCGGGTCGTCGGCCTGTTGTTCATCGCTTTCGGCGCCAAGTCGCTGTTCGACGCCGCCGACGGGGCGGCGCGGCGGACGGCGTGACGGGGCGCCATTTTCCGGCGCGACGTCATCTTTTCAATCCTTTGCGGGGAAATTTTCCGCCACGTCGATCGGCGCGGGCAGGGCGAGCGCGGGCGCCGAAGCGGCGAGCGCCCGCGTCGCGGCGGCGGCCGGCTGGGTCGCGGCCGCGCGGAAGCCGTGGCAGCGGTCGAGTGCGCCGACGATGCGCAGCACGCGGTCGAGCGCCTGCATGTTTCCCGCCATCATTGCCGCATACGCGATCATCATCGCGTCGCTGAGGCGGCCGATCTACAACTGAACGAAACCCGCCGGCGGATCGATCTCGCGCCGCGCCAGCATCTCCTGGACGCATTCGCGCGCGCGTCTGACCGAAAGCCCCTCCTGTAAGGCGATTTCGGCGATCGGCACGCCCGACTTGAGCAGGTTGAACAGCCGGACGTTGCGCTCTGCTTTCGTTTTCTGCGCCGCGAGGCGACGGCGGCGGGAGCGATCGAGCTTGGCGCGTTTCGGTTTGGATTCGGTTTCGGCGGATGTCTCGGACAAAGGGCGGCTCCAAGAGCGGAGGGGCGGCATAGTCCAAGATTAGCATGAATTCTGTTTTTCAGAAATTAAATGTCGCCTATTATTGAAATATCGAGAGAATGTGCTCGGCGTCTGGTCTCAGTCGGCGGCGGAGTTTCACGGCGCCATCGACGGCTTTCCGCAGACAGTCGCCATTCGGCTCGTGGTCGAAATCAAAGGCTTGGCGCGCGATCAACCCGGGACTCGAACCAAGTCGGACCTTCCGCCAGTGGCGCCCAAATGACGGGAGTTCGCCGAGGGCGGAACGGCGGCTTCGAGCTTTTGAAACGCCCAAGCGGACATTCGCTGCTGGATCGCGTCGTGGCAGTTCTCAACCCTAGATGATTGTCGCGATCACAACGGCGCGAGCTTCGCATCGGCGGGCGTTGTCAGCCGTTGGCCGCTACGGGCATTTGGGACCTGGCCCCGTTCGGGATCATGGCGACGAGCGATCATCGGCATCCGCCCATGAATCCGCGCCGGCAATTCCCAATGGCTTGCGAGGCGAGTCCATTCGTCGGCCTGACTGCCTTTCATCCTCGCCCTCCAAACGCAACCTTCCGAGCGTTTGCGATAGGAGGCTATTCGGTCCTCATGCATGGCCCCGCTCTCCCTGCATTGGGCTCAGCGTGGCACGGGGCGGAGGGGGGACGCGATCGGCGGATAAGCCTCTCAGACCCTAAATATGACGCACAATCCGGGCCCAGCAATGCCGCGGAGCGGCGTGTCGCCGAATGCGATCTCGCACCATGGAAGATGCCCGCGTCCGACGTGGAATAAGCAGATTCCGATCCTTACGCACGAGCGCAGTTGCCGCTTTCGTGGCGCTACCGAGGGGGAGGGTGGTCATGCCCCGCAAGAAGCATGACCAGTCTCGGTTCGGGCGGTCGCCGAGTAGCCCGCAATGCGACCGCCCGTTTTTTTGTCGCGATCACGAGATCACGCGCGGCCCGATACGCCTCGCAACGCCAGCGCGAACGAGGGACCCGTTCCATGCAAATCTACGTCGCGCGGCTTAACGTCGAACACTTCCGACAACTAATCGCCGCGGAAACCGATCCCAAAAAGCTGGATCTCCTTCGTCGCCTCCTGGCTGAAGAGGAGGCGAAGCTAGCCCGGCTATTGGCGCGAGGCGCCACGCCGCCATGAAGCGGCTCGGAGGGCGACGCCGCCAGAATTTGAGCGCCTCAGTTCGAAAGTTGCCCAAACGGGCTCTTTTCACGCGCCCAAATGGCATAGATGCGGGCAATTTCGTTTCCCGCGATCGCATCGGTGAGCGGCCCCGTGCCGATGCCAAAAACGTCGCTACCCTCATCGATAAGATGGCAGGCCGTCTCGATCGCCGCTTCGGGGGACGGAGCCCTCACGATGCGGTCCGATCCGCCCTTCCGATACTGAACGTGCCATGTCATGGGCGGCCAGACTGATCGTTTCGCAGGAATTCACAACCGAGGGATTCTACTCACACTGTCGACAGTTCTCGCCCGTTCAATTCGCCGCGACGGAGCGCTCCGCGATTTTCGAGCTTTTCCGACAAATCCTGGACGGTGGTAAAATATCCACATGGATCCGTTCTTAGTGCGCGGGATCGTCTCGAACCTGTGCTTCGCGCTCATCCTCATCGCCTGCCTCTTTCTGCCGGCAGGCGCCTGGAACTATTGGCAGGGATGGGTGTTCCTCGCCGCGTTCGAGCTATGCGCGCAGGCATTCGGCGTCTACTTTCTCGTCAACGACCGGAAGGTGATCGAACGGCGGGTACGGGTCGGTCCGATGGCTGAACGGGAGCCGTCGCAGAAGATAATCTCGGCATTGATCATCGCGAGCTTCGTCGCGGCGTTGATCGTCTCCGCATTTGATTATCGCTTCGGCTGGTCGCCGGTCGCGCCGGCAGTCTCCATCCTGGGCGATGCTCTTGTCGCGTTCTCATTCCTGATTTTTTTCTTTGTGCTGAAGGCCAACCCCTATGCGGCGTCGACCATACAGGTCGAAGAAGGACAGCCCGTTATATCGTTCGGTCCATATGCGCTCGTCCGGCATCCAATGTACTCCGGCGCTCTCATGCTGATCGTCGGTGTTCCGCTCGCGCTCGATTCGTGGCGGGGCCTTCTCCTGCTGGTCCCGTTCCTGCCGGTGCTCCTGTGGCGCCTCCTCGACGAGGAGCGGTTCCTTCGTAGGAATCTTCCCGGCTATGCCGCATACACGCAGCAGGTGCGCTATCGGCTAATTCCAGTGATATTCTAGAAAAGGCGCCCAAGAGAGATTTCGTCCGGCGGCGGCTTTCGACAATCGCCGCATTGGCTGGGACCGACGGCGATGGTCGCCAGGCGGATACGACGATCATTGCGGCGCTGAAGGCGGCTAAGCGTCACTCGGCCACGGATCAGAACGCCAATCGGCGCCGCAAGCCATTGCAGCGATCGGTGCGCGTGAGATCAGGATTTGGAGCTGATCACAGCGGTCGGAGCCTCAGCGGCAGCCGCTGCGCCGATATTTCTCGAGCCATGCAGATGACCTGCGATTGATCCATTCTTGCACTTCAAGTTCGGTATGGAAGTTGCCGAGTTGCCGTTGTTTTCCCTGAGAGAGCGTCACGCGCGCGCACCATCCCAGTCCTGCGTCCAACTCGATCGGTTCAAAATCCCCTCTTAGTCCGGTGTCGGGCGTCCTTTGCGCTTTAGCTTGCAACACGGAGCGCGACAGGCTGATTTGCGCCTGAGCGCTTTTGATCGCCGCGTCTGCTTCCAGCACTGCGTCGTTCGCGCCCGCGATTGCACTGACAATCCGATCGCTCAGCGCAGCGAATCTGTCGGTATTGACGTCAGAGATCTGCTGATAATTCATCTCAGCACCTCACAGCCTGAAGGCGGGAGCGCTGAATTGTCTCTCAGTCGCCGAATGCCTAAAGTAGATGTATTGCCGACGATAGGTTTACCCCTACACGAATTCAAATCATTAGCAATCCACAACTTTTGATAAACCAATCATGCACGTGACATTATTTTCACACGATGAAATTTCATTTCCCGTCATTGTGCGCGAAACTGTAAATCAAGGTTGAGTTCCGCCGTCAAAGGGCGCGCTAACACTCTGACGATAATGGCTTGTGGAGCCAGGATGCGGACCCGCTCACGCACTGCGCCTCGCGCTCACAGTCGCCGGACGGGCTCGCCGCCTGATGTCTGGCTTCGAGAACCGCCTTATCGGCCGGGGCCGGCCGCAATGGGCGCAGACCGGCGGAAGGCGAACGCCAATTCGTCACGGGAAGCGGACGGGCGGCTTCCTGACGCTGAGACGGTCTGGCAGGCGCTCGATGGACGTGGGAAAAGGGCGTCGCTCGACCCGCTGCGGACCTTCCTTGCGCCGAACGCGATCGTCTGAAGAGGGTCATGGCGGCCACGCATCCGTCGCCGCCGCCTATTCGCCGCCGCGCCGCATTCACGCGCTCCCCGACGGTCGAGCTGGGACGCAACGTCGCATCCACAAAGCTCTGGGGTTGCGCCTATTGATCGCTGTGCAGGCTTTCCCGAGGAGGAGGCCGTGACCGCGTTCGAGCCGCGAGCGGAGCCGTCGCGTTACGACGTGTTCGTCAGCTATTCGAGCCCGGACAAAGCGACGGCCGACGCTGTCTGCGCGGTGCTGGAGGCGGCGCGCATCCGCTGCTGGATCGCGCCGCGCGACATCACGCCGGGCGCGCCGTGGAGCGAGTCGATCGTCGAAGCGCTGCATCAATGCCGCGCACTGGTTTTGATTTTTTCCGGCCACGCCAACGATTCGCCGCAGATCCGCAACGAACTCGTTCAAGCCGCGCATCTCGGGCTGCCGATCCTGCCGTTTCGCATCGAGGCGACGACTCCGGCAAAGTCGCTGGCCCATTTCATCGACGGCGTTCATTGGCTCGACGCGCTGACGCCGCCGCTGGAGGCGCATATCGAAGCGCTGGTCGCGACGATGCGGCGGCTGTTGAGCGAACCGCGCGTTTCCGCGACGGGCGAACTCCATCCGCCGCCGCCGACGCGCGCGGCCGATCTGGCCGCGCCGCGCGCGCCTGGCGGCCCAGGCCTCTCCCGCCGCGCGGCGGTCGTCGGCGCCGCCGGCGCGCTGACGCTCGCGGCGGCCGGCGCCGCCCTCCGGTTCGCGACCGCCCCGCACCCGCCCGCGCTGCGCGTGGCGCTCGTCTCCAGCCAGCCGCGCGAGGAGGATCTCGCGAAAATCCGCGACGTTGCGGCGAGAGACCAGTTCAAGCTGCCCGAGTTTGTCTTCAAGCCGCTGGCCGGCGACGTCGACCCCACGGCGCTACGCTTCGTCGGGGCCTGGGCGAGCGAATCGGGCTATTTCGGCGTCGGTCGGCAGGTGATGCTGATTGTCACTTCGGCCGGGGCGGACGGTCAGGTCGAGGGATTCCTGCTGCATGGTCCGCCGGTTGGGGCGAATAGGGACGCGGCGATCCCCGCATTCACCGGGCCGTTCGCGAGCCGTGTCGTCGACGGCGTCTTCGAAATCAGGATTCAGGGCGCTGCGGTCTCCTATTCCGCACGCTTCGATCCGAATGGCGAGGCGCTGATGTTTTCGGCCCAGCGGCCCGAGCGTCGCGCGGCGACCGCCCTGTTGAAACCTTTGTGGCGCGCCGCGGCTTGATTTCGCGCCGCGTCGGCATTTGAAGGAGCGATTCATGTCGAGGGGGCTTTTTGCGGTCGCCGCGCTCGCGCTCGCCTTGCTGGCGACGCCGGCGCATGCGCAGGTCGTGGCGCTCGGGGCGAGCAATACGGACGGTTGGGGCGTCGGCCGCGCCGCCGCATTTCCCGCCCAACTCGAGCGGCGGCTGCGCGCCGACGGCTACGACGTGACGATGACGAACGCCGGCGTCAGCGGCGACGGCACTGGGCAGATGCTGGCGCGGCTCGATTCGGCGCTTCCGCCCGGAACCCGCGTCGTGCTGTTCGACGTCGGCGGAGGCCTGTTCAACAACTGGCGCCTCGGCGTCGAGCGCGGCGAGGGACCGCGGGACATAGCCGCGATCAAGACGAAACTCGCCGCCGAAGGCGTCAAGGTCATCGACGTCCACACCAATCTCGGCATGACGCCGGACCTGCTGCAGGCCGATCACCTGCATCTCACCCCGAGGGCCACGCCCGCCTCGCCGCGCGGCTGACGCCGATCGTCGAAAGTGCGCTTGGAAGCCGCTGAGCGGGCGTGTCAGGCCGCGCCTGCGGCCTGTCTTGCATAAGGCTAGGCACATTTGTGCCCGAACGGCGATCGTCTCGGCAGGCCTCTGATCACGTTGGATCGCGCGGGACCGACACGTGGCGGCGCGCCGCGCTCTGGACGTCGTCGGCTCGCGCGTCTCGCCACCCCTGCGCAAAAATGCCGCATCTTACAGGCGCGTTATGCTATTGCCGTTCAAGCGCGCGCACGCAAAAATTGCGGCGCGGAGCGGACACCCGCACTGTCCGCCCGCGGGAAGGCTCAGTGCTAGCAAGCGTCCCGAGCCCCGGCTGTCGCGCCGGGGCTTTTCATTTGTCGGGCGATGAAAACCTGACGCTTGATTCTCATGTCCGAGATGGTTGGGCTCGCTTCACGGCGGCCGAGCGCGTCCGTTGCCGCAGCGTCCGCTTCGGCGGCTTCGACCACGGCGTGTTCGCGCCGTTCCTGATCGTCGATCCCGAGGCGCAAATCCCGGCGCCTCGCGCCTACCACGCGCGCGAAGCAACGGCTTCCGCCGCCGATGGCCGTCGTCGGCGCCGCGGACGGGGCGGCGGGCGGGCACAGCGTCGGTGAAGCGATCGGCGGCAAGACAATCCCGGCCTTCCGCTTCGGCTAACGGCTGGGCGCGCCGGCCTGCGATCGCGCTCGGCCGCGGGCAAGGCCCACGAAGGCGACGAGCGCGTCGCCGAGGCGGCGGGCGACCGTCTCGATCGGCGCAAAGGCGATCGCGGCGAGGACGCAGGCCGCCACCGAGGCGAGCGAAACGGCCCAGACGGCGGCGAGCGACAGTGAACCGTCGGCGCCGGCCTCGGCGGTCAGCCAGGATCCGATCGACATCAGGACGGGAAACTGGATGAGGTAGAGCGGGAAAGAGATGCGTCCGAGCGCCCGCGACACGCCTCCAGAGAAAAAGGCGCATAACGTCGGCGACCCGTAAACGGCGAACATGAGGACGATGGCGATCGCCGTCTTGCCCTGCTCGCGGCCCAGCCAGAGCAGGGTTCCGTCCGTGGCGGCGAGGACGCCGATCACGGCCCAGGCGGCCCAAGCGAAGCGCTTGCCGATGGCGACGAACAGCCCTTGGGCGCGCCAATCGGCGAAGGCTAGACCGGCGAAGAAGCACGAGAGGTAATTCGCCGTCGATCCCGCCGGCGCGGCGAAGGCGACGACGAACAGCCCCAGCAATAGCGTTCGCGGCCGCGAGAAGCGGTTCCAGATCAGCAGCAAGGCGAACACCAAGAACGAGCCGAGCAACTCGATCGGCATCGTCCAGAGCATCGGGTTGACAGCGCGGCCGGCGTTGTCGCTGACGAAAACATCGAACAGCGAGTAGCGCAGCGTGTAGGAGAAGGTCAGAGGCTGCCGCCCCCAGTCGCCCATCCAGTGAGCGAAGTGGACGACGCGCGACGCCTGCGGGATGAAGACGAGCCCGAGTTGGTCGAGCGCGAATATAGCCAGGCAGGCGGCGAGGATCGGCGTCGCCAGGCGCGGGTAGCGCTTGATCGCCAACCGGACGGTCGCAGCGTCGCCCTTGCCGGCGAAAAACGCGGTGCTGAGCGCCTCGCCCGACAGGACGAAGAACATGCAGACGGCGAGGTGGCCGTCGAAGAAGAAGCCGCTCGCCGGGTTGCGGAACGCGGGGATCGCGGCGCTGAAGGTCTCCCAGTACACGTGATAGAAGACGACGCTGAGCGCGCACCAGCCGCGTACGCCGTCAAGCAGCTCGAGGCGGCCGGGCTGCGGACGGGGCATGGCGGCCGTTACAGCAGGGCCGACGGTCGGGGCGAGGGAGGGCATGCGGATTCTCGGGGCAGGGCGGCGCGGGCGGCGGATTACAGCTAAGGCGCCGCGTGTTAAGCTGCGATGAAGGCGGAACGCCGGGTGCGGCTTCGCGCCGGCAGGATCCGTTCGTGATGAACGGACCTTTGCCGGCGCGAGCGATCGCCATCCCCGGCGTCGAAGCGCGGCGCGGGGGGCACAAAAAGCGGTCCATATAAGTACATTGTGGTTTTGTGACGTCCTGCCGCACCTGCCTTCGGGCTGTCCCGGCAGACCTGCCGCGCCGCACAAATTTCTTGACAAAGTCCTTGCGTCGACCCGCCCAATCCGGCTAAACAGCGCCCCGGGGTCGGCGGCGCGATGCGACCCCCTATGAACATTTTTTGGCTTCCGCTTTGGTTCGGCGCGCTTTTTCGCAAGGAGCGTCGGGCGGAGCGGCGGATGGGCCGGCGGACTCGGGGGGCCTCCCTCGCGTCTCGTCCGGCCATGTCCTGTCCGAGACTGCCGGCGCGCGCGGCTCCTTTTTTCAAGGAGACGCCGCTTAATTCCCACCCGCGTCGCGGGAGACCTGGGGGCCTGCATAGACGGGGAAGACCGACTTTCCGTCCTGTGGCCGTTTTGGCTGGAGGGCGCCTGCGGTTCGAACCATCTGTCCGGCGGCGGGCGTCAAGCCCGGCTCCGGGGACAGGCGCAAGTCGTCGCGATCGGCCGTTCAGAACGGTCGGGCGCGGCATGTGCAAGAGGCGGGGTTCGCCCCGCCAACCGGAGAAGCACCGTGGATAGAGCGGAAAAGAAGGAGGCGGTCGCGACGCTTCACGAGGTCTTTGCGAAGACCTCGGTCGTCGTCGTCGCCCACTATTCCGGCCTAACCGTCGCCCAGATGCAGCGTCTGCGCAGGCAGATGCGTCAGGCTGGCGCGCACGTGCAGGTCGCCAAGAACCGTCTCGCACAGATTGCTCTCGAAGGCACGGACGTCGCCTCGATCGGCGCTCTTCTCAAGGGCCCGACCCTGATCGCTCATTCGAGCGACCCGGTGGCGGCGGCCAAAGCGGCCGTGGCTTTCGCCAAGGATCACGAGAAATTCGTGCTTCTGGGCGGCGCCATGGGCAAGACG
>Ga0181519_10001419_pt1 | contig 21144 bp, 19 predicted proteins | sample PEATcosm2014_Bin_26_FD_121102 | JGI IMG/M metagenome (GOLD analysis project Ga0181519, IMG submission 121102) | Peatland microbial communities from MTU Mesocosm Facility, Houghton, MI, USA - PEATcosm2014_Bin02_10_metaG | ecosystem: Environmental > Terrestrial > Soil > Wetlands > Peat | place...
CAACCCCTGGACAGTCGGGATGGGTGTTAGTGGGTGAGGCGGGCCCGGTGAGTTGCAGCCGACTGAGCGCGAGAGCGGCTGCGAACCTTGTCGGGGACCGCGTACGTGGCGGCCAGTTCCGTGGCCTGCCTCTTGATGACCGGCGTGCCGTCGACGTCGCGCAGCTCGTACATCGTGTTGCTGGTGAGCGTTGCCCACGTGCGGGCAACCAGCTTGCGTGCAACGGCACAGGTCGCCTTGGCGTGGCAGTGTCCGCGCTCGACCATCAGCCGGCGATAGAACTCGGCGAGCTGCGGGTCGTGGCTCCGGGCGACGTTGGCTGCCTGGTAGAACGCCAGCCGCAGGACTGATGGCCCCTCCTTCGTGATCGCCCGCGACGGTGAGTCCATCTGGCCACTCGACCAGTTCGACGGGTTGAGACCCACGTAAGCCTGCGCTTGTTTGGCCGTGTCGAACTGGGTGGCATCGCCGAGGAACGCACGCACGGTCGGCGCGGTTCTCGGCCCCATGCCTGGAACCGACAGCAACAGGTGGTCATCCCCATAGATGAGCTCCCAGAATCTCCGGGCGTGCTCGCTGGCACGCTCGACCCTGACCTCTGCCCATGCCAGATCGGCCAGCAGCTCAGCGGTCTCCCACGCCAGGGCGTCGAGGTCGAGGTGACCCTCCCAGAAGGCGGCCCACCGGCCGGCAGCCGAACGGATGGCCTGCGCTCGCTTCTCAACGCCGGCGACGCCACGAGTGTGCTTGGCCACCTCTTCGGTGATCGACGACGTCCGGGCCCGGGCGAGCGTGTCGAGGTGAGGCCACCGAGTGAGGACTGCGATGGCGGTGGATCGTGAGCCTGAGCAGGCATTCCAGACGTCAGGAAAGGCCCAACGGGCTTGGGAGATCACGCGGCGCAGGCACCGGTTCTCCTCGACCAACGCCTTCCCCCGACGTTGCACCGCCCGGCGAAGCGCCAGTTCGTTCGAACACGGGATCCGGGCTGGAGCGAGCTCGAACACCTCTCCGGCCCGAGACAAGACGGCCGCGTCGATCGGGTCGGACTTGTTCTTTCCGGCGATGGCCGAACGCAGTCGAGCCGAATGGCGGTTCCCGACGAGGGCCAGGTCGACGCCGGCACTACCCAATGCGATGGCGAGCGGAAGCCACGTCATCGATGTCGGCTCCGCCACGGCCACGGCACCGGGCCACTTGGCCAGGCGCTTGGTCAGTCCCTCCATTCCGGCCAACGTCGGTGCAGCAACGAAGTCGTCGATCACCTCGCCGGACCGGCCGGCTTGGGGACGGCGCACCACGATGTGGTGGTTGGCCACTACCGCCGCGTCGATGCCGATCGCGACGGCGCTACCCTCGGAAGTCATTCGAGGGCCCTCCTTTCGTGAATGAGGCTCGCCGGCTCCTCGGGTCAGAGCTCGCCGGCGTGTCCTCGCTGTCATGGGCGGGAGGGCCCTCGAGTGCGCTCGCACGTCGGGCCACGCGCTCCCTCGCCACTCGCCAAGGCCCGGTGGCCAACCGCGGTCACCCGTGCTTGTGGGTCATCCGATGCACCGGCCAAGCGCCGCTGACTCCTGCCAACACGCCCTGGCCCATCAATTCCCTCAACCGAGTCTGCTCGGGAACAGAACCCCGGCGACGATCTCTTTCACGAGCCCAAGGCTCAGCCGAATTCCGTCACCGCCGGGGTTCCTCCCGAGACCACGTTAGGTGGCCACCACTCCAACCGAAGTGGCTACCTGAAGTGATACAAGCCCCATTGGTGAGCACGTGCCACGGAACCACGGGTGCGAGGGCTGGACAGGCGCACTCCCGGCGTACTCCGGGAGGTACTGGCGGTCGTCCCGCCTAGGAGCCATCGACCCGTCGACGGAATCCGGCGACGGTGATCTCGACGACGCGGTCATGTCCCCATTTCAGGACCGGATGGCCGATACGGCTGGCGAGCCGCATGGCCGGCTGGCGCATCTCGACCGTCCAGGCCACCTCGGCCGAGGTGCCCCCAGCGTCAGGACGTAGCCGCAGTCGGGCAGTACCGACGAGATCCCCGCTGATCCTCGCATCGATGGCGATCGGGCGCTCGCATTCGACGAGCTCGACCTGGAGCTGCATGCGGTACGGGAGCGGGGGGGTGACGGTACCGTGGAGGATGGAGCCGGCCGACAGGCTGTTCCCCTCGATCCGGAATCCGGTGAGCCAGGGCCACCAGCGTTCAAACTGGTCGAACTCCTCGATCCGATCCCAGAGCCGGTCCGGCGTCAGGGCAAAGCTGAAGGCGTGCCGGTAGTCGATGGTGGGTACGGACACAGCCCCCAGGGTATGGGTTGCGCCAGTCGGACGACCGGCTGGGCGAACGCCCCATCTGCGGTGGCGTGCGGCGGCCGACCGCCAGTCGGCAGTCTTCACCAACCGGTATGCCCCCGCGTCCGGACATTCCGTGGCAGGTGGTATGAACCGGGGCGCACGTCCGCGGATGCTCACCGGGTGAGTACCCGTAGCACCCTCCAACCGGGGCACTCGGTGAAATTGGAGTTCACCAAGTGTGAAGGAGCGGTCATGGCGACACCGGCTGAATTTCTCGTCTCAACGAGCGGGCAGATGTCGGTCCCTGCGGCGGTACGACATCGATGGGGACGTGACCACGGCGGCCGAGTGACCGTCGTCGACTTGGGCGACGCGGTGATCCTCCTCCCACCCGACGGGCGGCAGGAACTCCGGGCCAACGCCCTATCGGCCGGGGACCACCGCCGAATTGTCGGCGGTGGTGATGATCCCGACCTGGCCACCCCGTAGGCGGCCTCCGTCGTCGTCGACGACCACCTGTTGCGCGACATCCTGACCGGCGAGCGGGCGCCCGACTTGGGCGGAATTGCACCCGCCGGCATGGCAACCACCGGACGATGGCTCCTTCGCCGGTGCTTGTCGCTTGCCCAACCGGGGCCGGCCGGCAAACGGTCTGCTCCGGTCGCCGGCGTACCGGAACACGTTCGGGCCCGATTCCGATCGCAGCTCACGGCATTGCCCGACGCGATCGAGGTGCTCCCCATGAGGGAGCTCGCCTGGTCGATGGCGGAGTTGCGGCACCGCCACCGAAGGCAGGGGCGTGGGATGTCCGCCGAGATGGTCGAGGCACTCGCCGTCGCCGAACGGCTGCACGCAGGTATCGCGGTGTCGAAGCTCGACATCGGGCCCTACCTCCGGGCATCCGCCGAGGCCGACGGCGTTGCGTTCCACGCACGGTAGGCGCGTCAGCGTTCAACGCCCATCAGATCTTCCCGCTACCCACCGCGGTCGAGCCGCCAGGCCCTGCAACCGTGGCCCGGTCCCGGCGTCCAGGGAGCGGTCAGTCCCACGGCGTCCAGTGACCGGCCGGGTCCCAGTCTTCGGGAGGTTCCGTCACCGACGACCACGAAGGCATTCCGGCAGCAACCCACGTGCCTCGAAGCCCCCGGTGGATTCGACGGAGTTCATCGGGCCGGCCTTCGCCACCAGTGTCGTCGTAGCCGAGCGGAGCACCGCAACGGGGGCAGATCCCAGACATCGCCAGCGGCGTCGGAATGCACCGACGAGACCGTTGTCAACGTTGGAGGTACGGCATAGCCGGAGATGTTCGCTGACGGTGTCACGTCGCTGACTGCGGATCGGTTGAGCGAGGTCCGAGCGACCGTTGCGGCGCGAACGCGAGAGCAACAGCCATCCCAGCCGGTGGGTCAATTCCCAGTCGACCTGAAGCCGAGCCGATCGGTCCGACGCAATTCCCCGGGTTCGATCCCCCGAGCCCCGATGGCGGTAGGGGACGGTCGCGAACATCCCGGTGATGTCGGCCCATGGCGCGGTGTGAGCGGCGCCGACCGGAACCCTACGCAGGCGATCCGTCCTCCCGGAGGCGCCGCCGGAGCTCCTCCTTCTTCACCTTTCCCGATGGGGTCCTGGGAAGCTCCTCGACCACGATGAGCCGTTCGGGCCACTTCTGGCGGGCCAGGCCCGTCCCGGCCAGGTGCTGTCGGACGTCGTCCAGATCGACCGGTGGACCGCCGGGTGCGGGCCGCACGAAGGCGGCTGCCTGTTCGCCGAGGGTGGGGTGGGGGGCGGCCACCACCGCCACGTCGGCCACCCCGTCCATGGCGGCCAACTGCTCCTCCACTTCCACCGCCGAGATGTTCTCGCCGCCCCGGATGATGATGTCCTTCTTCCGGTCGGTGATGGTGAGGAATCCGTGCTCGTCGAGGACCCCGATGTCCTCGGTGCGGTACCAGCCCTCATCGTCGAAGAGGGCGTCGGTCAGCTCCGGGTCGGTGTAGCCCATGCAGCAGTCGGGCCCCCGGGACCAGATCTCGCCGGGTTCGCCGGGACCCACCGACCGGCCCCGCTCGTCGACCAACCGCAGCTCGACACCGGCCAGCGGTCGTCCGTCGGTGTGCAGCCGCTGGGTGGCCGGATCGGCATGGTAGGACCCGGTGATCGACGGGTGTTCGGTGGAGCCGTACATGCGGACGAGGGAGAGCCCCAACGCGGCGGCGTGGTCGGCCACCGCTTCGGGCACGGTGGCCCCGCCGAGGCCGATGAAGCGCATCAGCTCGAGGTGGTCCTCGGTGCGGTCGGGGTGGTCGAGCAGGCTGGTGAGGAAGTAGGTCGACCCCGAACCGCAGGACAGCTGTTCCTCGGTCATCAGGGCCAGGATCCGCGGCGGGTCCCAGACGTCGATCAGGTGCACCGGATCGCCCTTCAGCACCGGGATCAGCAGCGCACCGAGCATCCCCATGGCGTGACCCACCGGGGCACCGGTCAGGGTGTGGCGCCCACCGGCGGCGTTCATCTCCCCGAGCTGGCGCACCTCCGAACCGATGGTGCGGTGGGAGTGGATGACGCCCTTGGGGTCGGCGGTGGTCCCCGAGGTGTAGGCGATCAGTGCCGCCGACCGCGGGTCGACCGCCGCCGGTGCCGCCGACCCCGGGTCGCCGGCCTCGAGCTCACCGAACGCCACCAACCCATCGGGGAGCCGGTCGGGCCCCCCCACCACCGCCACCGTATGGACCCCGTCGAGGGCGTCGCCCATCCGCTCCAGGCCCGCCAGGTAGTCGGCCCGTCCGAAGCCGGCGGCGGTGACCAGCACCCGGACCCCGGTGCGGCGCAGGATGTACCCCACCTCCTTGGGGCCGTAGAAGTGGACGATCGGCACCACCACCGCGCCGAGGAGGGCGGCGGCGTAGAAGGTGACCGCCGCCTCCACCCAGTTGGGGAGCTGGAAGGCCACCGGGTCGCCCGGACCCACCCCCCGGGCGGCCAGCCCGTTGGCCAGCCGTCGAGCCCGGAGGTGGATGTCGCCGAAGGTGCCCTCCCAGGGCCGCACCTCCGAGTGGATGTGGAAGACCTGCGCGGCGTGGTCGGCGAGCGCCCGGTCGATCTGCGCGCCCAGGGTGCGGTCGTCCCACTGACCGGCGTCGAGCCACCGCTGCTCCAGCTCCGGCGGCACGGTCCGCAATGACCACCCCGTGGCGGAGGACGCCGCGGTCATCCCCTCGGCGCCTCGGTCGGCTGGGCCTCGTAGACGGCCGCCTCGACGAAGCGGCCGGCGACCCCGCCGGTGGCGGGGGGGTGCAGGCGGAGCCCGGCCAGGTGGGCCTCGAGGTCGGTCATCGACGCCCACCGTTCGAGCAGTCGTACCCGGGCCGGGTCGCCGGCGTCCGCCGCGAAGGAGTAGTCGACGCACCCGGGCTCCGCCAGGGTGGCGTCCACCTGGTCACGCTTGTCCGCCAGATAGCGGCCGCGCTCGCCGGCCTCGACCTCGATGACGCCCACCACGATGATCACGTCGTCCCCCGTCCCCTCCGTGTCCCGGCCCCCGGGACGTTCCGCCCTGCACACTACGATGCCCGGTGCCGGCCCGACCGGCGGGAGGGGGACACGTGATGGAGCACTCGGGCTACCTGGAGCGACCCGACTACCGGGTCGACATCCACGCCCGCCGGAACCGCGTCACCGCCTCGGTCGGGGGCACGGTGCTGGCCGACAGCAGCCGGACCTTGCTGGTCGACGAGCAGGATCACGGCCTCGTCTTCTACTTCCCCCCCGATGACGTCCGCCTCGGGCGGTTCCGGCCCGACGAGCGCACCTCCGTCTGTCCCTACAAGGGGACCGCCACCTACCTCCGCGCCGAGGTCGACGGCACCGAGGTCCTCGCCTGGCGCTACGCCGAACCCCACCCGGAGGTCGCCCGGATCGCCGGCTACCTGGCGTTCTTCCAGGACGCTGTCGACGTGCGAGTGGGGGCGGCCACCCCCCCGGTCTCCGGGCGGTGAGCCCGGACGGCGACCCCGGGGCGCCCCGGCGCGAGCCTTCGAACGTCGCCCGGATGCTTCGCCTCTTCGACGTGGACCCCGACGGGGAGACGAACTTCACCGGGGTGAGCGACGGGGGCGACCGGCGGGTGGTCGACGGCAGTCAGCTGCTCGGCCAGGCCATCGTGGCGGCTTCCAAGGTGGTGTCCACCCACATGGTCCGCTCGGCCCACGCGGTCTTCGCCCGGGTGGTCGACGACGCGCGCCCCCTCGCCTTCGACGTGGACGTCACCCACCGGGGGCGCACCGTCGCCGCCGCGTTGGTCACGGTGACGCAGGGCGGTCGACGCTGCGCGACGGTGAACATCCTCCTCGACGTCCCCGGTCCCGAGGTGGTCCGCCGGGAGGCGGCGATGCCCACCGCCGGCACGCCGGGTGGGGCCACCCCGTTCGACATGCCCCTCGACGGACGGGAGCTCCGACTGGTGGGGATGGCCGACCCCAACGACCCCGACGAGGTCGGACCCCCGGTGCTCGACGCCTGGGTCCGCTACCGCCCGGTGCCCGGCCGGCCGGACCTCGCCCGGGCACTGGTCGCCCACTTCACCGGCCATCTCTCCATCTCGACCACCCTCCGGGCCCACCCGGGAGTGGGGACCGCCCAGGCCCACCGGTCCCTGTCCACCGCGGTACTGACCATCACCGTGGCCTTCCACGAGCCGGTCGCCTGGGACGGTTGGCTGCTCTACCACCACGAGAGCACCCAGGTCGGCTCCGGCCTGTCCTACGTCCGGGGCCAGGTCTTCACCGAAGAGGGCCACCTGCTCGCCTCGTTCGCCCAAGAGGGCCTGATCCGTCCCTTCGCCGAACGGGCCGAGGCCCTCGGGCTCCCGGTGGAGGCCCGGCTGTAGCCACCCGCGTGCCGGAGCGGCGGCTCGGTAGTGTGTGCCGACGCGCCGGGCGCCGCCGGCGGCGATCCGACGACGGGGGTGGCACCGGTGAAGTTCGCGATCTCCCTGGGGGTGCTCAACCCCACGTCCTGGCTGACCGTGACCGAGGAGGCCGACCGCCTCGGCTTCGAGTCGGTGTGGCTCCCCGAGCACCTGGTACTCCCCGTGGACATGGGCGGCAGCCCCCACGCCGGCCAGGACCACCCGCCGATTCCGTCCGAGACTCCGGTGGTCGACGCCCTCGTCTATCTCGCCTTCCTGGCCGCCCGGACCGAGCGCATCCGGTTCGGTACCCAGGTGTACAACATCGGTCTCCGACACCCGTTCTCCACCGCCAGGGCGGTGGCCACCCTCGACCAGGTATCGGGCGGCCGGTTCGAATTCGGGATCGGTGCCAGCTGGCTCCGGGCCGAGTGGGAGGCGGTCGGGCTGGACTTCGACACCCGGGGGGCGAGGGTCGACGAGTGCCTGGAGATCTGCCGGCGCCTGTGGTCCGAACCGGAGGTGGAGCACCACGGGCGCTTCTTCGACTTCCCACCGGTGCGGTTCGAGGCGAAGCCGGTGCAGCGTCCCTGGCCCCGCCTCCACATCGGGGGCGACGGTCCCGCCGCCCTCCGACGGGCGGCGACGGTGGGCGACGGCTGGATCCCGATGAACCACTCCCTGGAGGACCTCCCGGCCTCGGTCGCCCGTATCGGGGTGCTGCGCCGGGCCGCCGGCCGGGACGGCCGCACCGAGGTGACCTTCGGGGGGAGGGTGGACGCTCCCGCCGACCTCGGCCCCTTTGAGGAAGCGGGTGTCGACCGGCTGCTGGTGCGTCCCTGGGAGCGGACCTCCGGCGCCCTCGAGGGGATCCGTCGGTTCGCCGACACCTTCGGGCTGGTCTGACCTGGACGTTCGGCGGTGTCACCCCGGGTCGGTCGCATCCGACCAGCGGCCCCGTAGAATGGAGCGCGGGGGGCACCCACGAGAAGGAGGCACCGGAGCACGTGCCAACGAGTGACCTGTCCCGGCGCAGCGGGGCCGACGTCGAGCACGCCGGCACCGGCGGACCGGGGTCGAGCTAGGCAGTCCCCAGATGGTCTATCTGCTCGCCGTCTCCGCGGCGTTCGCCAACGCCCTGACCAGCATCCTGCAGCGCATCGGCGTGGAGGACGCCCCCGAGGACGCCACGCTGAAGCTGAGCCTGCTGACCCACGCCCTGAAGCGCGGGGTCTGGCTGCTGGGGTTCGCGGTGATGGTGGCCTCCTTCGTGTGCCAGGCCGTCGCCCTCCACCTCGGAGACCTCAGCCAGGTGCAACCCATCCTCACCACCGAGCTCCCCATCCTGGTCCTGCTGCTGGCCACCTGGTTCCGCTACCACATCAGCCTCCGGGTGGCGCTCGGGTGCCTGGCCGCCGCCGGGGGGCTGGCCGGGTTCCTGGTCTTCGCCGACCCGCAGGGGGGTGACGGCCAGCCCCACGCCGGCGACTGGCTCGTGGCCGGCACCGTCTGTGTCGGCCTGGTGCTGGTCGCCGTGGTGCTCGCCCTCCGCGGCCCCCGGTGGTGGCGGGCGGCCATGTTCGGTGCCGCCGGGGCCATCGGGTTCGCCTTCACCGCATCCCTGATCAAGTCGGTGGGCGAGTACGCGGCCGGCGATTGGACGCAGCTGTGGATGCACTGGCAGACCTACGCCCTCGCCGTCTGCGGCCTCGCCTCCGTCTTCCTCGCCCAGAACGCCTTCCACGCCGGGCCGATCGCCGCCTCGCAGACCGCACTGGTCCTGGTCGACCCGCTGGTCAGCCTGAGCCTGGGTATCGCCCTGTTCGGTGACGACCTCCGGACCGCCGGACCGTACGGGCCCCTCGAGGCCCTGTCGCTGCTGGTCATGTTCGCGGGCGCCATCTCGTTGGCCCAGTCCCACCTGGTCACCGGGGTGAAGGGCGAGACCGAACGGGAGGGGGAGCTGCTCTCCCTGCGATCGCGCTCGCGGAAGCTCGCCGAGGCCGTCGAGGACCAGGTCTCCCCCGAGGAGTTCGACCGGCTCGTCGCCGACTGACCGGTCCCGCCGGGCGGCGCCCGACCCCCGGGCCTACGATCCGGGGTGCATGCGCCGCTCCCGCCGGGTCCCGTCGTCGTGAACGCCGGGCACGCCACCGACCCCTCGGTCGAGCGCGTCCCCGACCGCACCGCCCTCGTCGTCGACGACCTGGCGACCACCTACCGGGAGCTCGAGTCGACCACCCGTCGGACCGCCGCCGCCCTGGCCGCCGCCGGGGTGGAGCCCGGGGACCGGGTGGCGCTGGTGAACCTGGGCAGCGTCCTCTCCGTGGCCACCATCCTGGCCGCCGCCCGGCTGGGGGCGGCGTCCGCCCAGATGAACGCCTACCTGACCACCGGCGAGCTCGGCCGGCTGGTGTCGCAGGTGGGAGCCCGGGTGGGGGTGGCGGGTGCGGCCTTCGCCGACCGCCTGGCCGGGGTGGTGGACGGCCCGGTCCTCGGCACCGCCGACGTGGCGGCGGCCGACCCGGACGCGGCCCCGGCCACCACCGGGGGCGGAGACGACACCGCGCTGGTGCTCTTCACCAGCGGCACCACCGGCCTGCCCAAGCCGATCGAGATCAGCCACCGCTCCGTCACCGACCGCCTCGCCTTCTACGGGAGGCCGATCGACGCCGACGCCCCGCAGGCGGTGGACCTGCTGTCAGCGCCGATCTTCCACATCGGCGGCACCCTCGGGATGCTGGTCACGCTCTGTCAGGGCAAGGCGCTGGTGGTGCTCCCGAGGTTCGACGCCGGTGCCTGGCTGGCCGCCGTCGAGCGGCACCGGGTGTCCCAGACCTTCGTCGTGCCGACCATGCTCCGGCGCATCCTCGACCACCCCCGCTTCGCGGAGACGGACCTGCGCTCGCTGCGCTCGCTGAGCTACGGGGCCGCCGCCGCCCCGGAGGACCTGGTCCGGCGGGCGATGGCCGCCCTCCCCGGCGTCGACTTCTCCAACACCTTCGGTCAGACGGAGACCCTCGGCGCCTTCGCCGCCCTCACCCCCGACGACCACCGTCGTGGCGACCGGTTCGGGTCGGTGGGGCGACCGCTGCCCGGCGTCGAAGTGCGGATCGTCGACCCGACGAGCGGGGAGGCGGTGCCCACCGGCGGGGTGGGGGAGTTCGTGGTGCGGGCCGGGCAGAACACCACCGCCGAGTGGCACCGCACCGGCGACACCGGCCGGCAGGACGAGGAGGGATACCTCTACCTCACCGGCCGGCTGTCGGACACCATCAACCGTGGTGGCGAGAAGTTCGGCCCGGCGGAGGTGGAGGACGCCCTCCGGACCCATCCGGACGTGGTCGACGTCGGGGTGGTCGGCCTGCCCGACCCCGAGCTGGGCGAGCGGGTCGGGGCGGTGGTGGTCCTGCGGTCCCCGGTCGACCCCGCCGACCTGGTCGGCCACGCCGCCGTCCACCTGGCCGGGTACAAGGTCCCCGAGGTGGTGGCGGTGGCCGACGAGCTCCCGGTGACGGTGCTGGGGAAGCTCGACCGATCCGCCCTCCGGACCCTGCTCGAGGACGCCCCGCCGCTCCGCCGGCCCTCCGGCTGATGTCCGCCGGAAGGGCACCCGGCCGGGCCGGCGCGCTACGGTGCCCCCGGACGGGGGCCGTGGTCCCCGCCGCCAACGCCGCGACGACAGTAGGGGACGACAGGTGGCAGACGACGACATCCTGAAGCAGATCATCGGCAAGCCGACCGGGACCACCGTGGTCACCGTCGAGCGCGGGCAGCTCGCCCTCTTCGCCGACGCGGTGCAGAGCGACAGCCCGGTCTACCGCGACCCGGGGGCGGCGGCCGACGCCGGCCTGGCGGGGATCCCCGCGCCGCCGACGTACCCGTTCGTGATGAACAACTTCGGGGCGTACCCCGAGCTCCAGCCCGGGGACCAGCCGAAGGGGAATCCGATGGCCGAGGTGCTCGGTCCGCTGATGGCCAACGGCGGCCTGATCCTCCACGGCGAGCAGGAGTTCACGTACCACCGCCCGGTGTTCGCCGGCGACGTGCTGCAGGGGGTGGGCACGGTGGTGGACGCCTACCGCAAGGAGTCGAAGGGCAAGACCATGACCTTCGTGGTGATGGAGACCGCCTGGACCGAGGTGGCCACCGGCGAGCCGGTCTGCACCTCGCGGATGAACATCATCCACCGGGTCTGATGGCGGACACCGACGGGCACGTCCTCCGGACGGTGGAGTCGGGTGTGGCCCGGATCACCCTCAACCGGCCCGAGGCCGGCAACGCCATCACCGCGGCCATGCGCGACCAGGTGGTCGAGTGGCTCGCCGAGGCATCGGCCGACCTGGCCGTCCGGGCGGTGGTCCTCACCGGCGCCGGCGAGAAGGGGTTCTGCACCGGTGCCGACCTCCGGTCCCAGGGCCCGGCCGCCGAACGTCCCGAGGGGGCGCCCGACCGGGCGGTCGGCGACGCCGCCCGGCTCATCCGCAACGGGTGGCAGCGCCTGGTGGGCGCCGTGCTCGACTGCGAGAAGCCGGTGATCGCCGCCGTCAATGCCACCGCCGCCGGTGGCGGGATGCACCTGGCCCTCGCCTGCGACCTGGTCATCGCCGCCGAGGAGGCCAAGTTCATCGAGGTCTTCGTCCGGCGGGGGATCGCTCCCGACGCCGGCGGCGCCTACCTGCTGGCCCGGCTGATCGGCCCCCAGAAGGCCAAGGAGCTGTTCTTCTTCGGGGACGACGTGCCGGCCCGCGAGGCCGAACGCCTCGGCCTGGTCAACGCGGTGGTCCCGAGGGCCGAGCTCGACGACGAGGTGGCACGGTGGGCCGCCCGCCTGGCCGCCGGGCCGACCAAGGCCATCGGCATCGCCAAACACCTCACCAACCGGGCGCTCGACACCGACCGGACCCAGGCCTTCTGGGACGAGGCGGCCGGTCAGGAGCTGGTGACCGGCACGGAGGACTGCCGCGAGGGCCTGAGGGCCTTCGCCGAGCGCCGGCCCCCCGAGTTCCGGGGCTGGTAGTCGCCGGCGGCCGCCGGAGGTGGGACGATGGACGGGACGATGGAGTTGAGGCAGGACGGGACGAGGACCGGGAGGACGGAGATGGCCGAGGACACGCTGTACGTGGAGGACCTGACGGTGGGGGACGAGGCCCCCGTGCGCAGCCACAAGCTGACCCGCACCGACCTGGTGAAGTACGCCGGGGCGTCGGGGGACTACAACCCGATGCACCACGACGAGGTGGCGGCCGTCGCCGCCGGGCAGCCCAGTGTCTTCGGACACGGCATGTTCTCGATGGGCCTGCTGGGCTCCGCCCTCACCGACTACGTCGGCGTCGGCAACGTCCGGCGCTTCCAGGTGCGGTTCGCCAAGCAGACCTGGCCCGACGAGGTGCTCCAGACCCGCATCGTCGTCACCGGCACCCGCGACGAGGGCGACGAGCACCTCGTCGATCTGGAGGTCGCCCTGGCCAACGCCGACGGTCAGGAGAAGGTCGTCGGCGTGGCGACCGCGGTGGTGTCCGCCCGGAGCTGACCCTCCCGCATCCGCCGGCCGCCGCCGGTCACCCGGGTACAGTCGACCTCAGGGCCCGTACCCGCGTGGTGACCGGGCCGCCACCGGGCGTCCCCGGGCGGCCGTCCGGTGGGCCACGGCCGGAGGAGGAGGGCTCGTGCAGCGACGGTGGCGAGGCACCCGACGCCGGCTGGCCCCGGTCGCGGTGGCCCTGGCCTTGGCGGCGACGCTCACGTCGTGCGGCAACGCCCCGGTCAACGTGGTGACCCATGCCGGTGACGACGACGGGGTGACCGACACCACCATCACGGTGGGCTCGCTGGCCTCGATGAGCGGGTTCGCCGCCCCGGACTTCGCCCCGGTGGTGACCGGCGCGGCGGCCTACTTCGACCAGCTGAACGCGGCCGGTGGGGTGGACGGCCGCAGGATCGTCTACCGCCCCAACATCGACGACGGCACGACCCCGAGCGGCAACTCGGCCGGGGCGCTGCAGCTGGTCCAGGACAAGGTCTTCGCGGTGGTGGGGGTGGGCACGCCGTTCTTCACCGGGTCCTCGATCCTCCAGCAGCAGGCGGTGCCGACCTTCGGCCTCCAGGAGAACACCAACGCCCAGTGGGCCGGCCCGACCATGTTCGGCTCGACCGGTTCCTTCGTCGACTTCACCTCGCCCCAGCCGCAGGTCGCCTACGTGGCCGAGCGGAACCACGCCACCCGGGCGGCGGTGCTCGCCTACAACGTGGCCCAGTCGTCCGAGGGGTGCATCAGCGTGATCGGCGCCCTCCGCCGGTACCACATCGACACGCCGATCATCGACACCTCCATCCCCTACGGGGCCGCCACCCTCGACGCCGACGTGACCCGGATGCAGCAGCAGGGCGTGGACTTCGTGGCCACCTGCATGGACGCCACGGGCAACATCAAGCTGTCCCAGACGCTCCAACAGCACGGCATGGGCTCGGTCACCCAGTACTGGCTCGACGGCTACGACCAGCAGACCCTGGACGACAACGCCGCCGCCCTCCGGAACGCCTACTTCCTGGTGCAGCAGACCCCGTTCGAGATGGCCCAGCTCGAGCCCGGCCGCTACCCGGGGATCGACGCCTTCGACGCCGCCCTCCGGCGGTACGCGCCGCGGGGGACGCTGCCGAGCACCCCGGCGCTGGCCGGCTGGATCAGCGCCGACCTCTTCGTCACCGGACTGCGGGCCATCGGGGCCGACGTCACCCGGACCCGGCTGGTGGAGGCCCTCAACACGCTCACCGCCTTCACCGCCGACGGCGCCATCGCCCCGGTCGACTGGCGCGTGGCCCACGCCGCCACCACCTCCCTCGACTGCTCCACGTTCGTCCAGGCCCGGCAGACCACCTTCCACCCCGTCTACGGCACGTCCCCGAGCGCCTACAGCTGCTTCGGACCGGATCCCACCGCGGCGGGCACCGTGGAGGTGCTGCCCCTGCAGCCCGGGGTGCCGGGCGGATGATCCAGTTCTTCAACTACGCGGTGCCCGGCGTCCCTTTCGGGTGCGTCTTCGCGCTGATGGCGGTGGGACTGGTGCTCACCTACAAGGCCTCGGGCATCTTCAACCTGGCCTTCGGGGCCCAGGCCTTCGTGTCGGGTCTGGCCTTCGTCTTCCTCGTCCAGGACGGGTGGCCCCGGTGGGCGGCCGCCACCATCGCCATCCTGGTCCTCGGTCCGCTGGTCGGACTCGTCCTCGACCGGCTGCTGTTCCGGCGGATCCGGACCGCCTCGCCGCTGGTCAAGCTGGTGCCGTCGCTGGGGCTGCTGGTGGCCCTGCCCCAGGCGGCGCTGATCATCGCCGGCTCGACGCCGGACATCCCCCCGCCGTCGCTGGTCCTGAACGCCCAGCACGTCTACGTCCACCTCGGAGCGGTACCGCTGAGCGGGCTCGAGCTCTCCATCGCCGGCTCGACCGTGGTGGTCGTCGGCCTGCTGGTCGTCCTCTTCCGGTTCACCCCGATCGGCCTGGAGATGCGGGCGGTGGTGGAGAGCCCGCGGATGACCGAGCTGGCCGGGATCAACGCCGGCCGGGTCAGTGCCTTCGCGTGGATCCTCTCGAGCTGCATGGCCGCACTGGCCGGGGTGCTGCTCGCCCCGCTCTACTCCCAGCTGTCGCCGGAGAACTACACCGTGCTGCTGGTGTGGGGTATCGCCGGGGCGGTGATCGGCAGATTCTCCAGCCTGCCGTGGGCGGCGGTGGGCGGACTGGCGCTGGGGGTGGCCCAGCAGATCCTGGCCGGGTACCTCCCGGCCGGCATCATCGCCACCGGTCTGCGCCCGTCGCTGCCGTTCATCGTGCTCCTCGTCTTCCTGCCGTTCACGCGCCAGCGCCAGAGCGAGGACCCCACCGCCGACTGCGACCCGCCCTCGACCACCCTGGTCGAGGAGGCCCCGGGGTACCGGTCCGCCACCACCCTGGTCGCCTCGGACGGCGACGGGGTCCACGCGGTGGGGGCCTGGCACCGGGCCCTCCAGCCCCTGGCGGCCTCGCCGCTGGCCGCGCGGCTCCGTGGCCGACCCACCGTCGTCCTGGCCTGGGCGGCGGGGGCCGTGGCGGTGGGCTCCGCCCTCACCTGGGTGTCCGCCGACTGGCTGTTCACCCTCACCGGCGGCCTGGCCTTCGGGGTCATCTTCTGCTCGCTGACCCTGCTCACCGGGATGAGCGGGCAGATCTCCCTCTGCCAGGCCTCCTTCGCCGGGCTGGGGGGGTTCGCCGCCGGACAGCTGGCCCAGCACCTCGACCTGTCGGTGATCGCCGGCATGGCCGTCGGCGGCCTGCTGGCGGCCCTCCTCGGGGTGGTCGTGGCACTGCCCACCCTCCGCCTGGCGGGCCTCCCCCTGGCCCTGGCCACCCTGGCCTTCGCCCTCCTCGCCGACAACATCCTGTTTCCGGTCACCTGGGTCGGCAACGGTGCCACCGGGGTCATCGTGCCCCGCCCCGAGCTGGGGCCGGTCTCGTTCAACGCCTCGCGTCCGTTCTTCGTGCTGGCCCTGGCCACCCTGGCGCTGGTGGCGGGGCTGGTGAAGCTGATCGGCGACGGGACCATGGGACGGTACCTGGCCGCCATGCGCGGCAGCGAGGTCGCCTCGGTGTCGGTGGGCATCGACGTCCGCCGCCTGCGGGTACTCGCCTTCGCCCTGTCGGCCGGCCTGGCGGGGGTGGGCGGCGCCCTCTACGGCTCACTGGAGGGCTCACTGTCGTCGAACGCCTTCAACTACCAGATCTCCCTGGTGCTGCTGGTGGTGGTGGCCATCATCGGGCTCGGGTCGATCACCGGTGCCGTGGTGGCCGGTCTCGTCTACACCGTGCTGCTGAAGGAGCTGGCGACCCTACCGGCCCGCTACTCGGGGCTGCTGGCCGTCCTCTTCGGCCTGGCGACCCTCAGCTACACCCGGCACCCCGAGGGGGTGGTCGACTACCTCGGCGGACGGTTGCAGCGGCTGCTCGGACGCCCCGCCCCGGGCGGGAGCGGAGCACCGGACGGCGGGCCCGACGGGGTGCGGGTCCCGGCGGTGCCGACCGGGCGGACGGCCGGATGACCAGCCCGGGGGACGGCCCCCTCCTCGCCGCCCGCGGCATCGCCAAGCGGTTCGGCGGCATCGTCGCCCTCACCGACCTCGATCTCGACGTGGCCCGCGGGGAGGCGGTCGGGATCGTCGGGCCGAACGGCGCCGGCAAGACGACCCTCTTCAACTGCCTGCTGGGACTCGAGACCCCCGACACCGGGACGGTGCGCTTCGAGGGGCGGCGGATCGACGGGCTCCCGGCCTGGCGCCGGGCCCGGCTGGGCATCGGGAGGACCTTCCAGCGCCTCGAGCTCTTCCGGGGGATGACCGTGGCCGACCACCTGCTGGTGGCCGAGCAGGCGCACCGCGGGACGGTGCGGGTGTGGCACGACGCCACCCACCGGGCGCGGCCCGACGCCGAGGAGCTCCGGAAGGTGGCGGCCATGCTGGCCCGGCTCGGGCTGGAGGACGTGGCCGACCGTCCGGTGGAAGGGCTCAGTCTGGGCCACGCCCGCCTCGTCGAGCTGGGGCGGGCGATGATGGGCGAGCCCCGCCTGCTGATGCTCGACGAGCCGTCGTCGGGCCTGGACACCCCGGAGACGGAGCACCTGGCCCGGGTGGTGACCCAGGTGCGCCGCGACCAGGGCACCGCGGTGGTGCTGGTCGAGCACGACCTGCACCTCGTCGAGGAGGTGGTGGACCGGCTCTGCGTCCTCGACTTCGGGCGGATGATCGCGGTGGGGTCGGTCGGGGAGGTCATGGCCGACCCTGGCGTGCGGCGGGCCTACCTGGGGAGCGAGACATGAGCGCCGCCCCCCTCATCGAGGTCGAGGACCTCGACGTGTCCTACGGCCCGTTCCGGGCGCTCTTCGGCGTGTCGTTGTCGGTGGGGGAGGGGAGCGCGGTGGCCCTGGTGGGGGCGAACGGGGCGGGCAAGTCGACCCTGGTGCGCGCCGTCTCGGGGATGATCCCCTCCACCGGGGGGTCGATCCGGTTCGCCGGGCAGGACATCACCGGGGACCACGCCTACCAGATCGCCCGCCGGGGGATGACCCACGTCATCGAGGGCCGGTCCGTGTTCGCCTCCCTCAGCGTGGAGGAGAACCTGGTGCTGCCGTTCCGACGGGCCCTGGGGGCGAAGGCGGTGCCCGCCGCCCTCGACCGTGCGTACACCGCCTTCCCCCGCCTCGGCGAGCGCCGGGCCCAGTCGGCCGGCACCCTGTCCGGTGGCGAGCAGCGGATGCTGGCCCTCTCGCGGGCGCTGGTGATCCCCCAGAAGCTGCTGCTGGTGGACGAGCTGTCGTTCGGCCTCGCCCCGGTCGTGGTCGACGAGGTCTACGCCGCCCTGGCCCAGGTGCTGGCCACCGGGACCTCGCTCCTCCTCGTCGAGCAGCACGTGGACCGCGCCCTCGACCTGGCCGACTCGGCGGTGGTGCTGGGCAAGGGCCGGGTGCTGGCATCGGGGACGGTGGACGAGGTGCGGCCGATACTGGGTGAGCTCATCCTGGGTACGTCACCGGCCTGACCGGAGGTGCCCCGGTGTCCGGCACGGTGACCGCGATATTGCCTACCCTACGGGCATGGCCCAGCCCAACATCCTGCTGATCATGACGGACGAGGAGCGGTACCCGCCGCCCTACGAGAGCGACCCGGTGGCCGCCTTCCGGCGCGACCAGCTCGGGGTGCGGGAGTCCCTCCGCTCCGCCGGCGTCGAGTTCCACCGCCACTATGCCGGCTCCACGGCGTGCACCCCCAGCCGGGCCACCCTCTTCACCGGCCAGTACCCGTCGCTCCACGGGGTGTCGTCCACCGACGGGGTGGCCAAGCAGGCCAACGACCCGACGATGACCTGGCTCGACCCGGACTCGGTGCCGACCCTCGGCGACTGGTTCCGCGCCGGGGGCTACCGCACCCACTACCGGGGCAAGTGGCACATCTCCCACGCCGATCTGATGGCCCCGGGCACCCACGACGGGATCAAGGCCTCCGACGCCGACGGTCGACCGGTGCCGGCCGCCGTCGACGCCTACCGCCGGGCCGACCGGCTCGACCCGTTCGGCTTCTCCGGGTGGATCGGACGCGAGCCCCACGGTGCGGACAAGTCCGACTGCGGGGTCGTCCGGGACGGGGTCTTCGCCGAGCAGGTGGTGGAGCTCTTCGACCAGCTGGCCGCCGCCCGCGACGAGGGCCCGTGGCTGTCGGTGGCGTCGTTCGTGAACCCCCACGACATCGCCTTCGCCGGCATCGGCTGGGAGCAGATCCTCGGCTTCGACCCGCCCGACGCCACCGTGCCGGAGATCCCCGAGGCCCCCTCGCAGGCGGACTCCTTCGCCGGGCGCCCGCCCTGCCAGGAGGAGTTCAAGGCCTGCTGGCCGCAGATGATCTACCCGTCCGACCCTGACCTCGCCTACCGCCGGCTCTACTACTACCTCCACAAACTGGTGGACCGGGCCGTCGGGCGCATCCTCGAGGCCCTCGAGCGCTCCGGCATGGCCGAGGACACCATCGTGGTCTTCACCTCCGACCACGGGGACCTGCTGGGTGCCCACGGCGGCCTGGTCCAGAAGTGGTTCAACGCCTATGACGAGGCGACCCGGGTGCCGCTGCTGGTGTCGGGCCCCGGCATCGTCCGCCGGGCGGGGGGCGTGACCGTGCCCACCAGCCACGTCGACCTGATCCCCACCCTGCTGGGCCTGGCCGGCATCGACCCCGAGCGGGCCGCCGCCGGGGTGGCCGCCCACCACGACGAGGCCCAGCCGCTCCCCGGTCGGGACCTGAGCGGGGTGCTCACCGGACGGGTCGCCCCCGAGGAGGTGGCGACGCCGATCTACTTCATGACCGAGGACAACCCCTCGAGGGGCTCGACCCAGGTCAACCTCTTCACCGGCAACACCTTCGAGGCGGTCGGCCAGGGGGAGCCCACGCCGACCAGCATCGAGTCGGTGCTCGCCTCCCTGGCCACCGGCCCCGACGGGAGTGACGAGCTCTGGAAGCTGAACCACTACTACGAGCGGCTGGACGAGTGGAACGAGTCGAAGGGGATCGCGAAGAACCCGTTCGCCGGTCCCGCGGCCGAACCGCTCTACGAGCTGCACAATCTGACGGCCGACCCCGAGGAGCGGCACAACCGGGCCACCGAGGATCCCGCCGCCCTGTCGGCACTCCGGACGGTGCTCGAGGCCCAGCGGGACGCCAAGCGCCGGGTCCCGTCGCTCCGGAACCCGGCCTGACCGGCCGGCCCCGCCCGACACCGGGCGGGGCCATCGAGCCGGTCGGGCAGGAGCGGCACCGGTCTAGAAGAAGCTGAACTTGGGGATGCCCGAGGAGATCCCCTTGAAGAGCTCGCCCTTGGCGGCGACCAGCTCCTCGGGGGTCCAGGCCGAGTCGCGGTGGATCTCGCCGACCGGGTGGAAGCCGGCGGTCACCCAGATGTTGCCGCCGAAGACGATGAAGTTCTGCCCGGTGACGTCGGCCGCCTCGGGCGAGGCCAGGAACCCGACCAGCTGGGCCACGTTGCGGGGATCCCATTCGTCGAAGACCTCGCCGCCCTTGGCGGCCATCTCGCCGAAGAGGTTCTCGGTCATGCGGGTCCGGGCCCGGGGGGAGATCGAGTTGACGGTGACGCCGTAGCGCTCGAGCTCCCGGGCCAGCACCCAGGTGAGTGAGGCGATCCCGGCCTTGGCCGCCGAGTAGTTGGCCTGCCCGGCGTTGCCGTAGAGGCCCGCCTCCGAGGAGGTGTTGATGATGCGCCCGCTCACCGTCTCGCCGGCCTTGGCCCGCCCCCGCCAGTAGACGGCGGCGTGGTGGGCCGGGCCGAAGTGGCCCTTCAGGTGGACGCGGATGACGTCGTCCCAGTCGGACTCCTCCATGTTGAAGCTCATCTTGTCGCGGAGGATGCCGGCGTTGTTGACCAGGATGTCGAGCTGCCCGAAGGTGTCGATGGCCTGCTCGACGAGGGCCTTGGCGCCCTCCCAGGAGCTGACGTCCGACGAGTTGACGGCGCCGTCGCTGCCGCCCGCCTTGATCAGCTCCACGACCTCCTCGGCCGGGTGCTTGTCGCCGCCCTCGCCCTGCAGGGAGGCGCCGACGTCGTTGACGATGACCTTGGCGCCCTCGGCCGCCAGCAGCAGGGCCTCCTCGCGTCCGATACCCCGACCTGCGCCGGTGACAATGGCTACCTTGCCGTCGAGCAGTCCCATAGTGGCCTCCTGTGCCTGGTTCCGGCGCGTGGTGGCGCCGGTGGTGTCTGGTTGTCGTGCCGGTGGCGTCGTGTCGTGTCACGGCCGCCGGCGGGAGGGCCGTGCCCCGGGGCGCTGCCCGGGGGTCGGCCGTCCACCTCGCGGTGCCACGGAACCCGGGAAGCATGGCCGAAACCCACCGACCCGGGCAAGACCGTCGGGACGGTGGGCGCGCCGACGGCCCCCCCCGACCTCCGCCGGCAGTCCGGGTCGGGGCGGGGGGCGATGGTAGGTTCGGACCTCGATCGACGGCCGAGGAGGACGTGTGAGCGGAGAGACAGGGGCGGACCCGAAGCCGAGCGTCCCGGGGGCGGTCGCCACCGCCAAGGACCGGATCGGGCCGCTGGTGCACCGGGTCGACCAGAAGGCGCGCCGGGAGGCGACCCGTCTCGCCGGCCTCTCCTTCACCCAGCTGGCGCCCCACGAGGCGGTCCGGATGGCCTACAACGTCCTCCTCCGGCGCGACCCCGACCCCCAGGCCTGGTCCGATCTGACCGGGGGGATGACCGCCGGCCTGCTCAGCCACGCCGACGTGGTGGACCGGGTGCGCTGCTCCAACGAGTACCGGACCCAGGTGCCGGTGGGTCCGGGCAACCTCCACAGCTCGCTGCACGCCAGCCGGGTGGAGTTCATCATCGGCCTCCCGCCGGCGCGCCGGA
>Ga0181519_10001420_pt1 | contig 21144 bp, 22 predicted proteins | sample PEATcosm2014_Bin_26_FD_121102 | JGI IMG/M metagenome (GOLD analysis project Ga0181519, IMG submission 121102) | Peatland microbial communities from MTU Mesocosm Facility, Houghton, MI, USA - PEATcosm2014_Bin02_10_metaG | ecosystem: Environmental > Terrestrial > Soil > Wetlands > Peat | place...
CCGATGCTGGGCACTGGCGGGAACCGGCATGGACGGGAAGAGAGGGCGCGGGCGATGCTGGTAGAGCTGGGCCTTGAGCAGCGTCTGCGGCAATATCCGACGCAGCTCTCGGCGGGAGAGCGGCAGCGGGTGGCGATCGCGCGAAGTCTGGTCAACAATCCGCAGGTGTTGCTGGCCGATGAGCCGACGGGGAACCTCGACAGCGTGAACTCAGCGAAGATTCTGGAGCTGCTGGCGGAGATTCAAATACGGCATGGAATGACCCTCATTATGGTGACGCACGATGAGAGCATCGCATCGTCGGCGCATCGGCACGTCAGGATGCGGGATGGTCGGATATGCAACTGAGGGCTTGTGCCGCGGTGTTGCTGGCCGGTGCTGTCTCTTTGGCGTGTGGGGCGCAGAGCGGGTCGAAGGCGGGTGCGAAATCGGGTGCGGAGCCGGCAGGATCGCTGAAGGCGGTGCTGGCCACTGCGCGGGCTCGGGTGGCAAAGTCGGATGTGCGAGCGTCCGGACGGCTGGTGGAGATCGCGGCGAACGGCACGCGCACGAACAACACGATCGTGCTCGAATCGCACTCGTTCCCCGATGGGTTGCGGACGATGGTGACGGTTACAAGCGCCGGCAATTCCAGCGTGCGTTACCTGCTGGCGCAGGATGCGGAGGGACATACCGCGATTGACTCATTCACGAAGGGGGAGAAAAAGCCGGTAAGGTTATCCGCGGAACGCTGGGGTGAGGGCGTAGCGGGGACGCTTTTCTATCCGGAAGATTTCGCCGATGGGCAGTTTTTCTGGGCGAAGCAAACGGTATTGCCGGCGCAGAAGTATGGCGCGCGCGATTGCTTCGTTCTCAGAAGCGAGCCCGGCCCGGGCCAGACGACGATCTACGCCTCGGTGACCACGTGGATCGACCAGAAAACGGGGGCTCCGGTGTATGTCGAGGCCTCCCCGATGGGCGGAGGTCCGGCGAAGCAATTTGTGTTTTACGATCTTGAGCAGATGGGCGGGGTTTGGGAGCCACGTCAGGTGGAGGCAAAGCTGAGTGGCAGGCCTGGCTCGTCGGTGCTGGTTCTCGAGCGCGGGTCGGCGCACGCTCATCTGCAGCGCAATGATTTCAACCTCACTGCAGTTTCCCAACTCACACGGAGCAACGGCCCATGATCGTCGTGCTCGGTATCGCCCTGACCCTCATTGCGCTGCTTCTCGTCACCGGATTCGCCTATCAGTGGATCGGCGGCCTCCTCGACCGCAAGCGCCTCCTCGCGCCTGGCCGGCTGGTCGACATCGGCGAGGGTCGGCGACTCTATCTCCTCGAAAAAGGCAGCGGCGGGCCCTCGGTCATTTTTGAGTCGGGCTTCGGAGCCACCAGCCTGAACTGGACTGACGTTCAGGACGCGGTGGCGGAACACGTGCACACCATCTCTTACGATCGGTGCGGCCTGGGATGGAGCAGCCCGCCGGCTTCCGAGCGCACTCCTACGCGAATCGCCGCCGAGTTACACACTCTGCTCCGCGCAGCCGGCGTGCAGCCGCCGTGGGTGCTGGTTGGGCACTCCTTTGGCGGGCTCGTCATGCAGCGCTTCGCGCTGGAGTATCCAGCGGGGACCGCCGGGCTGGTGCTGCTCGATCCCATGCGCACCAACGAATGGCCGCCGTTGAACCCAGCTCGGCGAGGAACGATGGAGCGTGCGAATCGACTGACCGGATACGGGGTTCACCTGGCCCGCTTCGGTGTCACGCGGCTGGCGGCCAGGTCGCATCTGTGTCGTTCGGCGCGTTTCTCGGGATTTCTCATTCGCCTCGCAGGCGCCCAGGGCGAGTATCTGTCGGAACGGCTGAACACTGAGATCGGCAAGATGCCCGCGCAGGTTCGTCCCTCGATTGCCGCTCATTGGTCGGCGCCGCGGTTTTATCGGGGGCTGATTGCGCATCTGAGAGCAGTTCCTGCGGCGGTTCAGGAAATGCACGAAGCGGAGCCAATCCAAAATGTGCCGGTGGTGGTGGTCACCCCCGGCAGCGCGAGCCCGATTGCGGATATGGAAAAATTCGGGTCGCTGAGCCGCCAGGTTGTGGCACGGGACAGCCGACACTGGGTGCATCTCGATGAGCCGGAACTGGTGGTCCGGACGATCCTCGAAATGGCGGCACTTGCGAGATCGCGGAACCTCGGTTCCGAGGCCGGATCCGCGGTACTGCAGGGCGTCGACTAACAATCTGGGTTAACTATGCGAGACATTGTCATACGGCCCGCGTTTGCCTCTGACGTCGATAGCCTGGCTGGACTGTGCTTCTCCCTCTGGCCCGACTCGCCTCGCGAGGAGCACGCTGCCGAGCTCAGTGCCCTTCTCGAGGGGCGCGCCACTCCCAGGTTACCGCTCATCCATTTCGTCGCCGAAACCGAGGATGGCCGGCTGGTCGGGTTCCTGGAAGCCGGACTGCGCTCACACGCCGACAGCTGCGACACCTCGTCCCCGGTTGGCTATGTCGAGGGGTGGTATGTTGAGGAAAGCCACCGTCGCCAAGGCATAGGACGCCAGCTGCTGGCGGCCGCCGAAGGGTGGGCGCGAAGACAGGGATGCGTCGAGATGGCATCCGACGCGCTGATCGAGAACGAGCTCTCGCAGAAGGCGCATGCTGCCCTGGGCTATGAGGTGGTTGCGCGCAGCGTGCTCTATCGCAAACCACTCTAAAGTACTGCGAGTCTCTGCGCTGATTCGGCGTTCGGTTATGAGGAAAACCCGTACCGTCAAAACCTTGTAGACTTCACAAAATGCCCGGTCGTTACCAGCGGGGGATTTTCGGCTTTCCGGTGAGAAGGTTGACCTGATCCGGATGGTAGACTCGGGGCAAATTCGCAGCTTTCTTAAGAACCAATTTAAGAACGAAGGCGTGACGGGATCCACCCGTTTGGCGCCTTGAATGGAGCATCGACGTGGCAGACGATCGTCAGCGCGCTGTAGATCTGGCGCTAGCGCAGATTGAGAAGCAGTTTGGCAAGGGATCGATCATGCGTCTCGGCAGCAAAGAGGCCATCGTTCCCATCTCCGTGATCTCTACCGGCTCGATCTCCTTTGACGCGGCTCTGGGCGTTGGCGGCGTGCCACGCGGCCGGGTCGTCGAAATCTTCGGTCCTGAATCTTCGGGGAAAACGACCATCACTCTGCAGATCATCGCCGAAGCGCAAAAGACGGGCGGGCTGGCGGCGTTTGTGGATGCCGAGCACGCGCTCGATCCGCAGTACGCGAAGAAGCTGGGGGTCGATATCGACAACCTGCTGATCTCGCAGCCGGATTATGGTGAGCAGGCGCTTGAGATTACGGAAGCGCTGGTGCGGTCGGGGGCGATCGACGTGCTTGTGGTTGACTCGGTTGCCGCGCTGGTGCCTAAAGCGGAACTCGACGGCGAAATGGGCGATTCGCACATGGGGTTGCAGGCGCGGCTGATGTCGCAGGCGCTGAGAAAGCTGACGGGAACGGTCTCGAAGTCGCGCACCTGCCTGATCTTCATCAACCAGATCCGGGAGAAGATCGGCGTGATGTTCGGCAATCCGGAAACCACGACAGGCGGGCGCGCGCTGAAGTTTTACTCTTCGGTGCGCATCGATATCCGGCGGACGGCGGCCGTTAAGGACGGCGAGACCGTGGTCGGCTCCCATACCCGGGTCAAGATCGTCAAGAACAAGGTGGCCGCGCCATTCCGCGAGGCGGAGTTCGACATTCTCTATGGCGAGGGCATCTCCCGCGAGGGGGATGTGCTGGACCTGGCAGTGAACAACAATATCGTCGAAAAGAGCGGGGCGTGGTTCAGCTACTCCGGGGAGCGCATAGGCCAGGGGCGCGAGAATGTGCGCCAGTTCCTGAAGGATAACCCGGCTACGTTCGCCAAGATCGATACCGAGCTGCGGCAGAAGCTGGGGATTGTTCCCAAGGCGGCTACTCCTGAACCGCCAGCTGTTCCGCCTAATGGGGCAGTACATGCGCAGGAAGCGGTTCGACCGGCGGCTCGGCGGCAATAGTGGAGAAACGCTTTGAGGGATGGCCGCTTTGGCGGCCATCTATGCTTTGGCTTGACGAGAGCATGTATGTATATGTATTGTAGGGTTAAATGGTAATGCATGCATGACTCTTAGCGAGCAGGTTTTGAGACACATCGAGACTGTCTATGTGGTGCCTGCTCGCCAGCGGGGGGAATCCACGATACGTGTGAAAGCGGGAGACGTGCACCGAGATTTGCACTGGGCGAACCGCGTACCCTCCGTTTGCACGACTCTTTCATCGCAAAAGCTGCAGAGGGCGGTCGGCATTGAGTTGATCGCGAAAGATGGGCCTCCGTCCGGACAAAGCACGACGGTGGTATTCACATACCGTTTGCCTCAGGCAAATCGTCCTTTCACTTCACCGGCTAAGCGGTCCGGCAGCCTGGAAAGTCTTTATGGCATTGCGTCGGAGATCTTTCGTGAATTGGGCGGGGGGGAGAAGTTCATTCGTGAAGAACGCGAAAAGCTAAACTTCCGCTACGACGCGGCCGCCGACCGGGGTTCGGAAAAGCACAAGTGAGCGTCATCTATTGGGACACGATGCTATTTATCTACCTGCTGGAAGCGGACGCGCGTTTCGGTCCACGGGTTCTCGAGATCAGGGAGGAGATGACCCGTCGGGGAGATCGCTTGTGTACCAGTGTTTTCACGGTAGGGGAAGTCCTGACTGGCCCTGGGAAGAAGGGCTCGGCCGCGGTCGTGGCCAGGCTAAGAGAATATTTTGGTGGCGACGAAGTAGACATGGTTCCATTCACCATGGCCACGGCAGAGGAGTATAGCCGGGTGCGTGCCGCCCACCCTGTATATCCCGCCGATGCAATCCATCTTGCCAGCGCCGCGCAAACTCGGAGCGACTTGTTCATGACAAATGATCAAGGACTCCTGAAGCTGAAGATACCGGGAATCAAGTTCATCGTTGGCCTCGATGCACGGGTGTTCTGACGTCGTGCCGGGAGAGCCTTAGGTCCGACTCCGGAATGGTCATCTCAGTTTCGATCCCAACAAGGCGGACATCGGCGACCGGACAAGCGCCGTTACTGCTTCTTCCCGAGGCTCAGCGTGAATCGCACACCCGTGCGGAAATTGAATGGCAGCGATGGATAACCGATGGGTCCGATGTGCTGGTTGCTGGTGAGATTGTCGAGCTGGGTGTAGACGCCCATCCACGGCTTGACTTGGTAAGTCGCGCCCAGATCGATCCTGGCCCAGGAATAATCGAGATTGCGATTGGGAAGGAGCAGGGTGTTGCCTCCGTTGACGTCGTCGCCTCCGAGGAATGTTGAGTCGTCGCTGCGGCTTGAATACGCGCCATCGATGATTCCGGACCAATGTTTGCCTGTGTAGATGACGCTGGTGAAGCCGGTGTGCGGAGGCCGCCGGAACGGACGTGCGCCCACCAGCGGCGCGTAGTTGCCGATGGGGATTCCTGGGTAGTTCGGATTGGTGCAGGGGCCGGACGTGCCGGTGGCGCTGCACTCGCCGATTCCGTCGGAAGAAAATGAGTGCTGTACTACGGAGTCAAGATAGGTGTAGCCGCCGCGCACGAAGATATTCCTGCCGAGGCCGTATTCGATCTCCGACTCCACGCCCTGGGCGCGATACGACATCGAGTTGAGGTCAAGCTCATAGGCGTAATTGTTGTTGAGGAAGGCTTCGAGTTGCTGTTGCTGCGCGGCCGAAAGATTCGGAAGGAGCTGCGGGACCACGGAAGCCGGGACCGGTTCGATCTGATTGCCAAATTCGTTATGAAAATATGTAACCCGCACGACGACTCTTTCACTTAGGAGGCTCTGTTCGATGCCGCCATCGTAAGTGCGCGATAACTCGGCGCCGATGGGGGTAATTCCATACTGCGCGATGCTGGCCTGGCCGCCGTTGGCATGAAGAAATGCATAGAGCGAGCCAAACTGCTGATCGAGGGTCGGCTCCTGATATCCGCGCGCGAAATTAACGTTGAGGCGGGTGCCGTGGAATACGCCGCGGCCGGGGCGCACCAGATACCAGGACGCGCCACCGCGCGGCGTGCCGACGGTCCCAAAGAGCTGGTTTTTCTCGACGCCTCCTGCCGCGGTGTAGTAGAAGCGATTCCTGAACTCGCCTCCCACCTGGGCCTGGTAATCGTAGTTGGTTCGCTCCAGGCCCTCGCGGTAGGCGTAGACCGGCTCGCCTTCGAGGCCACGCTCATTCTCATAGCGGAAGCCGGCGATAACGCCGAGGTGAGGTCCGTGCACATAATTGGTCTGGGCGTCCAGGCTGTCGCGATTCGAGGCCAGAGCGAGCGAGTAGGGGTAGATTGCGCCAAAGCTGGTTCCGTAATTCATGAGTGCCTGGCCACTCGTCGCGTATCCGTTTGCGCCCAGCACTGTTACATCGTTTCCGTAATAATTGCCGGCGATCGGATTCCCGGCCGGATACCACTGCTCAGACTCTTCACGCTTCCGGACGAGTCCGTAGCGCACGGTGGCGTTCCAGTTGTCGCGGAAGGCATGGTTGACGGTTCCAGTTCCGTAACTGTCCTGGTCAAGCTGCTTGCCGTCGTTAGCTAAATAGTTGAATGAGTAGCCGCCGTTTGCCGAAGGGATACCGCTGGCCGAGACGCTGTTGCGCACGGTGATGCGAATCCCGGTTTTTGCCGACCAACTCCACCCGAGGTTGGCGACGCTGGTGTCGTCGTGATATCCGTCGTTCGGGATTGCGTTCTGCGTATTGAGGCTGGAGAAGCCGCCGTAGTAATCCAGCTTGCGCCTCATCCCCGCCAGCTGGACCTGATTCCGATATGTCCCGAAGCTTCCCGCATCTCCCTCGTACAGGAGCGAGGGGAACTGCGTGCTTCCCCGGGGTGTGGTTAGCGCCACAACGCCGGCCGCCGCGTCCGATCCGTAGAGCGCGGTGTTGGGTCCGCGATAGACCTCGAAGTTTTGGACGCCAATGGTGGCGACGTTGCTGAAGTCGAAGCGGCCGCCGAGGTCCTCGATGGGGACGCCATCCATCACGACGCGATCCGCCGTCGAGCTGCCTCCGCGGATGAAGAGCGAGGTTTCGCCGCCGATTTGCCCGGTCTGCACTACGTTCACGCCAGGCACCTGGCGAAGGGGATCGACGATGTCCACGCGATTGGCGAAATCGGGCGCGTTCAGCTCGGTCACTGAGCCGCTGACCTGGGCCTCAGGCTGGGGCACGCCGGTGGCTGTGACTACGATCGACTCGCGCACCCACTCCGGTTCGAGGACGACGCTCTGTTCAACGAGGTCAAACTTGCCGGCATAGAAACTCTGGGTTGCCAGTTGCCGGAAGGAAGCGCCGGAGGCCAGGACGTAGAAGCGGCCGGACGCCGGGTTCACAAGAGTGTAGCCGCCGTTGGGCCCGGTGAGACCGTTAACGAGGACCTCGCCGTTTTGCACCAGGGCCACTGTGGCATTGGCAATGGGATAGCCGAGAGGATCGGTCACAGTGCCGTGCACGCTGACGGCCTGCAGAGCGGTCGAGGAGGCAAGCAGCAGAGCGAGCGCCGCGGACTGGAAACGGCGAGCAGACAGGAGACGGCCGGGTGGCCGCGGCAGAAGCGTCATAGAATCCTCCGTTCCCCTCGGAACGCGGTGATGGGGCCTGCAGACAGAACAAGCCTGGCGAACGGGACCGGTCTCCTGACTTGCGCAAGGTAGTTCGGTGAAAAGCCCGAAACACCATGCTGGACCGCCTTCCCGAAGCCGTTCGGCCGCAGTGGCACTCTGGTCCAGCTTTCCCGCGCCTGAACAACGGACGCAGGAACATGCGCTTACAGTTGCGGGGCAGTGGCGGAGTTGCACCGCCTTCCCGAGCATCCCGTCGTCCTGAAAATGGCAACCGCGAACACGCGGGCGGGGCAATCCCCGTTGCGCCCTCGGGCCTGACGGACAGGACAAGCCAATCCGGAAGTCCGTTATAAATCCTGGACCTCCGCAAGTCAAAGAGGGCGTAGCCGGCTGGCCAAATCACGCCACATTTACCTGTCTGAAAATAAATACTGAACCCACCACAAGCGGCGAGCTATATACTCACGGAACAAATACCCCAAGGTATGCATTTTTCTGCCAGGTTTGCATGGATCCTCGTTCGATCGACGATGGGATCAGGCCCCGGGTGCTGATTGCGGACGATGAACGCATTATTGCCGACACTCTGGGAATGATCCTCAACCAAAGCGGTTTCGAGGCCGCTACGGTTTACAGCGGCCAAAAAGCCGTTGAAGCGGCGCGCCATTTTCGTCCGCAGGTTTTCCTGGCCGACGTGGTGATGCCGGGGATTAGCGGGATCGAGGCGGCGATTCAGATCTGCGCGATGATTCCGGGGTGCCGGGTGCTGCTGCTGTCCGGGCAGGCGGCAACGTCGGACCTGCTGCGGGATGCTCGCGTGCGCGGGCACGAGTTCGAAATCCTGCTGAAGCCGGTTCATCCGCAACAATTGCTGGACCGGTTGCGGGCACGGTGAAGCGGAGCCGGATGTGCGCAGGGCTGGGTCAGGGACACGTCGAAGCGGCTTCGCGGATTGCCTGCCAGAGTTCTTTCATCCCTGCGCCTGTCTTTGAGGAGCACAGCAGCAGGTTGTCGGATCCAAAGGCTTCGCGCAGCGTTTTGAGGGCCTGCGCGCGACCGTTGCCGGACAGCCGATCCGCCTTGGTCCCAGCGACGAGAAATTCTCTGTCGGCGCTCCTCAGAAATTCGAAGAGCTGCGCGTCGCTGGCCCTGGGGGCGATCGTGCTGTCCACAAGGCAGACGCAGAGGGCCAGGGTTTCGCGGTCGCGTAAATACGGCTCGATGAACTTCGGCCACTCCGCGGAGATCGACTTCGAAATTTTCGCGTAGCCGTAGCCGGGGAGATCCGCGAAAACCAGCTGGGGATGATGGCGCTCGGGCGTATCCCGGATTTCGAAGAAGTTGATGGCGCGGGTTCGACCAGGGGTCGACGATACGTGGGCCTGCTTTTCGCCGAGGAGTGCGTTAATCAAGCTGGATTTGCCGACGTTCGATCGCCCCAGGAAGGCTATTTCCGGAGGTCCGGGAGCGGGGAAATGCCGGGCATCAGTCGCCGACTTGAGATATTTGGGATAAAAGGTCTTCATGGGTCAGGGTCAGTCTAACGAATCGTTTCGACCCCACCATAGTTTTCCGTTCCTACCGAGGCTTGGCATGAGACACAAACACATCTGCCGCATTCTTCATTATTTGTTGGGAGTTGCTCTTCTGATGGCGCCTCCTGTTCGCGCGGAGTCGGCGCAGGATGCCATACGCCAGGTTCTGACCGATCAGGCGACTGCGTGGAATCGGGGCGACGTTGTCGCGTTTATGCACGGGTATGACGATTCGCCGCAGACGACGTTCATCGGCAAATCGGTCGAGCACGGGTACGCGATGATTCTGGCCCGTTACCAGAGAAACTATGCGACGCGTGAGGCCATGGGTCAGCTGGAATTCAGCGGCCTCGATGTGCGCATGCTGGGAGTGGACCACGCGGTGGTCACGGGCCACTTTCACCTGACCCGCACGAAGGCCGGCGGCGGCGATGCCGCGGGAGTCTTCTCCCTGGTTTTCGAAAAGGAACCGCCGGGATGGAAGATCGTTCTGGACCACACCAGCTCCTGACTGGCGGCAGCAGAGTGGTCTTCATCCGGAACGGCGGTCGTCATACCGCGCGCACTTGGTTGACGGCCTGACTATGCAGCCCAAAGGGTGCTACAACTGGGGGGATGAAACGCATACCTGCCGGAATGCTTGCGACCGTCGCGCTCCTGCCGATGTGCTTGCCTGCGCTGGTTCTTAGCGCGCAAAGCAGTGGACAAAATGCCGGACATGACACTAAAGAGGGCACCGGCCAGGGTTCAGCAAAAAATGGGGGACAGAACCCTGGACAAACTCCGGTCGAGACCGCGGCCAGGAATCCGTGCGCTCTAATGACCACGATGGCAGATCTCGACGTCTGCTCTGCCGAAGAGTTCAAAAAGGACGATATGGATCTCAATCATCTCTACCGGTCAGCATTGGTGACCCTGGAGCACGAGCTGGATGACGCTCTCAAGCGGTCGGCGAAAGATGAGGCGGGTTACGCAAACAACGCCATTAACGACCTGAAGTCGGCGCAGGAGGCATGGGTAAAATATCGCGACCTCGAATGCCGCGCCGCGGGTCAACAATATGAGGGAGGGACGATCCAGCCGCTGGTTGTGAACCAGTGCCTGATGCTGGTCACGATGCATCGTATCGAGGAGATCCAGCAGGCGTATGAGATCGGCGGCCGGAAGCTTGAATAAACCTGCAACCGGACAGCCGTCGCTGGAAACTACTTTGGAGCCCGCTTCCAGTCAGGAGCTGTTTCACGAGCTGTCGTTCTATACGCTGGCCCACGCCGATCCTGTATTTATCCATCAGAACGCCGTCGATGCATACACTGCGCAACTTGCGGATGAGACGACAAAGCCGATCGCTGTGGTTTTCGCGCTGATCGGTCTTTACCTTCATCTTGAGAGAAACTTCACCGGCAGGCAGGTACAGCGGGCTCACATGAAGATGGCCAGGCAACGGAAGGAGTGGCCGCGGTTGCCGCTGCCCATGAAGCGGGCGGCGATCACTGTCGCCGATGTAGTCGCTGCCACTCCCGGTCCTGCGAGAGATGCGATGATTCGCGCGTGGTGCGTCTCGGTATGGGAAGTCTGGCGGGATAGCCGGGAGCCGATTGCGCGGCTGGCGAAGACCGAACTGAGTGTGGATTAGCCACGGCTAACGTGGCTTGACACGCGGCAGGCAATCGCAGCATGGTCACATGGGAGGCTCGCCATGTGCGCGCAATTTCAGACCAACCCGACGAATCTGTTTCTTGCCTTCTCGCGTGACAAGCTCTTGAACCAGTTCTGGCCGCGCCTGCGCGCCTGTGTCGAGTCGCTCACGGACGAGCAGATCTGGTGGCGTCCCAACCCGTCCAGCAACTCAATTGGAAATCTTGTCCTTCATCTGAATGGCAACTTGCGGCAGTGGCTGGTCGACTCGTTCAGCAAGCGCGAGGATCAACGCGACCGTCCCGCCGAATTCAGCGCAAGCGGCACCATGACCGGCAATGAGCTGCTTGAAAAGCTCAACGGGACGATTCATGAAGCGGGAGAGGTGATGCACCGCCTGAGCGAGGCGGACCTTATCGCGCGCTACGAAATCCAGGGCTACAACGTGCACGGACTGGAAGCTGTCTACCAGGTTATTGAGCATTTTGGCTTGCACTACGGGCAGATCGCGTACGTCACAAAGATGCTGCGCGATCAGGATCTCGGCTTCTATAAGGAGCTAAACAGGACGGGGCGCGCCGACTAAACCGATTCCGGCTCGACCTGAATAGCTGGATCTGAACTGCTTGACCTCGACAGCAGGGGTGACCTAACATCGTTAAAATGGTTTTTTGCCACATTCCGGCTGCTTTTTGCGCTTGTTGTTGTGCGCCGCGCGGGAGTTGTGGATGAGCCTGTAACCTCAGCCTAGTCATCTGCTCCCGCGCTTTCAGCCTCCGCTGACGCGGGATTTTTAATTGCTCTCAACCTTACTGGTCTCAACCTGAATTACTGCGACCCGGAGAGATTATGGCGGACAGTTCCGCAATCAAAGAAACCAGAGCGCAGAAAGCTGAACGCCTGAAGCGCGAAAAGAACCCCTGGGATGCAATCGAAGAGATTCGCACGTTCGCCCGCAGTGGGCGCTCGTCGATCCCCGAGGACTGGAGCCTCTATTTTCGGTGGTGGGGCATTTACACGCAGGGCGACGGCGTGGGTGTGACAGGCGGCAAGGGCGGGGAAGGAAAAGCCACCGACTATTTCATGATGCGGGTCGGCATCCCGAACGGGATTCTGGGCGCGGATCAGGCCCGTGTGCTCGCGGAAATTGCGCAGAGACACGGGCGCAATCTGGCCGACATAACGGTCCGCCAGAATATCCAGTACCACTGGCTCACGATTGAGTCGCTGCCGGAGATTATGGAGTCGCTCGACGCGGTTGGCCTTTCTCCGAAAGGCGCCTGCGGCGATGTGGTCCGCAACGTCACCGGCTGTCCGCTTGCGGGGATCGCTCAGGACGAAATTGTCGATGCTTCGCCGCTCGCGCTGGAGGTTTCGCGGTCGCTTCAGGGCAACAACGAATTCTTCAACCTTCCGCGCAAATTCAAGATTTCGATCACCGGATGCGCGGTGTGGTGCTCCTATCCAGAGATCAACGACATCGGATTGACCGCGGTACGCCGGGAGGCGGAGGTTGGCTATTCCGTGCGTGTGGGCGGTGGGCTGTCGAATGAGCCGCATCTGGCGGTTCGGCTCGACGTGTTTCTTCGTCCGGAGCAGGCCGCGGCGGTGGTTCGCGCCATCACGGAAATCTTTCGCGACCAGCAGGGGCTGCGCGAGAGCCGCGATCGCGCGCGGATGAAGTATCTCTTCATGAAGGAAGGCTGGACCGGGGATCGCTTTCTCGAGGAAATTCAGAACCGCATCGGTTACAAATTGGACCCCGGAGTCGAGGAGATGGTACCGGACGACATTCTCCGCGATCACACCGGCATTCATCCGCAAAAACAGAAGGGACTGAGTTACGTGGGCGCGAGCGTGTTACGCGGGAGGCTCACGGGCGATCAGCTGGCAGCAGCTGCCGAGCTGGCCGAGAACTTCGGCAGCGGAGATCTTCGGCTCACCGTAATGCAGAATTTGCTGTTGCTGAACGTTCCCAACTCGCGTGCGGGGGAACTGGCGCGAGAGCTGGAACAAATTGGGCTTCGCGTGGAGGGCTCGCCGTTCTGGCGTGGGGCCATTGCCTGCACGGGGACGGAGTTTTGCAAGCTGGCGATTACGGAGACGAAGGGATTCGCTCGCTGGCTGGTCGATGAGCTGGAGGAACGGCTTCCGGAATTCGATCAGCAGCTGCGCCTGCATGTGACCGGGTGCCCGAACAGCTGCGGCCAGCACTGGATTGCCGATATCGGCCTCGAGGGCAAAAAAATTAAGCATGAGGGCCGGATGACGGACGCTTACTACTTCTGCGTGGGCGGCTCGGTAGGGAAACATGCGGCGACCGCCCGGCCTGTTGGCTTCCGCACGCCGGCGCACCTTGTGCCGGAAGCTGTGGAGCGGTTGCTGCGGAAGTATCTCGCGGAGCGTGAACCGAATGAGAATCTGCGTGCTTATTTTGCGCGCAACACAGACGCCGAACTGCGAGTGGCGCTGGGCGGCGAGGAAATGAAACCTGCGGAACGGGACCTGCCGAGCGGCCGCGTTCCGGCGGAACTGGCGGGATGAGGAGGACTAAATGACGCTGCTTCCCATTTTTCTCCGTCTCGATCGGCGTCCGTGCCTGGTGGTGGGCGCGGGCACGGTCGCTCTCGCGAAGATCGATAGCCTTCGCGCCACGGGGGCGGCGATCACGGTGGTTGCTCCGGAGGCGGTTGCGGAGATCCGCGCGCTTGCTGAGGCCGGATCGCTGGTTTGGCATCGACGCGTTTTCGAGGCCGCCGATCTTGAGGGGATCTTCCTGGCGATCGCCGCTACGAACGCAACGGAGGTGAATCGCTCCGTGTATGAGGAGGCGCTGCGGCGCAACGTTCTGTGCAATGCGGTCGACGATCCGCCGAATTGCGATTTTTATTTCGGGTCGGTGGTGGCGCGGGGTGATTTGCAAATCGCGATCTCGACGGCGGGCGAGAGTCCGGCTGTGGCGCAACGGCTGGGGCGGGAAATTGACGCTCAGCTGCCGGGCGATCTTGGTCCGTGGCTGGAGCAGCTGGGCGCTTTGCGGCGCGAGGTCCGCGCGGCGACGCCGGCGGGAAAATCACGTAATTTTTTGCTGCACGAGCTGGCGCACAGATCGCTTTGCGGTTCGAAGGACTGTCCAACTCGGGTGTTTGCGCAGGAGCAAATTCACGAGGTGCAGAAAGTCGAGGCGATTGCATGACTGCTTCGCGCCGTGGGACGGTGTATCTTGTCGGGGCAGGTCCTGGGGATCCTGAGTTGTTGACGCTGAAAGCTGTTCGCCTGCTCGCGGTCGCCGATGTTGTGCTGCACGACGATCTGGTGCCTGCAGCGGTGCTGGCGCACGCGGAGCGCTCGCTGATCATCAACGTGGGCAAGCGCTGCGGGCGGAAGAACATCTCGCAGGAACAGATCAACGCGATGCTGGTGGACTATGCCCGCCGCGGACTGTCGGTTGTGCGCCTCAAATCCGGGGATCCGTTAGTCTTTGGGCGTGCCGGCGAGGAGATGGAGGCACTGGCAACGGCGGGGATTGCCTTCGAGGTTGTTCCCGGCATAACCGCGGCGTTTGCGGCGGCTGCCGCACTGCGGCGGCCATTGACGGATCGAAGGAGGGCATCGAGCATCAAGTTCTCTGCGGGGCGTCACGCGCCGGGAATCGAACAAGATTTGGGGATTCGCGGTGGTTCGCCTTCTGACGCGACGCGGGTGATCTACATGCCTGGACGGGATCTCCGGGCCGTGGCGGCTGAGCTCCGCAGGGAGGGGCTGGCCTCGGATGTGCCATGCGCCATCGTGTCGCGGGCAGCGCAGCCGGATCAGCAAATCGTCAGGACCACACTGGGCCGGCTGGATCGCGCCCGTGGAGGGCCGACGCCTTCGATTCTGCTTGTGGGTGAGGTGTTGCGCGAAACTGAATCTGCAACGGCCGTCGAGGAAGTTGTGCGACACGCGGCAGGTGTGGGCGAACGTTGGCCGAAGCCAATGGAGCTATAAGGAGAGAGGCTCGGTGTTGCTCAGGCGGCTGCGGCCCATCCCAGAACCCGCTTCATTCTGAGCGGCATAGCATTCCCCCTACCGCCAAACCGGCATCCAAATCAGCCATGAACAGGATCGGCAGACACGCTCTTCCATTGGCACTTCCGGCGGTATTTGTGGCGCTGGCCCTGGCGGGCTGCCACGGCAATCAGAACCAGCCGGTCAGCGGCGATGACCCGGCGGCTGTGAATCTGGCCAACGCCAGCAACACCACGGCCAGTTCCGAAAACCCCCCTCCTCAGCCAACGGATCAGGGCGGCGCACCCGCATCTGACAACGGGCAGTATGGCGGGGAGCAGTATGGCGGAGAACCACCGGCGGACTATTCCGATACCGCATACGATGTCGCGCCTGATCCTCCGCCCGCGCTGCCCGATTACGATCAGCCGGAGTGCCCGGGCGATGACTACATCTGGACTCCAGGCTACTGGTCGTATGCCTCGGCTGGTTATTACTGGGTCCCGGGTGAATGGGTCATGGCGCCGTACGTCGGATCGCTGTGGACGCCGGGTTACTGGGGCTTTGATAGCGGCCGCTACCACTGGTACCACGGCTACTGGGGTCCCCACATCGGGTTTTACGGCGGAGTTAATTACGGTCACGGCTACGACGGCAATGGGTATGAGGGCGGCTACTGGCGCAACCATGCTTTTTACTACAACACCGCTGTTAGCCACGTGAATGAAACCGTCATTCACAACGTCTATAACTACCGCATCACGAATATCTATAACAACACGCGTGTGAGTTATAACGGCGGGAGCGGCGGGCTCAATTATCATCCGACTCCGGAGCAGGCGGCAGCCCGAACTGAACGCCATGTCGCTCCGCTTCCGGTCCAGCGGACGATCGTGCAGACGTCGATGCAGAATCGGGCGCAGTTCGCGAGCGTGAACCATGGGCGTCCGCAGACGGTCGCGGAAAGCCGGCCGGCGAATGACGGGCGTTCGGCGCCCGCGTCGCGGCCGGAGGATTTTCATCCGGCAGCGAAGGCACGGCCGGAAGCAGGCTCTCCGGCGCCGGCTCCTGGCATGAGACCCGCGCCGGGAGTGGGGGCCAGGCCAGAGCCGAACCGGCCAGCCCCCGAAACAAGGACGGCCCCTGCAACGAGGCCTGCACCAGAGGGTCGTGCTACTCCAGAGGCGAGGCCGGAACCACGGCCAGCTGCTCAGCCCGCGCAGCGGCCGGAAGCGCAACCGCAGCCAGGTTCGAGACCTGGATCGGCACCAGCACCAGCGCGGCCCGAGTATCGCCCGCAGCCGGAGTCGAAATCGGCGCCCGCAGCGCAGCGGCCTGAATATCGGCCTCAACCGCAGTCGCGTCCGGCTCCGCAGGCGGTTGGTCGACCGCAGCCTGAGTCACGGCCGCAGCCTGAGTCACGGCCTCAGACTGAATCCCGACCCTCACCTCCGCCGAAACAGCAGGCGCGTCCTGAGTCGAAACCGGCACCGCCGCCGAAGCAGGAGCAGCGGCCTCCGGCCAGGCCCGACGACAAGCACCCGCAGTAGGAACGACTGACGGTTGAACAGTGTGGGACCGGTTTCCGGTCAGCAGAGCGGCTACCGCGCCGAGAGGTCCGCTCAGCGCAGATACAGAGTGGTGCTTCTGAGCAGCTCGCGCAGGCGGAAGGCGCGCTCCAGCTGGGTGGCCACGAGGAGTCGCTGACGGCGGCGGTGATCTGCATTCTCGAGCCTGCTGGCGAGTTGCTCGTCGCGGGCGGCGGCGGCTTCAAGCTGGAGGATGGTCGACTCGATCGTGAGGCGGAAACGCGCGCTGACATGAATCGGTTCGGAAGAGGCAGTAACCGCCATATGAACCTCACCGGGAGCTAAAGTTTTTCTCCCTACTGGCGATTGTAGGGATGGGGCCATCTATCTGGAATCGCACATCGCGAGGCCAAAGAAGAAACTTTTGGTGTGAATCTGCCGCGTTTCTGTACAGGGGCTCGGCTTTCCACTCACCTTGCGGCCTTCGAAAAATGGGCTGATTCTCTACATTAGAGGTCCATGGATTTTCGCGAGATGAGATCCGCGGAATGGGTCACGAATTGTTCGAGGGGCATGGAGCCCTGATCGCCCTTACCGCGGGTGCGCACGCTGACAGCTTCGCTGGACTCTTCTTTATCGCCCATGACGAGGACGTAGGGGACCTTCTGCAGTGTGAAGTCGCGTATCTTCGCATTCATTTTCTCGTTGCGTGCATCGAGTTCAACCCGTAGGCCGGCTTTTTGTAACCGCTGCTGTACTTTTTGCGCGTAGGCGAGGTGGCGTTCACTGATGGGCACCAGTCCGGCCTGCACGGGGGCAAGCCAGACGGGAAAAGCCCCCGCGTAGTGCTCGATGAGGACGCCGAAGAATCGCTCCATGCTGCCGAAGAGGGCGCGATGGACCATGACCGGCTGCTCGCGCTCCCCGCTTTCGGCGACATATTCAAGCTCGAAGCGGGCAGGCAGGTTGAAGTCAAACTGCACGGTGGATAGTTGCCACAGGCGGCCGAGGACATCGACCAGCTTGATGTCGATTTTTGGACCGTAAAAGGCGGCCTCGCCGGGAATGGTTTTGTGCGGGATGCCTTTGCGCATGAGGGCGCGTTCGAGGGAGCCGACGGCCAGGTCCCATTTTTCGTCGGAACCGGCATAGCTGGAGCGGTCGGCGGGATTCCATGTGGACAACTCGACCTGAAAATCGCTGAAGCCGAAGGTAGTGAGCACGGCCTGAGCGAAGTCGATGCAGGCCACGACCTCGTCTTCAATCTGCTTCGGAGTGCAAAAGATGTGGGCGTCGTCCTGGGTAAAGCCGCGGACGCGCAGCAATCCGTGCATGGTGCCGGAGCGCTCGTAGCGGTAGACGTTGCCGAACTCGGCGAGGCGGACGGGCAGATCGCGGTAGCTCTTCGGGGAATTTTTGTAGATGAGAATGTGGCCGGGACAGTTCATCGGCTTCAGCCGGTACTCGGCGTCGTCCAGTTCCATGGGGGTGAACATGTTCTGGGAGTAGAAGCCAGCATGCCCGCTGACTTCCCAGAGGTGGGAGCGCATGACGTGCGGGGTGACCACCAAATCGTAACCGCGGCGGATACATTCTTCGCGCATCCAGTCTTCCATGACCTTGCGGATCATGGCGCCTTTGGGATGCCAGAAGATAAGACCTGGACCGGCGAGGTCCTGGATGGAAAACAGGTCGAGCTGTTTTCCCAGCACGCGATGATCGCGGCGGGCGGCTTCCTCGAGACGGGCAAAGTGCTCGTCCATTTCTTTTTTCGAAAAGAAGGCGGTGCCGTAGATGCGCTGGAGCTGGGGGTTCTTCTCGTCGCCCAGCCAGTAAGCGCCGGCGATGTTTGTGAGACGAAATGCCTTGACGCGCCCGGTGGAGGGGAGGTGAGGACCCCGGCAGAAATCGACGAATTTGCCGTTGCGGTAAAGGGAGATTTCGTCGCCGGGTTTGGTGAATTTCTCGACGAAATGCACTTTCATGAAGTCGTTCGCCACTTTGAATTGTTCCAGCCCCTGCTCGCGCGGCTCGTGCTCGCGAACGAACTTCTCGTCGCGTGTTGTGACCTCCGCCATGCGGCCCTCGATGAGCTTCAGGTCCTCGGGCGTGAAGGGCGTGGGGCGCCAGAAATCGTAGAAAAAGCCGGAGTCGGTTGCGGGACCGTGGCCGAGCCTGGTCTCCGGAAACAGCTCAGTGACCGCGGTGGCGAGCACATGAGCCGCAGAGTGGCGCAGGACCTTCTGAGCATCCGGATCTTTTTCCGTCAGCAGTTGCAAAGCGACATCTTCTTCAAGCGGCGTGGTCAGATCGACAAGGCGCTCGGCGTGGATGTCTTCCGCGCCGTACATCGAAGCTTCGCTGCCATCTGTCGAGGCGGCGGCGACGGGCGCGGCTTTGAGAGGACGAATGCGCGCGACCACGGCGGCCAACGCCAGTCGCGGCGAGATGCTTTCGGCGATGGCCAGGGGGGTTGTGCCGGACGGAACTACGCGCACCGATCCGTCGGGGAGCTGAACGTGAATGGAACTCATAGAAGCAGGGTAACGGGTTTGAGGTATAGGGTACAGATGACCCGCGGAGGTTCGACGACCGAGTATGATTTGACATCTCTCCAGGCTGGGTGACATTCTCATGGGTTTTGCCGGAGGTGTTTTCGATGAATCCACCAGGGACGGTAGCCGGAGCGGAGAGGCGCAAGCAGACGAGCGAGCCGTTGACGGTGGCTCAGCCTTTTCTGATCCAGCAGCAGTGGGACGCTTACACAGCTGAGCAGCACGCGGTGTGGGCGGAGCTGGTGCGGCGTCGGATGCCGCAGCTGAGGGAGCATGCGGCCGAGGAGTACCTGAACGGGTTTGAGCAGATCGGGCTGAAGGAAGACTCGATTCCGAAGCTGAGCGAGGTGAACCGCAGGCTGGCGCCGAGGACGGGCTGGAATGCCACGCCGGTGAGTGGCTTCCTGCCGCCGGATGCGTTTTTCGAGATGCTCGGGGCGCGTCAGTTTCCGACAACGACGTATATCCGGAGCCGGGAGTCGATGGAGTACACGCCGGAGCCGGATATTTTTCACGATGTGTTTGGGCACGTGCCGATGCATGCGCACCCGGTGTTTGCGGATTTCCTGCAGCACTACGGGCGGGTCTGCGCGGGGTTGATGCACGATAAGGACAAGCTGGAGCGGATGGGGCGGCTGTTCTGGTTCACAGTGGAGTTTGGGGTGATCCGGCAGAAGGGCAAGGTGAAGCTCTACGGGAGCGGGCTGATCTCCTCTCACGGAGAAGGCACGCACGTGATCGAGGGCAAGCCCGAGATTCGGGAGTTCAACCTGGACCAGGTGATGGACCAGAAGTTTCTGGTGTCAGAAGAGCAGAAGGTACTGTATGCGGTAGAGTCATTCGATGAGATTTATGAGGCGGCGCAGGAGGCCGAGAAGCGGTTGAGTTGATGCAGGCAACAGGCAACAGGCAAAGGGAATGGGGAATAGCCAATAGCCAATAGCCAACAGGGAGTAGTGGACCGGGATATAAAGAACGCGAAATAGAGAACCGCGGGGACCGAGCGTTGTGACCGGTTGGTTCGGTGGTTGAGGCGGAAGTGGTATTGTCATGCGTGCCGACGATCAATACCGTTGCGTGATCGGGTTGCGTCCAATGCAGTTAAATGGGGCGTGCCGCGCAGGTGCGGCACACCGAAGTCATGAAAGCCGCAGAATTTGCAAAGAATTTATCTGCGAGGATGCACAATACAAAGATTGGTTCTTTGAGCGGGTGGAGACGGGGTCTCGGGTTCGCAGAAGGACACGCAGGAGGGACGATGCCGCGGATTCATTTTCAGTTACAGCTGGCTGAGCTGAAGGACAAGTTGCTGGCGATGGCGGCGTTGTCGCAGCAGGCGGTGCAGGCCGCTGTGGACGCGTGGCTGCAGCGGGACGAGGCGCTTTGCCAGTACGTGCGGGAGAACGAGACGGCCATCAATACTGCGCAGCGCGAAGTGGATGAGATGGCGTACGAGCTGCTGTCGCGCGAACAGCCGATGGCGATCGATCTGCGGTTTATTCTGGCGGTGATCAAGATCAACGGAGATCTGGAGCGGATCGGCGATATGGCGGTGAGCATCGCGATTCGCACGATGGATCTGATGCATCAGGATCCCATCGAACTGCCGGTGGACATCGCCGGGATGGGCGATTTCGCTGGACGGATGATCCGGACGGCGGTGCAGGCTCTGCTGGATGGGGACGCACTGGTGGCGGAGTCTGTGCGCGACATGGATGACGAGATCGATCGTATGAATCGGGTGGCGATTGCCGATCTGACCAAGGTGATTCAGGAAAAGCCGCAGACGGCGGACCAGGCGCTGCCGGCGATTCTTATCTCGCGGAACCTGGAGAGAATTGCGGACCACGCGACCAATATCGCTACCGATGTGATTTTCTGGGTGCGAGGCGCGGATTTGCGGCACCAGCTTTCGATGGCGGTGGATTAAACCGCCAACGAGAGTTTAGGGATTAGAGTTTAGGAAGCCCTTGTTCGTGCCTGGGCCAGGAGCCAGTCGGCTGCGGATTGAAGCTCGGCTTCGGTTACGTCTTCTACGACGATTGCGTTGCCGATGCCTTTGGGGAGAATGAAGCGCCGGGTTCCGGCGCGATTTTTTTTGTCGTGGCCGGCAGCGGCGAGTAGCCTGGCGGCGGTGCTACGGAAGCTGGGGAGCGGGCCGTAGGCGCGGATGGTCTGCTCGATGCGCTGCGCCTGATCGGGTGCGACCGTTTTGCGAGTGAGGGCGATCTGGAGGGCGGCGAGCATGCCCCAGGCGATGGTTTCGCCGTGGAGGAGAGGCTTGTAG
>Ga0181519_10001422_pt1 | contig 21124 bp, 12 predicted proteins | sample PEATcosm2014_Bin_26_FD_121102 | JGI IMG/M metagenome (GOLD analysis project Ga0181519, IMG submission 121102) | Peatland microbial communities from MTU Mesocosm Facility, Houghton, MI, USA - PEATcosm2014_Bin02_10_metaG | ecosystem: Environmental > Terrestrial > Soil > Wetlands > Peat | place...
GCCTCGAGGTCCGCCTGATAGATGGCCGGGTCGGTATAGAAGGCGCGGGGCAGGGTATGGCCCGGTCGTCGCGACTTGAGCAGGCGGAGGATTTCGCTGGGCGCGCGCATCTGGGAACTCATCGGGTTAGGGCCCGCTTCGAGCCGGCTTTTTCATATGGTAGGAGGCGCCCGCCGGCGGTGCTGGCGGTGCGGCGACGGCGCATTATCGAAATGCGACAGGCCGGCGCGGTGCTGCGCCGCTGCCTCAGGATACCGCCAGCGCACAGGCGTCCTGCAGGACGTGAAACGCATAGGCGGCAAAGCTGCGGCGCACCGTTATCGCAAAACGCTCCGGGGCCTCGCGCACCAGCAGCACGCTGGCCTTGCCCAGCAGCGATTGCGCGCACCGGCCCACGCCGAACACGGACAGGTGCAGATCGAGCGGACATGCGCGCGACAGCAAGTCGGCGGCGCGCGGATCCTCGAGCACGATCACGGCATGCCCGTCGGAGACGTCCGTGACCGCGGCAAATTGCCCCGCCAGGGCCGCGCGCAGGCTCCCGATTACCGATGCGCGCCGCGCATCGGGCGCCTGTACCAGCCATTCGTCCGGGCCCAGCCACAGGATGCGCACATCCCCGGACTCGCCCAGCGTGTTGGGCCCCGTGGGCACGGCCACGCCCAGCACCGCGAACACCGCGGCGCCAAACGCCGCATCCTCGGCGCGGCCGCGCACGATCACATGGGCCAGCAGGGCGCGCTCGGCCAGTTGCAGCGGCGCATTGGCGCTGGCCAGGAGCTGCGCAAGCGGACTAATCCGGGACATTCTGGCGCGCTCCTTGCGGATCGTAGAAAACCGGCTTGCAGATCGTCGCGGGCACGAAACGCCCGTCGGCCAGGGCCGCGTAGACGGTCTGGCCCATGCGCTCGCGCCCGCCCTTGACCAGAGCCAGGGCGATCGAACGGCCGGCCCCCGCGCTCCAATAGCTCGAGGAGACATGGCCCACCATGCGCGCCGGAATCTCCACGCGCGCCTCGGCGACGAGCTGCGCGCCCTCGGGAATCACCACGGCCGGGTCCTGGGTGAGCAGGCCCACGAAATGCTTGCGGTCGGCGTCGCGGCAATGGGCGCGGGTGAGCGAGCGGCGGCCGATGAACTCGCCCTTGTTCATGTCCACGATCCAGTCCATGCCCATGTCCTGAGGCGTCATCGACCCGTCGGTGTCCTGGCCCACGATGATGAAACCCTTGTCGGCGCGCAGCACGTGCATGGTCTCGGTGCCGTAGGCCGTGGCGTCGAAGGTGCTGCCCGCGTCCATGATCGTTTCCCACAGTTCCAGGCCGTAGCTGGCCGGCACCATCACCTCATAGGACAACTCGCCGCTGAATGAAACGCGCATCACGCGCGCATCGATCCCCGCCACCCGACCCTCCCGGCAGGACAGGAACGGAAAGGCCGCGGCGGAAAGGTCGATGCCCGCGACGAGCCGGGCAAGCAGCTTGCGGCTGTTGGGTCCGGCCACCGCGGCGGTCGCATACTGGTCGGTGACCGAGCTCATGAACACGCGCAAGTGCGGCCATTCGGTCTGGCGCCAGCGCTCCAGGTGGGCCAGCACGCGCGCGGCGCCGCCCGTCGTGGTGGTCATCAGGAAGTGCGCATCGCCCAGGCGCGTGGTCACGCCATCGTCGAAGATCATTCCGTCCTCGCCCAGCATCAGGCCGTAGCGGCAGCGGCCCACGGCGAGCTTCTTCCAGCTGTTGGTGTAGACGCGATCGAGGAACTCCGCGGCATCCGGGCCCTGGATGTCGATCTTGCCCAGGGTGGAGTAGTCGAGCACACCCACGCTGGTGCGCGTGGCCCGGCACTCGCGCGCCACCGCGGCATGCAGGTCTTCGCCGGGGCGCGGGTAGTACCAGGCGCGCTTCCACTGGCCCACGTTCTCGAAGGGGGCGCCGGCGCGCTCGTGCCAGGCGTGCATGGGCGTGGTGCGGATGGGGTCGAGCAGCTCGCCCAGCTCGCTGCCGGCAAAGGCGCCGAAGCTCGTGGGCGTGTAGGCGGGCCGAAACGTGGTCGTGCCCGTTTCGGCAAGGGTCTTGCCCAGGCATTCGGCGAGGATGGCCATGCCGTTGATATTGCCCATCTTGCCCTGGTCGGTGCCCAGGCCCAGCGCCGTGTAGCGCTTGACGTGCTCGATCGACGCGTAGCCCTCGCGCGCGGCCAGGGCGATGTCGGCCGCGGTGGTGTCGTTCTGGAAATCGACGAACTTGCCCGCATCGTCGCGGCGCCCCGGCGAGGGCACGCGCCACAAGGGCAGCAGGGGAGCGGCCGCCACGGCGGGCACGCGCCATACCGGGGCCGGCGGCGAGGCGAATCCGCAGTCGGCGGCCATCGCGCCGCCCTGCACGTATCCGCCCTGCAGGCAGGCTGCCAGTTCGTATTCGCCTGCCGCCGCGCCGACGCTCACGTTGGCCTGCGCGGCGCGCCCGGGCACGAAGCTGGCGCTGGCCTCGTCCCAGCGCACCGTGCCGCCGGCCTGGGAATGCAGGTGCACGGCCGGGCTCCAGCCGCCCGACATCGCCAGCAGATCGCAGGCCAGCGTCGAAACCGGACCATCGAGCGAACCCGTGGCCGCCACGCGAACGGCGCGCACCCGCGCGGCGCCCTGCACGTCGCACACGACGTGGCCGGCCAGGATGCGGATGCCGGCGCGGGCGGCGGCCAGCGGCAAATCCCCGCCGGCATCCGGCCGCGCGTCCACGACGGCTGCCACCTCGACGCCGGCCGCGTGCAGGTCGAGCGCCGCGCGGTAGGCGCTGTCGTTGTTGGTGAAGACCACCGCGCGCCGCCCCGGCGCCACCGCATGGCGCTTGAGGTAGATCGACACCGCGCCGGCCAGCAGCACGCCCGGCCGGTCGTTGTTCCGGAACACCAGCGCACGCTCGAGCGCGCCCGTGGCCAGCACCACGCGGCGCGCGCGCACGCGCCAGAGGCACTCGCGCGGCCCGGGCGCGCTGCCCGGGGCGAGGTGGCCGGTGCGCCGCTCCAGCACCGCCACGAAATTGTGGTCGTAGTAGCCGAAGGCCGTGGCCCGCAGCAGGACGCGCACCTGGGGCAGGGCGCGCAATTGGGCCATGGCGTCGGCGACCCAGGCGACGCCCGCCTGCCCGTCGATCTGCGCCTCCTGGTGCAAAAGGCAGCCGCCGGCCTCGGGCTGCTCGTCCACCAGCAGGGTGCGCGCGCCGCTGCGCGCTGCGGCCAGGGCGGCGGCAAGCCCGGCCGGACCGGCGCCCACCACCAGCACGTCGCAATGCTCGAAACGCTTGTCGTAGGTGTCGGGGTCGGGCTTGGCCGGCGCCTCCCCCATGCCGGCCGCGTTGCGCAGCACGTGCTCGTACGACATCCACAGGCGCTGGGGCCACATGAAGGTCTTGTAGTAGAAACCGGCCGGCAGGAAGGGCTTGAGCCAGCCCAGCGCCCCCAGCAGATCGAAGCGCACCGAGGGCCAGCCGTTGAGGCTGCGCGCCACGAGCCCCTCGTAGAGTTCCACCTGGGTCGCGCGCTGGTTGGGCAGGTCGTAGCCGTTGCCCGTGCCGATCTGCACGATGGCATTGGGCTCTTCCGGGCCGGCCCCCACGATGCCGCGCGGCCGGTGCAGCTTGATGCTGCGGCTCACCACGCCCACGCCGTTGGCGACCAGGGCCGAAGCCAGCGTGTCGCCCGCGAATCCCCGGTAAGCCCGGCCATTGAAAGTGAAGGAGAGCGGCCGGGACCGGTCGATGCGGCCGCCTGCGGCCAGGCGCCGTCCGGTCACGGGCGCACCTCGCCGATCTTGTAGACCGCGGCGATCCGGTAGCTGACGGTATCGCGCTCGACATTGAACCAGCGCCGGCAACCATGGGTGTGCACCCACTGCTCGAAGGAGCGGCCGCGCGCGTTCTTGCGCATGAAAAGATAGTCCGCCCATTGGGCGTCGCTCAGGGCGTCGGGCTCGGGCGGCCGCTGGATATGGGCTTCGCCGCCGCAGCTGAACTCGATCTCGGCGCGCGGGCCGCAATAGGGGCATTCGATCAACAACATCGCGAGTCCTCAGTGCGCCACGGCGGCCGCACCGTGTTCGTCGATCAGGCGGCCGGTGGAGAATCGCTCGAGCGAGAAAGGGGCATTGAGGGCGTGCGGTTCGTCGCGCGCCATGGTGTGGGCAAAGACCCAGCCCGATCCGGGCGTTGCCTTGAAGCCGCCCGTGCCCCAGCCGCAGTTGATGTACAGGCCCTTGAGCGGCGTCTTGGAGATGATGGGGCAGGCGTCGGGCGAGACGTCGACGATGCCCCCCCACTGGCGCAGCATGCGCACCCGCGAGAACACCGGGAAGAGTTCGACGATGGCCGAGAGGCAGTGCTCGATCACGTGGAAGCTGCCGCGCTGGCCGTAGCCCAGGTAGCCGTCGACGCCGGCGCCGATCACGAGCTCGCCCTTGTCCGACTGGCTCACATAGCCGTGCACGGCGTTGGACATGACCACGCAGTCGATCACCGGCTTGAGGGGCTCCGAGACCAGGGCCTGCAAGGGGTGGCTCTGCAGCGGCAGGCGCAGCTCGGCCATGGCCGCGAGCACGCTGGTGTTGCCGGCCGCAACGATGCCCACCTTCTTCGCCCGGATGAAGCCGCGGCTCGTCTGCACGCCGGTCACCGCGCCGTTCTCGCGGGCGATGCCCGTGACCTCGCACTGCTGGATGATGTCCACGCCGCGCGCGTCCGCCCCGCGGGCATAGCCCCAGGCCACGGCATCGTGGCGCGCCGTGCCGCCGCGCCGCTGCAAGGAGGCCCCGAGCACCGGATAGCGGGCCGAGGGGTCGAGGTCGAGCGCGGGGATCATCCGGGCGAGCTGCGCGCGCGTGACCACCTCGCCGTCGATGCCGTTGAGGCGGTTGGCGTTGACGCGCCGTTCGATGTCGCGCATGTCCTGCAGGGTGTGGCGCAGGTTGAATGCGCCGCTCGGGCTGTACATCACGTTGAAGTTGAGTTCCTGCGAGAGGCCTTCCCAGAGCTTGACCGCGCTTTCGTAGAGATGCGCCGCTTCGTCCCAGAGGTAGTTGGAGCGCACGATGGTGGTGTTGCGCCCGGTATTGCCCCCGCCGATCCAGCCCTTCTCGAGCACGGCGATATTGCGCAGGCCGTGCTCCTTGGCCAGGTAGTAGGCGGTGGCCAGGCCGTGGCCGCCGCCGCCCACGATCACCGCGTCGTACTCGCTCCGGGGGTTGGGGCTGCGCCACGCCTGCTGCCAGCCCTGGTGGTAGGCGAGGCCATTGCGCACGAGGCTCAAGAGGGAATAGCGTTGCATCCGTACCAAGATACCGATTCGACCCGGCTGCCTCTTAACCCTTCACGACCCGCCCATGTCCAAGTGCGCCGGGGTACCCGGACGAACGGCAGGGCGATGCGCCGGGCGCGCCGGCACGCGTGCGGGAACGTTCAGTTGAGGGCCGCGGCGTAGCCCGGGCGGGCCGTGGTCTGCACCCGCACGCGCTCCTGGCCGGGCGGGTAGCTGAAATGGCTGCGATAGCACTTGGAAAAATGCGGCGGCGACTGGAAACCGCAGGCCACCGCGACGTCCATGATCGACATGTCGGTGAGCAGCAGCAGCTCGCGCGCCCGGCGCAGGCGGATTTCCAGGTAGTACTTGGTCGGCACGCTGCCAAGATGGCGCTTGAACAGGCGCTCGATCTGCCGCCGCGAGATCTGCACGGCATCGGCCAGTTCGTCGAGCGAGAGCGGCTCCTCGATATTGGCCTCCATCAGGGAGGCCACCTTGATCAGCGTGGTGTGGCAGGCGCCGATCTGCGCCTGCAGGGGAATGTGCTGGCGGTCACGGTCGTCGCGGATGCGCTCGAGCATGAACTGGTCGGAAATGGCCACGGCCACGTCGTCGCCCAGGTGGCGGCGCACGAGGTTGAGCATGAGATCGAGCGGCGCGATGCCCCCCGAGCAGGTGTAGCGGTCGCGGTCGATCACGAACAGCTGGGGGCTCAGGATCACGCGCGGGAACTCCTCGCGCAGGGCCGAGAGATCCTCCCAGTGGATCACCGCGCGGTAGTCGTTGAGCAGGCCGGCCTTTGCCAGGGCGTAGCCGCCGGTGCACAGCGAACCCAGGGTGGTGCGGGCCTGCGCCAGCCGGTACAGCGTGCGGGTGAGCAGCGGCGTGGTGGCGCTGCGCACATCGATGCCGCCGCACACGAAGATGATGTCGAAGGCGCCGGCCTTGGCCAGATCCAGGGTCGGCGCCAGGGTGAGGCCATTGCTCGCCGTGGTGCACGCGCCGTCCAGGCTCAGCATCGCCCACCGGTAGACCTCGCGGCCCACGACCCGGTTGGCCATGCGCAAGGGCTCGATCGCGTTGGAAACGGCAATCATCGAATACTGCGGAAGGGTCAGGAAACCGAAGCGGTAGGTTTTCTGTTGCACTGCAGCGGCGTTCATGGATTTTGTCGCCTAAATGCGTCGCAATTGCGATATTGGACGGTACGGGACAAAGGATATGGCTCGCTCGGGAGTGACGCTTTGGGAATGCGACGCGATCTTATCTGATTGCGACAGCTGTTGCGTCATGCCAACCGCGCGGCGGTGCCCCTCACCCCCGGCCCCTCTCCCAAAGGGAGAGGGGAGGTGTTCTCCCTCTCCCACCGGGAGAGGGCCGGGGTGAGGGGCACCGCCCCCTAATGCCCCACCCCCGGCAACCGCGCCACCCAATGACTCACAAAAACAACCAGCACCGCCCCCGCCAGCGCCACATACGGCAACACCCCCGCCCGCCGCCCCGTCCCGCTCTCCTGCACCACCCCCAGATCGTCACGCACCCGCTCCGGAAACACCCCCCCGTCCTGCACGTAATGCCGGAACAGGAACACCGGCAGTATCAAGCCCGCCGCGATGAGCCCATTGCGCAGCGTCCCCGGCCCCCAGACATCCGCCCCGGCCCCCACGAACACCAGGTTGACGAAGCCCAGCACCGCCCCCGCGGCCAGCAGCCAGGTCGGGCAGCGGAACGGCCGCGCCACGCCGGGTCGGTCCATGCGATGGATCCAGCCGGCCTGCAGGTTGAGGAAATTGAACAGCAGGTAGCAGACGTTGGATACGGTCAGGACGGTGAAATAGTCCGACATCATCAGCAGCACCAGGTTGAACGCGAGATCGGTCCACATCGCCGCGGTTGGCGCGCCATGGGCGTTGACGCGCGAGAGGTAGCGCGGCAGCCAGCCGTCCACCGAGGCCTGGTAGAGGGTGCGCGACGATCCCATCATCGAGGTCATGACGATCAGCAGCAGCGAGAGCAGCAGCATCAGCACGATGAGCTTGGCCACCAGCGCGCCCCCGCCCACCATGCGCCCGAGCGCCTGGCCCACCCCGGTGCCGTCGTAGATGCCCGGGTCGAGCAGCGCATCGAGCCCGAGGGATCCCTGGAAGGCGATGGGCACGACGGTGAAGATCACGATGCACAGCAGCCCCGAGGCGAAGATGGCCTTGAAGGTGTCGCGGCTCGGATCCTTGAACTCGCGCGTGTAGCAGATCGCCGTCTCGAAGCCGTAGGTGGACCAGGCTGCCGCGAACAGTGCCCCGGCCAGCACGGTCAGGCCGACGCGGTCCCAGGTGCCGAAGGCCACATGCCCGGCGGCGTCGTGCGTCAAGGGCAGCAGCGGCAGGAAGTGCGACGATGGCATGTCGCCCGTGAATATCGGCACGAAGCCCACGATCACCAGGGGCAGGAGCGAGGCGATGCCCAGGATCATCTGCATGCGCGCGGCCCGCGCCACGCCATGGTGCTGCATGGCGAAGGTGGCCAGCAGGAAGGACGCGGCGATGAAGAACACCGCATTGATGCGCAGGGTGAGGCCGGCGTGGATGAAGCCCAGGTCCACGAGATTGACCACCCAGGTGTTGATGGCCGCCTCGGGCGGGAACAGGCTCGTCACCACGTAGCCCGCGGCCAGGCCCGTGCCCAGCGCCAGCACCGGAGACCATGCCAGCCAGTTGCACCAGACCGAGATGGGCGCGACGAACTTGCTGTAGCCGATCCAGGCGCTGGCCCCATATACCGAGGCGCCGCCCGACTTGTGCGGGAACAGCCCGGCGATCTCCGCGTAGGTGAACGACTGCGTGAAGCCCATGAGGATGGAAACGATCCAGATCACCCACGAAGGCTGGCCGATGGTCGCGGCGATGCCGCCCATGGTGAGCAGCACGCCCGCGGGCACGCCGCTGGCGGCCCAGAATGCCCCGGTCCAGTCGAGCTGACGCTGCAGCGTCGCCGGCGCGCTTTTGCCCTGGGGCGCGGCGAGGTCTGCGGTGACGGCGCCCGATTCTGCGGCCATGGAGCGTTCTCCTTTTCTGCGCGGGTGGGGGAGGGCGGGCGTCGCCGGCTCAGCGCTGGCGCTGCTGCCAGTCGGGCGCCTCGTACACCGGCACCGGCGTGGGCGCCAGCGGCGTGCGGCCGCGGATCAGGTCGGCGGCCTTCTCGGCGATCATGATGGTGGGCGCATTGAGGTTGCCGCTCACCACTGAGGGCATCACCGAGGCATCGACCACGCGCAGCCCGGTCACGCCGCGCACGCGCAGCTCGCCGTCGACCACGGCCTGCGGGTCGGTGTCCGCGCCCATCTTGCAAGAGCAGGACGGATGGTAGGCGCTCTCGGCCTTGCGCCGCAGGTGGGCGTCGATCTGCGCGTCGCTGCGCACTTCGGGCCCGGGCGACAGTTCGGCGCCGCGGAAAGGATCGAAGGCCTTCTGCGCGAAGATCTCGCGGGTCAGCTTGATCCCGTCGCGGAATTCCCGGCGGTCGCCTTCCGTGCCCAGGTAGTTGAAGACGATGCGCACCGGGTCGCGCGGGTCGGCCGAGCGCAGGCTGATGCGCCCGGTCGAGCCGGGCCGCATCGGGCCGACGTGGGCCTGGAAGCCGTGCTGTTGCACCTGGGCCGAGCCGTCGTAGCTGGCCGCGATGGGCAGGAAGTGATACTGCAGGTCGGGGTGGGGCACGCCGGCCCGGCTGCGGATGAACCCACCCGCCTCGAAGTGGTTGCTCGCGCCCAGTCCGCGGCGCAGGAGCAGCCATTCGAGGCCGATGCGCGCCTTGGCCACCAGGTTCTGCGTGGAATACAGGGTGATGGGCTGCAGGCAGGCGTGCTGCACATAGGATTCGATGTGGTCCTGCAGATGGGCGCCCACGCCGGGCAGGTGCACCGCCGTCGCGATGCCGTGCGCGGCCAGTTGGGCGGCATCGCCGATGCCCGAGAGCATCAGCAACTGCGGCGAATTGATGGCGCCGCCGCAGATGAGCACCTCGCGGCGCGCCCGCACGCGCTGTTCATGGCCGCCGCGCACATAGGCCACGCCGGCCGCCAGCAGGGCGTCGCCCGGACCCTCGAGCAGGATGCGCGTGACCAGGCAGCGGTCGAGCACCTGCAAGCCCGGCGCCTTGCGCGCGGGGCGCAGATAGGCCATTGCCGCGCTCCAGCGTCGGCCGCCGAAAGTGGTGCGGTCCATCGGCCCCAGGCCTTCCTGCTGGAAGCCATTCATGTCGGGCGTATACGGATAACCCGCCTCCTGGCCCGCCTCGATGAAGGCGCCGAACAGCGGGTTGTCCATGGTCGGACTCGTCACGTACAACGGGCCATCGCCCCCGTGGTAGGCGTCGGCGCCGGCGAGCCGCGTCTCGGCCTTGCGGAAATACGGCAGGCAGCCGAAGTAGTTCCAGTGTTCCAGGCCCGGGGCGCGCGCCCAGCCGTCGTAGTCGGCCGCATGGCCGCGGATGTAGACCATGCCATTGATCGAGGAGGAACCGCCGAGCACGCGGCCGCGCGGGCAGTACATGCGCCGCCCCTCCAGGAAGCGTTCGGGCTCGGTGTGGTAGGCCCAGTTGTAGCGGTCGTCGGCCAGCGGGTAGGCAAAGGCCGAGGGCATGTGGATGAAGACGCTGCGGTCGGGCGGCCCGGCCTCGAGCAGCAGCACGCGCGTACCCGCGTCCTCCGTCAGCCGCCGCGCGAGCACGCAACCCGCCGAGCCGGCCCCCACGATGATGTAATCGACCTCCGCTTCAGCGGCCATCGGCGGCGTGCGATCCGGCAAACGACCCTGCAGGCGACTCAGTACGGGCAATTGACATCGCCGAGTTCCACGTAAACCGATTTGCGCTGGGTGTAATGCTCGATGGCGGCCAGGCCGTTCTCGCGCCCCATACCCGACTGCTTCACGCCGCCGAAGGGGATCTCCACCGGCGTGATGTTGTAGTTGTTGATCCAGCAGATGCCGGCCTGCAACTGGGCCACCACCCGGTGTGCGCGTGCCAGTTCGCGCGTGAACACCCCGGCCGCCAGGCCGAAGGGCGTGGCGTTGGCCCGCGCGACGACCTCGGCTTCGCTGCTGAAGCGCAACACCGACATGACGGGGCCGAAGATCTCCTCGCGGACGATTTCGCAATCGTCGGTGCAGTCGGCAAAGATCGTCGGCTCGAGGAAATTGCCGCCCTCGAGGCCGGGTACGGACACGCGCCGTCCGCCGCAGACGAGCCGCGCCGAGGCGCGGCCGCTGTCGATGAAGGCCAGGACGCGCTCCAGGTGGTCGCGCGAGATCAGGGCGCCGACCTGGGTGAGCGGATCCATCGGGTCGCCCACGCGCAGCCGCCGCGTGCGCTGTGCAAGCCGCTCCAGGAAGGCATCGTGCAGGGCGGCGTGCACGAACACCCGCGTGCCGTTGGAGCAGATCTCGCCCTGGGTATAGAAATTGGCCATCATCGCCGCGGCCACCGCGTTGTCGAGGTCGGCGTCCTCGAACACGATCAGGGGCGACTTGCCGCCCAGTTCCATGGTCACGTGCTTGAGGGTTTGCGCCGCGTCGGCCATCACGCGCCGGCCCGTGCCGACCTCGCCCGTGAGCGATACCTTGGCGATGCCCGGATGGCGGACCAGCAGCTGGCCGGTGCGCGCATCGCCCTGGAGCACGTTGAAGACGCCGGGGGGCAGGCCCGCCTCGGTGTAGACCTCGGCCAGGAGGGCCGCCGTGACCGGCGTGAGTTCGGCCGGCTTGAAGATCATGGCATTGCCGCAGGCCAGGGCCGGGGCCGATTTCCAGCAGGCGATCTGGATGGGATAGTTCCACGCGCCGATGCCCAGGCACACGCCCAGGGGCTCGCGCCGCGTGTAGGCGAAGGCGCCCTTGAAGGCATGGTGCTCGCCGTGGATGGCGGCGGCGATGCCACCGAAGTACTCGAGGCAGTCCGCGCCCGAGAGGACGTCGACCGCCTCGGCCTCCTGGATGGGCTTGCCGGTGTCGCGCACCTCGCGCTCGGCGATCTCGCGATTGCGCGCGCGCAGGATCTGCGCGGCCCGCAGCAGCACGCGCCCGCGCTCGGCGCCGCTCATCGCCGACCAGACCGCGAAACCCTGCCGCGCGGCGGCCACGGCCTGCTCGACTTCGGGCGCGCCGGCCTGCTCCACCCGGCACACGAGATCGCCGCGGGCCGGGTCCAGGTTTTCGAAACACTCGCCCGCGGCCGAGGCGCTGTAGCGCCCGTCGATGTAGCTCTGCAAGGGGGGTCGGTCCGTCATGACGATCTCGTTCTGGCGCAGGCCCAAGGGTGCGATGTTTTGCCACCACCGCGCTTGCCCATCTGTGTCAGGACGTTGTTCGATAGCGACAACGCCCCTGCCAATATGGGGTGGCCTGTCGTGAATTTACTCTAACGCGTCGCAAATTTGCCATCGCCCGGGCACCCTCCCTGTCTTAATTCAAACCGCGACGGCCGGTTTTGTCGTAGGGCCTGCGAACCCGAAAACCCGCATCTGCCGTCGGCGGGAAATCAAAAAGGGCGCGGGCGGGATGCACGATAACGGGGGATATACCGATGGTCAGGTTCGAGCCGAAAGACACGCGCGCCCGCCCGTTGGCGAGCGCGAGCAAGCGCCGCGGTGCACTGCTGGTCGCTGCAACCCCGGGCCTGTGCGCCGCCCTGGCCCTGGCCGCGCCCGGTGCGCGCGCCCAGACGGCGCCGGCGGGCGCCGCGCCCACGGTGGTTGCCGACGCCGCCCCGGCCGCGGCCCCGGTACCGGGCACCGTCCTGGATGAAATCACCGTTACCGCGCGCAAGAAGAACGAATCGGCGATCGACGTCCCGGTGAGCATCACCGCCTTTTCCGAGGCGACGATCGAAAACCTGAACATCAGCTCCTTTGCCGACTACGCCACCAAGACGCCGAACATGTCGTTCTCCTACGGCACGGCCAACTGGGGTTATGTCGATTCGCACACGATCGCGATCCGCGGCATCTCGGGCTTTGGCACGACCGGCGTCTATATCGACGACACCCCCGTGCCCGACAGCCTGGACCCGCGCGTGGTGGACATCTCGCGCATCGAGATCCTCAAGGGGCCGCAAGGCACCTTGTTCGGCCAGAGCTCCCTGGGCGGGAACCTGCGCCTCATCACCGTGCAGCCCACCGAGGGCAAGTCGGACGCGCACTTCTCGGTCAAGGGCGGCCAGACCTCGTACGCGGGCTCGCCCGACTACAGCGCTGACTTTGCCGGCTCGCGCGACCTGGGCCGCAACCTGGTGGGGCGCCTGGTGGGCTTCTACGATCACGAGGGCGGCTTCCTGCGGCGGGTCGCCGTGGATCCGACCACTGGCCAGGAACTTGCCAATGTCGGCAACTATGGCGCCGAGCGCACCTATGGCGGCTCGGCCGTGGTCCGCTGGACGCCCGACGACCATTGGGAAGGCATCGCGCGCTTCATGATGCAGGATTCCCTGACCGACGGCTGGTCGGCGCCCTACGCGCCGCTGCCCGATTTTTCCATCCAGTCGTTCACGATGGACCGGACCAACAGTGTCCAGGAAAACGCCCACGACCGTTTCATACTGCCCTCGCTGCAGGTCAATTACGCCGGGGACGGCTATTCCGTGCACGAGTCGCTCAGCTTCTTCAACCGCATCGGGACGCAGATCGAGGACGGCAGCGAGGGCACGCGCGACGCGCTCGACTACTACTGGGCCTTTTTGCCGCAGTACGCGGGAATCGGCCAGCTCTCCAATGTCTATTCGAAGAACAACTACCTCGGCAGCGGCGCCATCAACGAGGCCTTTCCCTGGACCGAGACCGTTACATACCGGCGCACGACCAGCGAAACGCGGGTCAACTTCGACAAGAATTCGTTCGGCCTGTCCGGGGTTGCCGGGGTTTACCTGTCGCGTTCGTTCTCCGATACCGATCTCAATGGCGGCAACAGCCCGCTGATCCAGCAGCTGGGCCTGAACACGGCGGCGGCCTCCAACGCGGCCTCGGGCGGGACCACCGGCTATTGCCGCAACCCGAACAATCCCCTGGACAACACCTGCCCCAGCTACGGCAGCGGCCTGGTATGGGCCTCGGCCCAGCCCAGCACCCACTACGACGAAGCGCTGTTCGGCGAGCTGTATTACGCGTTCTCGAACTTCGAGCTGACGGCCGGGGCGCGCGCCTATCGCCAGACGCAGACCACCCATGAACTCGAGGCAGGCGCCCTCAATTACTCGTACCTGAACGTCCAGACCCCGGACACCAAGCAGACCGGCCTCAATCCGAAGCTGGCGCTCAAGTACAACTTCAGCAACGCCGCCATGGTGTACGCCTCGTTCTCCAAGGGCTTCCGCGCCGGCGGCGCGGGCGTGCCCCTGCCGCTGGGCCCGCAGGCCTTCTTCAACGCGATCCACCAGAGCGTCAACACGCCCACCACCTACACCTCGGACTTCGTGCACAACTACGAGATCGGCGGCAAGCTCGAATCGGCCGACCGCAAGTACGAGGTCACCGCTGCCGTGTTCCAGATGAACTGGACCAATATCCAGCAGACCATCATCGCCCCCGAAAGCTATATCACGATGATCGTCAACGCTGGCGATGCGCGCATCCGGGGCGCCGAGCTCGAAGGCAATGCGCGGCCGGTCAGCGGATTGGAACTGCACGCCGGCGCCGGCTACGAAAACGCCGAGATCACCAATGGCAGCCTCTACTGGCAGCCCACCGGATCGCCCGTGTACAACACGCCGCGGGTCACGGCCAATGCGGCCGTGACGCTCTCGCACATGCTCACCGACGCCGTATCGGGCTTCATCACGGTCGACGGCAGCTACACGGGCAGCAGCTATTCGGGAACCGCCGGCTGCGAACTCAATACGAGCACCGTGCAGTACTTTCCCTGCCCCTCGGCCAGCGCCACTGATTACACCGGCTCGCCGCTCCGGCGCGCCGGCTTCTCCGTGCTCAACGCCCGCATCGGCGCGGACTGGGGGCCCTCGGAACTGGCGCTCTATGGCGCGAATCTGCTCAACCGCCGCCCCAACCTGGGCGATTTCAATCCGGAGTCCTACGCCAAGCACAGCTCGGACCCGGCGCAGTTTGCCCCGGGCTACGGGGCCGGGTACATCGTTCCGCGCGTGGCAACCCTGCGCCCCTTCTCCATGGGCCTCGTGTACCGCTACCACTTCTGATCCGCAAGCGTCCGGCGGCCACGGTCAATGGGCCGTGGCCGGCCGCAAGTTCGCGGCGATTGCACGAACCGTGGCGCCGGCAAGGCGCCACTTGGCTTTGCACCGCGCTTCGTTTTGTCCCCCGGAATCCGCGCTTCATCGGCCACCGGCGACGACGGTCGCACGGTGGTGTGCGATTCGCGCCGAAACGGCTATCGTGCAGCGCGCCTTTCCCCTTTACCATCGCGGTTCCCGGCGGCCGGGCCTTTTGAGGAGTTCGTGCATGACGGCATCATGGTTTCTGCAATCCCGGCGCGACATCGCACGCGTGGTCCGGGCCTGCGCCCTAGGGCTCGCGGTGGGCGCCGGCGTGGCGTCGCATGCCGCGGATGCGCCTGCTCCGCCCGCTCCACCACCGGCTGCCCCGGCCGCCCCGGTCGTTCCCCCGCCCTCGCCGGACGGCATTGCCCTGGCCTCGCCTCGCGACGCCGCAACCCGCGAGCCCAGCAGTCCGCAGGCCTGGGGCGGGGCCCGCACCGGCACCGAAGCCACGCTGTCCGATCGCGTCGTGGCCTACGACATCGCCGCCACCCTGGACCCCGTGGCGCATACGGTCGATGCCAAGGAAACGCTCACCTGGCGCAATCGCAGCAAGCAGGAAGTGCGCGCGGTCTACCTGCACCTGTACCTCAATGCCTTCGAGGGCTATCAATCCACCTTCCTGTCCGAGGTGCGCAACCTGGGCTTCGAGTTCCGCTCCGCGGTGCCCATGCACGACGGCGAATGGGGCCATATCGAACTGGGCGCGGTCACGCAGGGCGGCGCGCCCGTTCCCTGGCTATACGTGCACCCGGACGGCGGACCGCAAACCGATCACACCGTGGTGCGCTTCGACCTGCCCACGCCCGTGGCCCCGGGCAAGAGCACGACGCTCGAGATCGCCTTCCACGACCAGTTGCCGCGCGTGGTCGCGCGCACCGGCTACTTTGGCACGTTCCACCTCGTGGGCCAGTGGTTCCCGAAGATCGGCGTGCTGGAACTGCCGGGCGAGCGTGGCGCCCATGAGCTGCGCTGGAACGTGCACGAGTTCCACACCCACAGCGAGTTCTATGCCGATTACGGCAGCTTCGACGTGCGGCTCACCGTCCCCCAGGGCTATACGGTGGGGGCGACCGGCGAGGAGCAGGGCGAGCCGGTGTCCGCTGCCGGCGCGGTGACGCATCGTTTCGTGCAGGCCGATGTGCACGACTTTGCCTGGACGGCCGACAAGCGCACGGCTCCCATCCTGGAAGGCGAATACAAGGGCGAGGGCAGCCCCACCGTGAAGGTGCGGGTGCTCTTCCCGCCCGAATACGCCAACGACGCCCCGGCGGTTCTCAAGGCCACCATCGATTCTCTGGCCTACTTCTCGCGCACCCTTGGGCCGTATCCGTATCGCACGGCAACCGCGGTCATTCCGCCATACAACGCCGGCGAGGCCGGCGGCATGGAATACCCCACCTTCTTCACGGCCGATTCGGTACAACATCCCGATCCGGGGACGCTCGGCGAATTCTTCCTGGACTTCGTGACCATCCATGAATTCGGCCACGGCTACTTCTACGGCATCCTGGGCTCCAACGAATTCGAGGAGCCCATGCTCGACGAGGGCCTGAACGAATACTGGGACATGCGCATGGTGCGCGAGCGCAAGCAGCTCGTCTATCTGGGCACGCGCTTCACCAAGCTTCTGGGCATCACGCCCAGCGTGAGCGGCTTCGGCCTCGAGCGCACCCAGGCCTTGCGCGACGACCCCACCGACGCCCTGGGCGCCAATTCCTGGGACCGCTTCAACTCCCCGGGATTCGCTTCGGTGTACTCGCGCACGGCAACGACGATGCACGACCTGGAGGAGGCCGTGGGCAAGGAGGCCATGGAGCGCGCCTTCCACGCCTATTACGAACGCTGGAAGTTCCGCCATCCCGGCATTGCCGACTTCGAGGAATCGCTCGCCGAATCCACCGGCCAGCGCGCGCTCGTGGAGGCGGTCTTCGCGCAGCAGGTCTACGCCGCCGGCAAGCTCGACGATGCCGTGGAGAAACTCAGCAGCGAGGAGGAACTGCCGCTTGCCGGCACCGCGCTAGTCGACGGCAAGACCGTCGAGACGACGCGCGAGGACGTCGAAAAGAAGATCGACGGGATCCGCGACGCCTGGAAGAAGGCGCATCCGGACGCGAAGGAGGGAACGGGCCCCTTTGCCTTCCGCACCCAGGTCGTCCTGCGCCATCGCGGCGTGGCCACGGCGCAGGATGTCGTGGTCACCTTTGCCGACGGCAGCACCGAGAAATTCGTCTGGGACAGCCCGGAGCGCTGGGCGCGCTTTTCCTGGGTCAAGCCGGTGCGGGCCGTCTCGGCGCAGATCGATCCCCACGATCGCCAAACCCTGGACGCGAGCATCCTCGACAACAGCCAGACCCTGGAGCCGGACCACAGCCCCTCGATCCGCTGGGGCGCGGATCTTTCGGCCCTCATCCAATCCCTCTTCGCCGCACTGGGTTCGCTATGAATCATCCCGCCTCGATGAAAATCCCTGCCATGCTCCGGCACGGCGCGGCCCGCGCGGCCCAGTGGCGGCCCATCGTGCTCCTGGTGCTCGTCGGCTGGATTCCCACGGCGATATTGGCCGTCCCGCTCTGGCGCATCCTCGCCGAGCAGCTCGACGCCTCGGTGCACGCGGCGCAATGGGCGCAGCGTTTCGACGTGCTGGTGGTGGCCGATCTCATCGCCAAGTTCGGGGCCAGCGGCAGCGCCCTGGCCGGTTCGGGCATCGCCGCGGCGGTGCTCTTTCTCCTGCTGCTCCCGTTCCAGCATGCGTTGCTCGTGAGCGCCGCGCGCACCGACGAACGCCTGGGCCTGGGCAGCCTGCTCCATGCCGGATTGCGCGAATACGGGCCGATGCTGCGCATGCTGCTGGTCTCGATCATTCCCCTGGGCGTCGCGCTGGGCCTGACGGCCCTCGCCTTCAAGGGCGTGTCCAAGTACGGCGAGCGCGCCATCCTTGTCTCGGACGTCGAGAATCTCTCCTGGGCGGCGGACGTGCTCGCCGGCCTGCTCATCATCTTCGCCCTTGCCGGCGTGGAGGCGGGCCGCGCGCGCTTTGCCTACGATCCGCGCAAGCGCTCGGCCTTCAAGGCCTGGTGGCGGGGCGTCAAGCTGGTTTTCTTCCACCCGTTGCGCGCTTTCGGGATCTTCCTGGGCATCTCCGTGCCCGCCCTGCTGGTGCTGGCGGCGCTCGCGCTGCTGCGCATCGAGCTGCCCGGCGGCAGCGGCGCCGTTGCCTTTGGCGGGTGGGTCGTCGTCCAGCTGATCGCCGCCGTGTTCATCTGGGCCAACTTCGCGCGGCTGTCGGCCTACTTCGAATGGACGCGCGCCGTCCAGGAAGCCGCAGCCACGCCGACGCGCCCTCCCGCATGAGCCCGGCCGCGAATAAAACCCGCGTCGCGACAACATAACAACGGCGATTCGCGGCGATCGCGGGGCCTTGGTTTATTTGGGGGTTTTGGGCCCCCTTTTTTTCGTCCTCGACGTTTGCATGTCCGCATCAAGATGCGGGGATTCCCCGAGGCTGGTCGCCGTGCAGCGCGGCCGGTGGGGCAACCGAACGTGGGCGCTCGGGCGTGACCCGGCGCGGCGAGGAGTGCAGCATGCAATTTTCCCGACTCAAGATGGGCACGCGCCTGGCCATCGGCTTTGGCCTGCTCGGGGCCATCATCGCAACCCTGGTGGCAACGGCCGCGCTGCGCCTGGCATCGCTGGGCGACGTTGCCCAACGGATCAATGAAGATCGGCTGCCCACGCTCCTGCAGGCGCAGGAGTCGGAGATCAGCCTGCTGCAGAGTGCGCGGCACTCGCGAAACCTGTTGATCATCGACGACAAGGCGGCCCTGGCCAAGGAATTCGAATCGCTCGACGACGAGCGTGCGCAGCGCGACCGGACGCTTGCCGCGCTGCGGGACAAGATCACGGATCCGGAAGCCCGGGACAAGCTCGACGAGGTCGAGCGGCGGGGCAAGGCCTACTCGGAAAGCGAGAAGAACTACATCAATATCGTGCGCAATGGCCTGCTCGACCAGGCCAAGGCCTATCTGCTGAGCGAGACGCGGCCCTTGCAGATGGATTACATCAAGTCCATCGACGAATTCACCCGGATCGAGCGCACGATCACCGAGGCCGATGCGACCGAGGCGATGCGCACGGTCTTCACCGCGCGGACATTCCTCCTGGGCCTGGGCGCGATCGGACTTCTCCTGGCCGGGATCGTCGCCTTCGGCGTGCGCCGCTCGCTGCTGCAGCAGCTGGGCGGGGAGCCCGCCGAGGTGGCCCGGATCGCCGGTCGGATCGCCGGGGGCGATCTCACGGCCGCCATCGATGCGGACCACGGCGACGCAGGCAGCGTGATGGCGGCCATGGCGCGCATGCAGCAGGCGCTCAACCAGATCGTCGCCCAGGTCCGCGCCGGCACCGAGGCGCTGTCGTCGGCCTCGACCCAGATCGCGGCGGGCAATCGCGACCTGAGCGCGCGCACCGAAACGCAAGCCTCGAGCCTGCAGCAGACCGCCGCCTCTATGGAGCAGATGACGGCAACCGTCCGGCAGAACACCGACAGCGCGCGCATCGCCAGCGATCTCGCCGGCGGCGCGACCACGGTGGCCTCGCGCGGCGCCCAGGTGGTGGGCGGCGTGGTTGCCACCATGCAGGAGATCACGCAGCAAAGCCGCAAGATCGAGGAGATCATCACCGTCATCGACGGCATTGCCTTCCAGACGAATATCCTCGCCCTCAATGCCGCCGTGGAGGCGGCCCGCGCCGGCGAACAGGGACGCGGATTTGCCGTGGTCGCGAGCGAGGTCCGCGGCCTTGCCCAGCGCAGCGCGCAGGCGGCCCGCGAGATAAAAGGGCTGATCCGCGCCAGCGTCGAGCGCGTCAATGCCGGCGGAGAGCAGGTGGCCGCGGCCGGCGAGACGATGAACGAGATCGTCGAGCAGGTGGGCAAGGTCAATGATCTCATCCGGCAGATTTCCGATGCGACCCTGGAGCAGTACAGCGGCATCGGCCAGGTCAACCAGGCGGTGACCTCGCTCGACCATATGACGCAGCAAAATGCCGCTCTCGTCGAGCAGGGCACGGCGGCGGCCGAGACCCTGCGCGACCAGGCCCGCGGCCTTGCCGATGCCGTGGCCGTCTTCAAGCTGGCGGGCGCGCCGGCATAGGCGCAGGGCAGGGCGCGCGCCCGCGCGCCCTGGGTACAATCCGGCAATGACCAAGCCCTGGAAACGCGCCGCTGCAGCCGCATTCGGCTTCCTGGCCTTGCACGGCGGCCCGGCGCATGGCGCCGATACGGTCACCGTGCAGCCGCCAGGCGGGCCCGAGGCCACCGCCTTCCTCGACGACCCGGCCGACGATCCGAAGATCCCGGCCGCGATGCTCCAGGATCTCTTGCGCAAGAAGATCTCCTACGTCTTCGTGATCTTCAACGAGAACCGCTCCTTCGACAGCGAATACGGCACCTTCCCGGGGGTCAACGGCTTGTACTCCGATGGCCGCATGGCCCGGTCCGCGTCCGGGTCGATCCAGCATTACACCGATGCCGAGGGCAACGACGTGGCCGTGGCGCCGTTTCGCATCGGTCCGGACCGCAATGCCAACGTGGTGGACAGCGTGGACCATTCCCATACGGGCCTCGCGCGCAAGATCGACGTCGTGGGTGGCGTGCCGCAGATGGACGGCTTCGCCCGCGACGAATACCAGCGCCATGCCCCGCCGGGGTCCACGGCCGCCCAGCAGGCCAAGGCGCGCCAGTACGCCCGCCTGGTGATGGCCCACGTGGACTGCGACACCATTCCCTTCTTCTGGCGCTGGGCCAGCAACTTCACGATCTTCGACAACATCTTTGCCACCGAAGACACGCCCTCCACGCCCAATGCCATCGCGATGATCGCGGGGCAGGCGGGCGAAACCCAGTGGGTAAAGCACCCCGGGCCGGCCGGCGCGCCCATGGCCACCGGCACCACCGGCCCGGTGCGCGGCACCTTCGTGCAGGGCTCGGGCTCGGTCACCTTCAGCGGCACGGCCACCACCCAGGGCCCGCCCATCGTCAACGACCCGCAGCCCTACTACGGTTCGGAGTTCGATCCCACGGTGAGCGCCGCAGGCGTGCGGCGCCAGCCCTATGGCCCGGATGAGGATTACCGCCGCGGCAACATCGCCGCCAACCTTACCTTCGCCTCGCTGCCGCTCACCCTCATGGGCAATACCGTGGCGGCCGTCATGGGGCGCGACGTGAATCCGGATTTCGACATCGCCGACATCCGCCAGGACATCGCCTTCCTGCAGGCGCAGGACCGCCCGCCGGTGGAATGGCGCTGGTACCAGAACGGCTATGGCCTCGAGTCGACCGACCGCGACGGCAAGGCTTCCCACGCGGCGTACGTGAGCCACCACGACGCCCCGCAGTATTTCGGCTACCTCGCGGACAATCCCGCGCTCTACGACAAGCTGCAGGGCGAGACCCGCTTCTTTGCCGACGTCGCCGCCCGGGCGCTGCCGGCCGGCGGCGTTTTCTACATCCGCGGCGGCTATTCCAACCAGATGGGCCTCGTGCCCTACACGCATCCGGGCA
>Ga0181519_10001426_pt1 | contig 21102 bp, 17 predicted proteins | sample PEATcosm2014_Bin_26_FD_121102 | JGI IMG/M metagenome (GOLD analysis project Ga0181519, IMG submission 121102) | Peatland microbial communities from MTU Mesocosm Facility, Houghton, MI, USA - PEATcosm2014_Bin02_10_metaG | ecosystem: Environmental > Terrestrial > Soil > Wetlands > Peat | place...
CTGGCGCGCAAGCTCGTGAAGGAAGCTTGGGCACTGTTCCGCCGCGCCAGCCGCTACACGCGCGCCAAGCCCGAGCCCGGCGCGCGACAACAACTGCGCGATGAGGCTCGCGGCCGCCTGGCCGATGCCCGCCGCCTCGAAGCCCAGGCCGTCGAGTCGATCCTCGATAACGCCCGCGTGATCTGCGCGACGACCACCGGGCTCGATTCTCAAGTCATCGGCCAGCGCACGTTCGACCTGGTCGTGATCGACGAAGCGTGCCAAAGCACGGAGCCAGGCTGTTGGCCGGCCGTGGTCCGCGCCGAGCGGCTCGTGTTGGCCGGCGACCATTGCCAATTGCCGCCGACGGTCGTGTCGAGCGAAGCCCTGGACCAGGGGCTCGGCGTGAGCCTGTTCGAGCGGCTCGTCGCGCTGCATGGCAATTCGATCACCCGTCGGCTCGACGTGCAGTATCGGATGCACGAACAGATCATGGCCTTCAGCTCGCGCGAGTTCTACGACGACACGCTCCTGGCCGACCCGAGCGTGGCCGAGCATCTGCTCGGCGAGTTGGAGGGAGTCGAGATCCTGTCCCCGCTGACCGACACGCCGCTCGAGTTCATCGACACGGCCGGTGCCGGCTACGACGAAGAGCCCGAGCCCGAGGGGGAGAGCCGGTCGAACCCCGAGGAAGCCCGAGTCGTGGCGGCCAAGGTCGCGGAGCTGCTGGCGGCGGGCTTGCCGGGGCAGTCGATCGCGGTGATCGCTCCGTACGCGGCGCAGGTTCGGCTGCTGCGCGAACGGATCGAGGCGCCAGAAGTCGAGGTCGACAGCGTCGACGGCTTCCAGGGCCGCGAAAAGGAGGCGGTGATCATCTCGCTGGTGCGGTCCAATCCGCGCGGTGAAGTCGGCTTCCTGGCCGAGGTGCGACGCATGAACGTCGCCATGACTCGCGCGCGCCGCAAGCTGATCGTGGTCGGCGACAGCGCCACGCTTTCGACGGAACCCTTCTTCGCCCGCTGGCTCGAGTTCGTCGAGCAGGCTGGTGCCTATCGCACAGTCTGGGAGCTGTAGTGCTTATTGCGAATATCGCGTTTCTTCCCGGCTTCCCTCCGCGGCGCACTCTTGGCAAGCTACGGGGCTGACTTGTTCGGAGAGGGTCTGGCTTAGGCGGCTTGCGATGCGCGTTCGCCGCGCAGGCCGATGACGGCGCGGGCCTCCGTGGCCGTAGCGATCTCACGCCCCATCGCGCGGGCGACGCCTGCCAGTCGATCGATCAGCTCGGCATTCGTGGCCAACCGTGTTCGCGCCGCGTCGAAATGCAAGTTGTCTTCCAGCCCGACGCGAACGTGACCACCCATGGCGATCGCCAGAAGATTCGTCGAGAACTGGAATCGGCCGATGCCGGCGGCGGCCCAGGTCGTCCCGTGCGGCAACGCCTGCGCTACCAGCGCCAGGTTCAGCGGCGTGGCGGCGAGAGTTCCGCGCGATCCAAGCAGGATGTTGCAATAGAACGGCGGCCGCAAGTGCCCCTTGTCGATGAGGTAGCGCCCGTAGTCGACCATCCCGAGATCGAATACTTCGAGTTCCGGCACGATCCGGTTTTCGTTCATCGTGCGAGCCAGTCCTTCGATGATCGACGGCGGATTGAGGGATGCCTCGCTTGGGAAGTTCATCGAGCCGAGCGTCAACGAGGCCATTTCCGGACGAAGCGGCGGGGGCAGACGCAACACTTGGCCCCGTTGCCACAACTCGCGATGGCGGCGACCGCTCGTCGAAACGCAGACGATCAGGTCGGGGCAGGCGGCCCGCACGCCGGCGATGATGCGGCCGTAGACATCGGCGCAATACGTCGGTTCCCCGTCATCATCGCGCGCGTGCAAATGCACGATCGACGCACCGGCGTCGCAACAGCGACGGGCGTCGGCCACGATTTCCTCGACCCTCAGCGGCACGTGGGGCGAATCGCGCCGCGTCGGCACCATGCCGGTCAAGGCCGCATTGATGATGAGCTTGTCCACGCTACTTCCCTACGATGCCTTCACGGACGACCCGGGCGGGAACGCCCACGACTTGGACGTGGTCGGGAACGTCGCGCGTCACGACGGCGCCGGCGCCGATCACGCTGTGCGCGCCGATGTTCAACGTCTCGAGAATCACCGCCCCCATCCCGATATACGCCCCCTGGCCGACGCGAACGGCGCCGGCGACATTCGCGCCCGGCTGAATGGTGCAAAAGTCGTCCACCGTCGTATGATGCCCGATCAACGCGCCGCGGCTCACGACCACATGTCGGCCGAGAACGGTTTGGGTCGCGATCTGAGCGCCGCGGTTGATGATGCAACCCTCGCCGATTCGCGCTCGTTTCGAGATCAGTGCCGTCGGATGTACCAGGCGCGCGAACGGAATGCCGTGCGCGCGCGCTTGTTCGACGAAGCCGGCGCGCTGCGTGGTGGTCAGCGCGCAAATCGCCTCGTGGGTCGCGGCGAATTCCCCCAGCCTATCGATCCATAGGATCGACAGGCCGTCGATCATCGCCGCGCAGCGATCCCGATCCCAGTTCTCGATGAACGCTTCGACCCGGCAACCCGGAATGTCCGTCGTCAGGTCGTACACCTCCTCGGCATACGTGCGCGATCCGAGAATGACCAGCGGCTTGTCCATCCGGCGTTCCGATTCGTTGGGACCAAGCGCGGGATCGTTATGCGGCCCGCCGGCGGCGCAGCCTTTGAGCATAACCGAACACCGCGTCTACAACCTGTTCCTGTTGCGCCGCCGACAGGTCATGAAACAGCGGCAAGCGCACGGCGCGAGCACTAACCGATTCGGTTACCGGCAGGGGTGTGCCGACGACGCCGAATCGGCGTCCCATCGGCGAATGATGGAGCGGTACGTAATGGAACACTGCCTGGATCTCTCGCGTCCGCAGGAAGGCGATGAGCCCGTCCCGATCAGCCGCAGTCGGCAACAGGAGACAAAACGTCTGTCCATTGCCGTCGCACTCGGCCGGCGTTCGCGGCAATTCGATTTCTCCGCGTTCGGCCAAGGGGGCGAGTAAGGCGGCATAGCACTCGGCCTGGGCGCGGCGCCGGGCCGTGATTTCGTCGAGTTGTTCCAGTTGCGCGAACAGAAAGGCGCAGGTGATCTCGCTGGGCGCGAAGGTCGAGCCGATATCGGTCCAGGAGTAATAGCGCACTTCGCCGCGCGCGAATTGCGCTCGATCGGTACCCCGATCGAGAATCATTTCGGCCCGCTCGACCCATTCAGGGCGATTGACGCATAAGGCGCCTCCGATGCCGCAATGGATCGATTTGGTCTCATGGAAGCTGAAGCAACCGAGCGCTCCGATGGTACCGAGCGCCTGGCCGCGGTAGCGCGCGGCGACACCTTGGGCGGCATCCTCGATGATCGTCAATTGATACTTCGCGGCAATTTCGCCGAGCGACGTCAAATCGCAGGCCACCCCGGCGTGATGAACCGGCAGCAAAGCCCGCGTCCGCTCGTTGATGGCCCGCTCGACCAGCCGCTCGTCGAGATTCAGCGTGTCGGGACGAATATCGACGAATACGGGCGTCGCTCCAGTCCGGACCACGGCGCTGGCGGTCGCCACGAAGGTGAACGAAGGCATGATGACCTCGTCGCCCGGGCCAAGGTCGGCCAGCAGCGCCGCGATTTCCAACGCTGCCGTGCAGGACGAAGTCAGCAGTACCCGACGGGCTCCAAGTCGTTCTTCCAGAAGCCTGCCGCAGCGCGCGGCGAAAATGCCATCGTTGCCGAATTGGCTCGAAGCGATGACCTGGGCAATGTACTCCGCCTCGCGACCGACGGCCACGGCATTTCGGAATGGGATCGCGGTCATGTCGATGCCGGCTCCAATCGTCGGATCTCGGGTCGCGACGCGCTGACGCGGTCCAAGTAATGAATTCCCGCGATCCGCAGCGACCGTTTTCGGTCGTCATGCGGAATGGGAAAAGTCCGCTCGCATCGCAGGTCGATTCGCATCTCGTCGGCATGATTCCAGGGAATGACGATGTCGTATCGTCCCGACGCCAGTTGCGCATGCAGTGACGAATCTGCTCCGACCGTGACCGTCAGCGGAAACGTCTCCAGGCCCGCCCAACCCGGCAACTCGATGCCCAGGCGCAGCCCCTGCTGGTCCGTCCGCCTGGAGAATTGCAGCCCGCAGTCGCTGCGTGCCCAACCGTCGCTGTCAATGCCGCCGGTCAGATGGGCCGGGTCAACGGGAGGCCGCGAGGCTGTGCGGATTCGGTGCAGCAAATCGCGCCGATCGGCTCGCCACGGCTGGCGCAAACGATGCAAGACGAAGAAACGCAACGGCCATGACTCGATCCGGTCCCAAAGAATCGAGCGCGCATCGGGTGCCGACGCCGGCCAATGATCGTGGAGGTGCAATAGCAGTCGTCGTCTACGATCGGGCAAAGCCGAGGGACAGAGCAGCCAGATCAACGTGTGAAACGCCGCGGTCCGAAAAGCGACCGGTTCCTGAGCCAGCAATTCCCCGAGAGCCCCGACCGACCTGACGAAGCCGTCGGCACGACCAGCCGTGAAATCCCAACCGATTTGACGGAACTGATCCATGATCGCCAGTCGCCTCATCACCCAGGCCCGACGTTCGGGATAGCGGTGCGCATAGTCCCAAGCAAGGATCTCCACGAAATTACCCAATTTCTGCAAGCAGCGGTTCAGGTGCCGGCCACGCGCGACACCGCTCACGGAATCGTGATGCACACGGTAGCCCACGGTTACGGCGTCGCTGAGCAGAAACGTATTACGCCCTTGCTCCACCGGCAGCAACGACGTGAGCCGTAACGGCATTTCCACATCGCCAACACCGTCCGCCAGTTCGTTCCAACCGCCCGCCGACGTCAGCGCGTCACGCCGGAACAGCGCCACCGAAGGATTTCGCATCGTTCCGAAGGGGAAGTTCGTCCACGGGTCCATGGGCCGGACTTCCGGCGTTACCAGCGGAGGCCAACGCACCGCCGCGAAAGCGTCGAAGCACGTGCATTCCGCAGACACCGCGATCGCCTCCGGATGCGCTTCGAAAACCCCGATCGCCCATTGCAAGTGCCGTGGATGCCAAAGGTCGTCGTGATCCAGAAAGGCGACGAGCGGCGCTTGCGTCCGACGCAGGCCGTGATTGCGGGCGGCGTTGGTTCCCTTGCCCGGATTGCGCAGCAGACGCACGCCGTCGATCCGCCGAACCCGGAGCGGGCCGTCGTCAAGGGAGCCGTCGTCGACGACGACGATCTCGCTGGCAGGACGCGTTTGCGCCCGAACCGAAGCGATTGTTTCATCTATCCAACGGGCGCCGTTGAACAACGGCACGATTACGGCGACCTCGTCCATGCGCGGGATAGTAGGAATTGACGGGAATTCATTCAAGATCGGATACGATGCAGCCATGCCGGCAGCTACGTGGCTGGGTGGTGGGGCATGCGTCGACAGCGACGCGGCGAACCGATGCCCGAAATCCAATCGCCCGATGGCCGCTTGACGCTAGCAGCAAGGCACCGGATGATAGGGAAACAGATCGATCCTGGGGGAGACATGACGAGCGAAAACGACGACGAGAAGAAGGATTCGGCCGACCCGAATCGCCAGATCAACGAACAAATCCAGCATTCGCCGGTGAGCGCGCGCATTCCGCCTTCGGTCGGTCGTGGCGTGTTCAGTACCGGGGCGATCGTTTTCGAAGGCCCCAGCGAGTTCGTGATCGATTTCGTGCTCCGGCTCGGTCAGCCGCACGCGATCACGTCGCGCGTCGTGCTGTCGCACAACGTATTCGCGCAGTTTCTCAATGCGCTGCGCGACAACCTGAAGATGTACGAAGACCGCTTCGGCAAGCCGCCGGCCCTGCCGCAGCCCAAGCCCAGCGAAGTCGTGCAGAACACGACGACGATCGCCGATCTTTATGACCAGCTCAAGATCCCCGACGAGCAGATGAGCGGCGTGTATGCCAACGCGGTCATGATCGGCCACACGCCCTCGGAGTTCTGGTTCGACTTCATCACGAACTTCTTCCCGAAGTCGGCCGTCTCGAGCCGTGTGATTCTCACGTCGCAACAGATTCCAGGCCTGGTCGAGACGATGACCACGTCCTTCCAGCAGTTCCAGCGAAAGATGGAAGGGGGCGGCGGACTGCCACCCGGCAGCAATCCGCCCGGGCACTGATTCCCCGCTGCCACAGCGCCGCCGCGGCCGTCATTTCTGCCCGCGGTTCTTCCAGTCGATGCCCGATAGACTGGCCAAGGCCAGGTGCAGGGCGTGCGTGCCGTCGCGGCGATGTCCCTGGGCCGCAACCGCCACATAAAGCTGATGCGCGAGCGCTAGCCCCGGCATGCTCAGCCCCATCCGCTTCGACTCGTCGAGCGCGATGCCCATGTCCTTGATGAAGTGCTCGACGAAGAATCCGGGATCGAAGTTGTTGGCGATGATCCGCGGCCCCAAGTTGGCCAGCGACCAACTGCCGGCCGCGCCAGGGCCGACGCTCTTCATCACCGTTTCCAGGTCCAGGCCTGCTCGGTACCCATACAGGAGCGCTTCGCAAACTCCGATCATTCCCGTGGCGATCAGGATCTGATTGGCCATCTTGGTGTGCTGGCCGGCTCCCGGACCGCCTTGATGAACGATTGTCTTGCCCATCGCCTCGAAGCACGGCGTCAGCGCGTCGACGACCTGGGCATCGCCGCCGATCATGATCGACAGCCGGGCTTCACGGGCACCGATATCGCCGCCCGAGACCGGCGCGTCGACGCTTTCGACGCCCTTGGCCTTGGCCGCGGCGGCGATCTCGCGGGCCAGGGTCGGCTCGCTGGTCGTCATGTCGACGAGCACGCTGCCGGCTCGCGCGCCGGCCAGGCTTCCTTCGCTCCCAAGCGTCACTTCGCGGACATCGGCCGGAAAGCCCACGATCGAGAACACGACATCGCTCTCGGCGGCGACGGCCTTGGGCGAGGCGGCCCACTTGGCCCCCTTGGCGAGCAGCGCTTCGGCCCGAGCCTGGCTCCGGTTGTAAACCATGACGGAAAATCCCTTGGCGAGCAGGTGACCGCACATGCTCGAGCCCATGACTCCCGTCCCGATCCAGCCCAACCGCGTCTTGCCAGCAACCACCTTGGCGATAGCCATCGAACGAACTCCTTGAAGGCGAACAATGCAAAGGATGATGAATCTGGTCGAGCCTCGCCGCCGACTCCAAGCTCGACTACCAGCGATCGGTCGGGCGAGAGAGGATCTCGTTGAGCAAGATCGCCTGCCGTAGCGATTGGGGGCTGTGCAGCAGACCGAGCAGCTCGGCGGCCGTGCTGATGGTCAACTGGTCGGCAAGCGGAGCTTCGGCGGGCGTGACGACCGGCTGCGGCGCCGCTTCGGAAGCGAACTGACCGAGCTGATGGTCGAACACCTGGCGCAGGTGCGAGCCGATCTCATCGCCCTTGTCGAGCGACGTCAGCTTCTCGGCTCGCTGCTCGAATTCGCGCGTGTCGAGAGACGATTTCAACACCCGACGCTGGGCGAGCGGCTCTTCGGGCTTGCGCGGCGCGGCAACCGGCTTGGTCTGGCGGCGTTTGCGAGGCCGAGGTGCTGTTTGAGCGGCCTGTGGTTGAAGCGACGGCGGCGGAGTGCCCGTCCGCTTTTCGGCTGCCCGCCGCAGGAACTCGCTCAATTCGTCGTTGATCTGCTGGCGCGTGCGCGTGCCCGGCGTCGCCGGATTGTCGGGAGCTTCGGGCCGAGCCATCGGCGCGACGGGCGGCAAACCCGTCTTGCGCAGCCCGCCGGCCAAGGTCCTGATCACGTACCCGGCGATCACGACCACGAAGACCGCAATGCGAAACCAGTCAGCATCGCCCAACGGCAGCATCATGCGCCTGGCCCTCGCCCGTTCCGCGACCCATTACCCGCGTTGCCCGTGCCGGCGATCGCCGACCGCATATCGGTATCGGCTTGCACGTTGCGCAGCTTGTAATAGTCGAGGATTCCCAACTTGCCGGTCTGGAAGGCTTCGGCGATCGCCTGCGGGACCTGGGCTTCGGCCTCGACGACCTTGGAGCGGCTCTCCTCGATCATGGCGATCATCTCTTGTTCATTGGCCACGGCCATTGCGCGACGGCCTTCGGCATTGGCCCGGGCAACTCGCGTGTCGGCCTCGGCCTGGTCAGCCTGGAGCCGAGCACCGATGTTGTCGCCCACGTCGATGTCGGCGATGTCGATCGAGACGATTTCGAACGCGGTCTGCGAGTCGAGCCGCCGGGCCAACACGGCCTTCGAGATCCGGTCCGGGTTCTCCAACACGTCGCTGTGCGACTCCGACGACCCAATCGCGCTGACGATCCCCTCGCCGACGCGGGCAATGATCGTCTCTTCGGTCGCGCCTCCGATGAGCTGATTGAGATTCGCTCGCACCGTCACGCGAGCTTTCACCTTGAGCTGAATGCCGTTCTTCGCCACGGCGTCGAGCGACTCGCGTCCCGAATTGCGGGCCGGGCAATCGATCACCTTGGGGTAAACGCTGGTCTGGACGGCTTCCAACACGTTGCGACCGGCCAGGTCGATGGCCGTGGCCAGTTTGAAGTCGAGGTCGATCGTCTTGGCTTTGTTAGCGGCGATGATCGCTCGAATCACGAGCGGCACGTTGCCGCCGGCCAGGTAATGGGCTTCCAGGGCCTTACTCGTGATCCCGGTCTCTTCCCCCAGGCCGGCCTGCACTGCCATGATCTTGCTACGCACGATCACGGTCGGATTCACCTTCCGAAAAGTCATGCCCAACAGGTCGAAGATCCCAATCCCCGCGCCCGTCGTCACCGATTGGATCCAGAAACGGAAATAGCGCGCGAAGATCGCCAAGAAGAGCAACCCGAACACCACCACCGCGCCCAACGCGAGGATGGCCAACAAACCTTGACCGTCCGGTGCTCCGAGACGCTGCGCAATAAGTGGCATAGATTTTTTCCGGAGAGCTCGTCAGACGCTGCCACAAAAGCAGCACGCCCGTCGCCCGAGCCCGTAGTTCCCGTTCAGATCGTCCCCCACCCGGGGCGCGATGTCAAGCATCCAACGTCGGCCTGGCAATGGGCGCCCGTCGGCCCGGGAATGGGCTCGGATCAGCTCAACGGGTCGTCGAACGGATCGAGTCCGAGCGACTCGATCGGCTGCGAGAGGGGGTCGTTCGCCTCGGCCGTTGCCGGCTCTTCGGTCGTCGCCTGGACGACGACGCGGTTGCCGTGGACTTCGACGACCCGGACCCGCTGGCCTGGTTCGATCGACATGCCCGCGCTCACCGCGTCGATCACATCCCCGGCAATCTCGACGGCGCCGCTGGGCATCATCAGCGATTGAGCCACGCCGATCTTGCCGACCAGGCTCTTCAGGCGCCGTCGTCCGATCGTATCCGGAAGGACCTCGTCGGCCTTGGGAATGTCGAGGAGCAACCGCTTGCCCATCGGCGTGCGGGGCCAATAGCGCAGCGCCGTGGCGATCCCTGTGGGCAGCCCGATCACGGCCACCGCCATGAACCCCAGTCCGGTCCACGGCCCATGCCGGAAGGCCAGCACCAGCGCGGCGACCACGCTGGTGAGCGCCAAGATGCCCAAAGCGCCGGCCGAAGGAACGAACAGTTCCAAAACGGCCGCCACGATGCCCAAGATCAGCAGGATCGCTGCCCAGTAGATCGGATCCATGAGTCGCTGTTCACCTTGCCGCGAAAGCAGAATCTAGTCGTTGGCTTTGGCCGCCGCCCCGCTCAGCACGCGACCGAACATGTGCCCCCCATGATCGGCCCCGGCCCAAGTGCCCGCGTAACGGTCCTTATAGATCAGGATCCGGCAAGTGAACGTGCCGAAGCCCGGCACCGGATAGTCGGTCAGCAAAAGCATGGGCGTGTCGCCGGCGAAACGAACCTCGATCGGCATCGAGAGCGTGACGTCGTGGTTGCCGTACTCGATCCGGCTGGTGAACAGCCAGAAATCGCCGGACAGTTTGCGCACTTTCTCGATCGTGTACTTCTCTTCCGTGAGCGGCTTGGCTGGGTCACGACCGATTTCGGTAAACGACCCTGCCAGCACGGCTCCGGTCAGCAGCTTCTCGAACCGCTGTTCGAGCGTTTGCTGGTCGGGCACTGGAGTCGCCGGGGGAAGTGGCGGTCCGTCGGCGGCGATCGTTCGGACGACGCCTAGCACCAGGGCCAGAACGACCGCACCCAGAAGGTTTTTGCCCGAAGGCGGTTTCGACAGGAAGTGCGACATGGACGGCTCTCCGAAATCCCGTGACTGTCGAGCGATGGCCGGTCAGACCCGCTCGATTATACCGCTTTGAGCCCGCCGCGTGCCATGATCCCCCAGCCGCGCCGCCGGCCTGCTTGTGCAGTCACCGGCCGGGCGAGCGACGCAAGGTCGCCTAGTGTCGGCAATGTGGCTTGGTGTCAGAGGTTGCGCAAGAATTCCAGGGCTTGCTGCAAGTCGCCCTGCGGGTCGGAGCTGGTTTCGCGCTCGACGCACAGGTAGCCGCTGTAGTTTCGTTCACCCAGGGCGGCGAGCAGGGCTGGAAAATCGGCTGATCCGCGCCCTAGGATTACTTCCATGCCGCGACCGCGAGCCATGTCGCGCACGCCGTCGGTCGCCCGCACGTAGTGGATGTCGGTCCCCAAGGCTTCGACCGCCTCGAGCGGCGAGAATCCGTTGATGACCAAATTCCCGGGGCTCAGGGCTACGCCCAACGAACCTGTCGGCAGTGCCTCGACGAACTTACGTAGCGTCGGTCCATCTTCGCTGCCCGTTTCGGCCAGGAGCAGCGAGCCGGCATGCTGGCCGAAGCGGCCAAGGTCGGCCAGAACTTCGACCATCATTTTCCAATCCGTGCTCTCCGGATCGTCGGGGATGCGCCCGATCTGGTTGACGACCAGGCCGGCGCCTAACGCATAGGCCATTCGCATGGCCGCCTTCGTGGCCTCGACTCGCCGTGGAAGGTCGTCAGGGTTGCCGTAGCCGCGGCGCGTGCGAAACTCGACGGCCGACACGCGCAAGCCATGGTCCTCGACTAGTTTACGAACCTGCCTGAGACCGGTTTCCGACATCTTTCCGGCATCCAGCTCGCCGCGAGCGTCCAGCTCGACCCCCGCCATCCGCCAGGGAGCCACGGTGCGTATCGCCAGTCGAAAAGGCAATCGCAAGCTCCGTAAATTCACCGCCAAGGGGAGAGGTGACACTAAGCATCCTTCCGGTCGTATGGGCGCAAACACCCGGGGTGTAGTAGGGCAATTGCGCTCGACGATAGGGCACTATTGTGGCTGGCTTCGCGGCTCGAGCGCGCTGGTATGAACCTTCTGCTGACCGTACTGATTGTAGCGGCGGCGGGCACGGCGCCCACGGAGCAGCGCTATCCGGACGCCCGAGCGGTCTATGAATGCGCCTTCGAACAGGCCTCGGACCAGGACTTCGACGGCTGGCCCGACGGCTGGCAGCGGAAGCGAGATCCTCACTTCCCGCACTACTTGCCCATCCGGGTCGTCGCCGGCGAAGCGTACGAGGGCAAGTCCTCGTTGCGGATGGCACTCGATGGCGGGGCGGCCACGATCTTCAGCCCCGCCCAGCCGATCCGCTCCGACGCCAACTTCGTGCTCGAAGTGGCGATCAAGACCGAAGGCTTGAAAGTCGACTCGGCTTTCGCGTCGCTGACGTTCCTTGACGCCCAAGGGCAAATCCTCGACTCGGCCCAATCGACATCCGTCGGCGGTTCGACGCCCTGGAAGATCGTGCGGCTAGGGCCCGTCGGCTCGGCATCGAAGAGCGCAACGCATGTCGTCATCGGCTTGCATTTGCAACCGGCCGAACTGACCGACAGCCAGGCCGATCTGACCGGCACCGCCTGGTTCGACGGCTTGTGGCTCGGTCAAACGCCGCGCATTTCGCTCGGGGTCCTGAATGCCCGGCCGCTGCATAAGGTCGGCGAGCCGGTGGCCATCGCGGCCCATCTGACGGCCTGCCCTTCGCGGCCCAAGGTCGCGATCGAAGTGCGCGACTCTTCGGATCAGCGCGTGGCCGAGTTGGAAAAGCTGCTCCCCGCGGACAATCCCAAGGACCAAGGCCAGGACGAGAGCTGGGCCAAGCAATGGGAGATGCGTTTCCCCGCCCCGGGACTGTACCGCATCCGACTGGTCTGGACCGGCGAAGGCGGGTTCGAGCATATGCTCGAGTCGCCGGTGACCGTGATCGAAACCTGGCCCCGCACGACCGGCGGCGAGTTCGGCTTGGCCCTCCCCGAGCTTCTCGAGCCGGCCACCCAGGCCCAATATCTGCGGCTGTTGGAAGATGGCGGCGTGCATTGGGTCAAATTCCCTCCCTGGATCCTGCCTGGCGACACGCAAGACCTGGAGCGGCGGGTGGCGCTGGTCGAAGAGCTGCGGCGGCGCGATATCCGCATCGTGGGCCTGTTGGCCGATCCGCCGGCCGCCGTCCGCAAGCAGATGGGCCTGCGCGCTCCGGTCTCGGCCGCCGAACTCTACGGCCGTGAGCCGAGCAGTTGGATGCCCGCCATCGAGCCGCTGCTGACACGATTCGGCTTGCAGATCCGCACCTGGCAATTAGGCTCGGCCACCGATCCGAGTCTGTCGGTTGATAAGGAAGGGCCGACCAAGGTTGCCCGCGTCGATCGCGAGTTCTCGCGATTCATCTCCGGTTTCGAATTGGCGCTCCCCAGTGGTTGCGACCTGCCGCGGATGACCACGCGTAAGCTCCCCTGGCAGATCCTGTCGGTCTCCGGCACCAAGCCGGGCGGCGACGACGCACTCGACAGCCTCAACGACAGGAAGCCGGGCGAACCACAACGCTGGGTCGCGTTGCGCCCCCTCGATCCGAAGAAACACAACCGCGACGAACGCGGCGCGGATCTGATTCGTCAGATGCTGGAAGCGAAGCTGCGCGGGGCCAACGGTGTCGAAGTCGCCGATCCGGTGGGCGATCGCTCGGCGCTGCTGCAAGACGACGGCACGCCGGGCGAGCTGTATCTCCCCTGGCGCACCGCCTCTTGCGCGCTGAGCGGCACGAAGTACGCCGGCAGCATCACCTTCCCGCAGGGCGCTTCGAACCACGTCTTCATTCAGAAGTCCGAGGCCGTCGTCGTGGCCTGGAGCCGCCGCTCGCGCCGTGAGGTCATGTACCTCGGTCCCGAAGCCCGCCAGCTCGATCAGTGGGGCCGCTCGCGCCGGCTGGGCGAAGGAGGCGGGCCGCAAACCCTCGACCTCGGCCCGGAGCCGGTCTTCATCGTCGGCGCCAGCCCCGAGCTGATGCGTTTCCGCCTGGGCCTGTCGTTGGCGCAGACGCGCTTCGAGAGCATCTTCGGCGTCACGCATCAAAACAAGGTCATCATGACCAACACGTTCGCTCGACCGGTCAGCGGGAGCCTGCGCGTCATTCCGCCCGACGGCTGGCGCGCTCGGCCCGAACGCATCGAGCTGCAACTGGCGGCCGGGCAGCGATCGGAATTGCCCGTGGAGCTCGTCGTTCCGCTAAGCGGTACGACCGGCCCACAGATGATCCGCTTCGATTTCGAGCTGACCGGCGACGGTCGCCGCGAGTTCAGCGCGTTCCAGCCGATCGAACTGGGGCAAAGCGCGGTGCGCATCGAGATCAACAGCGAGCTCAACGGCAAAGGCCAGCTCGAAGTCCATCAGCGGCTGATCAACGAGACGGATCGGCCCGTGAGCTTCAATTCGAACCTCTACGCTCCGGGCCTGGTGCGCATTCGCCGGGCCACGATCAACCTGGGCCGCGGCGACGATACCAAGGTCTACTACCTCCCCGACGGCGCTCGGCTGCTGGGCCAGACGCTCTGGGTGCGGGCCGAGGAAATCGGCGGCTCGCGTGTGTTAAGCTATCGGTTCGTCGCCGGGCGACCGTAGTGTGGTGCGGCCCCGCTTCGTTCCTCGAGCCCCCAGGAGACCGGCCATGCCTCATGTCGGCGAGATCGTCGCCTTGCTCGAGGAGCTCGCGCCACCGGTCCTGGCCGAAGACTGGGACAACGTCGGCCTCCTGGTCGGCGATCGCACGCGCCAAGTCGAGCGGTTGATGACATGCCTGACCGTCACGCCCTCGAGTGCGGCCGAAGCGATCGACGAGCAGGTCGATCTGATCGTCTCGCACCATCCGCTCCCCTTTCGACCGCTGAAGCGACTGACGACCGACACGCCGACCGGTCGCATGCTGTGGGATCTGATCGGAGCCCGAATCGCGATCTACAGCCCTCATACGGCCTTCGACTCGGCCGGCGGTGGGATCAATCGCTTGCTGGCCGACGGCAGTGGGCTGCTCGATGTCGTCCCGCTCGTGCCCAAGACCGACGCCGACGGCTCTGGCGCGATCGGCACCGGGCGCATGGGTCGCCTACCAACGGCGATGTACCTGGACGAGTTCGCGCGTTCGGTGCGGCGTTTCTTGGGCATCGCTCACTCCCAGGTCGTGGGCGACGCCAGCCGGCGTGTCGAGCGTGTGGCCATCGGCTGCGGCAGCGCTGGCGAATTCCTGGAACCGGCCCGAGCAGCCGGCTGCGATTGCCTGCTGACCGGTGAAGCTCGTTTCCACACTTGCCTCGAGGCTGAGGCCTTGGAAATGGGCCTGATCCTGGTCGGTCACTACGCCAGCGAGCGGTTCGGCGTCGAACGGTTGGCCGAGGTGCTAGCCGGTCGCTTGCCGGGCGTGCAGGTCTGGGCCAGCCGCAAGGAAGCCGACCCGCTACGGCTTGTCTGACCGGCATAAGCCTGCTGGCGGTCCGGTTCCGCCGGCCGAACCCCGCGTCAGGGTTCGTTGACTCGCTGGGGGGCGCCCCTAGAATGGGCTTGAGATCGACGAGCGGACGCCAGCCGATCCCCACCTAAGGGCGGTGTTTGTTCGAGCCAGTTTGTTCTATTCCGGCGCTCCACGAACGAGCCAAGTCCGTCTGATCGTCAGCGGGTGTACCTAGTGGTCCGAGTTGATCGTCATGCCTGCGCGCAGCCTCACCGCCTTGCCCGTCTATAACGAAGTCAAGCACGTCGAGCACGTCCTGGCCGAAGTGCGGCGTTATGCGCCGAACGTGCTGGTCGTGGACGACGGCTCGACCGACGGCACCGGCGAGCTGCTGAAGACGATTCCCGGCATTCAGGTCGTCCCGCACGAGCGCAACCGCGGCTATGGGGCAGCCCTGCATACGGCCTTTGCCTACGCCCAACAGCAGGGGTATGACGTGCTCGTGACGATCGATTGCGACGGCCAACACCAGCCGCGGCAGATTCCCCGTTTCGTCGAGGCCTGCGAGGGCTGGGACGTCGTCTCCGGAAGCCGGTACCTGGAGCGCTTTCCCGGCGACAGCGAGCCGCCGGCCGACCGTCGTCATATCAACGAGCAACTCACGGCCGAAATCAACCGCCGGCTGGGCCTGAACCTGACCGACGCCTTCTGTGGGTTCAAGGCTTATCGCGTGGGCGCTTTGGCCAATCTGGAGCTACACGAAGCCGGCTATGCCATGCCGCTGGAGTTCTGGGTTGTGGCGGCTCGCGCTGGACTCAAGATCCGCGAGCTGGCCGTGCCGCTGATTTACCTGGAAGAATTCCGATCCTTCGGCGGATCGCTCGACAACGCCGCCACGCGTCTGAAGTATTATTACGAAGTGCTCGACCGGGTGCAGGCTTCTGTCGCGGCCTCGGCGGCCAGCAGCACGCGGGGAGGTTCCGACTCTTGAACGGTGGTTGTCAAATGCTCGATCCGTGTCATCCGCGGACTGAAGCCGGCGAGATCGTTGCCCGTCATATTCGCGCCCCGTCAGCCAGTGGTGCGAAGCTGATCGACCCGCCGCTGGAGTGCGTGCCGAAGCTGCTCGAAGCCAATGCTGCTTGCCAGGGGCGCTGCGAATACGACTTCGGCGGCCGGCGGCTAGGGCGCCTGGCGACCGAGGCCCGCCAAGAGCTGGTCCGCGAGGCGGCACGCTACACGTCGAGCTATCGTGACGTGCCCGATGCCCTCGAAGGGAAGCGTATCCTGTTGGCTGGGCACCAGCCGCAGATGTTCCACCCCGGCGTGTGGTTCAAGAATTTCGTGCTCGGACGATTGGCCGAGGCGCACGACGCCGTCGGCGTGAACCTCGTCATCGACAGCGATACGATCAAGAGCGTTTCCGTCCGTGTGCCCAAGGGCGACGTCAAGGCCCCGCTCATGGAGTCGATCGAGTTCGATCGCCCGGGACCGATCGTCCCCTTCGAAGAGCGACCGATCCTCGATCGCGACACGCTCACGGCCTTTGGCAATCGCGTCGGTCAGACGTTGGTTTCGGCCATCCATGAACCGCTCGTGCAACAGTATTGGCCGCTGGTCCTCGAGCGGGCGGGCGAGACCAATAACCTGGGCAACTGTCTGGCTCAAGCGCGCCATCAGCTCGAAGGCCACTGGGGCCTGCGGACGCTCGAGTTCCCGCAGAGCCACGTCTGCCAGCTCGAGGCGTTCCACTGGTTCACGGCTCACCTGCTGGCCCACCTGCCCCGGCTGTGGACCGTCTACAACGAAGCTGTCGCCCAATACCGTCGGGCGTACAAGCTGCGCAGCGCCAACCACCCGGTGCCCGATCTGGCTCAGGACGGCGACTTGCTCGAAGCGCCTTATTGGATCTGGACGGCCGAGGCGCCTCAGCGCTGCCGGCTGTTCGTCGGCGTGCGCGACAACGAGTTGCTGCTCACCAATCGAGCCGGCTGGGAGGCACGGCTGCCGGCTGGCCCCGAGGCCGATCTCACGCGGGCCGCGGCTGTGCTCGCCGACCTGGCGGCCCAAGGCATCAAGCTTCGCACCCGTGCCCTGATTACGACCCTCTTCGGTCGGCTGCTGCTGGGAGACCTGTTCCTGCACGGCATCGGCGGCGGAAAATACGACGAGCTGACCGATCTGCTGATGGCCCGGTTCTTCGACCTCGAGCCGCCGCGGTTCATGGTCATTTCGGGCACGCTGCATTTGCCCGTGACCCAGGAGAACGTCAAGGCCGACGACGTGCGACGCATCGATCATTTGCTCCGCGAACTCGAATTTCATCCCGAGCGCTGGCTCGAACCGGGTTCGCCGTCCGAGGCAAAATCGATCGACAACTGGGGCGCGCAAAAGCGCCGCTGGATCGACACGCCGGCCTCGCCCAGTAATGCCCGCGCGCGAACGCGGGCCATTCGCCAGGCCAACGACGAGTTGCAACCGTACCTGGCCGAGCGGCGCCAACAGTTACTGGTCGAGCGCTCGACGATCGTCGAGCATTTGCGGGCGAGGAGCGTCTGGTCGTCGCGCGACTATGCCTTTTGTTTGTATCCGGAACAGGCTTTGCGGAACTTTTTGCTGGATTTTCCGACCGCCAAGCCGTAACCTGTGGGGCAGTGAGGGATCACGGCTTTGCAATCGAAGGGATTCGAATCGATGCGTTCAGCCTTGCAGCCCATTCGAGAAACGGTCTCCGCGTCGGAAGCGGCGGAGCCCAAGGTCAACGACCAACAGACGCCGGGCGATAAGCCTGCGCCTGCCGTGGGGCGCACGTTGCGTCCTTCCTCGACGCGCGCTGCTCGCTCCGAGCGGGGTGATGACGTGCCCGCCGACTTGCCGGACCTCGACACCATCACGGGTGTCGATTCGGGGCGCGTGGGCGACCATTTGGGCGTGTTCCACTTGCTCCAAGCGGCGTTCCGTGGTCCTTCACGCGAGTCTTTCTTCGCGTCGCTCGAAGACCCCTTCTACGAACCCTGCAATCGTTTCGTCATCCGCCGTGGCACGCGCGTCTTGTCGCAGGTGCAACGGGTCGATCGCGTCCTGCGGTTCGGTTCGGTCTGCTGCCCGGTCTCGTACCTTTGGGCCTTGGCGACGCTCCCCGAGTTTCGCGACCGCGGATTCGGCCGGCGCGTGCTCGAAGCGGCCGAACAATCGGTCAGCGCCACCGGAGTGCCCCTGGCCTTTCTGACGACCAAGATCCCCGGCTACTTTTCGCGCGACGGGTGGGTGAGTTGCGCTCGGCAAGAGCTCCCGCGCGCCAACACGCGTCGGCTGCTGGCCCAGCTTTCGGCTGGCGGCGTGGCGCATGGCAATGTTTCCCAAGGTGGGGGCGACCTGCAGATTCGCCCCTGGCGGCAAGTCGAGTTGGCTGGCCTGATGCAGATCTACGTCCGCCACACGGCCGCCAGCGATGGGGCTTTGGAGCGCAGCGAAGGCTATTGGCGGTGGCTGATCGGCCGGCAAGGTTTCGATCATCTCTACATCGCCCTGGAATCGCCCCGACCTGTGCAAGAATCCGAGGCCACGGACCCAGGCAACTTCTTCGACTCGCCCGAGACCGAACCCAGCGAACCGTCCGAACTGCCCGAAACGCTCCCTATCGACACCTCGGCGCCGATCGTGGGCTACGTCGTGACGAAGGACGATCGCGTATTGGAGCTGGTGGCCGACCCCGGCCGGCCCGACGTGGCTCGCCGGCTGCTCGCGCGGGCTTGCCAGGATGCGATCGAGCGCGACTTCCACGGCATCCAGCTTCACGCCACGACCGGTGGCACGCTGGGAGCGCTGTTCGAAGCCGTGACCTCGGCCGACGCTCCCACCCGCAGACCAACAGCACCTCATGCGGGGCAGCGCGAGTCGGCGCCCGAAGCGCCGCGCGGCGAAGTGCAGATGGCCAAGATCACCGATCTGGCCCGGCTGCTCACGCTGCTGGCCAACTCGTGGCACGAGCGAGCGCTTGCTCAGGGTCTCGATCTCCCCTGCGAATTGGGCCTGTGGATCGACAACGAAAAGCACCAGCTCATGTTCGCCCGCCGGGGAGTGAAGGTCGTCCACCAGAAGCTCGGCCGCAGCTACCTTCAGCTCAGCCGGGCCGACTTCACGCGCCTGGTTCTCGGCCACCTCGACCTGGCCGACTCCATCGCTCGCGGCACGGCTCGGGTCTCGACTCGGCTGGCCGCCGATGCCGCCCGGACGATCTTCCCACGCGTCCGACTCTGGCGCTCGATCTGGGACGACCTGTATCTCTAAGCGCCACGACCTCTAGGCGGCCGCGATTGGTTCACTCGTGGTCGGCCCCCGTCTCGAGCACGGCCAAGAACGCCTTCTGCGGGATGTCGACGCTGCCGATCGACTTCATTCGCTTCTTGCCTTCGCGCTGCTTGGCCCACAGCTTGCGCTTGCGCGTGATGTCGCCGCCGTAGCACTTGGCTGTCACGTTCTTGCGCATGGCCGAGATCGTTTCGCGGGCAATGATCCGGGTGCCGATAGCCGCTTGGATGGCGATCTCGAACATGTGCCGGTCGATCTCGCCGCGCAGCTTCTTGACGATCGCCCGGCCGCGGCGGTCGGCATCCTTGCGATCGCAGATCACGCTCAGCGCGTCGACGCGATTGCCGCCCACGAGAATGTCCATGCGCACGAGGTCGGCCGGGAAGTAGCCGATCAGCTCGTAGTCCATCGTCCCGTAGCCATGCGTCACGCTCTTGAGCCTGTCGTGCATATCGTAGATCACCTCCGCCAGCGGCAGGTCGTAGACCAACATCGCCCGCGAACTCGACAAGTACTCCGTGCGCACGTACACGCCGCGACGATCGGAGCAAAGCTGCATCACCGGCCCGATCTGATCGCTCGGTAAGACGAACGATACCCGCACGATCGGCTGGCGGAACTCTTCGATCATGCCCGAGTCGGGCACCTTCTGCGGGTTGTAGATCCGCAAGGTCTCATTTTGCTTGGTGACGATCTCGTAGGTGACGTTCGGCGCCGTCTGCACGAGGTCCAGGTTCGCTTCCTGCTCGAGTCGCTGCTGGATGATCTCCATATGCAACAGCCCCAGAAAGCCGCAGCGAAAGCCGAAGCCCAAGGCATCACTCGTTTCGGGTTCGAACTCGAAGCTGGGGTCGTTGATGTTCAGCTTGGTAAGCGCCTCGCGCAGCTCTTCGAAGTCCTGACCGTCCGACGGGTACAGCCCGCAGAAGACCATTCGCTTCGGCTCCTGGTAGCCTGGCAATGCTTCGGCCGCATTGTCGCCGGGGACGCTCACCGTATCGCCGATGTGCACCTGGGCCAGCGACTTGATGTTGCAGATCAGATAGCCGACCTGGCCGGCTTGCAAGGTCTCGCAAGAACGCCGGTGCGGAGCGAACTGTCCCAGCTCCAGCACTTCGTAGGTCGTGCCACCCCTGAGGAAGCGGATCTTCTGCCCGCGGCGGACCGTGCCATTCATCAGCCGGACATAAGTGATCGCGCCGCGAAACTCGTCGTAGTGCGAGTCGAACACCATCGCCTGGAGCGGGGCGTCGGGGTCGCCCGTAGGCGGCGGAATCCGTTCGACGATCGCTTCCAGCAACGCCTCGACCCCCAGGCCGCTCTTGCCGCTGGCACGCAACACTTCCGACGGGTCGATCGACAAGCTCTGCTCCATCTCCTGGAGCACTTCCTCGGGCCGAGCATGCACCAGGTCGACCTTGTTGAGCACGGGAACGATCTTCAGATCACTTTCCATCGCAGCGAAGGCGTTGGCCACGGTCTGGGCTTCGACACCCTGAAACGCGTCGACCAGCAGCAAGGCCCCCTCGCAGCAAGCCAGGCTGCGCGACACTTCGTAGTGGAAGTCGACGTGCCCTGGCGTGTCGACGAGATTCAACTCGTACATCTCGCCGCGCAGCTCGTAGCGCATCGAGACGGCGCGGGCCTTGATCGTGATTCCACGCTCACGCTCCAGGTCCATGTCGTCGAGCAACTGCTCGCGCAGGTCGCGGCGGGCGACGGTGCCGGTCTTCTCGATCAGCCGGTCGGCCAACGTGCTCTTGCCGTGGTCGATATGCGCCACGATGCAGAAATTGCGAATATGCGAACAGTCGATGGCCAAAGGAAGACCTCAGCAAGCAGAACTTGATCCAGAAGAGCGTCCGGCCGGGCTTATCGGCCCTCGGCGTTCACGAAGCATGCGTCATCAACCGACCCGCCGCTCGTCGATCGCGGCGGCCGAGCAGCTTCCGGCATGCCGTCCATGGGCCAGGCGAGCCAAGCCCGCCGCCCCGATGAACCCGGCATCGCCACCCAACGACGCATAGTCGATTTTCGTCAATTTAGCGGGAATGGGAAAGGCCAGACGCTGAACCTC
>Ga0181519_10001429_pt1 | contig 21080 bp, 20 predicted proteins | sample PEATcosm2014_Bin_26_FD_121102 | JGI IMG/M metagenome (GOLD analysis project Ga0181519, IMG submission 121102) | Peatland microbial communities from MTU Mesocosm Facility, Houghton, MI, USA - PEATcosm2014_Bin02_10_metaG | ecosystem: Environmental > Terrestrial > Soil > Wetlands > Peat | place...
ATCGCCCACGGCGTGATCGCGCCGCCCGACAGCCTGGGGCTGGCGGAGCGTCTGCTGATCCTGTTCGAGGCCATTGGCGAGATCATCCTCGCGCATGCGCCGCACGAAGCGGCGGTGGAGGAAACCTTCATGACCGCCAACGGCGCCTCGACGCTCAAGCTTGGCCACGCCCGCGCCGCGGTCATGATCGCGCCGGCCCGCGCCGGCCTGCCGGTCGCCGAATATGCGGCCAAGGTGGTCAAGAAGGCTGTCGTCGGGACCGGGTCGGCGGACAAGGCGCAGGTGGCGTTCATGATCGCGCGGCTGCTGCCCACCGCCGGCTCGCCCACCGCCGATGCCGCCGACGCCCTGGCGGTGGCGATCGCCCATGCCCACGCCAGGACGGCGCGTCGGCGCCTGGCGACCGCGACCTGATCGGATTGAGACAGGTCGCCCCACGACGCCTGGAGCGCTCGCCGCCAAAGCGGGAACGGCTCCGGCGATCACCGGGCGCTCTAAGTATATGAATCTAGGCCAAATTATCGCAGCTGATGTAAGTCGACATGAGCGGCGTTTGCGCTAGGGACGATAGACCGCGCAGAGCTTGTTGCCGTCGGGATCGCGCAGGTAAGCGAGATAGAGTTTGCTCGGCCGCACACCGGGCGGATCCTCGCAGGTGACGCCGCCTGCGGCCACGCCCGCGGCGTGCCAGGCATCGGCCTGTTCCTGCGTGGCGGCGGCGAAGCCGATCGTGCCGCCGTTCATCGGCGTGGCGGGCTCGCCGTTGATCGGCAGCGACACCGAAAAGGTCCCGGTCGGGGTGAAATAGAAGATGCGGTGCCGGTCGACGACCGCCGGGGCCACGCCCAACGTGCCCAGCAGGGTGTCGTAGAAGGCCTTGGCCCGGTCGAGATCGTTTGTGCCGATCATGATGTGAGAAAACATGCGTGGTCCTCCTCTTGTGTCCCGGGTGAAGCCACGGGCGCGGCGGGACAAAGCCCGACCGCCCTGGGGTACAATGCATGCCGCTGCGTCCTCCAAGCGCGAAAGCGCCTGCGCGGAAAAGGAGATAGCGGCGGGCTCGGGGGTGGTTTTGACGGGAACACGGGATCGGGCGCCCCGCCCTTCCCCCCGCGCCGAACTTCGGCGAGAGTGCAAGAACACATGATGAACGCGATTCGCCATCCTGACCGTACGGGGGCCGCATGATCGGCCGGCTGCGCGGACTGGTCGCCGAAGTGGCGGAGGAAGACGCCCTCATCGACGTCGGCGGCGTCGGCTATGTGGTGCGGTGCGGCGGCAAGACGCTCTCGCGCCTGCCCGCGCCGGGGGACGAGGCGCTGCTGCACATCGAGACCCAATGGAGCGAGGCGACCGGCATTCGCCTTTACGGATTCCTGACACGCGAGGAGCGCCGCGCCTTCGTGCTCCTGCAGGCGATCCAGGGCGTCGGGCCGAAGGCCGCCCTGGGCGTGCTCGACGTACTCTCGCCGGCCGAACTCGCCGGCGCCGTCGCGCGCGAGGACAAGGCCGCTGTCGCCCGCGCCAACGGCGTGGGACCGAAGCTGGCGCAGCGCATCATCGTCGAGCTGAGGGACAAGCCGATCTCCGACAGCCCGGCCGCGACGTTCCACGCCCCCGCCGCGCCCCCTCCCGCATCGGCCGCCGGTGAAGCGGTGGCCGCCTTGCTCGGTCTTGGCGTCGCCGAGATCACGGCCCGGCGCGTGGTGGATCAGGCCGCGCTGCGCCTGGGTGAGGGCGCTTCCGAAGCGGCGCTGATCAAGGCCGCCCTGCAGGAACTGGGTCGTTGACCCGTCTCGTCTCCGGCGAGGCCGCGCCGCTCGAGGCGTCCGACAAGGCGCTGCGTCCGCAGACGCTGGGCGAATTCGTCGGACAAGAGCAGTCGAAAGCGAACCTGCGCGTCTTCATCGACGCAGCGCGCGGGCGCGGCGAGGCCCTCGACCATGTCCTGCTGTTCGGCCCGCCGGGACTGGGCAAGACGACGCTGGCGCAGATCATCGCGCGCGAACTGGGCGTCAATTTTCGCGCCACCTCGGGACCGGTTCTCGCCAAGGCCGGGGACCTTGCGGCGATCCTGACCAATCTGGAGGCCAACGACGTCCTGTTCATCGACGAGATCCACCGTCTGGCGACCAATGTCGAAGAGATCCTCTATCCGGCCATGGAGGACCATGCGCTCGACCTGGTGATCGGCGAGGGGCCATCCGCGCGCTCCATTCGCATCGAACTGGCGCCGTTCACGCTTGTCGCCGCCACGACCCGGGCCGGCCTTCTGGCCAACCCTCTGCGCGACCGCTTCGGCATTCCGATCCGGCTGGAATTCTACACGCCCGAAGAGCTCCAGCGCGTGCTGACCCAGGCCAGTCGCAAGATGGGCGTCAATCTGTCGGCCGACGGCGCGGCCGAGATCGCCGCGCGCGCGCGCGGCACCCCGCGGGTCGCCGGCCGACTCCTGCGCCGCGTGCGGGACTTCGCCGCCGCCGAGGGCGCCGCGTTGATCGATCGACCGTGCGCCGGGCGCGGCCTCGCCAGGCTCGAGGTCGATCCGTCAGGCCTCGATTCACTGGATCGCCGCTATCTGACCGCGCTCATAGAGCATTATGGCGGCGGCCCAGCCGGCGTCGAGACGCTCGCCTATGCGATCGCCGAGGCGCGCGACGCCGTCGAGGATGTGATCGAGCCTTTCCTTCTGCAGCAGGGCTTCATCCAGCGCACCCCGCGCGGGCGGCTCGCCTGCGCCAAGGCCTACGCCCATCTGGGGCTCGCCCCGCCACCGGCCCCGAAAGGCCAGCCGACATTGTTCGACGAACCGGAGAGCGAGGCCTGAGGTGAGCGCCGTGAACGCCCAGGTCGCGGCCTCGGACCCGCGCGCATCGGTGTTCGTGGCGGCGAACGCGGGTTCGGGCAAGACGTCGACCCTGGTCAAGCGCGTCGCGCGCCTGCTCCTGGCCGGCGCGCATCCCCAAGCCATACTTTGCGTCACCTACACCAAGGCCGGCGCCGCCGAGATGCAGCGACGCCTGTTCAAGGATCTCGGCGGATGGGCCGTGGCGCGTGACGAGGCGCTGCGCGCGATTCTGGGCGACATCGATGAGAGCCACCGCGACCTCTCCAAGGCCCGCGCCCTGTTCGCCCGCGCGCTCGAGACGCCCGGCGGCCTGAAGATCCAGACGATCCATGCATTCTGCGAGCAGCTCCTGCGGCGCTTTCCCCTCGAGGCCGGCGTGTCGCCCGGCTTCACGGTGATGGACGATGTGTCCGCCGCCGCCGTATGCCTGCGCGCGCGCGACGACCTGGCCGCGGCCGCGATGGCCGACCCTGGCGGCCTGCTCGCCGAGGCCTACGACCATTTCTCCGTTGAGCTCGATTGGGCGTCGTTCAACGCCATGTTCGACGGCTTCGTCGAGCGCCGCGCCGCGATCGCCGACTACGCCGAGCGATGTGAATCCAGCGGCGGCCTGGTCGGCGATGTCTGGCGACGCTGTGGTTTCGATAAGCCGACCACCGCCCTGGAGATCGAGGTGGAGGCCCTCGCGCGACTGCCGTTCGAGACCTGGACGCGGGTCGCCGACTGCCTGCAGAGGGGAACGGCCAAGACCGACCAACCCGTTGGCCTGGCGATGAAGGCGATCACCCCCGGATCGTCGTTCGCCGCGGTCTGGGCGATCTTTTCCACGTTCGAAGGCGGCCCGAAAATGCGGCTCGCCACCTCGGCGGTCGAGCCGTGGGCGCGAGACTGGCTTTTCGAAGAGCAGGCGCGTCACCTGACGACACGCTCGCGCATGCAGGCGGCGACGATCGCGGAAAACACCGTGCGCGCGCTGACGCTCGCCCTGGCCTACGGCGCCCTGTACCAGGGCGCCAAGGCCGCGCGAGGCAGCCTGGATTTCGCCGATCTCATCGCCCACGCCCATCGCCTGCTCACCGTCAAGGCCGACGCGGCCTGGGTGCTGTTCAAGCTCGATGGCGGTCTCGAGCACGTCCTGCTGGACGAGGGCCAGGACACCGCGCCCGAGCAGTGGGATATCCTGCGCGCGTTGACGGCCGAGTTCTTCTCCGGTCTGGGCGCGGCGGCGGAGCAGCGCACCATCTTCGCGGTGGCCGACGAAAAGCAGTCGATCTTCTCGTTCCAGGGCGCCGCGCCCGAGCGGTTCGCGGTGGAGAAGCGGCGTTTTGAGGCCATGGTCAGGGCTTCGGGATCGCGATTCACCCAGGCTGACCTTGTCGAAAGCTGGCGATCGGCGCCCGAGATTCTGACCTTCGTGGACACCGTCTTCGCTCAGAGCGAGGCGCTGGCCGGATTGCGCCCGGGCGCGGCGCAGGACGGCCCAAATCCCCTTGCTCATAAGGCGCGGCGGCCGCCGGGCGGCTGCGTCGACCTGTGGCCGATCGAGACGGCGGGCCAGAGCGTGGAGGCCGATGTCTGGGCGCCCGTGGACAGCGAACCGGAGGAAAGCGCCAACCGCAGACTGGCGCGGCGGATCGCCCGCGCCATCGTCGCGATGGTGGCGGCCCAAGACGGCGTGCTCGATCGCGACTCCGGGCGCATGCGCCCCTGCGGCTACGGGGACATGCTGATCCTCGTGCGGCGCCGGTCGGCTCTGTTCCACGAGATCATCCGCGCCCTGAAACGCGAAGGCGTCCCGGTGGGCGGCGCGGACCGTCTCAAGCTCTCCGAGCACGGCGTTTTCGAGGACCTGATGGCGCTGGCGCGGCTCGCCCGGTTCACCTCGGACGACCTGACCCTGGCCGGCGTGCTGCGAGGCCCCTTTTGCGATTTGGACGAGACCTCGCTGTTCGATCTCGCCCAGGCCCGAGTTGGTTCGCTGTGGAGCGCGCTCGTGACGCGCGCGCCCGAACGGCCCGAGTGGGCCGCGGCCGCGACGTTCCTCGGCTGGGCCCGCGACGAGGGCGCCCGGGCCGCGCCATTCGACTTCTTCACCCGCGTCATGGAGCGCCTTGATCTCGCGGGACGCTCCATGCGCCAGCGCCTGTACACGCGGATGGGCGCGGAGGGCGAGGACGCGGCCGACGCCTTCCTGGCCGAGGCTCTCGCCGCCGAAGAGCGCGGCGCGCGCGACCTGGAGACCTTCCTGGCCGCGATGTCTCTGAGCGAGATCGAGGTCAAGCGTGAAGCCGAGGATGCGGCCCGCGGCGGCGAGGGCGAGGTGCGGGTGATGACGGTCCACGGCGCCAAGGGCCTCGAGGCGTCCGTTGTGATCCTGCCCGACACCAGCGCCCGCGCCACCGATCGCGGGGGACCGCTGATCGTCACCGAGGACGGCGGCTTCCTGTGGGCGCCGCGCGGAAAGGAGGATTGTCCGGCGACGGCGCAGGCGCGGGCGGGGCGGGGCCAGGCCATGGAACGGGAGTCCTCGCGCCTGCTGTACGTCGCCTTGACCCGGGCGCGCGATCGCCTGATTCTTTGCGGAGTCGAGACGACCGACAGCCGTTTCACGCGGAGCTGGCGGGACTATATGCAGCGCGCCTTCGACGCGCTTGCCTCGCGCTCGTTCGCGCTTCCGGGCGGCGGCGAGGGCCGGCGGTTCGGATTCGACCCGGTGCCCGCAAGCCGCGAGGTGCAGCCGGCCGTCGCGACCCCGGCGGGGCCCGCCTGGGTTCGGCATTTGCCGCCGGCCGAATCGCCGATCGCGAAGTACGCGTCCCCGTCGGTGATCGGCGACGACGCCAGGACGCGAGCGTCATCTCCGGTCGAGACGGTCGCCGGCCTCGGCCGTTTCCGCAGAGGCGACCTCATCCATCGCCTGCTGCAGCTTCTGCCGGAGCTGCCGCAGGAGCGCCGGTCATCGGCGGCGGCCGGCTGGCTGGCCCGCGAGCGCGATCTCACCGCGGACCAGCGCAGCGAAATGGCCGAGGCGGCGCTGAGCCTGCTCGCCGATCGCCGTTTCGCCGCCGTGTTCGGGCCCGGATCGAAGGCCGAGGTGGCGCTTGCGGGCGAGGTCGCGGGCATCGCGATTTCCGGACGCGTCGACCGTCTGATCGTTGATGCCGATCGCGTGATGGTGATCGACTTCAAGACCAACCGCCCGGCGCCGGCCCGTGTCGAGGCCGTCGACCGGGCCTATATCCGGCAGATGGCGCTTTATGTGGGCTTGTTGCGAGAGGTTTTCCCCGGGCGGGCGGTCGAGGCGGCGCTGGTGTGGACCGACGGACCGATGCTGATGCCCGTGCCCGACGATCTGATGGCGGCGGAGCTCGCCCGCCTGGCCTGGGAGGCCTGAGCCCATGCACCCGCTGCTCGAACGCCTGGGACTGACCTCGCCCATCGTCCAGGCCCCCATGGCGGGAACTTCGACGCCGGAGCTGGCCGCGGCGGTATCGAACGCCGGGGCCCTCGGATCCATCGCCATCGGCCATATCGATGGCGAAACCGCAGCCGCGGACATCGCGCGCCTGAGGTCGGCAACCAACCGCGCGTTCAACGTCAACCTCTTCTGTCACGCGCCCGCGGCGCGCGACCTGGATGTCGAGAACGCCTGGCTGGGGCGGCTGGCGCCGATCTTTCAGACCTATGGGGCGCGACCGCCGGCGGCCCTGAACGAGATCTACACGAGCTTCCTCAGCGATCCCGCCCCGCTCGAGCTGCTGCTCCGGACGCGGCCGGCGGTGGTGAGCCTCCATTTCGGCCTGCCGCCGACAGAGACCATCGCCGCCCTCAAGCGGGCGGGATCGACGGTCTTCGCGACCGCGACCAGCGTGGCCGAAGGCGAGGCGGCCGCCCGCGCCGGCGTCGACGCCGTCGTGGCGCAAGGCTTCGAGGCCGGCGGCCATCGCGGCATATTCGACCCGAATGGACCCGACGAGCAGCTCGGGGTCTTCGCCCTGACGCATCGGCTGGCCGTCGCGCTCGATATCCCGGTCATCGCCGCCGGCGGCGTGATGGACGGCGCCGGGATCGCCGCGGCCCGCGCGCTCGGCGCGATCGCCGTGCAGATGGGCACGGCCTTCATCGCCTGCCCCGAGGCGCGGCCCGATCCCGCCCACCTCGCCGCGCTGCTCGCGTCGCGAACCTCGCGCACCCTGATGACCCGGGCCATCTCCGGGCGTCCGGCCCGCTGCCTCGCGAACCGATTCACCGACCTGGAAGCCGGCCTCGGGACGCCGCCGGCCTATCCCGTCGCCTATGATTCCGGCAAAGCCCTCAACGCCGCAGCGAAGTCGGGCGGCGAAGGCGGATATGGCGCCTGGTGGGCCGGCCAGTGCGCTCAGCTGATCCGCCCGATGCCGGCCGCGCGCCTCGTCGGCCTGCTTTCAGAGGAGCTGCGAGCGGCTGCAGCGCATGTTTGAGGGCGATGACCGCAACCCACCTCTGGGTCGCCCCAGAAAATCTCGCCGCGATTTCGCCGACGCGAGGCGTCGCAGGACGTTGCGCGGCCGCATAAAACCCTTAACTCTCGGCGGACCATCCAAAGGAGCTATCCATGAACACCGTCGCGGTTACCGACGCATCGTTTGAGGCCGACGTCCTCAAGGCCTCCAAGCCCGTGCTGGTGGACTTTTGGGCTGAATGGTGCGGCCCATGCAAACAGATCGCCCCCGCACTGGAGCAGATCGCCGGCGAAATGGGCGAGGCGCTCACCATCGCCAAGGTGAACATCGAGGAAAGCCCGACGACGCCGTCACGGTATGGCGTGCGCGGCATTCCCACGATGATGCTTTTCAAGGACGGGGAGATGAAGGCGATGAAGGTGGGCGCCATGCCCAAGCAGAAGATCCTGGACTGGCTGGCGGAAACCGGGGTCAGCGCGCCCAACGGCGAGAGCAAGACGGCCTGACGGCCGGAGCCGTGCCCTCGTTCTATGACCGCGCGATCCTGCCGCGACTGATCAGTTGCGCCTGCGGCGGGCCGGCGATCACCAAGATGCGCGCGAAGGTTACGCCGCTGGCGAGCGGGCGGGTGCTGGAGCTCGGCATCGGCGCGGGGGCCAATCTGGCCTTCTATGACCCGGCCAGGGTCAGCGCGGTGCTCGCCGTCGAACCCTCGGAAGCCTTGCGCAAGCGGGCCAGGTCGGCGAGATGCCCCGAGGGCCTGTCCGTGACGGTTCTCAATGGCGCCGCCGAGGCGCTGCCGTTTGACAGCGACGAATTCGACACCGTCGTCTGCACCTTCACTCTGTGTTCGGTGATATCTCCGGAAGCCTCGCTCGCCGAAGCCCGGCGGGTGTTGAAGCGTGGCGGTCGGTTGCTGTTTTGCGAACATGGTCTTTCGCCGGAGCCGGGCGTGGCCAGGTGGCAGTCCAGGCTCGAGCCGCTCTGGAAGCGGATGGCGGGGGGCTGCCATCTGACGCGTCTCGTCGCGCCGGTGATCGCCCAGACCGGATTCAGCATTCAGACCCATGACGCCCGCTACATGCGCGGCGCGCCGAAGTTCGCCGGGTGGTGCGAATGGGGTTCGGCGGTCCCGGCCTAGACACCTACGTCAGGTCGGCCAGGTCTCAGGGCTGAGCACCAGGACGTCGCCGACGAAGTGCAGCGAACCACAAATCAGCACATGCGGCGGCGGCCCTGAGATTCGCAGGGCCCTGGCGAGCGCCGCGGCGACCCCGCCATTGACCCCCGTCGCGTGGATACCCAGAGACCGCGCGATCATGGCCAGCGAGCGCGCCGGCGTCGCACCGCCGGAATCGAACGCCGTCGCGAAAATCCGTGGTGCCAGATCCCTGAAGGCTTCGAAGAAGCCGGCTGCGTCCTTTCGGCCGAGCATGCCGACGATCAGGACGATGGGCCGGCCGTCGCGCGCGGCCATTCTCGCGCACGCCTGGGCGAGCGCGCGAGCGGCGTGGGGGTTATGGGCGCCATCCAGCCAGACGTCAGCCCCGCGCTCCCTGGCCATCTCTGCGAGCGGGCCGGCCGTCAATCGCTGCATTCGGCCCGGCCAGACCGCGCTGGCGACACCCCGCGCGATCGCCGCGTCGTCGATCCGGGTGTCGCCTAGCGCGAGCGCCGCGACCGTCGCCAGTCCGGCGTTGGCGAACTGGTGATCGCCGGGCAGGCTGGGGGCAGGCAGATCCAATAGCCGGTCCTGCGTCTGCACGCGCAGTCGGCCATGCTCTTCGAAGGCCTCGCAGTCGCGACCCATCAGGGTCAGGGGCGCGCCAAGCCGCTTGGCCTCGGCTTCGATCACCGCGAGCGCTTCATCGGGCTGGCGCGACGATATGACAGGCCGGTGGGACTTGATGATTCCCGCCTTCTCCCAGGCGATATTCGCCAGCCCCGGCCCGAGCAGTTCGACGTGATCATAGTCGATGGGCGTGATGACGCTGACCGCCGGCCGTTCGAACACATTGGTGGCGTCGAAGCGCCCGCCCAGGCCCACCTCGATCAGAGTGATGTCCGCGGGCGTCTGAGCAAAGGCGTGAATCGCCAGCGCCGTGGTGATCTCGAAAAAACTGATCGGCTCGCCGCGGTTGGCCGCCTCGACCTCATCGATGCGGCGCGACAGTTCCTCATCCGAGATCAGCTTGCCGGCGATGCGGATGCGTTCGGAAAAGCGCACGAGGTGCGGCGAGGTCAGTGCGTGGACCTTCAGTCCGGCGGCCTCCGCGATCGCCCGGAGGAACGCGGTCGTGGAACCCTTGCCGTTGGTCCCGGCGATATGAATGACAGGACCCAGTCGGTTCTGGGGACCGCCCAGCGCCTCGAGCAGCCGTTCGATGCGGCCGGTCGTCAGATCGATGAGCGAGGGATGCAAGGCGCGCAACCGTCGTATCGCCCCGTCCGAGGCGCGAATGGCGTCATAGTCGTGGGTCATCGCGGCGTCAGGCGGCGGCGCGGCGGGCCCGGCCCATCATGAGCGTCCGCAGGATGGACCCAAGGACGGCTGGCAGTTCGTTGCGCGTGACCACGCGGTCGACCATCCCCCGCTCCACCTGAAACTCGGCCGTCTGGAAACCGGGCGGCAAGGTTTCGCGGATCGTCTCCTCGATCACCCGGCGTCCGGCGAAACCGATCAGGGCCGCGGGCTCGGCGAGATGGACATCGCCCAGCATGGCGTAGGAAGCCGTGACGCCGCCGGTGGTCGGGTCGGTCAGGACCACGATATAGGGCAGACGGTCGCGACGCAGCCTCTGGATCGCCGCGGTGGTCCGGGCCATCTGCATGAGCGAAAGCGCGCCTTCCTGCATGCGCGCGCCGCCCGAGGCGGTGAAGACCACCAGCGGCCGGCCGCCCTTCACGGCGGCGTCGACCGCGCAGAGGAAGGCCTCACCCGCCGCCGCGCCCAGCGAGCCGCCCATGAAGGCGAAGTCCTGAACCAGCACGATCACCGGCACGCCGCCGATCTCGCCCGAGGCGGCCGCCATCGCGTCGGTCTCGCCGGTGTTCTTGCGCGCCGACGCGAGGCTTTCGCGATAGGGCTTGCCATAGGTGAAGCCGAGCGGATCGTCGGGCGCCTTCGGCAGGGCCAGGGTCTTGTAGCGGCCGCCGTCGAATGTGTAGGCGAATCGAAGCGCCGGGCGGATGCGCATATGCCGGCCGGCCGGCGTCACCCACAGCGCAGCCTCCAGATCCGGACGATAGATCATCTCCCCGGTGTCGGGGCACTTCTCCCAAAGGTTGTCAGGCGTTTCGCGCCGGGAGACCAGCTTGCGCACACCTGGCGCGATCTTCGCCAGCCACCCGCCTCGCTCGCCGCCGGCCGCGAGAATCGGGTTGCGGATCGGCTTATTCTTCTTGTCGTCGCTCAAAGCCATGGTCGACGCCTTCTCAGCCCGCACGCACGCGCGCTGTCCTTACCGCCATAGCGATGTTCGCGGCGGTATCCAGCACTTTCGCAACCGGATCACGGTTCTGTGTGATGGCCAGGGCGATCGCGTCGACAAGCGCCGATCCGACCACCGCCGCGTCGGCCACGCGGGCGACTTCCGCGGCCCGTTCGGGGGTGCGAATTCCAAACCCCACGGCGACCGGCAGACCGCTGGCCCTACGCACCCGCGCGACCGCCGGCGCGATGGCGGCCGCATCGGCTTCCTTCGCCCCGGTGACGCCGGCCACGGACACATAATAGACAAATCCGCGCGTGCGGCTGGCGACGATCGCGAGGCGCGCCTCGTCGGTCGTCGGCGTCGCCAGACGGATCAGCGCCAGATCCTCGGCGTCCAATGCGTCGGCCAGGGGCTCGGCCTCCTCGGGCGGGCAATCGACCACGATCAGGCCGTCCGCGCCGGCCTGCGCGGCCGCCTTGGCGAACGCAACGAGACCGAAGGTCAGCAGCGGATTGAGGTAGCCCATCAGAACGATCGGCGTGACCGAATCGCTCTCGCGAAAGCCTCGCACCAGGGCAAGGGCACCGTTCAGCGTCATGCCTTGTCCGAGCGCCCGAATCGCCGCCCGCTGGATCGGCGGCCCGTCGGCGACCGGATCGGAGAACGGCAGGCCGAGCTCGATGATATCGGCGCCGGCGCCCGGCAATCCATTGAGGATCGCCGCGGCCGCGTCCACATCGGGATCGCCCGCCATGACATAGGCGACGAAGCCGGCTCGATCCTCGCGCCTAAGCCTCGCGAAGCAGGCATCGAGCCTCTGGGCCGTCAAATGCGCCGTCCCAGACGCTCTGCGACGGTCGCGAGGTCCTTATCGCCGCGTCCCGACAGGTTGAGGACGACAATCCCGGCCTTGCCGACCTGCGCGCAAAGTTCGGGCAGCCGGGCGAGCGCATGCGCGGACTCCAACGCCGGGACGATGCCCTCCAGTCGAGCGCAGAGCTGAAATGAGTCGAGCGCCTCTTCGTCCGTCGCGGTCAGATATTCCGCGCGGCCGACATCATGCAGCCAGGCGTGTTCGGGTCCGATGCCGGGGTAGTCGAGGCCGGCCGAGATCGAGTGCGCCTCGGTGATCTGTCCGTCGCCATCCTGCAGCAGATAGGTGAGGTTGCCATGGAGCACGCCGGGACGCCCCCCGTTCAGGGCGGCAGCGTGACGCGCGGTGTGCATGCCTTCGCCCGCGGCTTCGACGCCGACCAGGCGGACGGTCTCATCGTTCAGGAACGGATGGAAGATCCCGATGGCGTTGGACCCGCCGCCGACACAGGCCACGACCGCATCGGGCAGCCGTCCCTCGGCGTCCAGCAACTGCGCCCGCGTTTCGACGCCGATCACCGCCTGGAAATCGCGCACCATCGCCGGGTAGGGGTGCGGGCCGGCGGCCGAGCCGATCAGGTAGTAGGTGTCGGCGACATTGGTCACCCAGTCACGCAGCGCCTCGTTCATGGCGTCCTTCAATGTCGAGGCGCCGCTGGTCACCGGCCGCACTTCAGCGCCGAGCAGGTTCATGCGCAGGACGTTCGGCGCCTGCCGCTCCACGTCGACCGCGCCCATGTAGATGATGCAGGGCAGGCCAAAGAGGGCGCAGACCGTGGCTGTGGCGACGCCGTGCTGGCCGGCCCCGGTTTCGGCGATGATGCGCGTCTTGCCCATGCGGCGGGCCAGCAGGATCTGACCCATGCAGTTGTTGATCTTGTGCGCGCCGGTGTGATTGAGCTCTTCGCGCTTGAGGTAGACCTTGGCGCCGCCGAAGTGTTCGGTGAGCCGGCGAGCGAAATAGAGCGGGCTCGGGCGGCCGACGTAGGTCTTGAGGTAGCCGTTCAGCTCTGCCTGGAACGCTTCATCGACCTTCGCGGCGCTGTAGGCGCCCTCCAGAGCCAGCACTAGGGGCATCAGGGTCTCGGGCACGAAGCGGCCGCCGAACTCGCCGAACCGGCCGAAGGCGTCCGGCATGGCGCTGTAGTCGTTGGGGCGTGCGGAAAGAGTGGCGGGGCTGTTCACTGGGCGCAGCGTGGTTTTTCAAGCGCGGCGAACCGCCTCCAGAAGGGTCCCGATCAGAGTGGGGTCCTTTAGGCCGGGGCCGCGCTCCACGCCAGAGGAAACATCCACCATCGGGGCGCCGCTCACCCTGATCGCTTCGGCGACGTTCCACGGATCGAGCCCGCCGGCGAGAAACCAGGGTCGCTGAAATCGGCGGCCGGCGAAGATCGACGCATCGATGGCGACGCCCGCGCCCCCGGGACGGGTCGCGTCCGGCTGCGGCTTGGCGTCGAACATCAGGTGTTGGACAACATCCTCGTACGGCGCCGCCAAGGCGAGGTCCGCGCTGGCGGACACCGGCAGCGCCTTGATCACCCCGACGCCGGCGCGCCTGGCGACCTCGCGGGCGCGGGCGGGCGATTCCTTGCCGTGCAGTTGAATGAGGTCCGGTCGCAGCGTCGCCGCCAGACGATCGATGAGCGCGTCGTCGGGGTCGACGGTGACTGCGACGACCGCCGCCCGGCCGCGCGCCGGCGCCGCCAGATGCGCGGCGACCTGCGGATCGATGTTGCGCGGGCTGGCGGCGAAGAAAACGAAGCCCAGGAACGCGGCGCGCCCCGCCAGCGCGGACGCGACCGCCTCGGGCGTCGACAGCCCGCAGATCTTGGCGCGGACGCTCATCGTCAACTCGCGTTGAGGCGCGCCCTCAGCTCCTTGCCGCTCTTGAAGAAAGGCACGTGCTTGGCCGGCACGTCCACCGCCTCGCCCGTGCGGGGATTACGACCGGAACGCGCCGGACGTGACCGGACGGAAAATGCGCCGAAGCCGCGCAGTTCCACCCGCCCGCCGTCTTCGAGGGCCTGGATCACGCGTTCGAAGATGACGCCGACGACGCGTTCGATGTCGCGCTGCGTGAGGTGAGGATTCTCCGCCGCCAGCGCATCGATAAGCTCCGACTTGATCATGCCCCGACCCCTTCGCTCAAGCCGTCAGCCTTGCCGGAAGTCTATTTGTAGATCAAGGGGTTGGATCAGCGATTCCGCCGCCTGGGCAGTGTCCGGCCGCACGCCGGCGGCCGGTCTGCCTACTTCGCGAACGTCGGGTGCGCCGCCGGCCGACAGGCCGGCGGGCAAAGGCCCCGCTATTCCTTGGAGGCCGCCTTTTCGCGCAGGGCCGCGCCGAGGATGTCGCCGAGCGACGCGCCGCTGTCGGAAGAGCCGAACTTCTCGATCGCCTGCTTGTCTTCCGCCATCTCCAGGGCCTTGATCGACAACGAGACCCTGCGGGCCGCCTTGTCGATGTTGGTGACCTGTGCGTCGAGACGGTCGCCGACGGCGAAGCGTTCGGGACGCTGTTCGGAGCGGTCTCGCGACAGGTCGGACTTGCGGATGAACGTCGTCATCGGCGAATCGGCGTCGCCGAACTTCACCTCGACACCGCCGCTGGTGACCTCGGTGACCGTCGCGGTCACCACCTGCCCCTTGTGGAAGGCGTCGCCGGCCATCGGATCGCCGCCGAGCTGCTTGATGCCGAGGCTGATGCGTTCCTTTTCAATATCGACATCAAGCACCTTGGCCTTGACCATCTCGCCCTTCTTGTAACGGGCCATGGCCTCTTCGCCGGCGACGTTCCAGTCGATGTCCGAAAGATGCACCATGCCGTCGATGTCGTTGTCGAGACCGATGAACAGGCCGAATTCGGTGGCGTTCTTGACCTCTCCCTCGATCACCGAGCCAAGCGGGTGCTGCTCGAGGAACTGCTCCCACGGGTTGGGCATGGCCTGCTTCAGGCCGAGGCTGACGCGACGCTTCGAGGAATCCACGTCGAGCACCACGACGTCCACTTCCTGCGAGGTGGAGACGATCTTGCCGGGGTGAACGTTCTTCTTGGTCCAGCTCATTTCGGAGACATGCACGAGGCCTTCCACGCCCGCCTCGAGTTCCACGAACGCCCCGTAGTCGGTGATGTTGGTGATGCGGCCGGTGAAACGCGCACCGGGCGGATATTTCGCCTCGACGCCGTCCCAAGGATCGGACTGAAGCTGCTTCATGCCCAGGCTGATGCGCTGCGTGTCCGGGTTGATCTTGACGATCTGCACCTTGACGGTGTCGCCCACCGCCAGGACCTGGCTGGGATGCGAGACGCGCTTCCAGCTCATGTCGGTCACGTGCAGCAGGCCGTCGATCCCGCCCAGGTCCACGAACGCGCCGTAATCGGTGATGTTCTTCACCACGCCCTCGCGCACTTCGCCTTCCAGCAGCTGGCTGACGAGTTCGGTGCGCTGTTCGGCGCGGGCTTCCTCGAGGATGGCGCGGCGAGACACGACGATATTGCCGCGCGGGCGATCCATCTTCAGGATCGCGAACGGCTGTTCCTTGTTCATCAGAGGACCGACGTCGCGCACCGGGCGGATGTCGACCTGCGAACCGGGCAGGAAAGCCGAGGCGCCGCCGAGATCGACGGTGAAGCCGCCCTTCACCCGACCGACGATCGAGCCCATCACCGGCTCGTTCTTGTCGAACACCCCTTCGAGGCGCGTCCACGCTTCCTCGCGCCGGGCCTTGTCGCGGCTGATGACGGCTTCGCCCAGGGCGTTTTCGATGCGCTCGAGGAAGACCTCGACGGTGTCGCCAACCTTGAGGGTCGGCTTCCCGTGTTCGTCCACGCCGAATTCCTTGACCGGGATCCGGCCTTCGGTCTTGAGGCCGACGTCGATGATCGCGAAGTCCTTTTCAATGGCCGCAACACGGCCCTTGACGACGGTTCCCTCAGAAAAATCCTTGCCGCCCATGCTCGCGTCGAGGAGGGCTTCGAAATCGTCCCGCGAGGGGTTCATGCTCATATCGTCGGCCATAGATTTGATTTTCAGTCTCTTGATGGGTTGGGGCCCATGCGCGGGTGCGCAATGCGGGCGTTGTCGAAAGATGCTTTGAGATTGCGGGGCCCGCGGCGAGCGAGAAAGGCGCGGTTGGATTAGCCCTTTGGGGATTGCTCCCAGCGGGCGCGCGCGTCCTCAACAATGCGGCGGGCCGCATCGAAGGCGCTGTCTATATCGAGGTCGGTCGTGTCGAGCAAGACCGCGTCATCCGCCGGCCGCATCGGCGCGGCCGCGCGCGCGGCGTCGCGCGCGTCGCGCTTCTGGACATCGGCCAGGATGGCGGCGAAATCGGTCGCCTCCCCGAGCCCGGACAGCTGCCGCCAGCGGCGCGTCGCGCGCGCCGTCTGCGAGGCGGTCACATAGAGCTTCGCCGGCGCGTCGGGGACGATGACCGTGCCGATGTCGCGACCATCGATGACCGCGCCAGGTTCACGCCTCGCGAACGCGCGCTGGAACTCGATCAGCGTCTGTCGGACGGCCGGATGAACCGCGACGCGGCTCGCGGCTTCGCCGGCCGCGCGCGTGCGAAAGCGCGCGCCTTCCAGACTGGCCGGATCCAGAATCCGCGCGGCCCGGGCGCAGTCCGCCTCGTCGTCGAGGTCGCCGCCGCCGTCGACGACCGCCAGGCCGATCGCGCGATAAAGCAATCCCGAGTCCAGCACCGGCAGACCGTAGAGCGCGCCCAGGCGCGCCGCGATCGTCCCCTTGCCGGACGCCGCCGGACCGTCGACGGCGATGACGAATCCCATCTCAGGCCGCTCCGATTTCGGCGCCAAGCCGGTTCATCAGGTCGACGAATCCCGGGAAGCTGGTGGCGATCATCTCCGCCTCGTCCACACGGACCGGCGCCGCCGCATTCAGCCCGAGAACGAGGTTGCTCATGGCGATCCGGTGGTCGCCGAGCGTCCGCACATGGGCGCCGCCGGCCAGACCATGATTGCCGTCGCTCGCGCCCATGACCACCAGCCCGTCGGGTTCTTCCTCCACCGCGACGCCCGACGCCGCCAGAGAAGTCGCCATGGCGGCGATGCGGTCGCTTTCCTTGACCCGCAGCTCCGATATGCCGCGCATGATCGTGGGGCCCGTGGCGAAGGCCGCGGCGACGGCCAGGATCGGATATTCGTCTATCATCGACGCCGCCCGTTCCGGCGGCGCCGTCACGCCCTTCAGAGCGCTGAATCGGGCGGTCACGTCGCCGACCATCTCGCCGCCCTGGTCGCGGGCGCCGGAAATCGTCAGGTCGGCGCCCATTTCCCGCAACGTCTCGAACAGTCCCGTGCGCAATGGGTTCAGCAGCACGCCTTCGACCGTGACTTCCGAACCCGGCGTGACCAGGGCGGCGACCAGTGGAAACGCGGCGGACGAGGGATCGCCAGGAACACGGACCTGGGTCCCCGTCAGCGCCTGGCCGCCGGCCAGGGTGATCGTGCGCCCGCCATCACCATCGGCGATGCAGACCGCGGCCCCGAAGGCGCCCAGCATTCTCTCGGTATGATCGCGGCTGCGCTCCGGCTCGATGACGCACGTCTCGCCCGTCGCATTGAGTCCGGCCAGCAGCACGGCGGACTTCACCTGAGCCGACGCCTGGGGCATCCGATACTCGATGCCCGCCAGCGACCCGCCTCGCAGGGTGAGCGGCAACCGGCCGCCGTCGCGGCAGATCCACGCCGCGCCCATGCGGCCGAGCGGCGTGAGCACCCGCATCATCGGGCGGCCGCGCAGGGACGCGTCGCCCGTGAAGGTCGCGGAAAGCGAATATCCGGCCGCGGCGCCCAGGATGAGCCGCGCGCCCGTGCCGGCGTTGCCGCAGTCGACGACGTCGGCCGGCTCGACGAAACAACCCTGGCCGCGGACGCGCCAATGGCCGGGCGCCAGGCGCGCGACGTCCGCGCCGAAGCCGCGCATCGCCTGCGCGGTGTGCATGACGTCCGCACTCTCAAGCAGCCCCGCGATCTCGGTTTGGCCCTGGGCCATAGCCCCGAGGATCAGGGCGCGATGCGAAATCGATTTATCGCCGGGCGCACGCACGACACCGCGCAGGGGGCCGCCCGGACGGGCGATGAGTCCACCCTGGGCCATGAGTGTTTCGGGCCTCGATAGATACGCGCGAAAGCGGCGGGGGAATGCTTTTGACAGTGGCCCCGCGCCGTGGCAAGGGACCGGCCGCCTCGAAACAGCTTATTCAAAGGTCGCCGCATTGGCCAATCCGGAATTGGGCGCCAAACAGATCTGCCCAACCTGCTCGACGAAGTTCTATGACCTGGGTCGTCGCCCCGCGGTGTGCCCCAAGTGCGGCTCCGAGTTCGATTCGGAAGAGGCGCTGCGCAACCGTCGGGTCCGCGTGCGGGCGATCGCGCCCGACGAGGACGCCGAACAGGATACGCCGGCCCCCGGCGCCGATGTCGAGGACGGCTTCGAGGCCGAAGCCGACGAAGCCCCCGAGCTCGACGCGGTCGTCGACGAGCCCCCTCTGCTGGCCGATGACGAAACCGATGAGCCCGACGCCGGCGCGGCCGCGCCGGGCGATGGCCTCGGCGTCGACTTCGCGACCGATGACGACCTGGAGGAAGGTGAAGACGACGAGGTGCCGTTCATCGAAGATGAAGACGATGCCTTCCCCGAAGACGAAATCGACGGCTTGCCCGGCGAAGGGCGGCCGGAGGATCGGTGATTGGCGAGAATTGGCGCAGAGGGCCTCTTGATCGGCGGGACCCTCCGCACTAGTTTCCGCCGCCTCGCGCCCCGGACCGTCATTGGCCGTGATCGCGATCCCGCCATGGGGCTATAGCTCAGCTGGTAGAGCGCTTGAATGGCATTCAAGAGGTCAGCGGTTCGACTCCGCTTAGCTCCACCATGAGGGCCCCGTCGGAAACGGCGGGGCCCTCTCCCTTTGAAATCTAGGCTGCGTTCGGGCGCACGTCCTGAGCAAAAAGCGCCTGGATCGCGTCGCAGCCTCGCGCGGCGCGTAACTGTTCGCGCAGCTTCGACTGGCGAAGCACGCGCGATACCCGGGCCAGAGCGCGCAGGTGCTCGGATCCCTGACCTTTCGGCGCGAGCAGGGCGAACAGAAGGTCGACGGGCTCGTCGTCCACGGCGCCAAAATCGATCGCCTTCTCGAGACGCACGAACACGCCGCGAATCCGGGTGAGGCCGGCGACCTGGGCATGCGGTATGGCCACGCCATGGCCGACACCCGTCCCGCCGAGGGCTTCTCGCTCCATCAGCACATCAAACACCTTCGGCGCCTTCAGCGCGAAGGCGCGCGCCGCCAGTTCGGCGACAATCGACAGCGCCTGACGCTTGTCGGCCGCCGACACACGCGGCGCGATTCCCGCGCCGTCGAGCAAATCCCCGATGATCATCACCGAAACCACTCACTCATGAAACTGACTGAAGAAAAGGCACACCGCGCACCGGGCCGGTCACGGGCGACGAGAGGTCTTCAGCGGCCCCGCCTGCCGTTCGCCTGGGAGTTCGTGCGCTCAGGATCCACCCAACCGATATTTCCATCCGAGCGTCGGTATACCACGGACAAACCGCCGTGCGCGGCGTTCCTGAACACAATTGCTTGAGACTCGGTCAAATCCAGCTCCATGACCGCCATCGAAACGGTCAGGGTCTTCAGGGCGGCGGCGGTTTCGGCGATGATCATGGCCGCGGGCGGGTTGTTGGCGTCCGCATTGTCCCACGCATCGACATCGACATCGTCGTCTCCGCCGCGCAGCACATAGAGCGAGGCGGTTTCCGCGGCCTTGGCGGTGGCCGCGACGGTATGACTTTTCAGCCGACGCTTGTAGCGTCGGATGCGCGTTTCGATCTTGCTGAACGCCTGATCGAACGCCGCATGCGCGTCACCGCCGAGGCCGTGGCTCTGCAGGGTCTGGCCCGACGCCAGGGTCACCGTGCAGTCGACCCTGAAGCCGTAGCCGTCGCGGCTGACCACGACCTCCGCGTCGCCTCCGCGCTCGAAATACTTGCCGATTCCGGCCTTCAGTTCGTCGTCGATCCGAGCGCGCAACGCCTCTCCCAGATCGACGTGTTTTCCCGATGTACGCACTTGCATGACGTCAACAACGCTCCTGGCGGCCGCGGGTGTCAAGCGACCAGATCATCCGAATCGGTCGCCGAGGTAGACCCGCCGCACTTCGGGGTTGGCGAGGATCTCATCGGGTGAGCCTTCGAATAGAACCTCGCCCGCGTGGATGATCGACGCCCGATCGATGATGTCCAAAGTCTCGCGGACATTATGGTCGGTGATGAGAATTCCGATCCCGCGCGTCCGCAGATAGCCGATGACGTCGCGAATATCGGCGATCGCCAGCGGGTCGATCCCGGCGAACGGCTCATCGAGCAACATGAAGGACGGCTCACTCGCGAGCGCCCTGGCGATCTCCACTCGCCGTCGCTCTCCACCCGACAACGAAACGGCGGGCGAGGTCCGCAAATGGTCGATATGCAACTCCTCGAGAAGTTCGCTCGTGATGGCGCGAATCCGGTCGCGCCGCGGCTCGCGCATCTCAACGACCGCCATGATGTTCTGTTCCACGGTCATGCCGCGAAAGATCGAGGTCTCCTGCGGCAGATACCCCAGGCCTTCGCGAGCCCGCTGATACATCGGCTGGTTGGTGATGTCCTCGCCGTCGAGGTAGATCGCGCCATAGTCTGCGGCGATCAGGCCGGTGATCATGTAGAAGCAAGTCGTCTTGCCGGCCCCGTTCGGCCCCAGCAGGCCGGCGACCTCGCCACGGGCCAGGTGCAGGCTCACACCCTTGACGACCGGGCGGCCCCGAAATGATTTGCCGATCCTGTCGACGATCAGACCCGAACCGGGGGCCGGTGCGGTCAGGCCATCGACCAGGCCGCCTGCGTGATCAGCGTCCTTCACGAGCACCTCACGGCTTCGATGCTTCGGCAGTGGAGTTATCCTTGTTCGGATAGAACACGCCTCTCACGCGGCCCGTCTTGCCCGGGCCGGTGACATTCGACTCGAGCCTGGCGTCGCGCGTCGAGACCTTGATCGTCAACTTGTCGCCGCGGGCCACATCCTTGCCCTGCACCACCACGACATTGCCCGTGACCACGATCTCGTCGTCGGTCTGAGAATAGACGGCGTGATCGCCCCGCGCGTTCTGCTGCGGCGTGACATAATACACATTGCCGTCGGCGACGAGGCGGTCCGTGGCGCCGCAGGACTGCTGTCCGTTGGCGTCGACGCCTTTGGGGACCGAATACACGGTGATCGTGTCCGCCCGGAGCCTCGCCTGATCCTGCACCGCCTCCGCGGCGCCGCGCCAGATCGCCACACATTTCGACTGGATCACCTCGGCCTCGTTGGCCGTCACGTCGATGGGCGCCTTGGACTTGGTGTCCACGACCGGCGCCACTGTATGAGTATCGGTGTCGGCGCGGGCGGCCGCGGCGGCAAGGGCCAGGGCGACGAA
>Ga0181519_10001434_pt1 | contig 20978 bp, 22 predicted proteins | sample PEATcosm2014_Bin_26_FD_121102 | JGI IMG/M metagenome (GOLD analysis project Ga0181519, IMG submission 121102) | Peatland microbial communities from MTU Mesocosm Facility, Houghton, MI, USA - PEATcosm2014_Bin02_10_metaG | ecosystem: Environmental > Terrestrial > Soil > Wetlands > Peat | place...
CCCGACCCCGCCCCGGCGGGCGGGAGCGGACCGGAGGGGTCGAGGTGACCGTGCGGGCGGGCGGGGCGCCCCAGGTCGACACGGTCGCCGGCCCGGAGGGGACCGGGGCCGAGCCCGCTCAGGGCGTCGGAGGAACGGGAACCCACCACCAGCGGACCCTCGACGCCCCCGGAGACGGCCAGGTAGGCCCGCAGGCCGCCGGTCAGCGGACCGACGGCGACCACCTGGCCGGCCCCGACCGGCACCACCGCGTCCGGGGCCACGGCCCGCCCGTCGAGGAGGAGCGACGCCGCACCGGGACCCGAACCGACCACCGCCACGTGGGCGGGTGCCTCCATCACCAGGGTCGGCCCCCGGGCGGTGACCTCCAGGGCCGGTGCCCCGTCGGCGTTTCCGACCAGCCGGTTGGCGAGGGTCATGGCCGGTCGGTCGGCCGGACCGGCGGCGGGCACTCCGACGGCACCCAGGGCCCGACGACCGGCGTCCTGGATGGTCGTCGACAGGCCCCCGTCGACGACGAGCACGGTGCGGTGTCCGGTGGCGAGGACGGGGGACCGCGTCCGACCGGACGGCGCCGCGACGTCCGGTCGGTCCCCGGGGTGCCCCGCGCCGTCCGCCGGGACGAACCGGACGCGGTCGCCCGGTCGGAGGCGGGCATAGGGCGGGGCGGTGGGATCGAACAGCGTGACCCCGGTGCGGCCGAGCAGCTGCCAGCCGCCGGGGGTGGCGTCCGGGTAGACGGCGGCGAAGCCGCCCGCCACCGCCACCGAACCGGCCGGCACCGAGGTCCGGGGGGTGGCCCGACGCTCCAGGCCGGCGAGGGGCGCCGCCAGGCCGACCAGGTAGGGGAAGCCCGGCGAGAACCCGACGAACGCCACCTCCAGCTCGGCACCACAGAGCAGCGCCACCACCGCCGGCACCCCGAGGCCGAGCCGCCCGGCGACTTCGTCGAGGTCCTCCCCGTCGAAGGCCGTCGGAAGGACGACCACGTCGCCGGGAGCCACCGGCCCGTCGGCGGCCGCCGCGAGTCCGCCGTCCGGGGAGGCGGGGCCCCCGGCGACCTCCGACACCCACGCGTCGACGGCGGCCAGGTCGACCGTCATCGGATCCACCGCCGCGGGGTCGACCCCCACCACCACGGTGCCGAGGCCGACGGTGACCTCGAGGCCGGCCTCCGGTGCCCGCCCACCGTCCACTGCCGAGCCGAGGTACGCCGCCAGCCGGTGGGCGGCGTGCAGGTCGTCCGTCTCCAACAGCCAGGCGGCGTCGCCGAACCGGGTGACCGCCGCGGCCCTGCCGGGGCCGGGGCCGTCCCGCCCGGTCACGGCCCGGCGAAGGGGTCGATGGACACGCCGGCCGACGCCAGGGCCGCTCGGACCGCGGTCGCCGTCTCCACCGCCCCGGGGGTGTCGCCGTGGACGCAGAGTGACCGGCACCGGAGCTCCACCCAGGTCCCGTCGTCGGCGGTGATCCCGCCCTCGACGGCCAGGGAGACCGCCCGACGGGCCGCCTCCTCGGGGTCGTCGACCACCGCCCCCGGTTCCCCCCGCGGGGCCAGGGTGCCGTCGGCCCGGTAGACGCGGTCGGCGAACCCCTCGACGACCACCCGCGGCCCGCCGTCCCCGGCCAGGCGAGCGACGACCGAGCGCGGCGGGGCCAGCACGACACCGATCCCCCCGAGCGCCATGCCCTCCAGCACCGCCCCGGCGACCCGGGCGTCCACCGCCATCCGGTGGTACAGGGCGCCGTGGGGCTTGAGGTAGGAGACGGTGGCACCGGCGGGCGCCGCCTCCTCGGCCAGCACCCGGCACTGCTCGGCGATGTGGCGGGCGAGCTCCCGCGGGGGGACGTCCACCGGACGGCGGCCGAAGCCCTCCCGGTCGCGGTAGGAGACGTGGGCGCCGACGGCCACACCCCGCCCGACGGCGGTCTCGCACAGGGCCCGCATCACCTCCCGGCTGCCGGCGTGGAAGCCGCAGGCGATGTTGGCGCTGGACACCCGGGAGAGGATCGCCAGGTCCGACGGGAGGACGGAATCGGCTTCCCCCAGGTCGGCGTTGAGATCGACCGTCCGCACCGCACCAGTATCGGGCATGAACGCCGGCCCCGGAGGCGCTATCGTCGCGTCCATGCCGCAACCGCCCGCACTCACGCCCGAACAGCGCCAGGCCGCCCTGGCCAAGGCCGCCCTGGTCCGCCGCGAGCGGGCCGAGGTCAAGGAGAAACTGAAGCTGGGCTCGCTCAGCCTCTCGGAGCTCCTGACCCAGGCGGACTCCAACGAGACGATCGGGAAGATGAAGGTCCTCTCGGTCCTCGAGTCGCTCCCCGGCCTCGGCAAGGTGAAGGCCCGCCGGCTGATGGAGTCGGTGGGCATCTCCGAGAGCCGCCGTCTGCAGGGACTGGGGAGCAACCAGCGCGAGTCGCTGTTGCGCGAGACCGCTCGCTGAGCGGTCCGCACCCGGCCCGGGACGACCGGGCGCCCGAGCCCCTGCTCTTCGTCCTCTTCGGCCCCGGTGGCGCCGGCAAGGGGACCATCGCCGACCGTCTGGTGGCGGACGACCCCCGTCTCTGGCTCAGCCGGTCGTGGACGACCCGCGCCCGACGGCCCGGTGAGCCCGGGGACGCCTACCACTTCGTCGACCGGGCCACCTTCGAGGAGCGGGCGGCCGCCGGCGGCTTCTTCGAATGGGCCGAGTTCCTCGGCAACCTCTACGGGACGCCGATCCCCGACCCCCCCGGGGGCGCCGACGTGCTCCTGGAGATCGACCTCCAGGGTGCCCGCCAGGTCCGTGCCCGGCGTCCGGACGCCCGGCTCATCCTGCTGGTCCCGCCGTCCGACGACGTCCAGGCCGAGCGCCTGCGGGCCCGGGGCGATGACGAGGACCACGTCGCCAAGCGGCTCCGGACCGGTGCCGACGAGATCCGCCAGGGCCGCACCCTGGCCGACCACGAGGTGGTCAACGACGACCTGGTGCGGGCGACCGCCGATGTGGCCGGTATAGTGGACCGTTACCGCTCCGACCCCTCCGGGGGAGGCGCGTCGACCGACGGCACCCCGGGCGGCCACGACGGCCCGCCCGACGACCCACCCAAAGGATCCTGATGGCCCAGACCCGCAGCACGCTGATGGACCCGCCGATCGAGGAGCTCCTCGACAAGGTCGACTCCAAGTTCACGCTGGTGGCGTTGGCCTCGCGCCGGGCCCGTCAGGTGAACAGCTACTACAACAGCCTCGGTGAGGGCATCGGCGTGGTGGTGCCCCCGCAGGTGGCCTCCGTGTCGGGCAAGCCCCTGTCGATCGCCTTCGAGGAGGTGGCCGCCGGCAAGGCGACGTACACCCGCCCGGACCCCGAGGAGGAGGCCGCACTGGCCGAGGCCGCGGCGCTGGCGGAGGCGGCCGCCCTGGCCGACGCCGCCGGGCTGGTCGGCCTCGAGGGCGGGGCCGACGCCGCCCCGTCCGGGTCGACCGACTAGCCGGGTCCTGCCCCTCACCGTGTCGGGCGCCCCCAGACCGTTCGTCGTCCTCGGGGTGTCGGCCGGGATCGCCGCCTACAAGGCGGTGGAGGTCTGCCGGCGCCTGGTCGATGCCGGCGTCCACGTCGCCCCGGTCCTCACCGAGCGGGCCACCCACTTCGTGGGTCGCGCCACCTTCGCCGCCCTGGCCTCGGAGCCGACCCAGACGAGCCTGTGGGACGAGGCGTCGCCGATCCCCCACACCCGGCTCGGCCAGCAGGCCGATCTGGTGGTGGTGGCGCCCGCCACCGTCGACCTCATCGGCCGGTACGCCAACGGCCTGGCCGACGACCTCCTGACGACCACCCTGGTGGCCACCGCCGCTCCCGTGGTGCTCTGCCCGGCCATGCACACCGAGATGTGGGAGCACCCGGCCGTCCAGGCCAACCTGGAGACCCTGCGCACCCGCGGCGTGGTGGTGGTCCCGCCGGAGGACGGCCGGCTGGCCGGCGGCGACTCGGGGTCGGGACGGCTGGCCGACCCGGCGACCATCGTGGACACCGTGCTCGGCCTGCTCGGCGGGGCCGCCGGCCCGGTGGGGCGGGACCTCGAGGGGGTCCGCCTGGTGGTCTCCGCCGGGGGCACCCGCGAGCCGATCGACCCCGTCCGCTTCCTCACCAACCGGTCGTCGGGGAAGCAGGGCCACGCCCTGGCCGCCGCCGCCGCCCGCCGGGGCGCCACCGTCGACCTGGTGACCAGTGCCAACCGACCGGTCCCCGACGGGGTGGCCGTCCACCGGGTGGAGACCGCCGCCGACCTGGAGTCGGCCATGATCGGGCTGGCCGCCGACGCCGACGTGGTGGTGATGGCCGCCGCGGTGGCCGACTTCCGCCCCAAGGTGGTGGCGGACGTCAAGCTGCACAAGTCGGACGGCATCCCGGAGCTCATCCTGGAGCCGACCCCCGACATCCTGGCCGAGCTGGGCCGGCGCCGCCGCCCCGGCCAGGTGCTGGTGGGGTTCGCCGCGGAGACCCACGACGTGACCGACCGGGCGGCCGCCAAGCTGGCGGCCAAGGGCGTGGACCTGATGGTGGCCAACGACGTCTCCGCCCCGGGGGTGGGGTTCGACCACGACACCAACGCGGTGACGGTGCTGGGGGCCGACGGGGGGGTCACCGAGGTGGGGCTCCGGGGCAAAGACGCGGTGGCCGACGTCGTGTTGGATACAGTGGTCGCTCTCCTGGGGAGCCGATGAGCTCCGGGCCGCCGACACCGCACGGCCCACGCCGGGCACCGGCCGGGCACGGGGGCGGGCCGGGGCACCACCGCCCGACGAGCACCACCAGATGAGCACCACCCGACGAGCAGAACGGAACGACCAGTGAGCACCCGATACACCTTCACGTCCGAGTCGGTCACCGAGGGCCACCCGGACAAGATGGCCGATCAGATCTCCGACAGCGTGCTCGACGCGCTGCTGGCCGATGATCCCGACAGCCGGGTGGCCTGCGAGACCCTCCTCACCACCGGCCTGGTGCTGGTGGCCGGCGAGATCACCACCTCGACCTATGTCGACATCCCCACCCTGGTGCGCCAGACGGTCCTCGACATCGGGTACGACAACGACGCCTACGGCATCAACGGCAAGACCTGCGGCGTGCTGGTCGCCCTCGACGAGCAGTCGCCCGACATCGGCCAGGGCGTGGACAACGCCTTCGAGGTGCGGGCGGGGACCGGCGGCGAGGACCAGCTCAACGCCCAGGGCGCCGGCGACCAGGGGATGATGTTCGGCTACGCCTGCGACGAGACGCCGGACCTCATGCCGCTGCCGATCTGGCTGGCGCACCGCCTGGCCCAGCGGCTGGCGCAGGTGCGGCGGGTCGGGATCCTTCCGTACCTCCGTCCCGACGGGAAGACCCAGGTCAGCGTGACCTACGAGGACGGCCGGCCCGTCGCCCTCGAGACGGTCCTCATCTCCACGCAGCACGATCCGGGGGTCGACCTCGACACGCTGCTGCTCCCGGACCTGCGCGACAATGTCATCCACCCCCTGCTCCCCGCCGAACTGGACACCGACGGCCTCCGGATCCTGGCCAACCCCACCGGTGTCTTCGAGCTGGGCGGTCCCCACGCCGACACCGGACTCACCGGCCGGAAGATCATCGTCGACACCTACGGCGGCATGGCCCGCCACGGCGGCGGCGCCTTCTCGGGCAAGGACCCGTCCAAGGTGGACCGGTCCGCCGCCTATGCCGCCCGCTGGGTGGCCAAGCACGTGGTGGCCTCCGGGGCCGCCCGTCGGTGCGAGGTCCAGGTGGCCTACGCCATCGGCGTCGCCCGGCCGGTGTCGCTGCTGGTCGAGACCTTCGGCACCGAGACGGTCGACCCCGGCAGGATCGCCGAGGCGGTCGACGCCATCTTCGACCTGCGCCCGGCCGCCATCGTGCGCGATCTCGACCTCAAGCGTCCGATCTACCGGAAGACCGCCGCCTACGGCCACTTCGGCCGGAACGAGAAGGACTTCACCTGGGAGGACACGTCGCGGGTCGACGACCTCAAGCAGGCGCTCGGCCTCTGACCGGCGAACCGCCCCCCGGCCGCGTGGTCCGGGTGGTGCCCGACATCCCCGCCGTCCACCGGTGGTTCGACTACGTGGTCCCCGACGCCCTCGACCCCGAGGTGCGGCTGGGGAGCCGGGTCCGGATCGACCTCCACGGGCGCCGGGTGGGTGGCTGGGTGGTCGAGGACCGGGTGACACCACCGGCCGGGGTGACCCCCCGGGCGGTGGCCCTCTCGAGCGGCGAGGGTCCACCGGCGTCCGTGGTGGACCTGGCGGTGTGGGCCTCGTGGCGGTGGGCCGGGCCCGTCTCGTCGTTCCTCGGGACCGCCTCGCCCGACCGGGTGGTCCGTCGTCCGGCGGTCCCCGCCCGCCCGCACCCACGGACGGTCACCTCGCCCGGTGGTGCCTCGGTGGGCCTGGTGGCGACCGCGCTCGACCGCGGGTCGTCCACCGTGCTCCGCCTCGCCCCGGCGCTGGACGCCAACCTGCCCGCGCTCGAACTGGTCCACCGGGTCGGCCCCGACGGGGTGCTGGCGCTGGCGCCCTCCCACGCCCGGGCCGTCCACCTGGCCGACCGGCTCCGGCGGGCCGGCGCCCCGGTGGCCCTGCTGCCCGACGGCTGGGCGGCCGCCGCCGGCGGTGGGCGGGTGGTGGTCGGCACCCGGGCGGCCGCCTGGGCCCCGATCGGGCGGATGCGGGCGGCGGTGGTCCTCGACGCCCACGACGAGGCCTACCGGGAGGAGCGCTCGCCCACCTGGTCGGCCGTGGAGGTGGTGGCCGAGCGGTGCCGCCGCGACGGTGCCCCCCTGGTGCTGGTCACGCCCTGCCCGACGGTGGCCCTGCTGGAGGGCTCGGCCCTGGCCGTCACCGACCGGACCGTCGAACGCCGGGGCTGGCCGGCGGTGGAGGTCGTCGACCGGACGGGCGACGATCCCCGGACCGGGCTCTTCTCGGAACGCCTGGTCACCCTCCTCCACTCGGTGCTGGACCGACCGGAGGGACGGGTGGTGTGCATCCTCAACCGGACCGGTCGGGCACGGCTGCTGGCGTGTGCCCACTGCGGCGCCGTCGCCCGGTGCACCCGGTGCGGAGGATCGGTGGGCCAGCCCGAGGTCGGTGGGGAGCTGCGGTGCGGCCGGTGCGGGTCGGGCCGGCCGGCCATCTGTGCCGAGTGCGACTCCTCCCGCCTGAAGCTCCTCCGGATGGGGGTGTCCCGGGCCACCGAGGAGCTCTCGGCACTGGTGGGGGTGGAGGCGGTGGAGGTGTCCGGCGGCGCACCCGGCACACCGGAGGGGGTCGGCGCCCGCCTGGTGGTCGGCACCGAGGCGGCGCTCCACCGGGTGGGTCGGGCCGACGCGGTGGCCTTCCTCGACGTCGACCAGCACCTGCTGGCCCCCCGGTTCGGGGCCGGCGAGGAGAGCCTCGGCCTGTTGGCCCGGGCCGCGCGCCTGGTGGGGGGGCGGGAGGCCGGTGGCCGCCTGCTGGTCCAGACCCGGATCCCCGACCACGAGGTCCTGCAGGCCGCCGTCCACGGCGACCCCGCTCGGCTCACCGATCCCGAGCGGGCGCTGCGCCGGGAATTGGGCCTGCCGCCGTTCGGGGCCCTCGCCCTCCTGCGGGGGGCCGCCGCCGAGTCCTACGCCGGGGCCCTCCGGGCCGTCGACACCGTGTCGGTGTCCTCCCCCTCGGCCGACCGTTGGCTGGTCCGGGCCGACGACCACCCCCGGCTGTGCGACGCGCTGGCCGCCACGCCGAGGCCGTCCGGACGGCTCCGGGTGGAGGTGGACCCGACCGACGTGTGAGGCCGACGACGGCCGATCGCCCGGGTGACGACGCCTACACTGGGGGCATGTCCTCGTACTCCGTGCGCACCTACGGCGACCCGGTCCTGAAGCAGGCGGCCCGCGACGTCGACCAGGTGGACGGGGCCCTGGCCAGGTTGGTGGAGGACATGGTCGACACCATGTACGACGCCGTCGGGGCCGGCCTGGCCGCCCCCCAGGTGGGGGTCCAGAAGCGTCTCTTCGTCTACGACGTGGGTGACGGGCCCGAGGTGGTCATCAACCCGACCATCGTCGAGTCCGAGGGCGAGTGGTACTTCGAGGAGGGGTGCCTCTCGATCCCCGAGCTCCGGCTGGGCATCGTCCGCCCGATGGACGTGCACCTCACCGGGTTCGACCTCGACGGCAATGAGCTGTCCATCGAGGCCGACGAGTTCCTCGGGCGGGTCTTCCAACACGAGGTCGACCACCTCGACGGCGTCCTGATGGTCGAGCGACTCGACGACGACCTCCGCAAGCAGGCCCTCCGGGTCCTCCGCGACCGCGCCCTCGGGCTCGACACCTCGGCGATGGAGGCCAAGCTGGTGGCCGCGGAGCCCGCCGACAGCCGCGAGCTCTGACCGCCACCCCGCCGGGCGCCGCCCGGCGCCGGGGACCGCGGGCGGTCGGGTAGCCTCCGCGTCCATGGCCCGCCTCGTCTACCTGGGCACCCCGGTCACGGCCGTCGAACCCCTCCGCACCCTCGTCACCGCCGGGCACGACGTCGCCCTGGTCGTCTCGCGGGCCGACAAGCGCCGGGGACGGGGCTCCGACCTGGTGCCGAGCCCGGTGAAGGCGGCCGCCCTCGACCTCGGTCTCCCGGTCACCAGCCGACTCGAGGACGCCGGAGGGGTCGGTGCCGAGCTGGGTGTGGTGGTGGCCTACGGGCGCATCATCCCGATGTCGGTGCTCGGGCAGCTCCCGATGGTGAACCTGCACTTCTCGCTGCTCCCGAGGTGGCGCGGGGCGGCACCGGTCGAGCGGGCCATCCTGGAGGGCGACACCGAGACGGGGGTCTGCCTCATGGCGGTGGAGGAGGGCCTCGACACCGGTGCCGTCTACGCCCGCGAGGTGACGGCCATCGACGGCGAGGAGACGGCCGACGACCTCCGCCGTCGGCTGGTGGCCATCGGCTGCCTGCTGCTGGAGGATGCGCTCCTGCGCGGGGTCGAGGGCCTGCCGTCCCCGCGCCCGCAGGAGGGTGAGGCGACCTACGCGGAGAAGCTCCGCCCCGAAGAGCTGGAGCTCCACTGGGAGCTCCCGGCCGACCGTCTCCACCGGGTGGTCCGGATCGGTCCGGCGTGGACCACCTTCCGCGGCGACCGGCTCCGGGTGCACCGGGCCGTGGTGGCGGCGCCGGGTGCCCCCGACGGCCGGGGGGACGACGGGACGGTGCCCCCGCAGGGGACCCTGGAGGGCGACGTGGTGGTCGCCGGCGACGGGTCCCGGCTCCGGCTGGTCACCGTCCAGCCCGCCGGCCGGCAGGCCATGGACGCCGGTGCATGGCTCCGCGGGTCCCGTCCGGCACCCGGCGAGCGGCTGGGGGCGACGGCGGACGGGTCCGGTCCCGGCGGCGGCCCCCGGTAGGCTCGGCGACCATGGCGAGCTCCCACTCCGGACCCGAGCTCCGGGTGGCGCCGTCGATCCTGTCGGCCGACTTCGGTTGCCTGTCCGACGCCGTCGACCGGGTGGCGCCGGCCACCGAGTGGCTCCACGTCGACGTGATGGACGGGCACTTCGTGCCCAACCTGACCATCGGGCCGCCGGTGGTGGCCTCGCTGCGGCGACACTCGACGCTCTTCTTCGACACCCATCTCATGATCTCCGAGCCGGCCCGCTACCTCGAGCCGTTCCGTGACGCCGGCTCCGACGGCTGCACGGTCCACGTCGAGGTGGGGGACACCCCGGCGCTGTGCGCCCAGATGCGCGACCTGGGGCTCCGGGTGGGTCTCGCCGCCAACCCCGACACGCCGTTCTCCGCCCTGCAGCCCTTCCTGCCGCTGGTGGACATGGTGCTCTGCATGACCGTCCACCCGGGCTTCGGTGGGCAGTCGTTCATCGCCGAGGTGATGCCCAAGGTGCACCAGGTCCGCGAGGCGGTCCGGGCCGGGGGGTGGGCGGTCGACGTCGAGGTCGACGGGGGCATCGACCAGCGGACGGTGGTCGAGGCTGCCCGGTCCGGGGCCAACGTCTTCGTGGCGGGCTCGGCCGTCTACGGGTCGGCGGACCCGGTGGACGCCGTCCGGGGCATCCTGGGCGCCGCCCGGCAGGCGGTCGCACCGGCCCCGCACGGGGACGTCCGGTCCTGAACGACGGACGGGGGCTCCTCGACGACCGCTGGATGCTCCGGGCGGTGGGTGCCGCCGAGCGGGTCCGCGGGCGCACGTCCCCCAACCCCTGGGTGGGGGCGGTGGTGGTGCCGCCGGGCCTCGACGGTCCCGACGACACCGGATGGTTCGTGGGCGCCACCGCACCGCCGGGTGGGCCCCACGCCGAGGTGGCGGCGCTCACCGCGGCCGGTGACCACGCCGAGCTGGCCACCCTCTACGTGACCCTCGAGCCCTGTGCCCACCACGGCCGCACCCCGCCGTGCACGGAGGCCATCGTCGCCTCGGGCGTCCGCCGGGTGGTGGTCGGGGTCGAGGACCCGGACCCGCAGGTGGCCGGGCGGGGCATCGCCACCCTCCGCGACGCCGGACTCGACGTCGACGTCGGGGTGGGCGCCGGCCCCGTCGGCGAGCAGCTCGCCCCCTACCTCCACCACCGGCGGACCGGCCGCCCCTGGGTGGTGCTCAAGCTGGCCGCCACGCTCGACGGCCGGACCGCCGCCCCCGACGGCTCCAGCCGATGGATCACCGGCGAGGCGGCCCGGGCCGACGCCCACCGGCTCCGGTCGCGGTCGGACGCCGTGCTGGTCGGCGCCGGGACGGTGCGGGCCGACGATCCGTCCCTCACCGTCCGTCTCCCGGAGGACGATCCCGACCACCGGACGCCCGAGGACCAGCCGCTGCGTGTGGTGCTGGGACGGGCGCCCACCGGCGCCGCCGTCCTCCCGGCCCTCGAGCTGGGGGGCGACCTGGGCGCCGTCCTCGACGACCTGGGTGGCCGCGGGGTGCTCCAGCTGCTGGTGGAGGGCGGCGCGGGGGTGGCCCACGGGTTCCACACCGCCGGCCTGGTCGACCGCTACGTGCTCTACCTGGCCCCCGCGCTGTTCGGCGGGGACGACGCCCGGCCCCTCTTCGCCGGCCCGGGGGCCCCCTCCATGGACGCCCTGTGGCGGGGGACCATCCGGTCGGCCACTAGCCTGGGTGGTGATCTGCGGGTGGATGTGGCTCGCCCCAGCGCCGAGAGGAAGCGAAGGACCGATGCCGTTCTCGACGGTTGATGCAGCGATCGCGGCGGTCGCCCGCGGCGAGATCGTCGTGGTGGTCGACGACGAGGACCGCGAGAACGAGGGCGACCTCATCATGGCGGCCGACGCCGTCACCCCCGAGAAGATCGCCTTCTTCATCGCCCACACCTCCGGCCTGATCTGCGTGCCGCTGACCCCCGAGCGGGTCGAGCACCTCGAGCTGCCCCTCATGGTCTCCAACAACACGGAGATCCAGCGGACCGCCTTCACCGTCAGCGTCGACTACCGCCACGGGACCACGACGGGGATCTCGGCATCGGACCGGTCGGCCACCATCAAGGCGCTGGCCGACCGGCACACCCGGCCGAGCGACCTGAACCGGCCCGGCCACATCTTCCCCCTGCGCTACCGGCCCGGGGGGGTGCTCAAGCGGGCCGGCCACACGGAGGCCGCCGTGGACCTGGCCCGGGCCGCCGGGCTGTCTCCCGCCGGGGTGCTCTGCGAGGTGGTGAGCAAGGACAAGTCGACCATGGCCCGCCTCCCCGAGCTCGAGGAGTTCGCCGAGGAGCACGGACTGCACCTGATCTCGATCGCCGAGCTCATCCGGTACCGCCGGCAGAACGACAAGCTCGTCCGGCGCCTCACCGACGCCCGCATCCCCACCGAGTACGGGGAGTTCACCGCGGTGGCCTACGAGTCGGTCCTCGACGGCGAGCAGCACGTCGCCCTGGTGAAGGGCGAGGTCGACGGCAAGCAGAACGTCCTGGTGCGGGTGCACAGCGAGTGCCTGACCGGCGACGCCTTCGGTTCGCTCCGCTGCGACTGCGGTCCCCAGCTGCAGGGGGCGATGGCCACCATCGCCGAGAACGGCAGCGGTGTGGTCGTCTACCTGCGCGGCCACGAGGGCCGGGGCATCGGCCTGGCCCACAAGCTACGGGCCTACTCGCTGCAGGAGGAGGGCCTCGACACCGTCGACGCCAACCTGGAGCTGGGCCTGCCCTCGGACTCCCGGGAGTACGGCATCGGTGCGCAGATCCTGGTCGACCTGGGTGTCACCACCATGCGGCTCATGACCAACAACCCCACCAAGTACGGCGGCCTCGAGGGCTTCGGACTCGACATCGTCGAGCGGGTGCCGATCCAGCCGGTGACCAACCCCGAGAACATCGAGTACCTCCGGACCAAGCGCGAGCGGATGGGCCATCTCCTGGAGGGGCTCGACGACGAGGGTCTCGATGACGTCCTCTGACGTCACGGAGCTGCCGCCCGACGCCAAGGAGCGGGCGGCCGCCCGGGTGGGCCGGTCGCTCGACGTCGCCGCCGGGACGGGCTCCGGCGCCGCCGGCATCCGGGTGGCGTTCGCCTGCGCCGAGTTCAACGGCGGCATCACCGACCGCCTGCTCGGCGGCGCGCTCGACGCCCTCGCCGAGGCCGGTGGCGACCCGGCGTCGGTGACGGTGGCCTGGGCACCGGGCGCCTTCGAACTGCCGTTGGTGGCCCGGGGCTTCGCCCGGACGGGGGCGGTGGACGCCGTCGTCTGCCTGGGGGCCGTCGTCCGCGGCGACACCGGCCACTACGACTTCGTGGCCGGGGAGTGCGCCCGGGGGATCCAGGCCGTGCAGCTCGAGACCGGGGTGCCGGTGATCTTCGGTGTCCTCACCACCGATACGGTGGACCAGGCCCTCGAGCGCTCGGGGGACGACGGGTCGAACAAGGGTCGGGAGGCGGCGGTGACGGCGATCGAGATGGTGCGGCTGGTGGCCGCCATCCGGGCGGGGGAGGCCTGACCGTGCTTCGCCTGGTGCTGCCCAAGGGCTCGTTGGAGAAGGCCACGCTCGAGCTGTTCGCGTCCGCCGACCTCCCGGTGTCGCGCTCCTCGGAGGTCGACTACCGGGCCACCATCGACGACCCCCGCATCGAGGACGTCCGGATCCTCCGGCCCCAGGAGATCCCGCTGTACGTGGCCGAGGGCATGTTCGACCTGGGGATCACCGGCCGCGACTGGGTGGAGGAACGGGGGAGCGAGGTGACCAGCCTGGGGATCCTCCAGTACTCGAAGGCCACCGCCAACCCCGTCCGGGTGGTCCTCGCCGTGCCGCAGGGGTCACCGGCCCAGTCGGTGGCCGAGCTGGCCGCCTCGGGCACCGGGGCCGGCGGGGCCCTGCGGGTGTCGACCGAGTACCCCGAGCTGACCCGCCGGTACCTCGAGAAGCACGGGGTGCGGGCCGAGGTCAGCCTCTCCTACGGTGCCACCGAGGCCAAGGTGCCGGACATCGCCGACTGCGTGGTCGAGATCACCGAGACCGGCCGGGCCCTCCGGGCCGCCGGCCTGCGGATCGTGGAGACGCTCTTCGTCTCGCACACCGAGCTCATCGCCAACCGGTCGGCCTCGGAGGACCCGGAGAAGCGGCACGCCATGGAGCAGCTCCTCACCCTGCTGCAGGGGTCACTGGAGGCGCGCGGCAAGGTGCTGGTGAAGCTGAACGTCGCGCCGGATGCGCTCGACGCGGTGATCGACCTGCTCCCGTCGTTGCGATCGCCCACCGTGTCGGAGCTGTTCGGCGGTGGGGGGTTCGCGGTGGAGACCGTCGTGCCGAAGTCGCAGATCAACATTCTGATCCCGGCGCTGAAGGACCGCGGGGCGACCGACATCATCGAGCTGGCGCTGGCCAAGATCGTCCACTGAGGAGGCCGGGGTGACACAGGGATGGAGTGGCGTGGTCGACCTCCCGCCGGCGAGGCGCATCCCGCAGATCGCCCGGGTCACCGAGTTCGACGAGGCCCGCGGGATCGGGAAGGTCGAGACGGGGAGCGGCCGGCGGTTCGCGTTCCACTGTACGGCCATCACCGACGGCACCCGCATGATCGTTCGGGGCACCCTGGTGGCCGTCGAGGTGGCGCCGGGCCACCTCGGGCGTCTGGAGGCCTCGTCGGTGCGGCCGCTGCCCGGCGTGGTGACGCCGGGTGCCACCCTGGAGGGCGGGTCGGCAACGGAACCCCTCGGGAGTGGGGCGGCGCCCGCCGCTCCCGCCCCGGTGGAGGCGCCCGTGGCGCCCGCCGACGAGCCCACCACCGCCGTGGCGCCGATCCCGTCCCCCGCCGACGAGCCCACCACCGCCGTGGGGCCGATCCCGTCCCCCGCCGACGAGCCCACCACCGCCGTGGCGCCGATCCCGTCCCCCGCCGACGAGCCCACCACCGCCGTGGCGCCGATCCCGTCCCCCGCCGAGCAGCCGCCCGCCTACGACTGGGCGCTCGATGCGCCCGACGACGAGCCGACCGGCGAGGACGGCCTGCCGTCGCTCCAGTCGCTGGCGAACTGGACACCGCCCGAGCCCGAGGCGTCGGAACCGGCCGGACGACCGCCCGCCACCAGTGCCGCCTCGCTCCTCGGGGAGGAGTGGTCGCCGGTGGTCGCAGAGCCCCCTCCCGTGGAGGAGCCGGACGTCACCGACTCCGTGCCGGCGTTCGGGCCGATTCCGATCGTGGAGCCGACGGGCGACGAGCCGGTCCCGGCGGCACCGTTCGCCCCGGCAGCCGAGACCGCGCCGTTTCCGGTGCCCTCGATCGACCCCTCGGAGGCCACACCCCCGACCGGGACGGCCGTGTGGCAACCCGCCCCGGAGGTCGGAGCCGAACAGGCGGACGAGCTCCCCCCCGAGGCGGGCGAGCCGACCGGCGAGCTCCCCGAGCAGCGCGACCCCGATGTGCCCCGTTCCGAGGCGGGCGAGCCGACCGGTGAGCTCCCCGAGCAGCACGGGCCGGAAGGTACCGGGCCCGGGGGGACCGGTTCCTACCCCGGGTCGGAGTCGTCGGTCCCCGACCCGACCGACCCCGGCGCGGGATCGCCGTCCGACACGCCGATCGTCCCGCCCGTCCCCAGGTCCGCCGGATCGTCAGGTGCCAACTTCTGGTCGCCCCACCCGTCGTCGCCCGCCGGACCCCCGCCGACCTGGGTGACCCCGGTCACCAGGCGGGACCCGTCGCCGGGTTCGGACGACTCCTCGACCTCGTAGGGGTTCCCGAGGATGTTCCGGGCGAGGTCCACGACGACCGCGCTGTCGGCGTCCTCGTCGGTGACCACGCCGAGCAGGGGGGCGGCCAGCAGCCCGGTGACGATGCCGGTCTCCGACAGCGCCTCGGCCTGCACGATGCTCCACTCCCAGAGGCGCTTGACCATGTCGGAACCGGTGTCCCGCGGTTGCGGGAACTTGAGCCAGCAGTTGACGGTGGCGTGCGCCAGCCCGGTGGCGGCCGGGAAGAGCCAGATCAGGCGGTAGTTCCCGGTGGCGTCCACCACGTAGGCGGCGAGGTAGGCGACCGCCACGCTCACCAGGTTGAACGGCGAGAGCAGCGTGCCGAGGCGCTCGCCCAGCCCTCCGGAACCCGGGAGCAGCTGGAGCAGCATCGGGGCCAGCACGATGATGTAGGCACCGATGAACGGCGCGCCGATGTAACTGAGGACCACCGCCTGCCAGAGGTGGGTGTCGAAGTACTGCACCCCGGCGAGGCAGGCCCCGATGAACGGCGCGCCGATGGCGAGCTGCCGGCGGGACAGCACCCGGCTGAGGGGGATGCCGAGGCCGATCCCCAGGAAGAAGACCGGGAGCCCCGTGGCCAGTCCGGCGATGGTCTGGGCGCTGGCCCCGGCGTGGAGCACGCGCTGGAAGAAGAGGATGGCGACGTAGGCGGTCGACCCGACGCCCGACCAGAAGAGGAGCGAGCCGGCCACCAGCACCTTGGCGTTCGGCCCGGCGAGGATGTGCCGGATCTCCTCACGGGCGGGCCTGGCCCGCTTCCCGCGGTCGGCGGCGGCCCCGGCCGAGGCGGCCGGTGCCTCGCGGACCATCACCAGTACGACGATGCCGACGATCACCATGATCGCCCCGGCCACCTGGAAGGGGAGGTTCCACGTGGCCGGGTCGTTCTGCTTCCAGGTGGTGATCACCGTGGCCTTGATGGCGAGCGAGGCCACCGTCCCGAGCACCGTGGTCAGTACCAGGGCCTTGATCCACCGGCTCCGGCCGAACACCTCGGGCACGACCGCCACGTTGGTCAGGGTGAAGACCGCCGCCGCCTGCCCGGCGATGATGATCATGAGCACGAGCAGCCAGTACCCGTGGACCACGGTGAACATCCAGGTGGCGGCGCCCATGACGATCAGGCTCCCCGACATGTACGGGGTGCGCCGACCGACCCGGGTCCTCGTGCGGTCGCTGATGCGGCCGGAGATCGGGTAGGTGAGCCAGCTGAAGAGTCGGTCGGCGGTGAGGGCGAAGGTGACGGCCAGGGCGCTCGAGGCCCGCTGCTGGACGTAGAGCGTGATGAGGACCCCCGACACCGCCAGGTTGGCCCGCGGGCCGACCAGGCCGATCGAGATGCCGAGGAAGCTGCGGACCCGTGAGCGGTCGACCCGTTTGTCCGTGCGGTCGGGGTCGACCGGGACGCCCTTCACCACCGGGCCGCCGGGGGCGGGGGCGCCGTCGCTTCCGGGGGCGGATCCGTCGGCGCGCCCCTCCGCCGGGCCGGTGGCACCCGCGCCCGGGGCCTGGGGTCCGCCGGCCGGACCGGGACCGTCGCCGGGGGCGTCGGTCACCCGACCGGTTCGTCTCCGCCGGCCGGGGCCGTCCCGTCGTCGTCCGTGCCGGCGTCGCCGTTGGCTCCGGCGGCTGCCACCGACGCCCCGGCGGCCCGCTGGGCACCATCGATCTGCACGAAGGCGAGGCGGAGCTGGCTGAGCCCCTCACGGAGCTGTTCCTCGTTGTCGCCGAGCCGGCCCTCGAGCCCTGCCACCAGGGCACCGAGGGCGTCGATGGCCAGGCGGGCCTGGGGCAGGAGCGGGGGTACCTGCGAGAGGTAGACGGCGGCCAGCTCGAAGAGCCCGTAGCAGTGGTTGGCCACCACGACCTCGACCGGGGCGCTGGCCAGCTCCTCCTGCATGGCCCGGACCTGGGCCGCCATCTCCTCGTCGTCGATGACCGGTTCTCCCAGGTCGTCCCCGGGCCCGGGTGCCGCCCCGGGCGGCGCCCCCGCGGAGGGGGGCCCCACCGGTCGTTCGCCATCGGGTGTCCAGAGAGAGCTCACGGCTGGTAGCCTAAAGCACTGTCAGACGAGGAAGCGGGGTCGCGAGGTTGTCGACTCCCACCCGGCCACGACCGTTGGGTCCGTGCGCAGGGTCCAAGGTTCCGTCGGCACCGACCGAGGTCGGTGTCCACCGGAGGCTGCTCCGCTCCCTCATCCGCCGGTCACGGGAGGTCCGTGGCCCGTAGTCAGGGAGAGCAGTCGAATAGCAGCTACCGCCACCACCAACGAGCCCCGGATCAACGATCGCATCCGAGCCCGTGAGGTCCGCCTGGTGGACCCCGAGGGCGAGCAGTTGGGGATCAAGGCACTCCCCGAGGCGCTAGGCCTGGCCCGCCAGCTCGATCTCGACCTGGTCGAGGTCGCCCCGCTGGCCAACCCGCCGGTCTGCCGCATCATGGACTACGGCAAGTTCAAGTTCGATGCGGCGCAGCGGGCCAAGGAGTCCAAGCGCAAGGCCGTCCACGTCGGGATCAAGGAGATGAAGTACCGCCCGAAGATCGGGCCGGGTGACTTCGACACCAAGACCCGCCAGGTGGCCAAGTTCCTCGAGGAGGGGCACAAGGTCAAGATCACCATCATGTTCCGCGGACGTGAGGTCTTCCATCCCGAGTTGGGGAAGAAGATCCTCGACCGCATCGCGGAGCAGATGGAGGGCCTGGGCAAGTCCGAGTCGGAGCCCCGGCTCGACGGGCGGAACATGGTGATGGTGCTGGCACCGGACAAACGAGCCAAGCAGTCGGCGGCCTCCCGGGGCCCCCGGGGTCACGGCGGGAACGCCAAGGGCCACGGGGCCACGGAGCCCGAGGTCCTCGATCCGGCTGTGGCCGCTCCCGACGACACGACCAGCGAGAACACCACCACGACCGAGCCCGCCGGCACCACCACGCCCGGCACCGTCACGGCCACCACCGACGGCCCGACGGAAGGCACCACCGAGGAAGAGGGATAGCGATGCCGAAGATGAAGACCGACAGCGGGGCCCGCAAGCGTGTGAAGGTGACCGGAACCGGTCGCCTCCGCCGGCGCAAGGCCTTCCGTTCGCACATCCTCGAGAAGAAGTCGCCGGAGCGGAAGCGCCGGCTCGCCCGCGAGGCCGACTTCGCCCCGGGGGACAACCGCCAGATCAAGCGGCTGCTCGGCAGGTAGCACCGCACCCCGGCCACCGCTGCACCGGCCGGGTCCACCGGGGGACCGCCCGACGGGCGGTCCGTCCCGACCACCAGTCCGCACCGTCCACCACGTCACAATGCAAAGGAGTTCCCATGGCCCGAGTCAAGCGCGGCGTCCACGCCAAAAAGCACCATCGCGCCGTCCTCGAGCAGGCACAGGGCTACTACGGCAACAAGAGCCGGTCGTTCCGTGCCGCCAACGAGCAGGTGATGCACTCGCTGCAGTACGCCTACCGCGACCGGCGGGCCCGCAAGGGCGAATTCCGGAAGCTGTGGATCCAGCGGATCAACGCCGCCACCCGGCTCAACGGGCTGAGCTACAGCCGGTTCATCGCCGGCCTCCACGCCGCCGGTGTCGAGGTGGACCGCAAGGTGCTCGCCGACCTGGCCGTGACCGAGCCCGAGGCGTTCGCCGCCCTGGTGACGGTGGCGCGGGACGCGCTCGACCAGGCGCCGACCGGCGCCGGGGCCGCCTCCTGAGCCAGACCGGGCTGGCCTTCACCCACCAGCGGGTCAAGCGGGTCCGCCAGCTGCAGCGCAAGCGCAGCCTGCGCTGGGCCGAGCGTTGCCTGGTGGTGGAGGGGGCGGAGCTGCTGGCGGTGGCGCTCGACGCCGGCGCCCCGGTCGAGGCCGTCTACGTGGCACCCGGCGGGCGCGACGTCCCGGCGGTGGCCGGGGTGGTGGGTCGGGCCTACACGGAAGGTGCCCGGGTGTTCGACCTCGCCCCGGGCGTGGTGGAGCGGGTGGCCGACACCGTGACGCCGCAGCCGGTGCTGGCGGTGGTCGGCTTCACCCCGGCGCAGCTCGCCGACGTGGCCGCCGCCTCGATGGTCGTCGTCTGCGCCGACGTGCGCGACCCGGGCAACGCCGGCACGGTCATCCGTACCGCCGACGCCTCGGGAGTCGACGCCGTGGTGTGCTGCGACGGGACCGTGGACCCCACCAACCCCAAGACGGTGCGGGCCTCGGCCGGTTCGGTCTTCCACACGCCCATCGTGATGGGCGGGACCGCCGCCGAGGTGGTGGACACCCTCCGCGACGGGGGGTTCACCACGGTGGGGACGGTGGTGCGCGACGGCGAGGACTACACCGCGTTCGACTGGACCCGGCGGGTGGCCGTGGTGCTGGGGAACGAGGCCTCCGGGCTCGATCCGGGCCTGGCCGACTCGCTCGACGCCCGCGTCAGCATCCCCATGGCGGGCCGGGCCGAGTCGCTGAACGTCGGGGTCTCGGCGGCTGTCCTGTGCTTCGAGGCGCTGCGCCAACGGAGGTCGGCGGGCGGGGGGACGGCGGGCTCTACGATTCCCGCCATGGATTCGACCAGGACCCCGCCCGCGGCGGGCACCGGAGAGCTCCCGGGATGACGGACCGGCCCACCACCCACACCGTCGACGGCGGGACGCCCGACATCGACGCCCTCGTCGCCGACGCCGCCTCGGCCATCGCCCGGGCGGGCTCGGTCGAGGAGATCCGCGAGGTGGCCACCGCCGTCTCCGGCAAGAAGTCGCCCCTCGCCGGCGCCCAGCGCGCCCTGGGGGGCCTCGACGAGGACGCCCGCCGTGAGCTGGGACGCCGGATCAACGAAGGCCGGGGGGCCGTGGAGGACCTCCTCGAGCGGCGGCGCACCGAGCTCACCCTGGCCGAGCTGGAACGGACCATGCGCGACGACGCGGTCGACCTCTCCGAGTTCCTCCCCTCCCGGCCCCGGAACGTGCCCGCCCGCGGTCGACCCAACCTGGTGTCCCAGACGAGGGACGCCCTGGAGGACGTCTTCGTGGGCATGGGGTTCGAGGTGGCCGAGGGTCCGGAGATCGAGTCGGACTGGTACAACTTCGGGGCGCTCAACATGCCGCCGGCCCACCCGGCACGCGGCATGTGGGACACGTTCTATCTGAACCTGGGTCCCCCGGAGTCGACGGTGTTGCGCACCCACACCTCGCCGGTCCAGATCCACCTGATGGAGGAGGCGGTGGCCGAGGGCACCCTCCCGATCCACGCGGTGATGCCCGGCCGCTGCTACCGGCGTGACACCCCCGACGCCCGGCACCTGCCGATCTTCCACCAGATCGAGGGACTGGTCGTCGACCACGGGATCACCTTCGCCGACCTGGCCGGCACCATCGAGGTGTTCACCGCCGCCTACTTCGGCCCCGACATCCACTCGCGGCTCCGCCCCGCCTACTTCCCGTTCACCGAGCCGTCGGCCGAGTTCGAGGTGACCTGCACCATCTGCCGGGGCGACGGCTGTCGGACCTGCTCGCAGACCGGATGGATCGAGCTCGGCGGCTGCGGCATGGTCGACCCGGCCGTCTTCGAGGCGGTGGGCATCGACCCCGACCGGTGGACCGGATTCGCCTTCGGCTTCGGGATCGACCGGTGCGCCCAGATGCGGCACCAGATCGCCGACATGCGGGCGCTGAACGAGAACGACATCCGCTTTCTGCGGCAGTTCTGAGCCCGAGCCGACGGTCCTGAGAGGAGAGCAGTGCGCGTTCCGCTGTCGTGGCTTCGAGACTTCGCCCCCTTCGACGGGGAGCCGG
>Ga0181519_10001435_pt1 | contig 20968 bp, 20 predicted proteins | sample PEATcosm2014_Bin_26_FD_121102 | JGI IMG/M metagenome (GOLD analysis project Ga0181519, IMG submission 121102) | Peatland microbial communities from MTU Mesocosm Facility, Houghton, MI, USA - PEATcosm2014_Bin02_10_metaG | ecosystem: Environmental > Terrestrial > Soil > Wetlands > Peat | place...
CTCTGCGGCCTCGGCCTCAAAGGTGCGCCGCGCATACGCAAAGCGCGCCACCAGCGTGGCCATCTGCGCAGGGTACAGCTTGTGCGCCTTGATCAGCACTTCTTCGCGCACCGCAACCTTGCCAAAGTCGTGCAGCAGGCTGGCAAAGCGGATGGCCTTCATGTCGGCCTTGGTAAAGTGCACCCCTTTGTAAACCGTGTTGTCGCGGTCCACGGCTTCCGCCATGGCGACGGTCAGGTTGGCCACGCGCTCGCTGTGGCCGCTCGTTGTCGGATCGCGTTGTTCAATCGCCTTGATCGAGGCTTTTACAAAGCCTTCAAACAGCCGCTGAATGCTCTCGTAGAGCTGGCTGTTTTCGTACGATACGGCCGCCTGGCTGGCCAGCGAACTGACAATTTCCATCTGCCGGGTGGTGAACGGAACCACTTCCTGGTCAATGGCCTCCGCCGTACTCAGCCGGGCCCGCCAGTTGCGCTTGGCGTTGATCAACTGCACCACGCCCACGATCTCGTTCTTCGGGTTCATCATGGCAACGGCCAGGATGCTCTTGGTGCGGTAGCCGCTGTCTATGTCGAACTGTTTGTTGATCGAGTACGGCACCCAGCTTTCCATCTCGTAGGCGTCTTCGATCATCACCACCGTGCCGTGCTGGGCTACGTACCCGGCAATCGAATCCTCGCTGATCGGCAGCACGGTCTCCCGGAAAGTCACGTGAACCGTGTCGTTCTGCGCCATCTTGAAACGCAAAAACTTCTGCGCCCGGCTGCCGTCGGCGGCCTCGGCAGGCTCCTCCACCAGGTACAGTGAGCCGGCATCGGCGCGCGTAATCTCCCGGCATTTGGTCAGGATCAGGTCCAGCAGTTCGGGCGTCTCCAGTTGTGCGCTCAGGGCGGCGCCAATGTGGTTCAGCTCGTAGATTTCGGTATTGGCCGCAGCCAACTTGTCACTGGCCTCACGACGGGTCTGCACCAGGTGCATGTGGTCAATCGCGTTGTCGAACATCCGCTCCAGCATGGCGGCCGGAGCCTTCGGAGGCAGGTAGGCATATACCGTGCCGTCCAGGCGGGGGTCGGCAAAGCGCTCCTCGCGCAGCACAATCACCCGCGCCTCGGCCGAGCGCAGCAGCTTCAAATTCTCGGCAAAAATCTTCTCGTCGGCCACCACAAAGACGCAGGGCACGCTCGAGCGGTCGCCGCCCAGCGAATCAAACACCGCATATTGCACCCGGGTGCAGCTCTCCACGGCCGCCCGCGCCACCGCGTCTTCGGCAAAGTAGATTGCGCACGGCTGTCGCCGGCTGCGGGTAGGCAGTTGCATCTGCTTGGAAGCGCACATCCTTGGGTAGTCCCCTTCGCGTTACCACCAGTCGGCAGAACCTTGCAGCGCATCATAGCCCAGCCCCAGTCTATGTGCTAGAGCACAAAAGGATACCTCCCCACCCCATGCACCTGCGGGATGGGCTCCGGGAGCGCGATCATGCACCCAACGCCGCGCTCAAGGCTCCCACCATCGCCACCACCATCCACGGAGGCAGCTTCCAGCGCAGCAATGCCAGCAGGGCGGCCAGGGCAATCCCCACATCTCGCCAGTCGTGCAGCGTGCTGGAGCATACCGGATGCCAGAAGGCGGCAAACAGCACACCCACCACGGCTGCGTTCACCCCCCGCAACACGCCCTGCACGCGTCTCCGGCTCCGCAGTTCGCTCCAGTAGGGCAGCACGGCCACCATCGCCAGCAATCCGGGCAGGAATATCCCCACCAGCGCAAGCGCCGAAAACGCAAGTGGATAGGCCGACGGCCGAATCACCGCACCAAGATAAGCGGAGAAAGTAAACAGCGGCCCGGGCAGCGCCTGCGCCGCGCCATATCCGGAGAGGAAGTCCCACTGGCTCACCCACCCCGGCGCCACCACCGCGGACTCCAGCAGCGGCAACACCACATGTCCACCGCCAAACACCAACGCTCCGGCGCGATAGAACCCGCCAAATACCTGCACCGGATGCACCGCCACCAGCGGTCCCGGCACGGCTTGTCCCGGCGGCGCGTAGGTCACCAGCAGCGAAGCCACAAGCAGGAGAACGAAGATCACGCCGGCCGCTGCGCCTACCCTGCGGCTCAGCCGCAATTCCATCTCCACCTTCGGCTGCGCAGCCACCGCGGGCACCCCCATCACGACTCCGAAGAGCGCGCCCAGCGCGATGGCCGCCAGCGTCAGGTTCGTCGTCAACACCAGCCCGGCAGCCACGGCGGCCACCAGCATCCGCCTCCAATCCGGCGCCAACGTCTTTTGCATGGCCACCACGGCCTGCGCCACAACGGCCACGGCCGCCAGTTGCAGTCCATGCACCAGCCCGGAGCCCATACGCCCGCCCAACAGGTTGTGTCCGTATGCGTAGCAGAGCATCAAGGCCGCCGAAGGCCCGGTGAAGGCCAGCCACGCCGCGGCACCGCCCAGCCATCCGGCACGCCGCAGCCCCAGGGCAAAGCCCACCTGGCTGCTGGCCGGGCCCGGCAGGCTCTGCGCAATGGCCACAATCTCGGCATACTCCTCGCCGCTGCACCAGCGCCGACGTTCCACAAATTCCTCGTGGAAGTACCCCAGGTGCGCCACCGGCCCGCCAAAGCTCATAAGCCCCAGGCGCAGAAAGGCCCGCAGCACTTCGCCGGCTCGCCCCTCGCTGGACCCCACATCCCTTGCCATCGCCATGGCCAGCACAATAGGCCAGCCAGCGCATCTTCGCAACCTCCACGCTCCCCGGAATTAGATTCAAGATTCGATTTAAGATTCACTCAAAATTCACCTCACCCGAAGGCTTGGCGCGCACCCTTCTGCCGGGATAACATCATCCACGTTGAACGCAAGGTCCCAGGCGCGGCCTTCGCCAAGATGTATGGAAAATTTGGGGAGAAATATCTCCCCGGCGGAGCGCTCGCAGGACCTGATTTTTTTCACGCGCAATCCAAATTTCGCAGCTTTAGCAGGAGAAGCAGTCATGGCCAAGCCCGCCCCGCAGCAGCAAAGCAGTTGGACTAACACGCAGGTCACCACCGCCATCGTCGTCGTGCTCATCGTCGGCGGACTGGGCGGCTACCTGCTGCACAACAATTCGTCGTCGCCTGCCCCGGCCGCGGACTCTGCCGCCTCCGTCCAGCCGAATTTGCAGCAGCCCATCAACCCGGCGCAGGCCCTTGATGCCGCGACCCGTCCGCTGCTGGCGCGCCTGCAGAGCAATCCCAAGGATGTGGCCGCCCTCACCGAGCTGGGCAACATCTACTTCGACGCCAACCAGTACGGCCAGGCCATCCCCTACTACACCCGCGCGCTCACTGAGACGCCGCACAACCCGGATGTGCGCACCGACATGGGCATCGCCTACTTCTACTCCGGCGACCCGGACCGCGCGCTCAAGGAGTTCGACGTGGCGCTCAAGGACGATCCGCGTCACTCGCAGACTCTCTTCAACGTGGGTGTCGTGCGTGAGCAGGGCAAGCACGATCCCAAGGGCGCCATCGCCGCCTGGGAGCAGTTGCTCAAGATTGATCCCAACTACCGCGACCGCGCCAAGGTCGAACAGCTCCTGGCGACCTCGCGCGCCGAGGTCAAGTAGTCTCAGCATCACTTCAGTTCTGCACCACGTGCAAAGGAAAAGCCCCCGAAACTCCGGGGGCTTTTCTCGTCTCTCATAATCGCCAGTTTACGTGTACCGGATCCACTTCAGAATCTCCGGCAGTGTGGGCCGCTTGCCGTACATCAGAATGCCGACGCGATAGATGCGCGAGGTCAGCCACACCAGTCCGTACAACGTCACCAGGCTTAGGCTGATGCTCACCGCAATCTGCCACATCGGAGGCATGCTCACCGTCGTTCGCACGAACATGATGATCGGCGAGGTCAGCGGGAACATCGAGAACCAGAAGGCCATCTGCGTGTTGGGATCGCGAATCACCGAGGTGGCCACCACCATGCACGCAATCAGCGGAATCGTCACAGGAAACTGCAACTGTTGCGCCTCTTCGTCGCTGTTCACAATGGCGCCGATGGCCGCGTACAGGCAGGCGTAGGTCAAATAGCCCAACAGGAAGTACACCGGAAACAGGAACTTCACCGCCGGTTCCAGGTGCGCGTCCTTCATCAGGTCGCCGACCATGGCCATCGCTCCTGCGCCCATGGCGGCGGCGGCCACCATCCAGATGGAAATCTGCGTCAGCCCCACGGCGGCCACGCCAAGAATCTTGCCGGCCATCAGCTCAAAGGGTGTCACCGAGCCCAGCAGCACCTCCACCACGCGCGAGCTCTTTTCCTCGATCACCGAGCGCATCACGTACAGGCCGTAGGTCAGCACCGTCACGTAGATCATCATCAGCAGCGCGAATGGCAGAAAGAAAGCGCCCATGCCGTTCGACTTGTTGCTGCCGCTCTTGTCCACCTTCACGGTGTCCACATCCACCGGCCCCAGCAGCTTCTTGGCCTCGGCGGTCTCCACCCCTCGGGCGGAGAGCTGCTGCTCGCTGAGGGCGATGCGCAGGCCGCGGCTCACCTGGTTGGCCTCCACAAAGTCACTGCCGTTGCGGCTGTAATACACGGCCTTGCGGCTGGTCATCGCGTCGGGAGCGATCCACAAGAATCCATCCAGTTTGTTGTCGCGCAGCTCGCCGCTCAGTTGCTCTTTCAATGCGTCACTTGGCTTGTCTTCCACGCGCACCACAAAGGCCGGCTTGTCGGCCTTCTGGCCCGTGGATGGCGTGCTCTTCAGCTTGCGCGCCGCGTCGTCTTCTTCGCTCATGCGCAGCTCTTCCAGCTCGCCGCGCACGGCCGCCCCCAGCTTTGCATCGCTGGTCACAATGGCAACCCTGCGGGTGGAACTGGTGTGGATGGCGAGCTTGGTGGGCAGCAGCACGGCCGAACCCATCAGCAGCGGCAGCAGCACGGTGAAGAGCACAAAGGCCTTGGTGCGAACCCGCACCAGGTACTCGCGCCGCAGAATCAGCCAGATGTTACGCATGGGCCACCGCCCCGTTCGTCTCCACTTTGGTCTTCTCCACCGTGTCAATGAAGATCTCTTCCAGAGAGGGTTCCACCACCTCGAAGCGTCGCACCGTGGAGCTCTTCATGGCCTCGGCCAGCACGCGCTGCGGGTCCGCCCCAAGGGCCAGCCGCAGCTCCACGTAGTTGCCAAAATCGTTGCTGCCGGAGACAAGCGTCGGGTCCTTCAGCAATGGCAGCTCGCCTTCGTACTCCAACTGCACGCTGCTGCGCCCGTAGCGGGCCTTCACCTCCCGCAGATTGCCCTCCAGCACGCTGCGTCCGTGGTTCACCAGGCAGATGGAGTCGCATAAACGCTCGACGGTATCCATGCGGTGCGTGCTGAACAGAATCGTCTTGCCCTGCTTCTTCAGGTCCAGCAGCACGTCCTTCAGCACCACCGAGCTCGCCGGGTCCAATCCGCTGAATGGCTCGTCCAGAATCATGAAGCCCGGCTCGTGTAGCACGGCGGCGATGAACTGCACCTTCTGCTGCATTCCCTTGCTCAGCTCTTCCAGCTTGCTCTTGGCCCACGCGCCCAGCTCCAGCCGCTCCAGCCAGTGACGGGCGCGGCGCTCGCTCTCCGCCGGCGACAGCCCCTTCAGGCAGGCCAGGAAGACCAGGTTCTCCAGCACGCTCATTTTCTTGTAGAGGCCGCGCTCCTCCGGCAAGTAGCCCACCCGCTCCAGGGTTCGCCGGCTCAACGGCTCTCCAAAGGCGAGAATCCGCCCTGAGTCCGGCATCGTGATGCCGATCATCATGCGGATGGAGCTGGTCTTTCCGGCGCCGTTCGGCCCCAACAGGCCGAAAATCTCACCCTCCCGAATCTGAAAGGAGAGATCGTCTACGGCCACAAATTCGTCAAAGGTCTTGCGGATGCGGTCCAGCTCAAGGGTGTAGGCCATGATTTCGTCCTGTGAAGCTCGGTCCTGGGGGCTCCATGCTGTGATGCGCCCGTTGAGGACGCCGGTCAGAGAACTTTATGGGAAATATGGGAGTACCACGGCATTGTGCTTCACGGGCCGAAGATTTTCAATTCCGCAGCCGCGCGCGCAACTCGCCCTGCGAGGCTTGTACGCAGCTCTGCCAGCCAGGGTTCCATGCCCGCAGCCTGTCCCCTTGCGTTGACCCTGCCGCAACCGGACTGATAAACTTTCTTTTTTGAGCGAGTTCTCATCAACCGAGGAATTTCCCCAGTGCGATATACCCGTCAGGAACTGAAGCAAAACAAGTTTCAAGAGTCGGCCGCCGAGGCCGTTCACGAAGTAGTGGAGCACCGCAACGCGATCGTCACTCTGGTGGTCGCCGTCGTACTGGTCGCCGTGGTTGCCAGCGGCATCTGGTGGTACGTCACCAGCCATGAAGAGCAGGCTTCCGCGGCCCTGGGCCAGGCCATGCTCACCTACACGGCGCCGGTGGTGGCGCCCAGCACGGCCATTCCGGCCGGCATCACCGCCTTCACCAGCGACCAGGATCGCCTGATCGCCTCCAAGAAGGCCTTCTACGACATCAGCGACAAGTACGGCTGGACGCACTCCGGACAGTATGCCCGCTACATGGCCGGCATCAGTGAGTCCGAGATCGGCAACTACAAGGTCGCCGAGGACCAGTTGCGCGCCCTCACCAGCATCCGCCGCAAGGAATTGGCCGCGCTGGCCAAGCTTGCCCTGGCCAGCGTTTACCGCCAGGAAGGCCGTGACGCCGACGCCATCAACCTGCTGCAGGCCCTGATTGATACGCCCTCCGGCACCGTGCCCAAGGCCAGCGCGCAGCTGGCGCTTGCCGATCTCTACGAAGGCGGCCATCAGAATGACAAGGCACTAGTCATCTACCAGGAGATCGCCAAGGAGAATCCCACCGGCGCCCTCGCCCAGATCGCCAAGGAGCACGAATCCGGGCTGAAATAGCTCACCGCCCGCACAAAATTGACACCTCCCCGTGGCCACCCGGCCCGGGGATTTTTCTTGTCTCAGGGCAAGCCGAATCTCTCAATTCCGCTTCAAGTCTTTTCCTGTAAATAAGATACGAGGTCAGCTCGATCGGCATCCGCTTCCAGATGATTACCTCAAGGTGACTTTGGTCGTACGACGATTGGACAAAATTAATCCTATTCGTATGGTGCGCTTGGCACTTTCTTGCTATATTTGGGCTTCCCTCCCCGGGATGCTTCGCTTGGCAAATTGAAGCCTGGCCGTTGCGGCGTGCTCTTCGCTGTGGCGGCTTTGGCAACTCGCAACTTGGAGTGTTTGTCATGAAGCAGCGAGGATTCTCCCTAATTGAGCTGTTGATCGTCGTGGCGATCATCCTGGTGATCATGGCGATTGCCGTGCCCAGTTTCCTGCACAGCAAAATCGCGGCGAATGAGGCTTCGGCCGTCTATTCCATCCGCACCATCAACACCGCACAGGTGACCTACGCCACCACATATCCGACTGTGGGTTATGCGGCCACTCTGAACGCCCTGGCAGCCTCCTCTGCCTCCACGGCAGCCACCTCCACCAACGCCGGCGTGCTGGACTGGGTTCTGGGCTGTACGGCTGCCATCTGCCCCAAGAGCGGCTACAACTTCCAACTGGCCAACGTCAGCGGAACCCCGGTCAGCACCTACAGCGTCTGGGGAACCCCGGTGGCCATCGGCAACACAGGCTATCGCGGCTTCTGCTCAAACAACATGGAGCCTGTGCTGGTGGATCCCAACGGCGGAACCAACTGCACCCAGGCACTGCAATAACCTTCTGCAAATTGATTTCTTCCACACCGCCGTCTGCCGGCGGTTGACTTTTCTGCGCCACGTTCTTAGCGTTGTGACATGTCCAGTGTGCTGTTTGATGCCCAACCCTTCGACTTTGCCTTGCAGCGGCGCCGCCGCCTGCTGATTGCCGTAGCCATCGTCATCCTCATCGCCGTGGCCGTCACCGTGTACGTCAACCGCTTTTGGCCGGAGTCGCACCGCGTGGACCACTTCTTCGCCCAGCTCGAGGCCAAGGACTTCGAGGGCGCATACTCTACCTGGATGAATGATCCCGACTGGAAGCAGCACCCGGACAAGTACAAGCGCTACACCTTTGGAGCCTTCTACCAGGACTGGGGCCCGGGCGGCGAATGGGGTCCAATCCACAGCCATAAGATCATTGCCACGCAGATGCCCCGCCCGCGCGCCAGCGGAGTCGTGGTCGGCGTCCGGGTCAACGAGCGCAAGAAGCTCTGCTCCGTGCGCGTCGAATTCAGTGACAAGACCCTGGGCTTCAGCCCGGACGAGATGGTGGAATAATCTGTTCTGCGCGAGAGTAAAAGCCCGCCAAATTGGCGGGCTTTCTTGTTTCCGAAAAGATTGCTTTCGTAAGGATTATTTCCCGAAGTGTGCTTTGGCTTTTTGCAGAGTGGCCTCGTTCTCCACGTTCACGCAGCTCTGCATCTTATCAATCTGGCGCAGCAGCCCGGTCAGCACCGCACCGGGACCGGCCTCCACAAACTGCGTGGCACCGGCGGCGATCAGGGCCCTCATGCTGGACTCCCACTGCACGGCGCCCGTCACCTGGCGGATCAACGTCTCGCGCGATTTGTCGGCCTCGGTCACGGCCACGGCCTCCACGTTGCACAGCACGGGAATCTGCGGAGCGTTGAAGTGGAGGGCTGCGAGGTCTGTGGCCAGGCGATCCTGCGCCGGTTGCATCAGGCTGCAATGGAAGGGTGCGCTCACCGGAAGCATCACCGCGCGCTTCGCTCCCTTGTGCTTGCACAACTCGGCGGCCTTTTCCACCGCGGCCTTGCTGCCGCTGATGACCACCTGCCCGGGACTGTTGATGTTGGCCGGCTCGCAGCTTTCGCCCGGGTACTGGGCAACGGCCTCGGAGCAGGCTTCTTTGATCTTCCCCAGGCTCAGGGCCAGGATGGCGGCCATGGCGCCCACGCCCACCGGCACCGCCTCCTGCATGTACTTGCCGCGGTTGCGCACCGTGCGCACGGCGTCGGCAAAGCTCAGCGTACCTGCCACCACATGCGCGGAATACTCTCCCAGCGAGTGCCCGGCCACGTAGCTGGGCACAATGCCAACCTCGGCCAGTACGCGGGCGGCGGCCACGCTGACGGTCAGAATCGCCGGCTGGGTCTTTTCCGTCAGGCGCAGCTCATCGTCGGGGCCTTCAAAGCACAGGGCGCTCAAGGGATAGCCCAGGGCCTCGTCGGCCTCCTCGAAGGTACGGCGGGCCACAAGATGATTGAGAGCCAGTTCCTTGCCCATACCGGCCGACTGCGAACCCTGGCCGGGGAAGAGCATGACGAGAGCTGGAATGCGGTTTGCCATATCGGGCTCCGTGCACAAAAGCCTTCGCGGCGGAAGGCTCGGAAAGGAAGACTAAACTTTTTCGGCCGGCGCCGCCACAGCATTCGCGCGCGCCGCCTGGATCTGTTCTTCGATGCTGCGGTTCAGCCCGGAGCGGGCGAACTCGACGGCCACGCGGATGGCGTTCTTGATGGCGTTGCCGTTCGACGAGCCGTGGCTGACAATGGCCACGCCCTTCAGGCCCAGCAGCGGCGCTCCGCCGTACTCGCTGTAATCCAGGCGCTTCTTGAAATCCGCAAATGCGTTGCGCGCCAGCAGAAAGCCCATCTGGCGGGTGAAGCTGGCCTGCATGGCTTCCTTCAGGATGGCGCGAATGGCCTCGACCATGCCTTCGCTGACCTTGAGCGCAACGTTGCCCACAAAGCCGTCGCAGACGATGACGTCAGCGCGTCCGTTGTACAGGTCGCGGCCCTCGACGTTGCCCATGAAGTTGATCGGCAGCGCCTTCAGCAGTTGAAATGCCTCGCGGGTCAGGTCGTTGCCCTTGGTCTCTTCCTCGCCCACGCTCAGCAGCCCGACGCGCGGATTCGACGCGGTGCGGAAGCGTCCATTGAAAATATTGCGGAAGTAGACATCGCCCATGATGGCGAACTGCTGCAGGTTCTGCGGCTTGCAGTCCACGTTGGCGCCCACGTCCAGCATGATGGTGGCCGTGTTGGCCGCCGTCGGGAAGACCGAGGCCAAAGCCGGACGGTCCACGCCCGGCAGCACGCCCAGCACAAGCTTGGCGGTCACCATGGCGGCGCCGGTGTTGCCGGCCGAAACAAAACCGGCGGCGGTGCCATCCTTGACCAGACGCAGTCCAACGCGCATCGAGCTGTCGCGCTTCTGCTTGACGGCCAGCGCGGCCTTCTCGTCCATGCCGATGAATTCGCTGGCGTGAACGACTTCGATAGGCAGCCGTGCCGCCTCGGGATGATGCGCCAGTTCCGCGCGCACCACATCCTGGTGCCCCACAAGGAGGACCTTCACGTCGTATTGCCGGACGGCAAGAATCGCGCCCTCAACCTCAGGACGAGGCGCGCGGTCCGCGCCCATGGCATCAACCGCGATGGTAATGGGCATTGCGGGGAGACCGGCTTAGCCGGCCTTTTCGACCTCGACGATCTCGCGTCCCTTGTAATGTCCGCACTTGGCGCAGGCGCGGTGCGGAAGCTTGGCTTCGTGACAGTTCGGGCACTCGCTGGTGGTAACCGCCGTCAGATGATCGTGGGCGCGACGGAGGGCCGTGCGCTGCTTGGAGTGTCGCCGTTTGGGATTTGCCATTGCAAACTACCTTTCCAATTCTCTGCGGCCGGAAAAAGGCCGCGAACTCATAACATTCCGCCCGCAGGCGTTACTGCAATTTCTTGTTCAAGTCGCCCAGGGCAGCCCATCGCGGGTCGCTCGGGCCGGTCGGGCACCCGCACGCCTGCTGATTGCGGTTTGCGCCGCATACCGGGCACAGGCCCTTGCAATTCACCTGGCACAGGGCCTTGATGGGCACCGCCAGCAGAACCTGCTCGCGCAGGGAGTCTTCCAGCTCCATTCCGTCGCCGGAATAGAAGCCGATCTCGGTGTCCGCCTCATGGATGGCCACTTCGTCGGCGCCGCGCTCGCTCTCCAGCGGGCGGTACAGAAGATCAAAAGAGCGGGAGAGTGGAATCTCCACCGTCTCCAGGCATCGTGCGCAGCACAGGCTGATGCGGCCGTCCAACTTGCCGACCAGGCGGATGTCATCCACCGTATGCTGACCGCCGTGGTGCTCCCGGATCAGCTCGGCGTGCCCCTCGGTTGCGAGCGGGCCAACCTGCTGCACCTCGGAGCCGAAGTCTATCTCTCCGGGCTGAAACTGCAGCTCGAACTCCTGCTTGCGCAGTTCCAGATCTTGAATACGAATCTTCATTGCGCCACTTGCTCCCGAAGTCCGGCCAGGCCGGGATTCCCGCATTGCTCGTAACCGAGTGAAACGCAAGGGATTCGTCGGCTCGGTCGGCAAGCCGTCACCTTCACCCTACTCCTGGCGGGAAACACTCCTCAGGACAGACTATAAGAATAAAGTCGCAGCCCGAGCGGTGTCAAACCGCGGGGCGGAAGAAAGGGCCACCGGCGAGCGACCCTGGCACCCCGCGGGGACAAACTCCAGCGCGGAAAGCGTCGATAAAACAGGAACCCAAAGAACAGGAATCTAAAAGATGTGATGCGACTTCTTGGAGTCGTCGTCGTCCTTCTTGGCGTCTTTCTTGCTTACAGGCTTCGCATCGGCGGCTGCAGCCGGGGCTACAGGCGCGGCTGCGGTTGGGGCCACAGGGGCGGCCACCGGTTTTTCCCCGTGCCTGGCCTCGGCCAGGGTCCGGAAGGAGCCCACGACGTTGTCAAACGCCTTCTCGCTGCCCTTCTTGCCGCTAGGGAAGGCGTATTCGGTCTCCGTCCACAGGGCCACCTTGGTCTTGGCATCCAGCGCGCTCAAGGTAAGCATGGGACGCTTGTAGCTGGTGCCATCCGTGACATCGCTGGCCGGAACCTGAAAGCTGACCACAAAAATGAGGTCGGCCTCTTCCGGGGAGCTGACCAAAACGTAGCGTCCCCAGATGCGCAGCGCCGAGTACATCCCCGCATACAGGTCCGCCGAGCTGATAGTGGGCGAGGTGCTGCCGCCGTTGGAAAGAAAGGCCGTCTTGGCCGTCAGCAACTGCGAAGGGATGGGCGCCGACTGCGCCAATGCAGCCGGAGCGGTCAACATGGCGGCGGCCAGCAGGATCACGGCGAAAACGGTAGCAAAGCGAAGATTGCGCATCAGAACCTCTCAACGGGGGATGATAGCCCGCCCCTTATCCTACCCGGAGGCGCGGCGTTGGAGAAGAGCCAAGGTTAGGCCCTAACCCGCAGCTCCGTTTCCAGCATCGCACCCGGCGATTACAAAACAGTGAATTCATCGTACGCCCGGTACTTGCGCTTGGCCACGCCGTCTAGGAAACTGTTGCCATGCTGAAGGTTGGCCTGACCGGCGGAATCGCATGCGGAAAAAGCACCGTGCTGGAGATGTTTGCAGCCCGCGGAGCCCACGTGCTGCGCGCCGACCTTGTTGCCCATCAATTGATGGAGCCCGGCCAGAAGCTCTTCGAGCAGGTGGTAGCCGCCTTTGGAGCCGAGATCGTAGGCTCCGATGGCCGCATTGATCGCGCCAGGCTGGCCGCACTGGCCTTCCCGGCCCATGGCTTGCCTGGTCGCATTCAGGAACTCAACGCCATCGTGCATCCGGCAGTGCTCGCCTACGAAGATGACTGGATGCGCGATATCGGCGAGGCCGACCCCGGAGCGGTCACCGTCTGCGAGGCGGCGCTGATGATCGAAGCCGGAGGCCATCGCCGCTACAACCGGCTCGTCGTCGTCACTTGCACCGACCAGCAGCGCGTGGAGCGCTATGCCCGGCGCAGCGGAATCCCGCTGGATGCCGCAAATGTTGAGGTCGCCCGCCGCATGGCCGCCCAGATTCCCGAGCAGGAAAAAGCCAGGCTCGCCGACTACGTCATAAACAACAGCGGCACGCGCGAAGAACTGGCCGCGCAGGTGGATGGCATCTGGCAGGGATTGCATACGCTGGCCGCGCAGCCACGCTGATTTTCTCCCTCACCTTTAAAATTGCTTACTCATCGGGCATGCTGCGGCACAGTTTCGCAAACGGGTTTGCGAAACGCCCCACCCCACTTACAACGTCCTCTTAAACAGCAATGACGATGCGATCAGGCTGACTGCTCCGAAGAGGAGCAGGAAGGCGAGGTCGTAGCTGACGGCGGCCCAGCTCGCCTCTTTCAGCAAAGTCGCCTTCAGCCCGTGCACCGCGTAGGTGAAGGGGTCCACGTAGCTGATGACCCTGAGCCACTTGGGGAAGGCCTGCACCGGGTAGATCGCTCCGCTGGGGAAGTAGAGCAAGGTGTTGAGGATGCCGAACATGGCGCGCGGCACCAGCGGGTCTTCCACCCTCACCATCAGCAGGAACATCATGCCGTTGAAGGCGAACGATGTGGCGCACACCAGCAGAAACCACTGCAACACGCGCGTCGGCTCAAACGACGTGCCCAGCCCGGCAATCAGCGAGCCCAGCACGGTGAGCGTGACGCCGCTGAGGATGGCCTTCATGGCTCCCGCCAGGTTCAGTCCCAGCACCATTTCGAGCGCGGTGATGGGCGTGACCAGGTAGCCTTCGTGCACGCCGCGCGCCTTGTCGTCTATGTACAACATTCCGCCGCCAATCATCACGCTGACAAACATGGCCAGCGTAATGGAGCCGGGCAGAAGGTACTTCAGGTATTCGACGTACGGGTAGAGCTCGACCACCTCCAGCGCCACCTGCGTGGTGATGCGCTGCGCCGAGGCCTCCGGCTGATTCAGCGAGTCGGTCAGCTCCTGCATCTTGCTTTGCAGACTGGTGGCCATGAACTGGTCGCTGTTATCCACCACCATGCCGAGCTGCGGATTTTCTCCGGCGTAGAAGCGGCGCGAAAACTGCGGCGGAATAATCAGCGCGCCTTCCAACCGGCCTTCGCGCACGTCGTTGCGAGCCTTCACCTCGTCGGTGTACGGCACCAGCACGAAGGTCTTCACGTTGGCTTCCACCGAGTGGAAGGCTTCGATGACGCGCACGGCCTGCGTGCCGTGGTCTTCATCCACCAGGGCCACGCGCGCGTCGTGAATCTTGCCGCCGAAGGCGTTGCCCAGGATGATGAGCTGCACCAGCGGCATGATCATGGCGGTGACCATGAGCGTGGGCGAGCGGAAGAACTTGCGCATCTCGCGCTCGATGATGGCCATCATGCGGTTCATGCGTTCATCCCGGGGCGCGGCGGCATCACGTAGCCGAAGGCCTTCACCTGCTCGTCGCGCAACTGGCGTCCGGTGTAGTGCACAAACACGTCGTCGAGCGAGGTATTCTGCACGCTCAAAGTCTTCAGCTCTACGCCTGCGGCCACTGACATCTCCACCAACCCGGTCGTCGTCTGCGAGCCTGTCGAGGTCAGTAGCCGGAACATGTGGTTGCCCTCGTCGTGCACGCTCTCAATGCCCGGCAGCCCTTTCAGCCGCTGCTCCCAATCCTCGGGTGGATTCACAAACTGAACCTCAATCACATTGTTGCCGGGGATGCTGGATTTCAACGCCATCGGAGTATCCAGGGCCACCAGGTTGCCGTGGTCCACAATGGCAATGCGGTCGCACAGGCGGTCGGCCTCGTCCATGTAATGAGTGGTGATGAGGATGGTGAGATTGCGGCGGCTCTTCAGCGTGTTCAGCATCTCCCACACCGCCACGCGGCTCACCGGGTCAAGGCCCGTCGTCGGCTCGTCCAGAAAAAAGATGCGCGGATTGTGCACCAGGCCGCGCGCGATCTCCGCCCGGCGCCGCATGCCGCCGCTCAGGGTCTTCACCTGCGCGTCGCGCCACTTGGTCAGGTCCACGGCCTCCAGCAGCTCGTCTATGTTGCGCTTGCGCTCGGCCCGCGGCACGCCGTAGAGCTTGGCGTAGATGCTCATGTTCTCTTCCACCGTCAGGTCAATGTCGCTGGTCATGGCCTGCGGGATGACGCCCATGGTGTGGCGCGCCGCGTCGGCGTTCTCCGCCACGTTGTATCCGGCAATCAACGCCCGCCCGCTGGTGATGGGGATGAGCGTGGTCATCATGCGGATGAGCGTGCTTTTTCCGGCGCCGTTGGGGCCCAGCAGGCCGAAGATCTCGCCATCCTTCACGTCAAAGGTAATGCCCTTGACGGCCTCGAACTGGCCGTAGCGCTTGGAGATGTTTTCGACGGCAATGGCCACGCCGGCATACGCCGCGTCCGGACTCTTCTGTCGGCTGAGGATGCTCATCGAATCACTCCCTCAGCGGCTGCCCGCAGTGCTCTTCGGCAAAAGGACTTCGGCCGTCATGCCGGGCACGTAGATCTCTCGCGGATTATCAATCAGGAACTTCAACCGCACGGTGCGGATGTCGCGCTTGCTGCGGCTGTAATCGCGCTGCGTGGCAAAGTCAGTCTCCGTGGCCTTGGCGATGACCTTGCCCTTCACCTTTTCGCCGCCGGGCATGCGCACGTCCAGCACGTCGTCCAGCTTGACCCACTGCTCCTGCGTCTCCGGGATCGCCGCATAAACCCAGGTTTGCGTCAGGTCCACCACGGTCACAATCGGCGTTCCCACGCTGACCACCTCACCCTCGCGCGCGGCCCGAACGCTGACCGTTCCCGTCACCGGCGAAACAATGCGCGTGTAACCCAGCCGCACCTCGGCCTCGTCGAGCTTGGCTTGCGCAGAAATTTCTTGCCCGCGGTTGACGGCCACAAAGCTGTGCGCGGCCGCCGCCTGGTTCAGCCGCGCCCGCATGGTGTTCAGCGTGGCCTCGGCCGCCACTACCTGCTGGCGGTTGGCCCTCACACGCGCCTCCAGGGCCGCCAGCGCCTGCACGGCGTGGTCGCGATCCTGCTGGCTGGCAACACCTTCATTCGCCAGGGTCACGGTGCGCGGAGTATCCAACTGCTGCTGGCGCAGGTTGGCCTCGCTCTCCTCGAGCGTGGCGCGGGCGCTGGCCAGGGCGGCCACGGCGTTCTTCACCTGCGCGTCGGTCTCGCCATGAGTGCTGTCAAAGCTCTGGCCGCTCTGCTTCACCTGCGATTGCAGGCTCTCCACGGTGGCGCGCGCGCTGTCGCGTTCGGCGGCCAGGTCCTGGCTGTCAATCTGCGCGATCAGGTCTCCGGCTTTTACCTTCTGGCCCTCGTCCACCAGCAGCCGCTCAATGCGGCCCGCCACCTTGCTGCTCACGATGACCTGGTTGGCGTCCACCGTGCCAATCAGCACCTGCTCGCCGGTGCCGTGCGTGGAGTAGAAGTAAAAAGCCAGCGAGAGCACGAAGACCACTCCCAGCATGGCAAAGATGCGGTACTTCGGATTCATAGGCGCCAGTCCGTCCCCTGATGTTCCCTGTCAACATACTGCAAACTCCGCGCCGCGGGAAAGGCACGGCACGGCAGGCCGAAGGAAATTTTACCTTCGACGGCTGCCGGCTGGGGAATTTAGGGGAATCTGTCCTAGTCTTTGCTGTATTTGTTGCGCTTTTTGTCGGCGTGGCGCTCCAGCGCCAGCTCGATCAGCTTATCAATCAGCGCGGGGTATTCCAGGCCGCTCGCCGCCCAAAGCTTGGGATACATGCTGATGCTGGTGAAGCCCGGCATGGTGTTCACTTCGTTCAGATAGAAGTGCCCGGTCAAAGGGTCCATCAGGAAATCCACACGGGCCAGGCCGCGGCACTCCACGCTCTGGAAGGCGCGTATGGCCATCTCCTGCACCTGGCGGCTCTGGGTGTGGTCCAGCCGCGCGGGGATCAGCAGTTCACTGGCAGAGTCGTTGTACTTGGCGTCGTAGTCGTAGAACTCCTTGGCCGGAACGATCTCTCCGCAGATGCTGGCCACCGGATCGTCATTGCCGAGCACGCTGCATTCAATCTCGCGCGCCTTGTAGCGCTTGCCGCCCACGCCCTGTTCCACGATGATCTTGCGGTCGTAGAGCGCCGCCTCGTTGATGGCCACCGGCAACTCATTGGCGTCGTGCGCCTTGCTGATACCCACCGAGCTGCCCAGGTTCGCCGGCTTCACAAACACGGGATACTTCAGCGCGGACTCCACATCCTTCTGCACCTGCTTGGGCTGCCGCTCCCACTGCGCGCGCGATACCGTCAGGTGTTTGACCAGCGGCAGGCGCGAGTCGGCAAACAGCCGCTTCATGATGTCCTTGTCCATGCCCGCCGCGCTGCCCAGCACGCCGCTGCCCACGTAGGGGATGTCAGCCAGCTCGAGCAGACCCTGCAAGGTGCCATCTTCGCCAAAGGTGCCATGCAGCACGGGGAAGATCACATCCACTGCGACGGCGCCCGAGGCCGTGGTGCGGGGGGCGGCAAAGGGAGTAAACCCGTGCTCGTTCGGCGAAGGCGGTGCAAAGGTCAAATCGCCGGCCGCGAGGCGCGCCGTGCCCGGCTTGCCAATGGTCTTGGCCTCGGTTTTGGGTGCGCCTTTGGCCGCTGCCTTGGCGGCCTTGTGCTTCGACGCGGAGCTTTCTCCGTGCAGCAGGCGCTCGGCCCCGGCGCCCGTGACCCACACACCCTGCTTGGTGATGCCAATCGGCACCACCTCGTACTTGGTGGGATCCATGGCCTGCATAACCGAAGCAGCGGAGAGCAGCGAAACCTCATGTTCGCCGCTGCGCCCGCCAAAAAGAACACCGACACGGAGTTTTGTGGATGGCATGAAGTGAGAATTCCTCTGTTACCAGTCTATATCAGCGCGGCGATAGGAGTTGTGGACCGGGATAAATCCTGTGATTTCCATGCCACAGCACGCGCAAACCGGCGCAGGAGACGCATTACGGAACTGGCGGCCCGCCGGTGCGCTTCGCTCCCCTTCACGCCCGGCGCGGCGCCTACTGCTTCTTCTTCTCCGGCATGGCTTGTTCGGCCCCTACGCGACCCACCTCGACCGGAGCAATGTAGAAATTTTCCCGCAATGTGGGCGAGCCCGCCAGCCGCCGCAGCATCGCCAACTGGCCTACGTGGGTCAGCGCATCGGCCACAGGACCCTGCACCAGCCTTTCAATCTCCGCATGCATGGGCGCCCCGGAGTTGAGATAGGCGTCGAACTTTTCGAGTGCGGCGAAGAACCGGCGCTGCTCCTGGGGCCATGCCAGCGGAGTGGAGCTGTTCCACTTCTGCTGCCCCTCGACCATGGTCAGCGACCAATCGAAGAGGTCGCCCATGTGGGCCAGTATCTCCACCGGCTTGCGCCCGGCAAAGTCAAAGCCGCCGAAGTCTTGCGGAGCGTCGCTGACGGCGCGCGTGGTGCGGTAGGCGATGGTGGCAATCAGGTGGCGCAAGAGCGCGCGCTTTTCGTCCATGGCAATTCTCCGTAGCGCTTACAGAATCTTCTTACCGAAGGCCGAGCTGGCCAGCTCCACCGCAAGCTCCGCCGTGCGGTTGTACTCGTCAATCACCGGGTTCACTTCCACAATGTCCATACTGGTCATGCGGGCGTGGTCGGCGATGATCTCCATGGCAAGGTGCGCCTCGCGATAGGTGGCTCCGCCGGGTACGCGGGTACCCACGCCGGGCGCGTCTTCCGGGTCCACCCAATCCATGTCGAGCGAGATGTGATAGCCCACAGTTCCGCGGCCGGCCATGCGCAGAGCCTCTTCCATCACGGTGCGCATGCCGCGCTCGTCAATGTCGCGCATGGTGAACACTTCAATGCCGGCGCGCCGAATGTTTTCCTTCTCCGCCATGTCCACGTCGCGGATGCCGACCAGTACGCAGTTCTCCGGCCGCACCTTGGGCGACCAGTCGTAGAGATGTGCCAGCGAGTCCAGTCCGCCCAGGCCCATCAGCGCGGCCAGGGGCATTCCGTGCACGTTGCCGCTGGGCGATGTGCCGGGCGAGTTGATGTCGGCGTGCGCGTCAATCCAAATGAGGCCGACGTGCTGCCCCTGCCGGTGATAGAACTCGGCCACGCCGCTGAAGCTGCCTGCGGCAATCGAGTGGTCTCCGCCGACGGCCAGCGGCGTTTTGTTCTCGCCCAGGGCCTTCAGAGTCTCCTCCGCCAGCTTCTTGCAGGTGGCGGTGATCTCCTTCAAATAGCGCGCCAGTGGATCGCCAAAGTTCTTCTGCTCCGGCAGAGTGACGTTGATGTTGCCGGCGTCCTCCACCTGGTGACCTAGGGCTTCAAGCTTGGCCTCGAGGCCCGCCACGCGAATGGCCGATGGGCCCATGTCCACGCCGCGGCGCTGCTGGCCCAGATCGAGTGGCACGCCGATGAGACGAATCTGCTTCTTGATGATGTCTGGATAAGATGCGGGAATGCTCACCATAGGGGATTCCATTGTGCTGCCTTTTTTGTTACTTGCTTCCTTGCGCATGGCCATAGCACGCGCCTTTCATCTGTTCGAACTTCCGTTGGGCGGAGCAGCACACGGCCGCTCCGCCCGACGGGCAAGAATCTACGGATACATCTTGTGCAGCATGCGCGGGAACGGAATCGTCTCCCGCACATGGTCCAGCTTGCAGATCCAGGCAACGGCGCGCTCCAAGCCCATGCCAAAGCCGGAGTGCGGCACGCCACCGTACTTGCGCAGGTCCAGATACCACTGGAAGGCATCTTCCGGCAACTCGTGCTGGTGAATGCGCTCCAACAGCTTCGTGTAGTCGCCCATGCGCTGCGAGCCGCCGATAACCTCGCCATAGCCTTCCGGGGCCAAAACGTCCACGCACAGAGCCTTCGTCAGATCGTTCGGGTCGGGCTCCATGTAAAAAGCCTTCACCGCCGCAGGATAACGATGAATCATCACGGGGCGGTCAAACTTGGATGAAATGTAGGTCTCATCCGGCGAGCCGAAGTCGTTGCCATACTCAAACGCGTTTTCCAGCTCGCCCTTGGCAAAGCCTTCGTTCAGCATGGCCGCCGCCTCGTCGTAGCTCAGCCGCGGGAACGGCGCCTTGATGTTTTCCAGCAGCGCCACATCGCGGCCCAGCACACCCAACTCGTGGCGGCGCGTCTCCAACACACGGGCGACGATGAAGCTGATGAAGTCCTCGGCCAGCTTCATGATGTCTTCCAGCGTGGCGTAGGCAACCTCGGGCTCCACCATCCAGAACTCGGTCAAATGGCGGCGCGTCTTGCTCTTCTCCGCGCGGAAGGTGGGGCCGAAGCTGTACACCTTGCCCAGGGCCATGGCGGCGGCTTCCATGTAGAGCTGTCCGCTCTGCGTCAGGTAGGCCTGGTCGTCAAAGTAATCCACCGGAAACAGCGTGCTGGTGCCTTCGCAGGCGGCCGGCGTAAGAATAGGCGGATCGGCCCTGGTAAAGTCATGCTCGTAAAAGAAGTCGTGCATGGCGCGCTCAATCTCCGAGCGGATGCGCAGGATGGCCACCTGGCGCGGCGAACGCAGCCACAAGTGGCGATGCTCCATCAGGAATTCAACGCCGTGATCCTTCAGAGAGATCGGGTAGGGCGAATCCTCCGGCACGCGCTGCATAACTTCCACGTTCAGCAGGTCCAGCTCAAATCCGCCCGGCGCGCGCTTTTCCGCCCGCACCTTGCCGGTCACAATGACCGAACTCTCCTGCGTCAGGCTCTTCACGCTCTCAAACAGTTCCTCGCTGACGGCTTTCTTGAACATGACGCCCTGCACCTGTCCGGTGCCGTCGCGAAAGATGGGGAAAAGCAGTTTGCCGCTCTCGCGCAGGTTGTAGAGCCAGCCGCGCAGGGTCACCTCCTGGCCGTCAAACTGGCCGAGGTGTTCGATGGTGGTAATGGGTGCCATGAATGCTTCCTTGGGTAAATCCCTGGGTGATTCTTCGGGTATTTCTTGGGTAAATCCTCAACGCCCCGCATCGCATAGAAATTCCCGGACGAAAGCTGCCATCCGGGCCGCGCGCGGCGACATCCGATTGTAAGCCGGGGGATGGGGGGATGGGTAGAGTGGGCGTGTTGTGTTGGGATTTCAACGTTTTGCGGCTGCCTGAGGCGTTTTTTCGCGGGCTGCAGCGTCTTACGTGCGGCCTACATGGATTTTCTGGCGGCCTACAAAGGCTTTCGAGAA